>Ga0213823_1001245_pt1 | contig 16352 bp, 17 predicted proteins | sample MC6MC0907MG_FD_179887 | JGI IMG/M metagenome (GOLD analysis project Ga0213823, IMG submission 179887) | Enriched soil aggregate microbial communities from Iowa State University, Ames, United States - MC6-MC0907-MG | ecosystem: Environmental > Terrestrial > Soil > Unclassified | place: USA: Iowa...
AATCTGCGCGTTTGAACATCTTTCGACTGACACCTGCCGAGCCATCGGCGGCCGACAATCTGCACAGCGAAGCCCACGACTGGTTGGTCCTGCTGACCTCCGGCCGCGCCACCGTGGCCGACGCCCGCGCGTTGCGCCAGTGGTGCGCGCAGAGCGCCGAACATGCTCAGGCTTTCGAGCAGGCCAAGGTGTTGTGGCACAACCTCCAGCCTGCCGCTGAAATGCTGCAGTCGCCTCGGCGCTTTGGTCGGCGGGCGTTTCTCGGTGGCGCCATCGCCGCTTCGGCGGCGTTCCTGCTGGTGCGCGGGACGATCCCCGGTGGCTTCGAAGGACTCGGCGCCGATTACATTACCGAAGTCGGCCAGCAGAAGCGTTTCGAACTCGCCGACGGCGTGCGCCTGGAACTCAACACCCAGACCCGCATCAACCAGCGCGCTGGCGACGATGGCGTGCAGGGGTTCGAACTGGTCAGCGGCGAAGTCGAAGTACAAACCGCGCGGCTGCCACTGGCGATGCAGGCTGGAGGAGGGTGGTTGCGGGCCAGTCAGGCGCGGTTCAACTTGCGCAACACCGATCAGCAGGTGTGCGTGACGTGCCTCGATGGTTCGGTGGACGTCAATGTCGATGGCCGCAGCCTGCGCTTGCAGCCGGGTGAGCAACTGACCTACGACGCGCAGCAAGTAGGCGCAGTGCAAAACGTCGACACCGCCGCAGTGATGAACTGGCGGCAGCAGGTACTGGTATTCAACGGCGCAACCCTCAGCCAGATGATCGACGAGATCAACCGCTACCGCCCCGGCATGTTGCTGCTGCTCAACCGCGAACTCGGCCAACGCCGCGTCCAGGCCCGCTTCAACCTCGACCAACTCGCCGGCGTCGCCCTGCTGATCCGCGACGCCTACGGCGTCAAATGCACCGAACTCCCCGGCGGAGTAGTCGTCCTCAGCTAACCCACCCCCACCAACCCCACCACCCCCTGTGGGAGCGAGCTTGCTCGCGAAGGCGGCCTTCCAGCCAACTCATCTCTTTCAGACTGCATACCATCCACTTGTAGGAGTGAGCCCGCTCGCGATGACGGCCCGACAGCCGACCAATTTCTACCGGCTTGTGGGAGCTGACCTACCAGCGATGACAGCTCACAAGCCAACCATTCCCCCAACTGACCAAACCCAATCCAATTGTGGGAGCGGGCTTGCTCGCGAAGGCGTCCACTCAGCCAAATCATCATCAACTGACCCACCGCATTCGCGAGCAAGCCCGCTCCCACAGTTTTTGCAGTGATTCAGATTATTGCAGCGGCCCCATCACCTGCCGATACCGCTCCACCCCCTGCGCCGTCTCCCGCGTCAACCGAACCTCCAACCCCAACGGATCCTCCCGCCGACTCCCACTCAACTGCCGCCACCCCTTATCCACCTCCCAAACCCGCACCTGCACATCACTCACCCCCTGCAACACCGCCACCCCAACCCCCGGCGCCGGCAACGGATACCGACTCCGTGCCTCAGCCGCCGCCCGATACAACGTATCCCCCTTGACCCACCACCGCACCCGCTGCAAAGCCCCAGGTTGATCCGCCGCACTGCGAATAATATCCAGCCGAAACCCCTTGCTGTCACTGCTCCGCACCGTCAGCGCAGGCGGTGCACTCGGCGGCTCATCATCCACGCCAACCTTCTTCGGCTCACTCAACTCAATCCCCGCGCGCATCTCCACATCACGCTGCAACTGATTCAACGCCCGCAACAACCTGTCGCTCTGCTCACTGCTCGCCTGCAAATGACTGTCCGCCCGCGTCACACTGTCCAGCCCGCGCCAGGCAATCAAACTGACCACCGCCATCAGCAGAATCGCGACCATCACCTCGATCAGGGTAAAGCCCCGTTGAGCGTTCATTGCACACTGATCCTTCCACTGGCATCACGCAGCACACTCAGCCGATTGAGCCCATCAGACAGGGTCAATTGCAGCGGCGGATTGATCCACTCGGCGTTAAGCACCACCTTCTGCTTCGGCTCCACCCGCACCTCCAGCTTCGGACTCTGCCAGGTGCGCGGCCGCAACTGCGGATCATCCTTGAAATGCTCAAACCCCCGACCACCGTCACCGCGCCGACTGAACCGAAAGCCCTTGCCATCGCTCAGCCACACAATCGGCCGGCCATCGGCGCGGGCCTCCGCCTGCGCCACCTGCAGCAACTGCGCCACACGCTCGGCATCCTTGCGCAGCAACTGCAGCGGATCCGGCTTGATACTCAGACTGATCGCCGCACTGGCGATCCCGATGATCACCAGCACCACCATCAGCTCAATCAGCGTAAAGCCCTGTTGCTTGCCCACATTCATCGGTTGCGCGCTCCGTTGCGTCCTGCCCCCGTCCAAAAAAACATCCTGCACGGCCAACATGTAAGACGTGTGAAATAAAACCGTGAGAATTGCCGCGTAGCCTGTCAGCAGGGACAAAAAGGAGATTCAGCCCATGATGCTCACCACCCGCATTTCCCCCCCACAAACCGTCCAGGCCCTCGCACTGCTCGCCGCCCTGATCGGCGTCGCGACCTGGTCGTCGCTACTCCTGACCTCCGCCGAATCCCACACCCCACCAGCGCCCCCGCAAATGCTCGCGGCACGCAGTGACAGCCCGGCGTTGCAGTGGTTTTCCAACCAGACGGCACCGATGGACATCAAGGTGAGCGGGGTGATGGCGGGGAGTCGCGGGGCGGTGGCGATTTTGAGTTTGAACGATGGACCGCCGAGGAGTTTTCTGCAGGGGGAGAGGGTGGGGCCGGGGGTCAAGTTGGTGGCGGTGGAGGGGGATGGGGTGGTGATTGAGCAGGGGGGGGAGAGGGTGCGGTTGGGGGTGGAGAAGTTGGGGGAGGGGGTGGTTTTGCCGAGCCTCGTGAGGCCCTGATTTGTTGGATCGGAGACGTTATTTTTGCCGTTCAGTTGAACGGCGGTTCAAGGGCCTCCAAAAGCAGGGAACCGAGACGCAAGCGAGTGCTTGTTTTCGCTCCCAAGCTGATACGGGTAGACGAAAATGTCCGCTATCGGCCAAAAGCAGACGTTCAGATTGGGACGGTTGCGGTCAAAACGCGGGCGACGACGCGATGGAATTTTGATATGTTCGGGCTCGTATCGCGTCGATCAAAACACGTGAAAAAAGGATTAATGAGTTGAACCCTTCATCTGCCATCTTCGATTTTTCAGGTTCGACCGCCATCACTGACGAAGGCATTAGAAATCATTTTAAAAGAGATCTAGAACCCTGGCAGCCAATCGCCGAACTCATATGGAATGGCTTCGACGCAGGGGCTAAGTCCGTGCGCGTTATAACTCGTGAAGCCGATATGGGGGGGACCGTATCTGTCACAGTGATAGATGATGGCGAAGGAATCGATTTTACCAAGCCAATGGATAACTTCAGGCGTTTCAATGATTCTCTAAAGAAACGATCTCATTCCACGCACGGTTCTAAAGGCAGAGGAAGGCTGGCGTTTCACAAGATTTGTGCCAACGCCGTTTGGCATACTAAGTATCATGGCCGAAATGCAATAATTGGCATACAAAGTTCATCTTTAAGCACGATTAATGGACATGAAATTTCTGAGGTAGAGCAAAATGCCCTTCTATCTGAGAAGGCGCAGGGCACATGTGTAGAGCTTACGAATTTCACGAGCAATATTCCTGAGCATGAGGAATTAGTTCATCAGTTGCAGTTGGAGCTTGGATGGCATTTGGCGTTCAATCCCGACAAAAGTTTAGTACTTAATGAAACCATTATATGCCCACCTGCACACAAATTAACTCAAAATACGTTGTATGCAGAAGGGGTCGAATTTTCCGTTGAGTTGATACAGTGGCAGGAAAAGCTTAACTCCGAAAAATCCTACACATATCTCAGAGGTAGCGAAGGTATACCTTTGCATCACATGCCGAGCAGTCTGAACCAAAAGCCTGGATACTATACAAGTCTCTTGGTTTCGTCACCTTGGTTTGATGCATTGTCTGGCAATGAGTCTGAATTGCGCTTAACCTTCAGCGAGTTATCAGCATCAAAAGTTTGGAAAGAATTTTCCAAGTTGCTTTCGGCCTTTACTCAGAACCATTACCAAGAGTTTCTTGCTCGATTAGCAGACGAGCAGATAGAAGGGTTCATTGAAGAAGGTGATTTCCCTGATTACAGAGGGATGGATACAGCGTATTCTAGTTGGAGGCTGGGAAATACCAAACGAATCGTCAAAGCTATTATACTGGCTGATCCAAAGCTATTCAAAAATAGTAATAAAAAGCAAAGAAAGATAATTATCAGGTTGTTAGATAAAATTTCCGTCTCCAGTGAAAATAATTCCTTGCTTGAAATTTTGGATAGTGTTTTAGATCTTGATAACACAGCTTTGGAGAATTTTGCAGCACAAATTAGGCGTACAAAGCTCCAAAATATTATTCAGACTATCGAGTCTCTTCAGAAGCGTGAACACGCAATCGCTAGAATTGCTGAAGTAATGCGAAATCATTACAAAGAAACGCTTGAAACGCCGGATCTTCAGGGTGTCATCGAGAGTAATACTTGGTTGTTTGGTAATCAGTATGAAAGTATTGGTGCTGAAGAGGATACCTTTACGAAAATCGCCAAAAACTTAAGAGATTCAGTGAAAGACATCAACCTCATTGAAATGGATGATCTTGAGGATGTTACCACTGTAGATGGTGCCAATAGACAAGTTGACCTGTTTCTAGTGAGAAGACAAAAGCAGTACGATTCTAGTAATCAGCCATATTTCAGATGCGTAATTATCGAAATCAAACGTCCGAGTGTTTCCTTAAGCACAAAGCATCTACGACAAATCGACGATTATGCGACTATTTTGTCTCGCCATCCAGAATTTAATGGCATTAGGACAAAATATGAAATCGTCCTTGTGGGGCGAAAAATATCAGATTCGAATTTTGATATTTATGAACGACTTAATAATCTCGCCGACAGGAACGATCCGGGTCTAATAGGTGCTGGCACATCAACTAATCCAATAAAAAAATATGTGAAAACATGGCAGACAATTATTGAAGAATTCAGAATCTCCCACGACTTTATGTTGAGCACCTTGAAAACTCAACGAGACAGCCTAGAAATTGAGGGCACCAAGGACGAGCTGTTAGAGGCACTAACAGAAGGCGCCGAATAGCATTGATTATGAAGCGGCGTTTAATTTCAGCGGCGCTTCCTTTCAGCAAATTCGTGCATTACCTCTCTCTGGTGAAACCCACAGTGGAAATTGGGGCTAACTATTCGCACAGGATGCCGTATATATTCACCTGCGCTTAAGGCAGCTATGAACCAAGAGCATCCGTTTTTTGCTTCCTACGCACGCTGCATAAAAATAAGCTCATTGTTTTAAGCCTGCTTTTTTCGTTAAGCCTATCAGCTTTTGGTTAATCAGCAGGGCTGAGTTTCGCGTAGGAATATAACTTCTATTCCGAGTCTGACTGTCAATCTTCTCCTAAAGCTACTCAGCCTCTGCCGACTGTTAATGATCAAGTGAGCCGCTATAGAACTGAAGTCTGATTCGGAAATCGAATGCGGAGTCACTATAGCCGAGCTAAGTGGGCAGGGATGGATAACAACAATTAGACTTGATATAGTGATATCACCTTGATGGCGTTATTTGTAAGTACTCATTAACTCTGCCATCCCAATGCCATGGCTAGACTAGTAAGGTCAGATATGATTGATCCTAAAGAGAATGTGAGTTGGAGCTGGAGCAGGACAGATACGAAAGAATTGAGAAAAAAGATCATTGAAAAATATAATGGATCTTGCTTTATATGTGGCGTAACAAACAGTGCCCGCTCACTTGAGATTTCCCATATTGTTCCACTGTCTAGGGGAGGGGAACTGTCAGAAGATAACTTGATAGCTCTTTGTTCAAGTTGTCACCATCTTTTTGATCGTCAGCCTAGGGAAGTAGAATTTGTAAGTTTTCTTTCTGAGTTATTGAGTCATCACCAAAATTATAAAAACTTGAGACAACAGTCAATTTTGGGGAGTGAAACTAGATATCGAGCAGATATCCTCGTTGATCAGCAATTTGGGCGATCCGTAAGAACTTTGCTAATTGAGTGTAAATCGTATTTAGCACAGAATTCATTATATATACAGAGCGTTATTTCACAGCTGAGTGCCTATAAAGCCGCTTATGGTGATTGTCGGATGGTTTTCGCTGTACCGGCGACATTGAAGGAGTCTGATGCAAGAGATTTAAGGGCGGCAAATATTGATGTGTGGGACTTGAATTATATTGCTAATACATTCGCTGCTCAGATAGAGCAGGCATCTCCAAGTTATTATAAAGCTTTGTTTTTAACACTCATCACACGTCCCGACGGCCTCACTCAAGAGCAAAAGCTACTTGATTCCCTTGAGTCCTGTGTGCCAGGGAGAAAAGACTGTTATGTCTACCAAACTCTGATAGGAGAAATTTTTGAGTTTTTGTTTACCCCTCCGCTTGGAAAACCGATTCCTGAACTTTCAGATAAGTTAGAAGCAAATCGACGAGATTTTATTGTACCAAATTATACCGAAAAAGGGTTTTGGTCATTTTTGCGTGAAAAGTATGAAGCTGATTACATCGTAATAGACGCAAAAAACTATACAAGAAAAGTTAAGAAATCAGAGGTTCTACAAATCGCTAATTACTTGAAGTCTCATGGGGCGGGTTTGTTTGGGTTGATTATTTCCCGTAAAGGAGGGGATGCTTCAGGATGCGAACATACTTTAAGAGAACAATGGCTCATTCATCGAAAGCTGATTTTGGTACTAGATGATGATGACGTCAAAGCGATGCTAGTGGCAAAATCAGATGGAAGACAAGCTGAGGAAATACTGGCGCAAAAAATTGAGAGCTTCAGGCTGTCTATGTAGTTCTAAGGTATGTTTACTATGGTGGCCGAAATACTTACATTGGTACGTGAAATATCAAATATAGGCTTACTATCTAATTATAAGCGAGCAGTAAGTTAATCCAGTTGCTGCGGTATTGTTATCAAAGTTTTTGGCAATTGCTGTTGTATGCAGATTTTCTTGGGCGAGCACATTAATTTTCAGGCGATTCGGTATGAAGAAAAAAAATAACGCGTTCCGTGTGTTTTTCTCATGGCAAAGTGACTCGCCGAAGAAAACCAACTCTAATGCAATTCGTAATGCGTTAAAGGTGGTAGAGAAAGAGCTTAAGCTTGTTTTCTCAGATTTAGAAATAATAATCGACGAGGCCACTCGCGATACTTCCGGAAGCCCCAACATAGCGAAAACCATATTTAACAAGATTGATAAGGCTAACATGGTGATATCGGATATTACTACAATCAATCCCGGCGAAAAACGGCCATGCCCAAATCCGAATGTAACGTATGAATTAGGCTACGCAATGGCAAAACTCGGAGAAAATAGAGTTGTAATGCTGTTCAATACAGCTTACGGAAATTTTCCTAATGATCTTCCATTTGATTTCATTCAGAATCGAGCAAGTCCTTATGAGTTGAATGAGATAGGTCTCACAGTTGCGAAAAAAAATCTTGCAAAACTTTTACATGTAGCGATTAAAGCCGTAATTGATAAAAATCCCAAAACACCAAGCGAATTACGCGGTCTAAGTCGAGAGGAATCAGAACATATCCATGATGTTGAAAATATTAAGTGGCTATTTTCGAACATCCATATGCCTACGCTTGATGAATATATTTCTGAGCTTCCAAGAGTATTGACGACAAAGTCAATGTGGTTTTGGGAAGGTTTTAATGGTGTCGTACAGAACAGTCGATTCAGCCTCTACGACAAGTTTCTTAGCCAAGAAGTCCGAAAGCTTCACCACGCTTGGCAAGCTTCGTTAAGTTTCGACAATTATTATCATGACGCCCCCGGCGGAGAAAGACATATATTTTCTAATCCAGGCGATGGAGTGCTTTCTCCCGCTAAGCAAAAAGCTTGGGATGCAATTGAGCATGCGCGAGTACAAATGAAGCAGGCGTATGCCGCAATTTTAGATCATGTCCGCACTAATTACATTGAAGTAAAAGTAAACAAGCGTAGTGATAGGGCATGGCGAGATTATATGGTTGATGTACATAAAGACAGAGAGTTTTTCGAATCTGTAAATTCGACATTAAAAAACGGATTAAAAAAGAATAAAACCGTTAAGAAAGGTGAGGCAAAAAAAACAAAAGATAAACCTAGGTAAGAATCAGTATTAATGGCTGTCTAGGCGTGGCCGACACTAACTCGGTAGCGCTTAGCTGACTTGCAACCGAGTACTTCCTGGGTGGTAGGTCGGACTCGGTTTATAGCCACCTATGAATCACAGTATCTATATAGAGCCCGGGAGTGAGAGGTATATGAATATTTCTATATTATTAAAATTGAAAGTCAAATGCGGCGTATGTCAGTCTCAGGTTATCATTCGATTGATTGAACTGGTGTCACTTTTAAGGAGTCCTGTTGAAGCATTGAGATAATAATGGTAATGAAGTTGTTAAAGCGTGCGCGAGCACCAGGTTCAACGCTGTCTATCACGGTCTGATCTACGTTGTGTTTCGCTAGTGCTGATTTCAAATTTCTTATCCAATCAGCCATGAAGTTCTGATAAAGTTCTGGTGTGGAAGAAAAAATCTTATCAATTTGCTCCGTCATTGTTTCGTCGGTTATATCCGATACTATTTTATGCGCAAATGAGTTGCGGGCACCTCTCAAATTGTGAAGAAGTGCGTGCATCTCAACGTTTATCATGCCGAGTTGGTATGTCAGATCAATTTTATTAGAGTAGTTAAAAGTGTTTTTCTTCCCCTTGGGAAGAGATATAAGTTTTTTTGATAGCATATCATCTAGTACGGACTCAGTTAACACTCCTCCAAGAAGCACCGCCCCTCGGTCATTTTCAGCTGAAAGTAATTCAAAGGTTTTTTGATAGACTTGGCTTACTGAATAATTCGAAAATATCACCGGGGTACCTGAATTTTTGAGATTTGGAAGATTTATTTGGAATTGTGTTTTTGGAGAGATTGTAATTCTCTAACTAATTTTATAGTGCTAAAACCGATAAATTTACAATATGGGATATTTCCTTCTGACGTATTTTCCATTTGCTTCAGAAAGCGGGCGAAAAGTGTTACCATTCAGAAAAGCATGTAATGTGCTAACGAACCTAAAATCAATCCTAGATACAAAACTATTTAATGATTGAATTGGAATAAATCCATAAAGTGCAGCTTGAAGGTTGTTTTGAGCCGCGCCCCTTGAGGCTACACCAATGACCTCCATCGAGTCATTGAAAATTGGACCACCACTGTTGCCTTCAATCAGTGGTACATCCACTAGCCAAAGATCCAAGTCAACCTGCCTGCGAAGCTGTGTGGTATTCCCTCTTGTAATGTAGTGTGCAGCTCCGTCTCTATGCTTTGGAAACCCAATAGATAATATCGGATCCATCGGGCGAATGGCTTCCTTGTCTGCCTTGCGTAACCTTGGGATTTTTTCGAACATTGGTCCCGGATGAAATATGGCCAAATCCGCTTTCACGTCAGACAATATTAACTCGGCGGCAATTTCGGTGTCATCCCCAGCACGGGTGAAGGATATCATATGAGGAGCCATACTTTTAGATACTCCACTTATTACATGCTGATTTGTAACAAGTCCTACTCCGTCCAACAAGAATGCGGTTCCCTGGCTATCGTCAGATAAGTTTTTCACCACAAAAATAGAGTTCCCCAAAATTTCTTCCGGTGACTTCCTGAATTCTCGATTTTCTTTACCTATGGCAACAGTAAAGTCGTAGGCCAATCTCCTATAAACATTATCACTTCTGCCGCGAATCATTTGAATGTAATTTAAACGTCCCTTCACAACTTTTATGAAAAAGTCACCTGCTATATCCTGTACTCTTTGGTGCTGCCGGGCGGGCATAGTATGCTTTTCGCCCTTCAGAATCTCAAGATATTTTGCTTCCGCTAACTCGGGCCCATAACGTTTCAAAGCATTGATCATAGAGCTGGTCAATCGAATAAAGTCGCGGGGTACATTCGGAAACTTATTAACAACTAAGCCAGTGACCATCTGACGTTGCGAGCGATGCTGAAGCCGAGTCTTGTCTGAATTAATGGCGAATCCATTAGCGCTGATGATTAATTCTAACTCGCGCCCAGGTATCGCTCTTCCATCTTCAGACACCTCTACTACGTCAGCGGGAAGATGTTTGAGTGAACTCGTGAAAGAAAATGTAATGTCATCTGCAAATCGGGTCACGTGGCATTTTTTTGACTTCGCTAGAGCCTGAAGTTGAGTGTCGAGCTTGCGACAAATCATGTTCGAAATTAATGGTGATGTCGGAGCACCTTGAACCAATTTTCCATCATGGCAACAGATGTGGGCTATAACAGTTGCGACATTATGCGGAGCTTTGAATGGCTCGGACATAAAGAGGTTTTTAACGCGCCCGAAATGTATTGTCTCAAAAAAATCTTTCAGGTCTATATTGAATATGAAGTTCTTCGCAATATGTGGAAGCGCATTTGATTTTATACTTCTCCCTTTTACAAAGCCATGACTCGATGGTTTGGGATAATAAAATTCTTCTAAGTGCGAGGCCAACTCCCGTTGCAATTGCTTCATTACACGCTTCGGTGCCTTAATAGATCTAGTTGCGCCACTTTTCTTGGGGATATGAAAGCTTGCGTAATGGCTTGATTTTCGTTTGTATAGAAAATGCAGAAGTTTTTCTTGATTAACGCCCAGAAGATCGCAAAACCCAGAAAGGCTGCTTAATCCTGGGGTGAACATATCTTTGAGGATATCATCCAAGTCCATAATCAAGACCGGGCATAGGGGCTATTTTCTCTTTTACACACGTCGCCAACCTCATAGTTATCATCAGCGCGTAACGGCAAAGCAACCCTTTATCTGGCCACCGCATATAGTCAGTGGAAAGTTAAATTGCGCCCCTATACCCGGCCTCAAGTTTGATATCACGGCTTCAGTGTTTCTGTCAATCAGTTAAGCCTGTCATGGCCTACAGAGGAAGATATTGAGTACTAGCTAAATTTTTTGTGGAGACAATGGGACTGGTGGTGCTAAAAAAGGTAGAACACATACCTGACTAGTAGCGTAATAATATTCCGTAAAGTCGCCTCAGCTATCAGCGTCAGCAGGGGCTGGAAGCCAATGCGCTTTCGCATTTAAGCCCTGTCGCCTTATGGATTGAGCTGATGGAGCGCCTAGGCATTGCAGGTGGAGCTTGCGACCTGCGGCTGTTTAACTACGCTCTGGATCCTCACAACTCATCAATTGAAGCGCCTCAAAAAACTCTCGCCGCAAGTCTATTTTTACCCCGCTGAATGCCTCGTCGTTCTTGATCATTTCGTGTAGCAGATGGGATTGCTTCGTACATGCTATTGGATGGGCATCTTCGTCTTGAGGCGCTCAAGGCCTTGGGGGCAAAAGAAGCACTATGCCTGGTCTCGACCGATGACCAAGGCTTTACCTACAACCGACAAATCAACCGGCTGACTCCGATTCAAGAACACAAAATGATAGGAAATCGAAGCGTTGCACCAGAAAAGTTTTCAGCGTGACGGTCACTTGCGTAGTTCAGAGTTCTTCGCAGAACGTGCACGTTTATTTGCCAAGCTCGATAGACAGCTCACCGGTTTAACCAGAAAGGGCATCGGCTTCCCTGATCATCCGAGCCTGAAATCAGCCCTCGGCATCTCTAGCAAAAGTCTGGTGCATCACTGGAGTCTGGCGGGGGCTCCGGGGCAGATTCCTGGCTACGCCACGCATACGGAAGGTGTTGCCAGAGCCGCCAAGGTTGTTAAGTACGGCGGTTGGATTGGTACAGCCGTAGGGGGCGGGGCGTCTTATATGAAGGTTCAAGAAGTCTGTGCGGCAGGCAACAAAGACGCCTGTGAAAAGATTAAATACACAGAGGGCGGTAGCTTCATTGGCGGGGTGGCCGGTGGTGCAATGACAGGAGCAGCGTTGACCGCCCCTGTAGTCGGTGCAATTTGTGTGGGGCTTGGCGTGCCTACCGGTGGATTGGGAACCCTTGCTTGCGGCGTGGTAGTTGTAGCGGCAGGCTCATTTGCTGGCGGGGCGGTAGGAGGGGCCGGCGGTGAAATGTTTGGCGAAGTGATTTACGAGGTGACTAAATGAATACCGCTGAACTGATAGTTGGAGGGTTGTGTGGTGTAGTGATTATCTCGATGATCATCTGGATCGGGATTGCCCTCTACATTGCCCACATCAAGATGGACGTGATCCTTGAACATCTCAAGAACAGCTCTGCCGGCACCAGGTTGGCTGCGCTGAAGCACGGAGGTGCGTGGGGCAGATTGCTTTTGGTAGGTGGTGCTTCTGGTCTCGTTACGTTTACGAATTTCTACATTAGACGCGGCACGCTCAGCACCGAGGATGTAGCGAGCTTTCCGGTCTCACTCAGGCAGAAACTTGTATGGATGCAATGGAGCGCAATAGTGCTGCTTTCTGCGATGGTTATGCTGGTCGCTTTGGGTAAATCAGGAGTTCTCAAGTAACCGGACATCAGGTTTGTTCACCCTCGTTTGAGCACTCGCAGGTGCATCAGGTAAAGGGTCAGTGGGAAGATCTATGAGACGGGCAAATGAGTTTAAGCGTTACTGATACGGCACTTCTGTCCATCGCGCTGATTGATCTGGCGGGGATTATTCTTTGGATAGGCGTGTGTTTACACCTCGCCTACACAAAGATGGATTTGATGTTGGAGCACCTGAAAAATTGCCCGGCGATCATGACTCGCGCTCCACTTCGGCATGGCGGGCCTTGGGGAAAGCTTCTGCTCGTGGGTGGCATTTCGGGGATTGTTACCTTCCCCAAGTTTTATCTGAAAAGGGGCGAGATAAGCTCCGAAGATCTAGCCAATTTCCCAGGCCCGCTTAAACGTAAGTTAGTCGCGCTGCAATGGAGCGTGATTTGTTTGCTGCTGGTCATGATCAGCTTCGGAGCAGCTGTGAAATCAGGTTTCCTTTAGCGCTCCTTTGTGTGCTCAACCCCCACCGTTGGCACAGGGGAATCTCGATAAACGCCAACGTTTAAAAAGACATCTCCAGACACTCTCTCAGGCTACATATCCTTGCGCCTTTGCCTACAGCTACGCCAGAATCCGCCGGCTTGTGCGCCTTGGGGGGGGGTTCTATTGTGGTTCGGTCGCTGACGAATCAGCGATCGGGTTTAGCGACTCGACTTATAAATAGGTGCATAAGCGTTCCATGCTTTGTCGCAGATTCAATTTCTGCGACTCCGCTATGGTGGCTGTATGCGGGAGACCCTCGGGTCTGCCGGGTGCCTATAACCGGTTCGCTAACCTGCGTACAGCCGCCACCTTTCTGTTTAGCGACAGTTCTGGGCGGCTCCATTCTTATAGGAGCTTCACCATGATCAAACCAACACCCAACCCACCCGAAACCGCCTCGGTTTCCCCCTACGAATCCATCGACTCAAAAAAACTCCACGAAGCCGCCGACCGCGCGCTCGACCATTACCTTTGTCCGCCCGGATCCACGCCGCCGCCACGTAAACACCGTGGGATGTATGCCGTGACGGCGGACAACAAAACCGAAGAGCTGCTGGTCGATGCCAGTGAAACACTCGCTTCGGCCAAAACCCTCGCGCAGAACATCGCCAGCTTGTTGCCGGTGTCGCAGCGCCATGCGCTGGCGGGGATTGCGCAGTTGATCATGCTCGGGGAGTTGGCGGTGAATCGGGCGTTGGATAATTTGCAGTTGCCGGGGTGACTCGGAGTAGGGCGGACAGCGGTGGTGATGGCACATGTGCTGTTTCTGTTGCCTGATGTTCCTCTATCGCAGGCTCCTACAGGGTTTTGTGTTGGTCACGGACATGAAACCTGTGGGAGCGCGTTGGTTACTTTCCTGCGCCGTTTTCATGCGGTTATCGGGGGCGCTTCAGGACTTTCACGGGGGCCATCAACGCCTCAAGCCGTGCCAGCGTCGACACCTGCCGGCTGCGATCAAAGATATGCACGTCAGTCTTGAGCACTCATCTATCCTCCGCCGCATCGATCGTCTGTTGCCGCATTTCATCGTTATCTTCCCCATCGACTAGGCGGCTTTGAGCCGTAAATCGACCATTCGACACCTCTCGCGACAAAAGCAATAAATGCAGATAAGCATTCTACCAATCGATAAATGCATTTATGCATTGATAAAAAATGCATTAATGCATACTGTTGCTTCCGACCGGATCAACAACCCGGCTCGAACCCCAACGTTTCAGTTGCCCCGGTCTTCCGTGGTAGCAACTTAACCCTTGAAAGATCTCCTGATCCCGTCAGGTGCGGAGCATTTTTCACATAAGGAGTCATGCCAAATGACAGATAACACGACCAATAGCGCTGCCCAGTTTGATTGCATCTGTGTCGATACCCTTGCCGATTTGCGCGCTGTCAACTCAGCTACGACCAAGAAGATTTCCACATCAGGCTTTGCTAATCGCGGAGATGGCGGCCACGCAGATTACGTTTTAGACGCGGCAGATACGACGAGTGCCGAGTCGAGTCCCATGGTCATCGTTGCGTACGATGGGGCGAGATGGAAGTTGATGCACGACGGTAACGTCACTGCTGAACAGTGTGGATTCAAGCGCAATGGCACGATAAATACCCAGAACGTCTTGAACTCGGCCATTGCAGCAGTGACTGCGGCAGGGGCGAGAATCGTTTGGGGATATGGCACCTATGTCTGCGAACACATTGGACTCATTCCGAATATGTCATGGGTCGGAAAAGGGCAATTTTTTACTGTTCTCAAGGCCAAAGACGGTCTGAACCAGGATTTCATAACCTCGAATTTCAACATCAACACGAACAACGTTTCGGTTGTTGGCATGCAGTTCCACGGCAACCGGGCCAATAACACTACCGGGCAAACGTTCGCACTCAAAGGGGCCAAGCAGAATCTTCGGCAGGTCACCATCACGCAATCTGCACTCCATGGTCTGGTCACCGACTTCGACATCATTGATGGTGAGCGTCCACTTGGCTTTGAAAGCACTTATGAAGATATTCTGATCGACACGACGGGTGGCCATGGCTGGATGTATAACGGCCCGACTGATTCCTCGATGACTAACGTAACGTTGCTGGACTGCGGCGTTTCCGCGGACAACACCTATTTTGGATTGATTGCGAGCAGGAATTTCAGGGCGGACAACCTGCACCCTTGGAACCGTTCTTCAACCAGTCACGTTCCCGCTGCGTCTATCTATATCCAAGCAAGTGCACCCGGTTGTACGGCCGTCAACTCACACTTCGAGGGAGGCCACTGCCCGCTCAAGATTCTCAGCAACCAAAACTCCTTCAGTGATTGCGATTACTACGCAACCCGTGGCGTTTATTGCATTGAGAACTATGGAGCGGCGAACAAGATCAGCGGTGTGCTTGGTGCGACAGCGGCTGCAGTGAACCCCAACTATCGGGGAATTCTGCTGCAGGGCGTAGGCAACATGGTCGACCTCACAGACGGTGGATGTGTGAACGGCTCGATCGACTTTAACGGCAGTCAGGGCGGCAACATGGTCAGGATTTCTGGCTATCGGAGTTCGGGTGTTCCGTATGTCGGAACTCCTCATCCGGCAGATGTCGTGAATCTCGTTATTCTTGGCGCGGGAGGAGGGGTACTTACAAAAGCATATTCGGCGTAGATATTAGTGCGGTACACCAGCGTCGCATTTCGCTGCCTGCGAGCTGGTTTTGATTTGGTGGGAGGTTGTCAGCTACATCTGGCGACCTCGGCCATTTAGTCCGGCAGTCTGTTCAAAAAAGTCTCAAGTCTTGCCAACGGCGGGGCATCCTGGTTGCGGTCGAAGACCTGGATGCTGACTTTGAGTAATCGGCCGTTTTCGGCTGTGGCGATGACTTGCTCGCAGCGCAATAGCAGGCGTCCTTGGTCACAGTCCTGCGCTTTTAGTCCTATCGGCAATCGACCTTCCAGTTGCAACTCCGCCATCCGGCTCTGCGCCGCAATCATCGCCACCGACCGATCCCGCAACACCCCATTACTCTGCGTCATCAACCCCGCCACGCGCACAGCCGCTGACATCGCCACGGCAATAATCGCCAGCGCCACCAGCACTTCAATCAAGGTGAAACCCGCTTCTCGGGAACATGCGCGCATAAAAGGCCCAGAACCAGAACACAGCCCTCGACCCTAACCCCCGTCCTTGACGGCTTGACGACGAAAACTCCCGAGGATTTTCAACATCCCTGACATATCTTCTTGCAACACTGCGCGTCGAATCGAATCAAGCCAAGGGAATGT
>Ga0213823_1001246_pt1 | contig 16352 bp, 7 predicted proteins | sample MC6MC0907MG_FD_179887 | JGI IMG/M metagenome (GOLD analysis project Ga0213823, IMG submission 179887) | Enriched soil aggregate microbial communities from Iowa State University, Ames, United States - MC6-MC0907-MG | ecosystem: Environmental > Terrestrial > Soil > Unclassified | place: USA: Iowa...
AATTTCTGTGGTCAGCGAAAAATGGGGTCGCGCGGGGTGGTCAACTTGGATAATCCTAGCCGCATCTGCGGCCCACTTCGCAAACCCGGCGAACGCTCAAACTGTTTCCAGTACCGGCGAAGTGCTCCCCGGGCCGGCCCAAACGCCGAATTGGACCGTAATAGGAGATCTGATTGTTGGCGATGCCCTCAATGGGTCGTTGACCATCACCAATGGGGGTTCCGTAAGCAATGACGGCGCGCTCATTGGAAACCTGAATGGCGCAGTGGGAGCGCTGACGGTGTCGGGCCGCGACGCGGGCGGCACAGCGTCCACCTGGACCAGCCTCAGCTCCGTCGTCATCGGGGTGGAAGATGGCAGTAACGGCACACTGACGATCCTGAACGCAGGCATGGCCCAAAGCGACTCGGGCACCATCGGCAGCAATACCGGCAGCGTCGGGAGCGTTCTCGTTTCTGGACTGGGATCAACGTGGAATCTCTCGGCGAACAGAGGATTCATCATCGGCGAAAGCGGCCGGGGCACACTGCGGATCGACGACGGCGGCGCCGTACACAGCGGCCAGGGCATTCTCGGCTGGGTCGCCGGCAGCGATGGCAGCGCTATCGTGTCGGGCCGGACCACAGTGTGGGACCCCTTCAACAATATCTACGTGGGGTTCGAAGGAACGGGCGACCTGCGCGTCCTGGATGGCGCCTCCGTGCGCACCGTCGGATCGTCCGCGCCGGGCGCCGCCGCGTCGATCTACATCGGCAACCAGGCCGGCGGCGTTGGCACGGTGACCGTATCGAGCACGACCGCCGATATCTCGACGCTCACCGCAAGCGATCGTATCGAAATCGGTTCCGCAGGCACGGGAACATTGAACATTTCCAAGGGCGGGCTAGCCGTTGCCACCAGCGACACATGGCTAACCGTCAACAGCACCGCCACAGGCACGCTGAACCTTACCGGCGACGCCAGTGGCCGCGGCGTGCTGGAGACCGGTTCGGTCATCAAGGGCGCGGGCGACGCCACCTTCAACCTGGATGGCGGCGTCCTGCGCGCACGGCGTGACAAGGCCAATTTCCTGAATGGCTTCGCGACGCAGGCGATCGGAAGCGAGGGCGCCTCGTTCGACACCAACGGCTTCGAAGTGGGTGTGATGACCGCGTTCTCGGGAACCTCCAACCTCAACAAGCTGGGCGCTGGCAGGCTGACTTTGTCGGGCAACAGCGCCGCCTTCACGGGAACCACCGATGTCCAGGCCGGCACATTGCAAGTCGATGGCGTGCTCGGCGGGCCGGTGAACGTGTTGGCGGGAGCACGGATGACCGGCACGGGACGCGTCGGCGCGACGGTCAACCAGGGCGCCATCGCACCAGGGCCGCGCAGCGGCTTCGGCACGCTGACCATCGCCGGCAACTACACGGCTCAGGGCGGCAACCTTGAGATCCGCACCCAACTTGGCGGTGACAACTCGCCAACCGATAAGCTGGTCGTCACGGGCGACACCGCGGGCGCGACGCCGGTCAACGTGCAGAACATGGGAGGCGCTGGCGGGTTGACCCAACGGGGCATTCAGATCGTGCAGGTCAACGGCGTCTCGGCGGGGCAGTTCAACTTGGCGAACGGCGACTATGTTATCCAGGGGCGTCCAGCCCTGGTGGCCGGCGCCTACGGCTATGTCCTGCAACAGGACTCAGCTGACGGCGGCTGGTATCTGCGATCATCCCTGACCGATCCCGGCACAGCGCCGACCGATCCCGGCACACCGCCTGCCGTTGGCGTTTCGCCGGGCGCCGAACCGCCCTTGCTGTATCAGCCCGGTGTGCCTGTCTATGAAGCCTACGCCAACACATTGCTTAACTTGAGCCGGTTGCCCACCCTGCGCCAACGGGTCGGCAATCGCCTCTATGACTCGGCGGATGTCGGCCGCAACGGCGTATGGAGCCGGGTGGAGGGCACGACGAGCCGGCTCGAACCTTCCACGTCCACCACGGGCGCACGCCAGGACATCGACACCTGGAAGGCGCAATTTGGTGTCGACCGTATCCTGGCCGGACAAGAAGATGGGTCCCGTCTGGTGGGCGGCATCGCCTTTCATTACGGCAAGGCCGACACACACGTGTATTCGGCATATGGCAACGGCACGATCGACACCACGGCCTATGGCCTGACCCCGACGCTGACCTGGTATGGCAAGAATGGCCTTTACATCGACACCCAGGCCCAAGCAACCTGGTTCGACAGCGACCTGAATTCCCGGCTGGCCGGCAAATTGAAGGGCGGCAGCCAGGCCAACAGTTACGGGCTAGGTATCGAAGCGGGCAAGGCGTTCGGGTTGAGCGAGCGACTGGCCCTGATCCCGCAGGCGCAGCTGACCTACGCATCGACCCGCTTCGACAGCTTCAATGACAAATTCGGCGCGCACGTCGAGAGCGACAAGGGCGACAGCCTGCTGGCCCGCATCGGTGTCGCGCTGGACTACAAAAACAATTGGCAGACGGGTGGCGTGAATCGGGAATCTAGCGTCTACGGCGTCGTCAATGTGAAACATGAATTCCTGGACGGAACCCGTGTGCGCGTGGCTGGCGTACCCGCGTCCAGCCGCATGGCGCGTACGTGGGGCAGCGTTGGGGTGGGCGCAAATTACGGTTGGGGTGATCGCTATGCGATCTACGGCCAGGTCGACGCCGACGCAGATTTCTCCGGCAGCAATATTGTTACGGCAACGGCGGGTTTCAGAATGACGTTTTAGATCTGTGGGTACGGCGGACTGCACGTTTGCTTAGTGTGAGGCGCTGGATCTGCGATGAGATGGGCGGGAAGGGGTTCTCGATGCAACTGAATAGCGGTCGTTTGGGTAGGAATCTTGATTGGATGGAATGGGGTGGGAGCGGGTGTCTGCGATAGTCGGCTTTCGGCCAAAAGGAGACAGGTTTCCCGCTCGTCACTGGGCCGGCCAAATGACCGCTATCTTCAGACAGCGGCCATTTCCGCGCGGTAGACGGGGATCCTACCTTGCCCTAGTCGGCTAGATAGGTAAGGAAACATGTGAACTGGTCCGACGCGGTCCAAAATAGCCGCGAGCCGCCACAGACGCAAAGCGCCGTAGCGTAGCGCGCTTTGTCAAGTTGGTGGGAGGCCGCCTGCCACGGGTGCTCCCAACGTCCGGAAACGGTCCGGTGACCGCGCAGGGATCGGACTTGCGCCAACGAACTGCATCATCTCCGCTCCATTATCAATAGAAATTATTTTATAAAAAAAACATGATCTTGAAGATGGATGAATGAAAAACTCCATGAAAAATACCATTCTCAAATTAAAGTTGAGAAGAGCTTTTTCAGATAGGTGCTGGCACCATCCTCCATGAACAACACGTTGCGAGTTTCGAGATCGGCTTTCTTTGCCGGGTCGCCCACGTTAAGCAGGTCAGAGAATTTCGTCGGTGACAACACGAAGGCATTCAAGACCAGCGGCGCTTCGCCAGCCTTAGCTTGCGCTGCCAACGTTGCTTCCAGCGTCTTCACTTCTTTGTAGAGGCCCAGCTTGGGGTGAGACAGATCGAGATTGCGCAAACCCTTCGGATCGACGAAGGTCAGCCATTGTTTGCCGCTGGTATCGTCTACCAGCCAAAGCAGGAAGTCCGGGTAGAAGTTGCCCGCCAACGCGAAACCCAGACCTTTATCTTCCCGGTCTGCATTGCGCAATAGATAGAGGCTGCGCTGGCCAACCGCTTCCTTGCCTTCTGCCGAGTTATAGAACGTTTCCAAGTCACGAACAAACTCCCACTCGCTGGGCGCGTCAAAGGCAAGCGGACGCAGTTTCAGCGGCACTGCATCCTTGTCCTCCAATGCCAGCAGCGGGTAGTACAAGTGGCGGTCGAAGCTGATGGCGACCATGTGCGGCGCGTTCCATTTACTGGCCTCGCCGATCTTGCCGTCCGCTACCAGCTTCTTCAGCACCTCCAGCTTCGCCTGATACTCCAGTCCGTCGTCGCTGTTATCGATCTCGAATTGGTACAGCTTGAGCATCGACCCATGCTCTTCATCGATGTGGGTAATGTCGTAGAACTGGCCTTCATAGCCTTTTTTCAAGGCGTTATAAAAGCGGTCGGTGTAGTCGGTCAGTAGGCGTAGCAGAATATCTTCCTGCTTGCGGATGTCGACGAAGGTCGCGACGGCCAGTTCCGCTGCCGGTATGAACAGCGTGTACCAATCCTGCATGCCCGAGCAGAAGTCGATCAGCCTCTGTCGTTCCAACCGCAGATTGCTCCAGCTACGTTGAATTTTGTACTCCTGCAACGCCAGATAGATGCGATCCCAGTTGAAAATAGCAAACAGCGTCTGATTCAGCTTGGCTTTGTTGCGAGCTTCCGTTGTAGAGACGGCGACGCCTCCCTTACTGGATAGCGCTTCCACACGTGGGTACAGGTCAAGCGCCACATGGGGTGACTTGATCTTCCCTTGAAACTCGGCGGGAATCTCGTATAGCCAAGGGAAGTGAGTGCGCTTAAAGCCTTGCTTCTGGTTGTCCTTGTAGCCGTCCTTTAGCGCCAAGGTCTTGAGCTTGCCCTTGGGCAGGTTGGCTCGTATCGGGAAGTCCAGCTCCAGCACTTCGTCACTGGGCGTAATGCCTTCCTCGCGCAGGTAGTCCTTGAACGCCGCCATGTAGCTCGCACGCACGCCGAAGATGTTCAACGCTTCCAGTTTGTCCAGGTGTACGCCCTTAGGTCTGTCCTGCGGCAAAGTGCGCTGGAGCGAAAAACCCTTGCCCTTGAGGCGTACTCCGCGCCCAAACAACTGGATGATCTGCGAGCCTTCGCCCTGGCCCATGTTCAGTAAGCCCATGGTAGAGACGCGCCAACTGCTCCAGCCTTCGGTGAATTTGCGTGAGCCGATGAGCACGTTGAGGCGGCTGTCCTTGTTGTTCAACGTGCCGAAGAGCGCGCCGCCGAAGTCATCGCGTTCGCTGTCGAAAGTGTCGGCGCTCTCCGCCATGCTGAAAAAGCTCGCGTCATCGCCGATGTTGATCAGGCCGAAGGGTTCCGCATCGCCCACGCGCAGGGCAAGCTCACCCTTACTGCTGCGGATGTTGACCAGTTTCAAACGCTGGCGGGCCGAAGCATTAAACACACGCTGCAGAACGTCGGCGTACAGCGCGTCCACGCGGCCATTGAATCCCATCAAGGGCGTGAAGCGCCCGGCGAAGATGTTGTTGCCCTTGGCGTCCAATATTTGAGCCTTGTCGGCAATCAGGTCGGCCAGCCAGGTCTTGATCTGAGCATCGCTGTTCAGGAAGTCGGCAAGAAAATTCACCACTTCCAGAATGTCCGACTCCTCGCCGGACACTGTGTTGCCCACGAACACCCACAGTGGCTTCTCGATGTTGAAATCGGCCAACTTGTCGCGGTGCGTGCTCCACAACCAAAGCTGCTGGTAGTAGGCCAGCAGGCAGGCGGTGAAATACTTGCGCGCATTGTCCGCCTGCTCATAGGCCTCGCCATTCATGTTGAGGATCAGCGACTCCTTGCCGTAGCCGTCCTCATAGAAGAACTTGTACGAGTAGTCGAAGAGGATGCACTTGGCGTAAATCTCGCGGGTAGCGATGATCCGCGCGCGACGGTTGTCCTCTGCGTTCAAGGCAAGGGCCGTGTCCGCTTTTGCTGACGCAAGGTTGAAGCGCTGCCCAGGGTAAGCCAGCTTCCATTTAGACTTGAGCTGTTCTTCTTCCGCTTTTTCAACTATCAGCCCCTTGGCTACCGCCTGCCCGAAAGTGGCCGAGTACTCAAAGGCAAAACCGCCGCGCACCAGCGCATCACGCCGCGCCATCCACGCGCCCGCTGCCGTCCCCGTACCACGATGGCCTTCGTCCACTAGCACCAGATTGTTGCCCTCGAAGGCACCCACGGCGACGGTTTTATCGCCCATTTCATCGCCCAGTTTGTTGATGTCGATGATTTCAATAGTGCCGCGCGGCGGCGTCTGAGCCTTATTGAAGAACTGCGAGAAGCCGAAGCCCGATAGCTCCAGCTCCTCCAGGTGCTGACGGCTCAAGCCTTCATTGGGTGTAAGCAGGATGATCTTGTCGGGATAGCTGCCGCTGCGCCCAGCCTGGAAATAGTGCAGATACTGGTGAATATTGACATGCAACAATAGGGTCTTGCCGCTGCCGGTGGCATTCCAGAAGGCGATCTTATTCAAGTCGTCCGCCTCGAAATCGCGGAACGGTTCCGCGCCCGTCTCGGCGCGGTAGAGAGCCATTTCCTCGTTCAGACCATCGAGCAAGTCCTGGCGATGGTTGAAGTACCAGTCCAGATATAGTTCGGTGAACAGCAGCGAGAGGTACTGAAAGTACTTCATCTGCAGTTCATGGCCTTCCAGCTTGTTGCGCTGGGCGGTGATGGCCTGCCAGTGGGCGACGACGTTCAAGTCGTAGCGCCGCAGGTCGGCCTCGGGCACCTTGTTGGGATCGAACAAGCCCCGGATCAGTTCGTGAAAGAACTTGGTCTGGCCGTCCTCGTCAAGGCCCTCGAAACGGTCATTGTTCAGGCGCATCTTGAGTGCTGCCAGCGTGCCGCCCTCAAAGAAGCCCAATACCCAGCGGTTCAGAACCAGCTCCTGGTGAAAGCTGCGCTTCTTGGCGACGGCTCTCCTTGTGGTTTTTGCCGCTCGTGCCATCAGACGTCCTCCACCGAGAACATGCGCTCCAGAAACTCCGGCTCGATCTGGCGCAGCTTGAGCACGCGGGTGGCACCGCCTTCTACAGCGGTCTGCGTCAGCACGGTGGGGATGTTGTGGTCGCCGTTGATATAAACCACGTCGAACTCGTTGTCTGCCGGGTTGATGGCGAACTTGTCGCAGAGCTTGCTGATGCCTTCGTAGTCCAGCAGATCGCAATCGCGCCACAGCACGAGGCAGGTCTCCCCGCTGGGCAGTGTGCCGGTGACGGTGGTAAAACCGCGCACGGGCTGCGTATCAATGTGCTTGACGCGCAGGCCAATCAGGTAATTGAAGGTCTCGATAAGGTCGACCTTGCGAGGCTCGAACGCGCCCGCCGAATCCATGGCCACGTTGAGGCTGTAGTCGAAGGGCTTTTTGAAGTCTTCCACCGACAGCAGCGAGCCACGGCTTTCCACGTCCAGCATGTAGTTGAGTAGGTAATCGTCCTTGGCCTGCTGCGGCAGGGTGTTCAGCAGATCGCCCTGCACGGACGTACGACGCAGCTGCAGATTGTTCAGGGTGTCTTCGTAGCTTTCGAGTTTGAGGACTTTGAAGCAGTGGGAGATGCCAGTGTCAGGTGCGGTCGGCTTTCCGTTTGCCCACTCGGCAGAAAATACGACCTTTTGCATACGTGGCTTCAGTACGGTATCGAAGTACTCACCCTGTTCAATAAGTAGGTACTGCCGCTTGCCCCCATCCCTCCGGTTCAAGGTGATGGTAGCGTGTGCCGTTGTTCCGGATCCGCCAAAATAGTCCAGTACCAGTGCATCAGTTTTTGACGCACCGGCAATGTAAATGGCGTCCACAACAGCGTGAATCGACTTTGGATATGAGAAGGGATTAATGCCAAACAGAGATTTCAGCAGAGCCGTCCCATGCTCGGTCGCCGAGTGCTTGGCATCTGCCCACGTCGACACAGAAACGACGCCATCTTCATTTGGCCGCCTTTTGCAGTATACATAGCTCTGACCAGAACGATCATTTCGTACCGCAAGTTCAGACTTTTTTGCTTCAACTGTTTTCCATTCCCATCGCCAACGCTTTTGAACACCATCTTCGTTGTCTGGAAACACCACCGACTCTTCACTTCGAGGCTGCTCAAGTGCCACCCACTCTTCCGTTTCTTCACGCCACTCAAGTGGTGGGACCCTGAGAGATTGATTGGATATGTATATCGGGTAGTACATAGAGCGGCGTGCATTTCTGTCAGAGTCTGAGCCCTCACGACGGAGGTTGCGCCATTCGAAAACTCCCGTCTCATCTCTTTCCCTGAAGCGGGCCATCTGCGCCGGTGTGGGTGGCAACCGCTGTATTTTTGATTTTTCTGAATTTCCAGCGTACAAAAGATACTCATGCGATACGGCATATCCGCTTTGCGTGGGTCGCCCAGACGGGTTGGCGCGCACCGATATAACCCCCAGCATTTCGTTGTCGAATACTTCAGATAAAAGGAAGCTCAATTCTCTTTGTTGAGCATCGTCTATTGCTGCGACCAAAACGCCATCATCTTTCATGAGCGCGCGACTTCGCTGGAGGCGACTCTGCATTAACGAAACCCAGCTCGAAGATTTATACCCATTCTTATATAAAATGGCGCTTGCATCCGAGTTGTAAGGCGGATCAATGTAAATGGAGTCTATCTTCCGTAGGTACCTGGATTGCAGTAGACCCAGTCCTTGAAAGTTATCGCTGTTAATTAATAGTCCATCAACGGTAGATTCGATATTCCCAATGCTGCTTAGCAGCCGCCGGACAAAGTCAGTGCCGAAAAGGCTCGTATCCACCATTCGATACGGTGCAGTCTCCAAGTCCGCCATCGTCCCCGGTGCATCGCCATCCCAAACGCCCAGCTGTTTCCACTGCCCCCATTGCTGCTCGTTGGCCGCCACTTCCGGCCACAGCTCTTCCGGCATCCGATCCAGCGTGATGCAGTAGTGGCTGGAGACAACGAACTTCTTTTTCAGCCACAGCTTCTTCAGAAAATCTTCCAATTGGGCCAAGAAAGTGATCAGCTCCAGCGCAATGCTGCGCAGGCACTGGATCATGAGCAGGTTCTTCTCGATGTCCGCGAACGCGCCCGCGTTCTGCACATCGTCCAGGTGCATGACTTCGTTCTTGATGTAGAAGTCCAGCTCACGGCGCAGAAAACCGCCCAGATCCTTGTGGATGAAGTAGTCCGCCGTGTTCTTGGTGGTGTAGTCGCTTAGGTGTTTTTCAAGCAGAGTGCGCTGCGGGCTCTTCTCCGTAGGCGCGCGCTTGCCCAGGGCCAGCCAGCGAGCCTTGACGGCTGCATCTGCCAGCACCACCCCTACGGCCTTGGTGACTAGTGCCTCCTGCTTGGTACTTTTGGGCTGGGCGGCGTACTCAAAGCGGATGATCAGCTCCTGGTTGCCGTCGCTGCCCGACTCTTCCGCCACTGGCACCAGTTCTTCTTCGAACTCCTCGCCGTTTTCATCCACGCGGGTGACGGTCTTGGCCGCTACCAGGGCAAAGCGGCGTTCCTTGTCGTTGTCCTTGCGGTTGTCCTTTGCGGTGTCGGCGGCGGCGAGGCGGAAATGCACCGTGCGGCCATCTTCCAGCTTGAAGCTGTAGTTGCTGAAATTCTCGCCGCTCTTTGTGTAGTACTGGTCTTTGTTCGCCCAGTGCAGCATCACCTCTTCGCCCGCGTAGGGGATGGCATAGGTGTCGCCCTTGTAGCGGCGCTGGCTGATGAAGTCGCCTTGCTCGTAGTAGCGCGAGAAAAAGGCCAACAGGTGGGAGAACACGGCGTTTTCGTGTTCATTGGCACTGGCGCTGTACTGAGCCAGTTTCTGCCGAAGCTCCAGTACTTTAGGCACGGTATCCGGGTTGATGCCATCGGCATGGTACTGAGCTTCCTTTTCCTTGAGCTCACGCACCACTTGCTCACGTTGCGACTCATTACCACTGCTCAGGGCTGCCTGTACCTTTTCGGCCAACCGGTTTTCCAGATAGTCGTTGATCTCGCCTGCGCGGGCGTTGAGGATGCGGTAGATGCCGAAGTCGAGTTCCGGGCGGTCGATTTGGAAGATCTCGCGCAGCTTTGCGACGAGCTCCTGGAATTTAGGGTTCTGTTTATTGGTCATGGCTTGCCCTGGTTTCGGGATACTTGAATCGGGTTAGAGCACCTGCCAGCGCACGCTGAATAGGGTCTCGTTGCTTGTTTTTTCTTGCAGGCGCTGCTGGAGCGAGGCAATCAATTCATCGCGCTTGGCGATGATCTCGTCCTCGACGGCGAAAATTTCCTGCCGCAGATGTCGTTGCTTGCGCTCCAGCTCAGACAGTTCGCGCTGGATACCGTCTTGCTCCTGCAAGGTGACGGCTTTGCGGGCGTCGCGCTTCAACTGTGCGATGCGTGCCTTGGTGTTCTTCAGGGCTTCCTCTGCGGCCAGCAGCTTGTCGTCGGCCCAACGTTCCAGTTTGTCGCGTTCTTCATTGAAGAGCCGCTGGTTGGCGTCCAGCACTTGCGCGATGGTGGCCTGGAGGGCACGTTGGCTGTTGGCCAGCAGTGTCTCGGGCACAGTAACATTCAACGGCGTGGGCTTGCCAGCGGCCGGAATGGCTATCAGTTTTTCGCAAGTTTCCTGATCCAGCATCTGACCATCGTCAGTGAGGCCGGAGAACAGCAGCGCCTCAGTGATTTCGAAGGCCGCCACTTCCAGTCGGGCCAGCGTTAGCCAACCGGACTTGCCACGCAGTTCCTCGATGACGGACACTCGTGCGCCGTGTTTTTCGTAGTCGAGCTTCAATGTGGCGACGGGCGTAGCCGCATTAAGGCTGGCTTCAATGCTCCATTCCCCCAGCGGGTGGCTGAGGCGGTAGGCGTGCGCCAGCATATCCGGCTGCGCCGCCCCACGAATGAGCTGATAGCGACCTGTGGCAATTCCAGTTGGCGGCGTGCTCAATGAGAACGCGTAGGACTGCTCGTCGAAGCGTGCACGGTCATTGAGCGCATAGCGAGTGACACCCCAGAACCAGCGCCCCAGTTTATCGAGACGAGCTTCGGCTTCATCCAATCGCAGCTTGAGGCGGTCGTGAACGTCTTCGTCGAAGTGCTCCAGCAGCTCGGACTGGGTGTCTTTGATGCGGTCGGCGATGACTTCTTCCAGCTCCGCTTGCAAGGCGTTGAAGGCAGCTTCGATCTGCTCGGGCTGGCGGCAGGTGTCGTAGATCTGGAGGATGCGCTTCTCGAAGTCGAGGCAGCCTTCAATGCGGCCTAGCACTTCATCGCTCGCACCGAACACGCCGGAGAACAAGTTGAACTTTTCGGTGAGCAGTTCCAACACGCGCTGGTCGGCCTGGTTTCGGGTGTTGAGGAAGTTGATTACGACCACGTCGAAACGTTGGCCGTAGCGGTGGCAGCGACCAATGCGCTGCTCGACGCGCTGGGGGTTCCACGGCAGGTCATAGTTGATGATAAGTGCGCAGAACTGCAGGTTGACACCTTCGGCAGCCGCTTCGGTAGCGATCATGATTTCCGCACCGGTGCCGTCGTCCTTGCGGAAGTGGTCGATCAGCGCGGTGCGGCGATCTACTTGCGGCGAGCCGGTGACACTATCCGTGCCTTTGTGCTCTTCCAGCCAGCGCTGGTAGATGCCCGTGGAATCTTCATGGTTGTTGGTACCACTGAACAACACCAGCTTGCCTGCGTGACCGTTGACAGAAAGAAAGTGGTGCAGGTACTCCTGCGTGCGCCTGGACTCCGTGAAGATGATGGCTTTGCGTGGCGCGCCCAGCCCGGCCATTCTGTTGAAGCCCAGAGTGAGCGCCTTCAGTAGTGCCTGTGCCTTAGTGTCAATCTGCAGCGCTTGCGCGGCATCGATGAACGCGGTCAGCTCCGCGATCTCGGTGGTGATGACGGCGCGGACGGCATAGGCATCTTTTACAGTGCCCGGCTTGCCGTCTTCGGATGGCTCAGTCGTGGATGTTTCGGTGTCTTCGTCGGCCTCGCTGACTTCCTCTTCAAGATAGTCCTGCTCCAGGTCGTCCTCGGCGATAAGCCGTTCGACCAGTTGGCTGCCGTCGTCTTCCGTTTTGTCTGCCGTGAGCAAGCCGTGTAGGCGCTCGCGGATGGCGACCAACGTGGCAGCTACGGCGGGCGCACTGGACGCCAGCAGCTTGCGCAAGATCAGCCCCGTGAGATGGCGCTGCTGTCTGGGAAGAGCGTAGGAGTTTTCCTTGTGCAGAAAGGCCGAGATGCGCTCGTACAGCTCCTGCTCGTCGTCAGTGGGATTGAACGGCTGGGTTAGGGCCTTACGCTCGGTGTACTTGATGTACTCAAGCACGTCACGGCGCAGCGTGCGCTTGGCGAAGCTGGCAAGTCGCTCACGCAGTTCATCCGGGCCCGTTCCGCTGTTCATGAATTGCTTGCGGAAGGCGGTTTCGTCGCCGAACAGGTGCTCGTCGATCAGCGTGGACAGGCCGTACAGTTCTATCAATGAATTCTGCAGCGGCGTGGCGGTGAGCAGCAGCTTCTTGCGACCTTGCAGTGCACGCTTGAGCGCCTGCCCGGTACGGTTGCTGGCACGGTGCGCGTTGCGCAGCTTGTGCGCTTCGTCGATGACCACCACGTCCCAGGGCACCGCGCGCAGCTCAGCTTCCAGCTTGGCGGCAAACTGGTAGGACATGATCACGACCGCCTTGCCAACCTGCCGTTGCAAGGTGGCGAGCATGTCACCAGCGGACTGCTTGCGCAGCGAAACCGCATCGACCACGGTGGTGGGCACAGCGAACTTGTCGTGCAACTCCTGCGCCCATTGCTTGCGCAGGCTTGCCGGGCAGATGACCAGAAGCCGACGGCGGCGCTCAGCCCAGTATTGGCAAACCACCAGCGCAGCTTCGATGGTCTTGCCCAGCCCCACCTCGTCAGCCAGCAGTACACCTTCCTGCAATGGGTTCCGAAGGGCGAACAGCGCCGCCTCGATCTGATGCGGGTTCAAATCGACGCTGGCATCGAACAGCGATTGGGAAAGGCGACCTACGCCATCGGCGGCGTGTCGCCGTGTCAGCTCGTGGGCGTAGTACTTGGCGTGGTAGGCTGAATACATCGTCAGCTGTCTCGCTTATTCGGCGTGACTACACCTACGTACTTATAGAGCGTTGTCCGAGAAACGCCATAACGGCGCGCCACATCGGCCACTTTGATGTCAGGTGAATTCAGGAGTTCTTTGATTTCTCGCACATCCTTCTCCCCCAGCTTTGGCTTGCGTCCACCCGACCGGCCTCGGGCACGAGCAGCAGCCAAACCGGCTTGTGTCCGCTCACGGATCAAGCCACGCTCAAATTCGGCCAGCGCTGCGAACACATGAAAAATCAGCTCGCCCGCCGCGCTGCCGGTTTCGATCTTTTCTGTCAAACTCTCAAACCCGACGCCACGCTGCTCAAGATCGGTCACGATCTGCACTAGGTCGGGCAAGCTCCGGCCAAGGCGATCCAGCCGCCAGACGACCAGGGTGTCCCCAGCCCGGAGCGCCTTTAGGCATTGCCCAAGCTCGGGGCGAGCCGCATTCTTTCCGCTGGCCGCTTCCTCGTAGATCGCGCCGCACCCAGCCTGCTGGAGCGCGTCACGCTGCTGGTCAAGGTGCTGATCATCGGTCGATACTCGGGCGTAGCCTATGCGTTGATTCATGGACGCATCCAGGACATTGAAAACTTGACGCCGATATTAACACTCATGGGCGGCTTTCACGAATACGAAGTGCGCCACTTTGATCTGTTCAGAAAACTACAGTTTGATGGACACATTCCGAGCTGCACGTAAGCCTGCAAGCGAATAACCAGAAGTTGACCATGAGTGGAAAGAAGGCCGAGCACTCGTTTTCAAACAGCGCGCGACCCGTGCCTCCGCATGGCTCGGCTCCCCTGATGGGGAAGGCGCCTTGACCTGGGGCATAACCACGTGTGGCCGTGGCCTCCGTATGGCTACTTCCGACTCGTGAGCGGTCATAGCAAACCGTTTTCCCCATTGACCGCTATGGGTCGAAAGCTCCCATTGACGAACGACAGCTCCCCCCAAAAGCGCCCATGAACCCTACACGTTCTCTGCCAGATAGCGTCCGGGTGTGACACCAAATGTTCTTTTGAATAGCGCAATGAAGGCACTGACATTGTCGTAGCCCAGTTCAATAGCGATTGTTGTCACCGTTTTTCCGGCAGCCAGGAGCTCCAAGGCACGCAGCAAGCGTGCCCGCTGTCTCCACGCGGTGAAGGTAAGTCCGGTTTCATCCACAAACTTACGGCTCAGCGTGCGGGAGGTGATATGCCCCCAAAGCGCCCAGTCTTCTAACGAGCGTTCATCAGCAGGCTGTTCGGTAAGCGCAATGGCGATACGTTGCAACCGGCTATCCGCGGGCATGGGAAGCCAGAACGTGTCCGCTGTGGATTCTCCAATTTCATCCAGTATGACTTGAGCCAAGCGCAGTTGGCTCGGTCTTAATGCGCCCACTTTCCAGCCGCCCGCACGGAGTACAGCCTCTCGTAGCAGAGGGCTCACTTCGATGACGCGCGGCTCATTGGGAAGGCCAATACTGGATTGGGGGGATACATAGACGCTCCATCCATGGAATGCGCCATGCGAGCGGCCTTCATGCGTCACCGACGGTGGAATCCATACCCCGCGGGAACATGGCACAACCCACGTTCCCATGTGCGTGCGCACGCTCAGCAGTCCCGATAACAAGCCGAACAGCTGACCGCTTGGGTGATGATGTGGGCCGGATTCTCGGAATGTGCTTTCACTGCCGACAACGGCAATCAAAGGGGGATTGCTTCCCTCTACAAAGCGTGCCTGGTCCAACTTATCGATAAAGGTGATTGATGACACGGATTGGCGTATTTGAGCTATTCAATGGCAGAAGTAGTCTATCACCACCACCATTATTGGCCATATGCTTCATCTGAGATTCTTAAAGGTGAGCACAGAGATGTCCCAACAACTAACCGATATCGCCCAGCTGGCGCAGATGTATGACCCGCCCTCGGAGAGGATTACCAAAGGAGTGCTACCGCATTTGATGCCATTCCATCGTCAGTACCTTGGCGTTGCGACCTTTTTCTGTGTGGCTACCGGTAATGCCGACGGACTGGATGCATCGCCGCGCGGGGGGCCTCCCGGCTTCGTACACGTCATTGATGATAAGCACATTGCGTTTGCGGATTGGCCCGGAAATAACCGCATAGCGTCCTTGACGAATCTTGTTGAGGATGACCGCATTGGCATGCTTTTTCTTTTCCCGGGGCTAGAGGTGTTTATGCGCATCAATGGCCATGCGGCCATCCGCACCGACCAGGAACTGCTTGAATCGTTGAAGGAAAAAGACAAGCGACCAAAATGCGCCATCGTCGTCAGCATTGACGAAGTGCTTTTTCATTGCGGAAAGGCGATCAATCGGGCGCAGCTTTGGGCGGAATCATCACGAATAGAACGAGACCAAGTGCCTACACCTGGTCAGATTGTTGCCGCGATGACGGGCGCGGGAGGCGATATGACGCAGCAGGTGGACGAGGGCTACTACAAATCTGTACGCAATGACCTGTATTAGCCTGCTGCATCGAATTGAGGCTAAAGCAGGCTTATCCGCCGCAGACCTGGCTCACCCTGACGCGAACATTTGAACGGAAAAGGACGCCGAGTTCCGAGCTTTGGTCCTGGACCCGATATCGTCCAATGAATAGCTCGTCAATCAAAATAATCGGTGGAGCTATGCACAAGGTTGAAGTCCCTACTATGGCCATGGGCCAGTCGTTCGTGAAACAGGGCCAAACCCGTGAGACCAATGCCTCTTTTGCTGATGCGCTTGAAGACGCGCAGCGTGGAATTGAGCGGCTCCAGATCAAGAAGGCCGCTCCTGCGTTGTCTGACGCTGAACAGGAGCTCCAAGATTTCGTGGCCATGAGTCCTGAAGAGCGCTTTTTTGACCTGACCCTGCGGTCGCTTGGGATCTCAAAAGAAGAGTACGCCGCGATGAGTCCAGCAGAAAAAGAAGAAGTGGCTCGACTGGTGCAACAGCGCATCGCAGAACGAATTAAAGACAATGCCAACAATGGGCGAGCCTCAACGTTTGAGCTCGCCTAAGCCGTGACGGCTTGCCGGTAATTGACCGGATGATGTAGTCGGGCCGCTCTGCAACGGCATCGTCCCGATAGTGCTTTTCGACAATATCCTCACTGGGCGCAGGAGACCGCTCAGGAGCGAGTGCGCATTCAGACAGTCGTCAACTGACTTTGATTGGTAATGTTATTACATTACAATCTTTGCTCGAATTTTCGCTGCATCGTCCCTGTCAGGGGACTCCGTCCTCATCTGCATCGCTTCATGTCTCCCTTGATTCCTGCTTCTTCTACGGCACGCCTGCGTTCCATCGACGCCTTGCGCGGCCTGGTCATTGTCATCATGTTGCTTGACCACGTTCGCGAGACCTTCTTCCTTCATCATCAGGTCAGCGACCCGATGGATGTCTCGGCCACCGACCCCGCCTTATTTTTCTCTCGCTTGCTCGCACATCTTTGCGCACCCGTCTTCGTCTTCTTGACCGGCGTATCCGCCTGGCTTTACGGCGCTAAAGCCGGCAGCCGGGGGGCCGCGGCGGCGTTTCTGGCTAAGCGCGGCATCTTCCTGATCGCGCTGGAAAT
>Ga0213823_1001252_pt1 | contig 16286 bp, 16 predicted proteins | sample MC6MC0907MG_FD_179887 | JGI IMG/M metagenome (GOLD analysis project Ga0213823, IMG submission 179887) | Enriched soil aggregate microbial communities from Iowa State University, Ames, United States - MC6-MC0907-MG | ecosystem: Environmental > Terrestrial > Soil > Unclassified | place: USA: Iowa...
GTACTGCCTGGCCGACGAGCGCCATTGCCTGCCGGTGCCGCGCGGTCTGGATCTGCTGACGGCCGCGGCCATTCCCGAAAACTACTTCACCGTCTGGACCAACGTGTTCGACCGAGCACGCCTCACCGCAGGCGAAAAGTTTCTTGTCCACGGCGGCTCGAGCGGCATCGGCCTGACGGCAATCCAGCTCGCACGCGCATTCGGCGCGGAAGTCTGGACCACCGTCGGCAACGTAGAGAAAGCGGATGCCTGCCGGAAAGCCGGCGCGCACCATGCCGTGCAGTACCGCGACGCAGACTTCGAGGCCGCCGTGCGCGAGGGCACGGGCAACGTGGGCGTCGACGTGATCCTGGACATGGTGGGCGGCGCCTACATCAACAAGAACCTGCGGTTGCTGGCCCTGAACGGACGGCTGGTGCAGATTGCGTTCCTGGAGGGCAGCAAGGCCGAGATCGACGCCCTGCCCATCATGACCAAACGGCTGCAATTCACCGGGTCCACGCTGCGCCCGAGGTCCGACGAGGACAAGGGCGCCATCGCGCAATCGCTTGTGCAGAAGGTGCTGCCGCTCATGGAGCAGGGAAAGTGCCTGCCCCTGATCCACGAGGTCTTCCCGCTGGCCGAGGCCGCGCGCGCGCACGCATTGATGGAAAGCAGCAAGCACATCGGCAAGATCATGCTGCAGGTGCGGCCATGAACGCGCGCTTTACCGGCCAGACCATCATCGTCACAGGCGCGGTCGGCGGCATCGGCTCGGCCATCGTCGAGGCGTTTCTGGCCGAAGGCGGCCGCGTGGGTCTCGTCGACTTCAATGCGCAGGCCGGGCAAGCCTACGAGAAGGAACTCCAGAAGCGTGGTCACGACGTGTGTTTCGTGCCCACCGACGTCGCGCATTTCGACCAGTGCCAGGCCGCCTATGACCGCATCACGCGCGAGCTGGGCGCCGCCACGGTCCTGGTCAACAACGTCGGCATCTCGCCCAAGACGAACGGCCGCGCGCTGAAGGTATGGGAGATGCCGCCGGCGGAGTGGAACAACGTCGTCTCGGTGAACTTGAACAGCGTGTTCTACATGACGCATCTGGCCACGCCGCACATGGTGCAAGCGCGACAGGGGCGCGTCATCAACATGTCGTCGGTGGCCGGCAAGGCGTACTGCGATATCGTGGCGGCGCATTACGCGGCCACCAAAGCCGGGCTGATCGGGCTGACGCGGCACTGGGCAGCCGAACTCGGCGAACATCAGGTGACCGTGAATGCGCTGGCGCCCGGCCGGATCAGCACCCCGCTGCTGAAAAGCGTGCCACAGGAAATCAACGACGCGGTGGCGGCCATGACTGCGCTGCGGCGCCTGGGCACGCCCGAGGAAGTGGCGGATGCCTGCCTGTTCTTCGCGTCCGATCAGGCCAGGTTCGTGACTGGGCAGGTGCTGGACGTGGCGGGCGGCTGGCTGATGACCTAGCCCGCGACACGCTCAGTCCTGCACCCCCAGCCGGTAAACCACCGTGTCCAGGCGGCTGACGCCCGCAGACTGGAACTTGGGTTCCTTGTCGAGAATGTCGCGGCGGTCGATGATGACGGCGGGCGAAACGTCCGAGAAGATTGCCTGCACCTCGCTGTCGACCACGGAAAACGGCGGGCCTGCCATCTCTTCCTGCGGATAGTCCAAGGTGATGAGCAGGCCGCGATAGGACGGCGACAGCTGCCCGTAGACGTGACGCACGTAGCTTGCCCGCATCGCGTCCGGCAGCGCGACGAGCGCCGCGCGGTCAAACACGCCCACGCAATGCGACAGCACCTGCGCATCCATCTTGAAGATGTCTCCGCAGACGATCTCGATGTTGCCGGCCACGTAGTGCGTGCCGTATGCGGACTCGTGCTTGACCGGCCGCAATTCGTTTTCGGTGAAGAACTGCTCCACCGCAAGCTGCGAGAGCTCTGCGCCCAGCACCTGATGGCCCTGCGCGGCCAGCCACACCATGTCCAGCGACTTGCCGCAAAGCGGGACCAGCACCTTGCCGCCCTTGGGGACGTCAAGCGTCGGCCAGTACTTCTGCAAAAGCGGCGTGATCCGAGCCTGATGAAAATGCGTGCGCCCTTCGCGCCACCGTTCCAGCCAGAATTCCGCGTCCATGACTTGTCTGCTCCTCCTATGAATACGTGTCGCCACTGCACAGCGATGTTTGGCACCCGGGCGGCACCGGGCGACGCCCGATCACGCCGGGTGGCGCGCCGGAAACAGCGTGCCCGCAACCATCGCCCGAGCGCCTGATCGTTCGCAACACGCGCTCGGGCATTGTAGTGCTGGTCTGAAATGTCGGGCGCGGCCGCCCCGCCGGCGCTTCGTCCGCGATGGTTCCGGTATCGTATGGGCCCGACATGACGCCCGGCGGCCCTTCTCATGCTTGCAGCGCTTCGCATCCGTCTTCTCTCTCCGTTGCTTCTCGTCAGCGTTCTGATGGGCCAGCCAGCCCATGCCCAGGACGCGTCGCAGCTGGACGACGCTTATCTTGCAGAGCTGCGAGCGGAGAACGACGCGCTGCGTGCGCGCATCCAGCAGTGGCCCCCTGCCCTGCAGGCGCAGAACGCGCAGATCTCCGCGGCGCTGCGAGCCGGCGATCGCCAGGAGGCGCAGCGCATCGCCGAAGACATGGCGCGGCAGGCGCCCGCCGACGCCGACATCAGGCTGTTCCTGGGAAAGCTGCACGGTCAGCAAGGCAACATGGCGGCGGCGCTGGCGTTATTCGAGCAGTCCATCGCATTGAATCCCGACAACAGATGGGCGTACGTCAACAAGGCGGGCGCGCAGGCCGAGCGCGAGGACCTGCCCAACGCGCTGGCGACAACGCAGGTGCTGACCGCAAAGTTTCCTGGCTGGAGCATCGGCTACAACTTGCAGGCGTCGGTGCTGGATGCGTTGAACCGCCCGGAAGAAGCGCTGAGCGCCTTTGAAAAGGCCGTGCGCGCCAAGCCGGCCAGCGCACTGATCCTGACGAATCTGGGCAACCTGCAACGCAGGCTTGGGCGTCTGGCGGACGCCCGCAAGTCCTACGAGGCCGCGCTACGCCTGCAGCCCGGCTACGCCTTCACCGAAACCCAGTTGGCAACCCTGCCCCAATAGGGCCAATGCGCCCGGAGACCCCATGAACCGTCGTCCCCTGCTGCTGATGCTGGGCAGCCTGATTGCCGCGCCGCTGCGCGCTCTGGCCTCTCCCGCCCGCGATGCCATCGTCCGCAAGGTCTATGCGGCGCCGGACGCCAGCCTGTCCTACACCCCTCAGCACGCGGCCTTGGTGCGCCTGCTGCGGGTGCAATGGATGCCGGTCGAATCCGGCGCGCCCGGCATCGATTTCGAGCAACCGCTGCTTGGCGGCGCCGATACGCTTGCCACTGCCCGCGGTGCGCTGAAGACAACCGACGATGCGCTGGCCATCCGGCGGCTGGCCGAAGTCTGCCGCCTGGTCCCGCGCTATGTGCAATCCATCGGCAGGTTGCAACCCGGCCGTTACGCCGTGCCAGCCGAAATGCGCGAGGCCTTCGACTTTCCGGAAAGCGGCGTGGATGCGCAGGGCATGTTCAATCTACGCAAGGAGCATCTTGTCCTGCTGCGCGCCGCGGTCTGGCGCGAAGTGGACGATCAGGCGCTGGGCGCGGTTTTGCGCGAAGGGGATCGCTTCTGGCCCATGCCCTACGTCGACGGCAAGCGTCCGTATGGAAATTCCAGTTACTACCAGGTCGACATTGGCCGGCTGCTGGGCGAACCCTACGCGCTGGACGTCAAGGGGCACGCCATCACCGACCCGGTCAAGGACGCCCGCTTCGAACGTCTGCACTATGAAACGCTGGCGGCGCTCCAGGTTTTCCTGAGCCATTCCGCCGCGGTCAAATCCAAGCGGTAATGTCGGCGGGCCCCGCGCGGCCGGCCAGGCGCGGCCGGCTAAGCGCGGTGCATGAAGCTGCGGATATCGTCCAGGATCGGCACCGCGGCCAGCAGCATCAGCAGCAATGCCAGCGGCCAGGTCGACCCGAAGCCGAAGTTGAAAAACGAATACGCGCCCGTCACGCCGCCGACGAAGAACAAGGTCACCATCAGGCTCAGCACGACGAGCTTGCCGCGGTCGGCCAGCACCCGCGGCATTGACTGCGGGTCGCCCTTCGCGACGTTCCAGTAGAACAGCTTGCCAAGCTCGATGCCAATGTCGGTCACCATGCCCGTCACGTGCGTGGTGCGGATTTCGGACCGGGACACCTTGGTGATCATCGCGTTCTGCAGACCCATGATGTAGCAGAGCAGCATCACCGTGCCGGGCACGTAGAACCAGCGCAGCGTCTCAAGGTTGGCGCCCAGCAGGCCGAAGATCAGCAGCAGCACGGCCTCGAGCAGCAACGGCAGCGCGTACTCGCTGGCCAGCCGGGACCTGCGCCCGAAGTTGATCAGAAAGGCGGAGCTGGCCGCCCCCGCCATGAACGACACCAGGGCCGCCAGCCCTTGCAGCACCACGATCACCCCGCCAAGCGCCATGTGGTCGGCCATCATGGACACGATGCCGGACATGTGGGAGGTGTACTGCTGGACCGCCAGGAACCCGCCCGCGTTGACGGCGCCGGCGGTGAAGGTCAGCAGATAGGCAAGATGGCGATTGGCTTGCGGGCTACGGCTGACAGCGGTCAGCCGGCGCAAATACGGGATGGTCACGCCTGTCCTTTCAAAACAAGAACGTGTTCACTGCGATTCGGAATGACATTCTAGTCGCGGCGGCGGCGCGCCGATCAAGGCCTTGAAACCGGATAGTAAACGCCGCCGAGCGCGCCGTTCAGGCCGCAATACGGCCGGCTGGCTGCGTCGGCGGCCTCGGCCGGCGGGTTTTCGGACAGCACGAGACCGTATCCCTTGCGCGACAACGTCAGCGTCCAGCCGTCGGCGTCGACCGTCTCGATGACCACCGCATTGTTCTTGACCGCGCCCGCGCCGCGCACGTCGCACACCCAGCGGCCATTTTCCGGATGCGCCGCGGAGCCGTCGAATGCCAGGCTGCCATCCGGCTGCCGTTTGATCGAAATGCCACCGGCGAGGTTTTCCCAATCGCCTTCAAAGCCTTGACGGCGCTTGAGCACCAGCGACGACAGAAAGGCGTCGCGATACTTCAACCGGTCCGCCAGTTCCTTTTGGGGCGGGTCGTTGCCGGGCGGCGACGCGTAGGCCTCGTCCCGCACCTTGACGAACCACCGCTGGTCTTCCGTCAGCGCCTTGCCCGTCGCCGGATCGAAGGTCATTCTGGCCTTGCCGAAGTGTTTCGCGATGCTGGCGTCCTGTTCGGCCAACCCGCTATCGGCGCATATCGCCTTCTCGACCGCCGTCCGGGCCCTTGCGCAATCGAATGATGGCTTGCCGGTGGCCCAGGCCGCCGGACTGCACAGCACGATCAACAGCGCGAACCCGGCGGCAAGACGATTCACAGGACAAACTCCCGCAGATTCTCGACCCGCGCCGCCAGGCCGTCCGCGCCCAGATAGTGGCCCAGCTTGCCGGCGCGCACGCGCTTGAGGTCTTCCTGATAGCGGGTGGCCATCGAATCGCGGACCTGCGCGTACGCCTCGGCAATGCCCTCGCCGCAGGCCTGGGCAACGATACGCGCGGCATCGGGCGATCCGCACGCGACGCAGCGCGCGACACCCAGCGCGTCGGCGTCGGCGCCCCGCGCCAGCAGTGCGGCGACCAGCTCGGCAGGCGGCTCACGATCGAAGCGGTGAATGGCCGTGGGGCTGACCGGCGCGCCCGCGTCCAGCAGCGCCTGCGCCGCCGCATACGCATGCTGCATCAGCGCGACGTCCAGCGCCTGGGCGCTACCGCGCAGCGGCGCATCCAGGCGCACGCCCTGCGCCGACAGACGGCGCACAAGGGCCGCGTCATCCTGCGACAACGCGTGCTGCAAGGCCAGCGCGGCCAGGCCAGGCTTGGCGGCCAGCGTTCCGTCCTCGAGCGGGCCGCGCCAGTCGACCAGCGCCTGCCGGTAGAAGACCGCCACGCGGTCGGCCAGCGACTGCGGCATGCCGTGACCCGACACGCGCTCATCCAGATACTCCAGAACGCGCAGGCCGGGGCTGTCTTCGTCTTCCTCGGGGTCGGTTTCCAGGCACAGCGCGGCAAACGCGGCATGCAGGTCCGGCGCGATGGTCGCGATGCCGTCCTGCTGCAAGGCGTGCGTCCAGCCCGGCAGGCCCTGCTTCCACGCGACCACGCTGCCTGCTCGCGGCCCCGGTTCCACGGCGACGTAGATGCGGTCGCAGTATTCGAAACCGCCTATCGGCAGATAGCGCAGCTTCCCATTCCACGTCGCGCCATCCTCGGCGGCGGCTTCCTCGGCGCACTCCTGCTCGTGCTCGATCCACCCTTGCAGGTCGCGGTACTGGTCGCTGCCGTCGTAGAACAGCTCGGACCAGCTCAAGGCCTCTTCGTTGCCGTCCATCTGCGCGCGCAGATCGTAGGCCAGCTCGCCGCCGGCGGTCAGCCGCCACAGGTCGAGCAACGCCGGCGGCAGCGGGCCCTCGCACAGCGCCTCGATCTCGGCGATGCGGGCGTCGGACATCGGGGGTTGCACATCGATCAGCAGGCGGCCGGCAAACACCGCGATGCCGTGCTCACGCAACGCCAGCAGTTCGCCAGACGTGAAAAACTCGCTCATGTTGAAACTTCAAGGTTGGAGACCGGTGCGATTTTACTAGCGGGGGGTGAAGAATCCCCGCACTAAGATGGCCGACCGCCGTTGGTGTACGGAGTTTGCCCTTGGCCTTCAACACGAGAATGCATGACGCCTGGCTGGTGCGGACCGGCGCTGGCGCGCCGGTCCATCCATGAACGCGGTTCGCGTCAGGCGGCGCCGGCCTCGCGCAATTGCTGTCGCCGATATTCGCCCTGCCGCACATGCATCCAGCCCGGATACTCCGGCGGCAGCGCGCTGACCTTGTCCAGCGCGGCCAGTTCGTCCTGCGTCAACCGGATATCCGTGGCGGCCAGATTGTCTTCCAGCTGGTCCACGCGCTTGGCGCCGATGATGACGCTGGTGACGATCTGCTGGTGCAGCAGCCAGGCCAGCGCCACCTGCGCCACCGACACGCCGCGCGCGTCTGCGATCTGCCGCAGCGCATCAATGCTGTCGTAGGCGCGCTCCCGGTTCACGGGCGGGAAATCGAACGCGACGCGGCGGCTGCCCGCCTCGGCCTCGCCATCACGGCTGTACTTGCCGCTGAGCAGGCCGCCGGCCAGCGGACTCCACACCATCAAGCCGACGCCCTCGCTCTGCAGCATGGGAACCAGTTCCCGCTCCAGATCGCGGCCGGCAATCGTGTAGTACGCCTGCAGCGACTCGAAGCGCGCCAACCCCAGGCGCTGCGCGATGCCGAGCGCTTTCATGATCTGCCACGCGGCCCAATTCGATACGCCGATGTAGCGCACGTGGCCATGTTGCACCAGCGTGTCCAGCGCCCGCATGGTTTCCTCGACCGGCGTGGCGGGGTCAAAGCCGTGGATCTGATACAGGTCGATATGGTCCAGCTGCAAGCGGGACAGGCTCTTCTTGACGCCATCCAGGATGTGTACGCGCGAATTGCCGCAGGCATTGACGCCCGCGCTCGTCTGCCCGAAGACCTTGGTGGCGATCACGACGTCCTCACGCGGGATCTTCAGATCGCGCAGCGCCTGGCCCGTGATGATTTCTGAGCGGCCTTCGGAGTACACATCCGCCGTGTCGATGAAATTGACGCCCGCGTCCAGCGCGCGGCCCACCAGCCGGTTGGCGTCTTCCTGTTGCAGGCTGCCGATCTTGCTCCAGAGCTCGCCTTCGCCGCCGAAGGTCATCGTGCCCAGGCAAAGCTCCGAGACGAACAGGCCCGTGCTGCCGAATTTCTTGTATCGCATGTGTGCTCCTTCAGGGGCGGGCGAGCGCGCCGGGCCCCGGAGTGGGACACCGCTGCGGCAGCCTGCCGGGGTGCGGACAGTATGCGTCCGGCGAGCCACGCGCACGCTGCTTGATCCTGCCCTTTTTTTGCCCGATTCTCCGGCCCGGCAGCCAATTCAACGCGACCCGTCGTTTTCTCCGGAATTCCTGCCTAATCCTCCGTTCCCCCATGCCGGCCGGCGCGGACCGCGCAAGATGGCAATACACTGGCGGACACCCAATCCTCTGCCGCCGTCGCCCCTCTTGTTTACGGGCGGCGCGCCCCCGGGAGCCCCTCGATGTCCCTGAATTCTGCCCGATCCCTCGCGCCCGGCATCGCCGCCCAGGACGCCGCCTGCGAACTGGCGCGGTCCGAGCTGCTCTGCACGCTCGAGCGCATGACCGGCAACCTTGAAGGGGCGCTGGATACGCCGGTCGAAGGCCTGTACCTGCATCGGCTGTCGCAGCCGTCGGGGGCCAAACCGGTCGTGCAGAAAGCGGCACTGGCTGTAATCGCGCAAGGATCGAAACGGCTTTTCATCGGTGACGAGACCTATGAATACGATCCCTTCCACTTCCTGATCTCTTCGGTGGATCTGCCCCTCGTGGCCAAGGTGTCGGTGGCCAGCCCGACCCTGCCTTATCTGGGCTTGCGGCTGGACCTGAACCCCGAGGAGATCACCGCGCTGATCAGCGACGAGAACCTGCCGCCGCTGGTGCCGGCCGAAGCCTCGCGCGCGCTTTGCGTCAATCCGCTGGGCAGCACGCTGCTGGACGTGGTGCTGCGCCTGCTGCGGTTGCTGGACACGCCGCGGGACATTCCGATCCTGGCGCCGATGATCAAGCGTGAACTGCTGTACCGCCTGCTGATGAACGGCCAGGGCGTCGTGCTGCGCCAGACGGTGCTGCAGGACAGCCAACTGAACCGCGTGGCCAAGGCGATCCGCATCCTGCGGGACAATTTCGCGCAACCCCTGCGCGTGGAAGAGATTGCGCGCGACGTCCACATGAGCGTGTCGTCGCTGCACCATCATTTCAAGCAGGCCACGGCCATGAGCCCGCTGCAGTATCAGAAGCACCTGCGGCTGCAGGAGGCGCGGCGGCTCATGCTGACGGACGATGCCGGCGTGGCGCTGGCCGCGCATGCCGTCGGCTACGAGAGTTCATCGCAGTTCAGCCGCGAGTACAGCCGCCTGTTCGGCACGCCGCCGCTGCGCGACAAACAGCGTTGGAAGGACGAGACGGCGCTGGCCGCCTAACCACGCGCAATCTGCCGGTTTCCGGGCAATTGCCGCAAATCCTCGAATACGATCCGTAGTCCCGCCTGGCTCAGCCGATCCAGCCAAGTGCGCCTGATACCGCTGGAAACAGGGCCGCGCGCCGTATCATGCGGGGCACCGACGACTCTCGAGGAATTTGCATGCACGACCTGAATGACCTTTATTACTTCGTCGAGGTCGTCAAACACGGCGGATTCGCGCCGGCCGGCCGGGCGCTGGACATCCCGAAGTCGCGGCTGAGCCGCCGCATCGCCCTGCTGGAAGAACGCCTTGGCGTGCGCCTGATCCAGCGCTCCACCCGAACGTTCGCGGTGACCGAACTGGGCCAGGAGTACTACGACCAATGCCTGGCGATGCTGGCGGGCGCCGAAGCGGCGCAGGATGTCATCGACCGCACACACGCCGAACCGCAAGGCACCATCCGCATCGCCGCACCGCCCGCGCTCATCTATTACTTCCTCGGGGACGTGGTGGCGCGCTTCATGGAAAAGTGCCCCAAGGTGAACGTCTACCTGAAGAGCTTCAGCCGGCCGGTGGACGTGCTGCGCGAAGGCTTCGACCTGGCGGTGCGGGTGCGCTTTGGCGCCATCGAAAGCAGCGACCTTGTCATGAAGAACCTGGGCCTGAGCTGCCAGAGCCTGGTCGCCAGCCCCGCGCTGGCTCGCACACTTTCGGATTCCGCCGATCTGCAGCACATCAGCCGGCAGCCCACCATGGCGCTCGGCACCGAGCAGCGCGAATGCCAATGGCGCCTGCTGGGTCCCGACAACGCGCGCCTCGCGGTGCCGTTCATGCCCCGGCTCGTCACGGACGACATGCTGGCGCTCAAGCAAGCCGCGCTGCGGGGCGTGGGGGTCGTCGCCCTGCCGCTCCTGATGATCCGCGAGGAACTGGATGCGGGTACGCTGGTGCCCGTGGGCGCCCCCTGGCAACCCGAGCCCGGCAGCGTGCATGCCGTGTTCCCGTCGCGCCGGGGCCTGCTGCCCGCCGTGCGGGAGCTGTTGGATTTCATGGGAGACGCGTATCGTGAAAACGCGCGCTGCGAAGCCGCGACCCAGACGCGCCACGGCATCCCGACACTGCAACCGGTCCACTCGTTGTCCGATAAATAGAACTCTGAGAGTCGAAATTCCCGTCTACCGGCGCGGTTGTCCTGAAATTAATATCCTTCCTACGCACTCAGCGTTGCACAAAACACCGCGCAACACCGCGCACAACCTGAATAGACCAAGGAATCAGCCATGACCCGCCCCTACGTTAAGCTCGACAAGTCCCAAGCCGCCGTTCTGCTGGTGGATCACCAAGCCGGCCTCCTGTCCCTGGTGCGCGACTTCCAACCCGATCAATTCAAGAACAACGTGCTGGCCCTGGCTGACCTGGCCGAATACTTCAAGCTCCCCACCATCCTGACCACCAGTTTCGAAGACGGCCCCAACGGCCCGCTGGTCCAGGAACTGAAGGACAAGTTCCCCGACGCTCCCTACATCGCCCGCCCCGGCAACATCAACGCCTGGGACAACGAAGATTTCGTCAAAGCCGTCAAGGCCACCGGCAAGAAGCAACTGATCATCGCCGGCGTCGTCACCGAAGTCTGCGTCGCCTTCCCCGTGCTGTCGGCCATCGAAGAAGGTTTTGACGTGTTCGTGGTGACCGATGCTTCGGGCACCTTCAACGAAGTGACGCGTGACGCCGCTTGGCGCCGCATGGAACAGGCCGGCGCGCAACTGATGTCGTGGTTCGGCGTGGCATGCGAACTGCACCGCGACTGGCGCAACGACGTCGAAGGCCTGGGCACCCTGTTCGCCAACCACATCCCCGACTACCGCAACCTGATGGCCTCGTACTCGGCCTTCAAGGCGGCCAAGTAAGGTTGCCGCGCGGCCGGCTTGCCGGCCAGACCACGCTGAGACAGCGGTGAAAAAAAGGCCCAGGCAAATCGCCTGGGCCTTTGTCATTTCCGCTTGCGGGCGAAGGGATACGCCTGCTGCGCCAGGAATGTCCCGGGCATATCGTTGTCCAGGATCCCGTAGTTCTGCGGCAGCCGGTTGCCCGCCCCGCGCACCGCGGTGCCGAACAGATAGTCGATGAAGGAAAAGTGCGCCGCGTAGTTCTTGTCGATCGCTTCGGTGTCGGACGAGTGATGCCAGTGATGGAAGTCCGGCGTCACGATGATGTAGCGCAGCCAGCCCCACGGCAGCTTCACGTTGGAATGGATCAGCACGGCCTGGAATCCCACGATGATGATGTAGGCATCGAGCACCGCCTTCGAAAACCCCAGCACGAACAGCACGCCCAACACGGCCACGCGCGTGATCAGCAGTTCAACGATGTGCAGGCGCGAGCCGGCCAGCCAATCCAGCGTGCGCGTGCTGTGATGCACGGCATGGAAGCGCCACATGAAAGGCACCTCGTGATAGATGCGATGCGCGGCGTATTGCGCCAGGTCCGCCACCAGCACGGCCACGAACAGCTCCAGCAGATATGGCATCGACTGGATCGCCTGTTGCAGCGGTTCGTACGCCGCCCAGGAAAACAGACGGTGGATGAAGAAGTTGATGCACAGCAGCACCGCGCCCACCGACAGGTGATTGAACAGAAAGTGCTTCATGTCCACCTGCCACTCGCCGCGGAACACGGGCTGGCCGGGGTACAGCGGCGTCAGCTTTTCAAAGATGATAAAGACGGTGCTGGACGCCAGCAGATCCAGGATGAACCAATCAAGACCCAGATACGGATGGCCGCCGGTGTTGGTGGCATTGACCGCTACCTGGCTGCCGCCAGCAGCCACCGCGCAGCACACCAGCACGAACGCGGAAATATTAAGCCAGCGCTGCCGCCCCAGCACCGTGTTGGCCAGCGCGATCGAACCGGACACCAGCAGCGCGCCGAACAGCAGCGTGCGCATGGCTTCCACCGAATAGAAGCTGCGCAGCTCGGGCGTGGTCAGGTAGGCGGGAAAGTGAAACGCCAGCACGCCCAGCACAGAAAGAATCGCCAAAAACAGCGCGATCACGCCGCTCATCATTCCGGTGCCGGGATGAATCCGGCCGTCCTGCTTGAAAAGATCCATCACTCTGCGATAGACGGGGGCGTGCTGTTTCATTGGGGATCTGGGACAGTCCAAGGGGAAGCGAGTGTATCGCCGGGGACGGACCCTTCTGTAAAGAAACGTGAACGCTCACGACAGAATGGCTCATTTCTTGACACCCTTGCGCATGGTCAACGGCGCACAGCCGTGGTTCGACCCGTAAGGTTGACAAGGCGTTGTCATTGGCGTGTCATGGCCTTTGACGCTGATGATCGCGTCGTGACAGGCGCATCGTCGGTCCCGTCAACCGGTTCCTCAAGAGGCCTTTATGTTCCCTGAATACCGCGAGCTCATTACCCAACTGAAGTCCGAAAACGCTCACTTTTCGGCGCTGTTCCAGCGGCATAACGATCTGGACCAGGAAATCCAGAACATGGAGGACGGCATCAAGCCGTCCTCGGGCGCCGCGATCGAGGTGCTTAAAAAAGAAAAACTGCACCTGAAAGACAAGCTGTACGGCCTGCTCCGCGCGGCCGACCAGAACGGCCACGGCAAGAGCAACGGCAGCTGACCTGCCCCTCGGCGCGGGCTACATCAGTTCCAGGCCCGCGCCCTTGACGACGGAGGCGTACTTCGTCATTTCCGAACGGAAGTACGCCACCGTCTGTTCCGGCGGCATCAGGACGATACGGTTGTTCTGGGTCGCCATCGCCTGCTTCACCTCCGGCGAGTTGAACGCGCGCCCCAGCGCGTCGTAGATGCGGCGCACGTCCGCTTGCGGCAACTTTGCCGGCCCGACCGCCGCAAACCATCCGCCGATCTCGTAGTCCGCCATCCCCTGTTCGCGCAGCGTCGGCAGGTCGGGCAGCGCCGCCATGCGCTCCGCGCCACAGGCGCCCAGCGCCTTGAGCGCACCGCTCTTGATCTGCGGCAGCACGGACGGCAGCGACAGCACGCCAAAGTCGACCTGCCCGCCGATCAGATCGGCCATCATCGGACCCACGCCCTTGTAGGGAATGTGCCGCGCCTTCACGCCCGCTTGCTGCACGTACATTTCCGCGGCCAGGTGCAGGATCGTGCCGTTACCCGAGGACGCGTAGTTATAGCGGCCGGGTTGGCTCTTCAAGAGCGCGGTCAGCGCCTTGATGTCGTTGGCGGCAATCTTTTGCGGATTGGCGACCAGCAGGAACGGCGTCATGCCCACCATGCTGATCGGCGTGATGTCGGCCAGCGGATCGAACGGCAGGCTCTTGTAGACGCTCGGGAAGATGACATGGTTGTTCGACACCATGCTGAGCGTGTACCCATCGGGCGCCGATCGCACCAGCGCCGACGTGCCCACGATGCCGCCCGCGCCCGGCTGGTTTTCCACCACGACGGTATGGCCCAGCGCGGTGGACAGCGCTGGCCCCGCCGCCCGCGTGATCGTGTCCACGCCGGACCCCACGCCCACCGGCAAAATGAATTTCACCGGCCGGTCCGACTGCGCCCACGTCACGCCGGGCACGCCCAGCATGGCGGCGCCCAGCGCACCCAGAACCTGGCGGCGGCTCCAGCGCCCGCCCGCACGTTGATTGCTCATGTCTGTCTCCTGATGGTTTTTGTATCGGCCGACTTGCGCGGCCGTTTACTGCAAAGGGCTTCAATCATTGCTCTGGCGCGGCGCGGCATGCTGCCCGCCTTGCGCGCGCCCTTACCTCATGCCGCGGCGCCCTGCTCGCGCAACGCTTCGATCTGTCCGGCGTCGTAGCCCAGCGCTTGCAGGAGTTCGTTGGTGTCCGCTCCCAGCACAGGCGGATCGCGCCTCACGCCAAGCCGCTGCCCGTCCATCATCAGCGGAAACAGCGCGGCGCCGGCGGTCTGCCCGGCACGCTCGCCGTCGGGCAGACGGATCTCGGCCAGCCCGCCGGTGGCGCGCAGGTGCGGATCGTCGTACAGCTCCTCGGGCTTGACGATGGGGGCGAACGGCAGACCGATGCGTTCGAATACGGCCGCCAGTTCGGCGGCGCGGTAATGTGCCAGCCGCTTGCGCAGATCCGCCAGCAGCGTGGGCCGCAACAGGACCCGGTCATTGTTCGTGGCCATTGCGGGATCGTTCTTCAGGTCGTCGAATCCGAAGGCATCGCAGAACGTCACCCACTGCGCGTCGCTCACTGCCGCCAGGAATATCTGCTCGCCATCTTTGACCGTGAAGACGTCGTAGAGCGCCCAGGCGGACACGCGCTGCGGCATCGGCGCGGACGGCTGGCCCGTGATCGCGTACTGCAGCATGTGTTGGCCCACGAGGAACACATTGTTCTCGAACAGCGCCGACTGCACTTCCTGCCCCCGCCCGGTGATGCCGCGCTGGATCAGCGCCGCCATCGCTCCGATGGCGCCGAACATGCCGCCCATGATGTCGTTCACGCTGGTGCCGGCGCGCACCGGATCGCCCGGCCGCCCGGTCATGTAGGCCAGCCCGCCCATCATCTGCACGACCTCGTCCAGGGCCGTGCGCATGGCGTAAGGGCCCGGCAAAAAGCCTTTGTGGCTGACGTAGATGAGGCGCGGATTCGCTTTGGACAGCGAGGCGTAGTCCAGGCCGAATTTCGCCATCGTGCCGGGCCGGAAGTTTTCCGCCACCACGTCGGCGCTGGCGGCCAGCTTGCGCGCCACTTCCGCGCCCGCCGGGCTTTGTATGTCCAGCGCGATGCTCTTCTTGTTGCGGTTGAACATCGGAAAAAAGCCCGCGCCGACGCCCAGCAGATGACGCGTGCGGTCACCGCGCACAGGTTCGACCTTGATGACTTCGGCGCCCAGATCGGCCAGGACCATTCCGCAGGTGGGGCCCATGACCATGTGGGTGAACTCCACGACGCGCAGGCCGGCCAGCGGCAACGGACGGGAGGATGGGGGAACGGCGGCGTTTTGCATGGTAAGGCTCGATGTCGATGCGTGATGCGCGCGCTCAGGCCGGCTGGCCGATGCGTGCAGGATAGGTCTTGGGCAGGCCGGCGCGCCACAGCGCGCCGTGCAGGGGCTGATCGGGCAGCCACCCGGCGGCGGCTTCGCGCAAGGCGAGCAGACGGGGCAGATCGACGCCGGTCTCGATGCCCATGCTCTGCAGCATGAACACGAGGTCCTCGGTGCTGACGTTGCCGCTGGCGCCTGGCGCGTGCGGGCAGCCGCCGATGCCGGCCAGGCAGGCGTCAAAGCGGGCCACCCCGGTGTCCAGCGCGGCCAGCACGTTCGCCAGCCCCAGCCCCCGTGTGTCGTGAAAGTGCGCGCAGCACAGGCGATCGCCCGCGATGCGCCTTGCCGCCTCAAACAGGCGTCCCACCGAGGCCGGATCGGCATATCCCACGGTATCGGCCAGACTGACGCGGTCGGCGCCGGCATCCAGCAGCGCCTGCATGAGCCGCAGCACTTCCTCCTGCTGCACTTCGCCCTGCAACGTGCAGCCAAAGGCCGTTCCGACGCCACCCTCGATCAGCATGGACGAACCCGCCGCGTCGCGCGCCGCGCGCATCTGGCCGACCATTGCCACCACCTCGTCCGGCGTCTTGCGCAGGTTCGCCAGGCTGTGCGCGTGGCTGGCCGACAGCGGCACCAGCATCAGGTGGGCGCCGCTGGCCAGCGCCAATTCAGCGCCCTTCAGATTGGGAACCAGCACGGACACCATCAGGCCGGCAAGCTGCGTGGCATGCGCGATCAGTTCCGCCGTATCCGCCAACTGCGGCAGCAGGCGGGCGGGCACAAAGGAGCCCACTTCGATCTCCCGCTGGCCCGCCGCGTAGGCCGCGTCGATCCAGTCGAGTTTGGTCTGCGTGGGCATCACGACAGAAAGGCTCTGCAGGCCATCGCGCAGGCCCACTTCACGGACCGTGACGGCCGATGGGCGACAGGCGGGTTCTGGGATGGGCATGGCGACAAGGCCTCTAAAAAGACAAAGCCCAGTGTAGATATTCTCAAACCAGCCACAAGCGGTATTTTGGAACGCTTAAAATTCCGTTTCGGAATATCAAACAGGATGACCGCCATGCGCGACCTCGACATCACCACCCTG
>Ga0213823_1001254_pt1 | contig 16271 bp, 16 predicted proteins | sample MC6MC0907MG_FD_179887 | JGI IMG/M metagenome (GOLD analysis project Ga0213823, IMG submission 179887) | Enriched soil aggregate microbial communities from Iowa State University, Ames, United States - MC6-MC0907-MG | ecosystem: Environmental > Terrestrial > Soil > Unclassified | place: USA: Iowa...
TGCCGCTAACCAGGCCGGTAGCCCCCTGCTCCACGTCGATGGAAAGATTACGAAGACCGGACACCGTCTGCCCACCGTCACAGGTCACGGTGAACGCAATTTTCTGGACATCAGGTTTCAGCCGGTTGAGCGCGACAGTAAAGGTTGAGTACTGGCCTTCACTGACCAGGCTGACGGTACCATCATCGTTACGTGGCTGACCATAAAACACCATGTCCGCATCACCCTGCACCTTCCCGTCGGCATACAGGCGAAACGCCGAAGCATCCACCTGGCCGCCCGAGGTGATCCGGACCCGCAACTCCTGGGCTGGAACGGGGGCATTGCCCCCCGGCGTCAGGTTCATTAGCGAATAACCGCTGAAACGATATCGGAGTGCATATCGTCAATTGTGCGGCCGCGACAGGCATGGCCAAGGGCGGTAAAGTCCCAGTTGCCGTTATTACGGCGCAGCGAAGAAATAACGATCCCGGTATGTGAGCCCTGCTCAGTCAGCTTGTAGCGAGCCAGTTCTTTGCCGGTTTGATCGACAACGCGGCAGAACGCGTTTTCGACGTCATTGAACGACTGACCACGGAAGCTGTTTACCGTAAACGCCAGGTATTCAACGTTTGCAGGCAGTCGGGGGAGGTTGACCTTAATCACTTCATCGTCACCGTCACCCTCACCGGTCAGGTTATCGCCACTGTGCACAACAGCTTTACAGGTGGATTCCAGTTTGCGGAACCAGATGGTGTCAATTGTTTTACCGGTGCTGTCCATTAATACGCAGCCAGCATCGAGATCGATTGAGTCGTTGCCTCCAAACAATCCTCCAAGAAGACCTTTTTTCTTAACCGGATCCCAACCGAGACCGAAATGAAGCTGGCTTAATGCAGATGATTCTTTGCTGAGTGATACCGTCTGGTTCTTAACTAATGAAACCATGTTTTATTCCTTAAAATGGTAATGACCGAGACAATCAAAGGTATATTTAGTAACTGACGAAGAAAATCATATCATGATGAAGTTCTCTGACAAGGAAAATTTTGGTAGTTTTCTGTAAAAATACAAAAGGAAATCCTTTTTAGGATGTGCATACCTCTAAACTTGCATTAAATATCAGAATGTTACCGTAACACACAAAAACACTGACACACTCCATAACACCAGGAGTTATTAATCATATTATGATTGACATGTGACATAGAGACTCATAGACTCTCCTCTCAATCATAAATTTGCATGGCGTTCCGGATAATTAAAAAAAATGAATAAAAAAATTTGGTTTATGGAAGGTTTGTCCTCCCAGCGAGATATTATTCAGGGGGTAAAATCATTTGCACAAAAAAATAATTTTGCCATTACCGTTTTTGCCTCCCACCGTAACGAAAGAAATGAAATCCTTTCCGTTGCCGATTATTCTTTGACTGAACCTGAAGATCCTCAAAAACGTCTTCAGTTTATTCAGGAAACCATTCAGACCTACGGCATCCACCATATTCATACTGGCCGTAACAGCCAGTGGTTTGAAGAACACCGTTCAGGCATTGAATCGACCGGTGCCACCCTTACTACCGGTGCAACGAGCGTCGATTGGCTAACCCTGGCTGACGAAAAAGTTACTTTTGCTCAGTTTATGGAGCAAAAAGGTCTCCCGGTCGTACCATCCTGGCGGGTGAATACGCTGGCAGATTTAAAAACACACCTCGCGGCCCCGCCTTTCACTGACAGCCCGGTATGCGTGAAGCCGGTGACGGGTATCTATGGCATGGGATTCTGGCGCTTTGATGACAGTGCTTCGCCTATGGCCGTCTTTAATCATCCCGAACATCGTCTGGTCAGTCCGCAACAGTATATTGCAGCAGCATCAGCTGCTGAGTCGTTTAAACCCCTTGTTTTGATGCCGTACCTGCCAGGCCCGGAATTTTCCGTCGATATCCTCGCGGATAAGGGCGAAATACTCGCTGCCGTGGGACGCCGTAAGGAAGGGGCTATCCAGTATCTGGTAAACGAAGGAAGCGCCTGGGAACTGGCGTGTGACTGCGCCCGGGTCATGAAGGCCGACGGGCTGGTGAATGTTCAGACGCGAAACGATGTGAATGGCAACCCGGTGCTGCTTGAAACCAACATGCGTCCGTCAGGGGGGGTGGGTTATACCCTTCACAGCGGGGTGAACCTTCCTGGGTTATTTGCTGCCTTTAAGCTCGGTCTGATGTCTGAAGATATGGTGCGCCAGAGCGCTAAAAACACCTTTTCTCCGGTTGCGGTGAGATCCATTACGGATGTAATTGCATACCCGGAATCACTCTCTAACCTTCTGAATTAAGGCGTGTTTATGTCTGATATCCTCGAAGATATGATTTATCGCCGTACCCTCTCATGCGGTACGATTCAGGTAACCCGCGACCAGGGTGAAGTTTCGCTCGATGACCTGTTTGATATCGCTGAAAGACGTAACCCGAAACGCGCCTTTCTGTTTGTCAGCAAAGTACTCGGCAGGCACATTCCCGTGCCACCCTCAGTCATGCGGCAGGCCTACAGACAGCTTGCCAGCCAGTTCCCCTCAACGCTGACAGGGCCCGTACTGTTTATCGGTATGGCTGAAACCGCCGTTGGGCTTGGGGCCGGTGTGTTTGATGAAGTGCGCCACCAGCATCGTGAATCTGTCTATCTGACCTCTACCCGTCACCCGGTTGATGGCACGTTGCTTTGCGAGTTCAAGGAAGAACACAGCCACGCCACTGATCATCTGATCTATCTGCCAGATGATGAAGAGAAAAGACGTCGTGTTACCAACGCGCGAACGCTGGTTTTGATTGATGACGAGGCAACCACCGGTAATACCTTTATTAACCTGCTTTCTGCCCTGCGTAATACCGACAAGCTTCAACATATTGAACAGGTTATCGCCGTTACGCTTACCGACTGGAGTGGCAAAGCCTTGTCCGAGCGCAGCACCTTACCAGTCACTTCGGTTTCTCTTGTAAGCGGTCAGTGGGGATGGACCCCATTACCAGATGCACCTGTCCCGGACATGCCGAAGGTCAACGTCACTTCACGCGGAGAATGGGACATCCAGGGGAAACAGTCCTGGGGTCGACTGGGGATGCTCGCACCTGCGGCCGATCTCGGCCATGAGGTCTCCGTCCGCAAGGGGGAGCGTGTTCTGGTTCTCGGGACAGGGGAATTCGTCTGGGAGCCGTTCCTGCTAGCAGAACGGCTTGAAGCTGCCGGAGCACAGGCATTTTATGGTTCGACCACCCGCTCCCCTATCGCCGTTGGTTATGCCATTGAGTCCGCAATTTCCTTTACGGATAACTACGGGCTGGGCATCCCCAATTTTGTCTATAACGTCGCCCACCAGCAGTTTGACCGCGTTCTTGTGTGTACTGAGACACCCGCAGAAAGTATTGACGCGCAGCTTCTTAAAGCGCTGGCTGAGGTTGCGCCCGTCGTGGAGATTGTTACCTATGAATAAACCCGTTGTTCTGAGCGACCTTGACGACACGCTCTTTCAGACCCGTCGTAAAATGGTGGACGAGCTGGCCCTGGAGCCATTCCGTACCGGTGCCGTTGATCGCACCCTGAATCCACGAAGCTTTATGACGGAAGAACAGTCCATGTTAGTGGACTGGCTCCTGGAGCAGGCTGAACTCATTCCCGTTACTGCACGGGGAACTGAAGAAATCAGCCGCGTCCGGATCCCTTTCCACTCCTGGGCAATCACCACGCACGGGGCCGTCATTCTCACGCCTGAAAGCAAACCCGACGAGGAGTGGAAGGCCCATATGCTCCGCCAGCTGGCTCCCTACCAGGAAAAGCTGACATCGATGCAGCGTCTGATCACTGAAATGATGGACGCAAAAGGGATCAATGCCTGGGCAAGACTGAACTTCGAATACGGTGAAACGGCGGTTTATATGGTGATGAAGCACCGCGACAGCACCCGCCTTGACGAGCTCAATGCCATTGCAGATGAGATAGAAACGGTGTTTCCGACCGAGGGCTTCTACATCCACCGCAACAGTAATAACGTGGCCTGGCTTCCCACCCCGGTAGAGAAAGGGCTGGCAGTCAGCTGGCTGCTAGAAAAACTTCGGGCTGAACGCGGCGTTTTCCCCGTAATTGGTCTGGGCGACAGCCTGAGCGATCATCGTTTTATGAAATTGTGCAGCTGGTTTGGCATACCGCGTCAGAGTCAGTTTGCAGATGCCATTTCACAGCGAATTTTTGGAGAAAATTAAAATGCAGCCACATGACACATTTACCGGCTCATACCAGCCCGGTGACGTGGAATTTCTGCTAAAGCCGGTTGTCATTGAGATGACACCGGTTGAGCAAAAAGAAGAGCTGATTCAGTCAGGGAAGAAACACTATTCGGACATGCTCAGCCAGGAGCCAGCGCCAACACAATGGCATCTTGATTTGTTTCACCGGGCGCTGGATCGGGGCGCAGAGAGACTTGCAAAAGAAGTCACACAGCTCGCTGTTGCTCTGGCCGAACGCTTCGGTGATGAGCCCATTGTACTGGTCAGTCTTGTCAGAGCTGGCGTACCGCTCGGCGTTATGCTGCACCAGGCCCTGCATGACATGGGGAAAACCTCATGGCATTACGGCATCAGCATCATCCGGGATCGTGGAATTGACGGTGCAGCACTCGACATCATTGAAGAGCGGCATGGTACCAGCGGTATTGTCTTTGTTGACGGATGGACAGGTAAAGGCGCAATTACCGGAGAGCTTGTACGCGCACTGAAAGATCGCCCGGGCTATCCTGAGCAGCCGCGACTGGTTGTCCTGGCCGATCCCTGTGGCTGTTCCTGGCTTGCTGCCAGTGATGATGACTGGCTCATCCCTTTTGGCATCATGGGTGCGCCAGTGTCAGGCCTTATCTCCCGGTCAGTATGGTCCTCTGAAGGGTTACATGGGTGCATGGTTTGCGAGCATCTCAGTAAATTCGAATGCAGCCGGATGCTTGTCGATACCGTCGCTCATTTCCGTAAGAAGTTAACACCGACATCCCTCGCTGCTCTGAGCTGGAATACGGAGTCAGCCCGGGTCTTATGGCAGACAAGTCGCGACGTTATCGCGTTTCTGGCCGATGAATTTAAAGTGGACAGCGTCAATCGTATTAAACCCGGTATTGCTGAAGCAACCCGGGCTGTATTACGTCGGGTACCGGACCATGTATTTGTGCGTTCGATTGCCGACCCGGACGTTGCACTGCTTGTTGGGCTTGCTCGTGAAAAGGGAATAGTTGTTACAGAAATGGGGGGAACCCTCGGCCAGTATCGGGCTGTAACCATTATCAAGAAGGTGCTCTGATGAAAAATCGTCTTTCTCCCTGGAATCTGGGAGCCACGCTATACATGCCTGCAACACGGGAAGATATTGCTGATGCCGTCCTGAACGGAAAAATACCTGGTTTGCGCTCTCTGGTGATTTGCCTGGAGGATGCTGTCAGTGAAGCAGACATCCCTGTAGCCCTCAAAAACCTTGAGCAGCTGCTGCACGAACTCAGTAACAGCATGCTTAGCCTGGGAAAAAATGACTGGCCTCTGGTGTTCATTCGCCCCCGGCATGCCGAAATGGGCAAATGGTTAAAAGAGCATTATGATCTTTCCGCTGTCGACGGGTTTGTATTACCAAAATTTACCCTCAGTTCGTTAGCTGAATGGTGGGATATCATGGGCGAGACTCACCTGTGCATGATGCCAACGCTGGAAACAGAAGACGTCTTTGACGTGGTTCAGATGCGCGAGCTGGCCACCCGCCTGGTAGAACACCCCTGCCACGAACGCATTATTGCGCTTCGAATCGGCGGCAACGATCTTATGAACGTTGTGTCGCTTCGCCGTCCTCGGGACCTGACGCTGTATGACAGCCCGATGGGCTACGTCATCAAAATGCTCGTTTCAGTCTTCGGCCCGCGTGATTTTGCCCTGACTGCGCCCGTGTGTGAGCATATTGACGATCATGCCGTTATGGCCAGAGAGCTGGCTCTTGATATGGCACATGGGCTTGTTGGGAAAACGGCCATTCATCCGGGTCAGATAGAGGTCATTCAAAACGCGCTGATGGTCACTCAGGGTGAGCACTCCGATGCTCTGCGGATCCTGAACTCTACCCAGGCTGTGTTTAAGTCGCAGGGGGCAATGTGTGAACCAGCCACACATCGCCGGTGGGCTGCTGGGATTCTGGACAGAGCTCGTTTTTACGGATTACAGAACGAGCAAAGTGCTGATGGAATCAGATTACTTACCATGACCCAGCATCATTAAGGAAATCATAATGGGGTTCAGGTTCCGAAAGTCGATCAACATTATTCCTGGCGTTCGTCTCAACCTGAGTAACGGTGCACCGAGCCTGAGTGTTGGGCCGAGAGGTGCTTCCGTTTCTTTTGGTAGCCGGGGGACCTATGCCAATCTGGGCTTGCCCGGTACCGGGCTGAGTTACCGTACCCGGCTTGACCGTGCAGCGCGTTCCGGAGGTGGAAACCGGACGGCAACCGATCCGGGGCTCAGACAGGCGCTTGAGCAGGAAGCCGCTGAACTCATGTCAGCGGTAACCGCAATCCGTAATATTCACGAGCTGACGCCGGATCCAAAAACAGGCATCAGCTGGGCAGAGCTGGAAGCAGTGTACCTGCATAACAGAACGTCGCCTTTTCAGGTTCCGGCACCGGTGCGTCCAGAAAAGCCAGACTACCTTGCATTGCCGGAAAAGCCTGCCGAGAGCGAAGGCATTAGTTTTCTGGGTAAATGGTTTGAATCGGAATCAGCTAAAGCTGAGCGCCACGCCGAAAATCTTCGCCGGTGGCAGCAGGAGCTGATTGATGTGGAGCGTGAGAATACCCTTCGACAGCACCGGTACCAGCAACAACGGACGGCCTGGGCCGAACAGTATGCAAACTGGAAGTTTGAGGCTGAAGAACATGAAAAACGGCTCGCCACGGCTCAGGCAGATGCCCGGCAGCAGTTCCGGACAGACGCCGCGTTTTTCGAATCATACCTGGCGGGTGTGCTGGCAGAAACTGAATGGCCGCGTGAAACGCTTGTTGCATTTGAAGTAAAGCCGGAGCTATCAGCAGTCCTGCTGGATGTTGATTTAGCTGAGATTGAAGATTTCCCTGATAAAATTTACGGCGTTAATGCACGGGGCACGGAGCTGACGGAAAAAGCCATGACGCAAAAAGCCGTACGCGAAAACTATGCCCGCCACGTCCATGGCTGCTTGTTCCGCCTGGTCGGTATCGTTTTACATACGCTACCTTTCGACAACGTGATTGTGTCAGGCTTTACGCAACGGGTCAGTAAGCGGACCGGCTATCTGGAGGATGAGTATATCCTGTCCTGCAAATGCACTCGCAGCCAGATGTCGTCAGTAAATTTTGCAGGCATAGAACACATTGATCCGGTTGAAGCGTTAGGCGATCACCGGGTTATTCGAAAGATGAGCAGTACCTTCATTTTTCAGCCTATTGAACCACTAACCCTTTAAGCAGGCTAAATCTTACGATGCAATTAAATACCAGACAGGCCCGGATTTTTAAGCTTGCCAACTTACTGGGCACCGGCAAGCCCGTTTCCGCTGCCGACATTATAACCAGTCTGGAATGCTCAGAGCCAACATTAACCCGGGCCCTCAAAGAGCTACGCGAGTCATATTCTGCGGAGATCAAATACAGCAAGGCTGGTCATTCCTATCATCTCGTTAATCCGGGCCAGCTGGATAAAAAGACCCTTCGCCGGATGAATGAAGCGCTCGCACAGAATGCTGAACTGAAAACCGGTGAGTCTACAGGTAAGGTCGTACTCGATAAGGATAAAAAAACAGCCGTGTCATTATCGCTACGCATGCGGATTTTAAGAAAAATTGACCGTCTGGCTGCGCTGAGTGGCTCGACCCGAAGTGAAGCGGTTGAGAAGCTGGCTCTGCACGCTGTTGACGAACTGATAAAAGAATATAACGTTAAAAAGACCTGAAGCTAAATCTCAGGCCGGGGTGAAAACCCCGATTTTGTCATATGACACATCTGTAGTGCTATGACATAGTTTTCGTCGACTATCATGTCTGTAAAGCCAACCGGCTTTCTGCCTCCAAAACCTAGCGTATTGACATCGACTTGTGCGACACATCAATCTTTGCGCGATTTACACTGAATACTTGCAGTATCTGTGATGTATGATGATTTCATGCACCCGGCAAGTTTATTTTCGCCAGCGTTTTATCAGAATACTTATATTCCTGTACGCTCTGAATTATTTCTGTTGAAAGGAGGCCATTCATATGTCAGTAATTAAATGGTGGTTAGCAAGTTACTCTAAAGCGGCTTATGAGCCAGCATCTGAGTATATATACCCCTCCCAGCTGATATTATCCCGCTTTAGCAATTCAACAAACTCTGGCATCTTCCTGAAACTACTCTTCTCTTCCGATCTCTTAAGAAGGAATTACATTTGAGACGCTTACCCGTATATCTGCTACTCGACACGTCCGGCTCTATGCACGGAGAGCCTATCGAAGCGGTCAAGAATGGCGTTCAGACGCTGCTTACCACGCTGAAACAGGATCCGTATGCACTCGAAACGGCTTACGTGTCAGTGATCACCTTTGATTCTTCAGCCCGACAGGCAGTCCCCCTGACAGACCTCCTGAGTTTCCAGATGCCAGCACTAACAGCCAGCGGCACCACGTCTCTTGGCGAAGCGCTTTCCCTCACGGCCAGCTCTATTGCCAAAGAAGTACAGAAAACGACGGCTGACACTAAAGGTGACTGGCGTCCCCTTGTATTCCTGATGACGGATGGAAGTCCGAATGATGACTGGCGAAAAGGCCTAAATGACTTTAAAGCGGCCAGAACCGGCGTTGTTGTGGCATGTGCAGCCGGGCATGATGCCGATACCAGCGTCCTTAAAGAGATCACTGAAATCGTGGTTCAGCTGGATACGGCTGACAGTTCGACGATTAAAGCTTTCTTTAAATGGGTCAGTGCGAGCATTTCGGTAGGCAGTCAGAAAGTGGAGTCCAGCAAAAAAGAAGTGTTCGGTCTTGAAGACCTGCCACCGCCGCCGCCAGAAGTAAATGTGGTCTTATAATTTTATTAATTAAGGGAATGTCATGTCTGTCAGTCTGAGCAAAGGCCAGGGCGTAAGCCTGAAAAAAAATGAATACGATCTCTCGTCCGTTACTATCGGCCTCGGTTGGGATATTAATGAGGAAAAGAAAGGTTTCCTCGGCGGGATCTTTGGTAAGAAAGAAGAAGAATACGACCTTGATGTGATCGCTTTCTTGTGTAATTCAGCCGGAAAGTTGACCGATCTCGGCAACGTGGAAAATGGTAAACCTACGCTGGTGAATGGCGATATAATCTTTTTCAACAGCCTTCGCCATAAGTCAGGCAATATATGGCTGACGGGCGATAACCGAACTGGAGCCGGTGACGGCGACGATGAGCAAATTATTGTGCGCCTGAATTCCCTTGACGCTCAGTACGAGAAAATTGTGTTCATCGTTCAGATCTACAATGGTGAAAAACTACAGCAGCACTTTGGTAAAGTTCAGAATGCCTTCATCCGGGCAGTAGATGCCCGTAATATTGAAATGGCACGATTCGATCTTTCTGGCGGACCCGCCTTCGCCAGCCAGCGCTCCATGGTTTTTGCCGAGCTGATACGCGAGCCTACAGGCTGGAAACTCAGGGCTATTGGTGAGCCTTCCGAATCAGATTCGTTTGTCTCGCACCTGAGGAATTACATCTGATGCGCCGTCTGCCTGTTTACCTGGTTATTGACACATCCGGCTCGATGCGCGGTGAGTCCATCCATTCAGTTAACGTTGGAATTCAGGCGATGCTTAGCGCTCTCCGCCAGGATCCCTACGCCCTCGAAAGCGTTCATATCTCCATTATCACCTATGACAATGAGGCGCGTGAGTTCATTCCTCTCACGCCGCTGGAAGACTTCCAGTTTTCTGACATTGTTGTGCCAAGCGCAGGCGGAACGTTCACCGGTGCTGCCCTTGAATGTCTAATGCAGTGTGTTGAACGGGATGTGCGCCGCTCAGATGGTGATACCAAAGGAGACTGGCGTCCTCTGGTATTCCTGATGACTGATGGAACCCCTTCTGATGCCCTGGCATACGGTGAAGCGGTAAAAGCGATTCGCGGCCGGGGATTCGGATCCATCATTGCCTGCGCCGTTGGTCCTAAAGCAGGACATGAGCACTTAAAACAGCTCACCGATAAGGTTGTGTCTCTGGAGACGCTAGATTCAACCGCGTTTGCAGGTTTCTTTAAATGGGTATCAGCCAGCGTGTCTTCGGGCAGCACAAGCGCGGGGATCAATAACGGAACAGATACCCTTCCCCCTCCTCCACCAGAAATCCAGCTGGTGCTCTGACAGACAGAAAGGTGCTGCTTTACGGGCAGCACCTTTCTGTACAGCAACGTTTTCTGCTGGCCGTACCAGCCGTACGAGGAAAATTATGAGACGCCTTCCCGTGTTTTTTGTCCTGGACTGTTCAGAGTCCATGATTGGTGAAAACCTGAGAAAAATGACTGATGGTCTGCAAATGATCGTCGGAGATTTAAGAAAGGATCCACACGCACTTGAAACAGCCTGGGTCTCGGTAATCGCATTTGCCGGTGTAGCCCGTACGATTGTACCTCTTCACGAAATTGCCTCGTTCTATCCTCCCCGCCTTCCCGTTGGCGGCGGTACGAGCCTTGGGGCCGCATTGCGTGAGCTGACCGTGCAAATTGATACCCAGGTCAGAAAAACCACTCATGAGGCTAAAGGCGACTGGAAACCCGTCGTGTACCTCCTTACCGACGGACGTCCGACTGACGACACAACCGCAGAAGTGAAGCGCTGGAAGGATCACTACGCGAGTAAAGTTAATCTCATTGCCGTTGGCCTGGGGCCGTCAGCGGACCTGAATATCCTGCGGCAACTGACAGAGAATGTCATGCTGTTCACCGAGTCTCAGGAAGGGGACTTTACCCGCTTCATCAAATGGATCACGGCTTCGGTTACGGCGCACAGCCGCAGCGTCGGGGACGACAAACAACCTGAGCTCAGCCAGACTGAATACATAGTTCGGCTGGCCAAGGACGAGTCAGTAAAAGCGTATGACGAAAACTGCGTTACGCTTATCGGCCGTTGCAGCAAGATCCGTCGTCCGTACCTGATGAAGTATGAACGGCCACCAGCAAGGGTTTCCGGGCTCGATTTCAGCCTGAACCTTAACAGCTTTAATATTGCCGGATGCTATCCCATCGATGAGGACTATTTTGCGTGGTCAGATGCCACCGCTACCGGTTTGCAGGTAAACACCAGCGAACTGCATGGCGTACCGGGTTGCCCCCACTGCGGTAATGCCAGTGCGTTTGCCCTGTGCTCATGCGGAAAGTTGCTGTGTATTGACGGCCCGGATGACGTGATCTGCCCGTGGTGTGAAACAGGCCTGTCATTCAGTAATGATGGCGGAAACACTAACTTCGACGTAAACAGAGGGAGAGGTTGATGTCGCAAAATGCTTTACTTGAAGAGAAGATTATCCGCTTAGTTCTGTCTGAGCTGGGCCACCCTGTAGAAGGTGAGCGGCTTTTTCTTCTATCGCAGGACCCATCCCTTACCGAAGAGATTATGCGGCTTAAAGAGCGGATTGAGAGCCTTGCACAGGGTTTATCTGCGCGGGTTAGCGAAGGTGACAACGACGCAGATATTGCCGCCTCGTCAGCATCCAGTCTTTCCGATCAGCAACAAACGGTCGTAAGTGTTGCTGATAACCTGGGCATTGACGCTACCGATACACTATTACTGCAACCCCTGCCAGAAAATGAACCTCATCCTCCGTTCTGGAAGCTGATGCCTTATTACGAATTTGATAAACCAGCACAGAGGGAAGACGAAAACCTGTCTTCCCCGGTATTAAAACCCGGGCAGATACCAACAGGCCAGCAGCGGGCCGGATTAGCTGTGCCACCTGCCGTTCCCCCGAGAGCTAAAATAACTATACCCAACGCCCGGGCAGGCGAACGTTTCTCTTCGCCGGTTGCTATCGTTCTGGATGAAGGCCAGCAGGCTACTGTCAGGGACGTTGTCTTTCCCCGGAACATTGGCCTGTCCTTTGACAAAGAACAGGAGTTGCTGACAGGTACTCCCACCGAAAGCGGCGATATAGAGCTTTCAGTAATCTGGTCATGCGCGTCGCACGACGAATGTGAAACAAAACAGCTTTTTATAGTCAATCCCGATCCGAGAAGCCTGTGGAAGGTGGTAGAGCCACCAGCAGACGCTCCCTACCCTAAGTCCCATCTGGACACTGCTGGCCTGGTCAGGGGTGACATACGTATTGCTGCCGCCAGTCGCCGGGGACGATCTCATGAGCATGCCGGGAGCTTCAGAGATGACGACTTCTATATCAACCACTGCCAGGACACAGGATGGTCTGTCATGCTGGTCGCAGACGGGGCCGGTAGTGCAGTAAATTCCCGGGAAGGCTCCCGGATTGCAGTCAAAACGGCTGGCGATTACCTTTTCAATCAGCTCAGTGGTTTGAAAGGCGTCCATTTAAAAGAGCACATCACGGCGTGGGAAGGGAGCGATCAGCAGGCAACCATAAACGCCATGCTTCATCATTTTAAACAGGCAGCTACGCTCGCGGTCAACAGTATCCAGAATGAAGCCATTTGTGCAGAACAACCGGTGAAATCCTATTCAACAACCCTACTGGCAACTGTAGCGCTACGAACGGATAACGAGCTGTTTGCGGCAGCCTTCTGGCTTGGTGATGGTGCGATAGGTGCATACAGCCCTTCCGGTAAAGTCAGGATACTGGGAAATCCCGATAGTGGAGAATACGCAGGACAAACCCGCTTCCTTGACCAGAGCATTATCGCAGACCCGTCGTTTAGCGGCCGAATCAGCGTGGGTAAATGGAATGATGTATCTCACTTGATCCTCATGACAGACGGCGTATCAGACCCTCTGTTTGAGACGGATAACGGGCTTCGCAGTGACGAAAAATGGACCCGTCTACTTGATGAGCTCATCCCTGTCCTTACAGACGCCAGTATTGCGCCTGAGAGGTTAGGCGACTGGCTTAACTTTTTCTCCACAGGGAACCATGATGACCGCACTATTGCGGTGTTGTGGTAAGGGATACGATTTTTCGGTGATCAATATGGCAAATATCGTTACGTGCAAAACAAAGGACGGCGAAACAGTCCAATATGTTGACGAGGTAATTGGTTCGGGCTCGATGAAGGATGTTTACTTTTCGCCTGATAAAACATATGTCGTCGCTTTTTATCATAAACCGCAGAATGAGCAGGCCCGGGATCGGATTGATATGATCACCGGACGCTACAGGCAAAACATTTTTGGCCAGTCCGGAGGTGAATACTGGAAGGACCTGTTTTGCTGGCCGACCCACGTTGTTGAGCATGGGGATAAAATCGGTATCGTGGTTCCAACCTACAAAAGCTACTTTTTCTTTAAATACGGCTCTAAAAACGATGATTTTCTGGGCATAAAAGGCCGTGAAAAGGAAGGCAAATGGTTTGCCAGCGCCAGCAACCAGAATAAATTTCTCGACCCACGTGAACGAGGCAATACGCTTACCTATCTCAAGGTCTGTCTTCTGCTGACAAGAGCCGTCAGAAGGATGCATGCGGCAGGTCTCTGTCACAGCGATCTAAGCTATAAAAACGTGCTGATCGATCCAGAAATGGGCCATGCCTGCATCATTGACGTAGACGGCCTGGTTGTCCCTGGAAAGTATCCTCCCGACGTGGTGGGCACCCCGGATTTTATCGCTCCGGAAGTGGTGAAAACCAGCCATCTTTCCAAAGAAGATCCGAACCGCGTATTGCCAAGCATTACTACTGACCGTCATGCGCTGTCGGTGCTTATCTACATGTATCTTTTCTTCCGTCATCCGCTACGTGGCGGGAAAATACATGACATGTCTGATGAAGTACGTGATGAGACCTTATCTATGGGTGAAAAGGCACTCTTCATTGAACATCCGACAGACAAAAGCAATGCAGTCAAAGTGAGTCAGCTATCCTCCTTTTCGCTGCCCTGGGCTGACCCGGAGAAAATTCCTTACACCATCATGGGCCCTTATCTGACGCCTTTGTTTGAACGCGCCTTAATTGATGGCTTACACGATGCCACTAAACGCCCGACCGCCGATGAGTGGGAAAGTGCCCTGGTTAAAACAGTCGATCTGATACAGCCCTGCCAGAACAAGGCGTGTGAACAGAAATGGTACGTTTTCTCGGGTAAGACAAAGCCGGTTTGTCCCTACTGCGGTACGCCATACAAGGGTAAATTACCGGTTCTAAATTTATATTCATCCCGAAAGGAAGGCAGCTATCGTCCTGACGACCACCGGTTGATGGTGTGGAGCGGGCAGTCAATCTATGCGTGGCATGTGAATCGCCTCATTGCGCCAAATGAGCGCACAACCGATGCACAAAGGAAACGAGTTGGATATTTTGTTTTCCATAACGATCAGTGGTGGTTAGTAAATGAAGGCATAAATGGGCTTATGTCATTACCGGATAAACGACAGATTGCCATTGGGGAAAAAATTGAACTGACGAATAACGCTCAGTTTGTTCTGTCAAAGGAGGAAGGCGGCAGGCTGGTCGTCGTTCAGTTAGTAGAAAACTAACGGACGCCCATAACGACTAAAACGTTCTGGCAGCATACTGAACCTGTTTAATGACTCACTATATTAAGCTTTGTCAAATTTAAGCTATCAGAAATACTCTACCTGCCTGTTTAAAACAGGCAGGTAGAGTATTTCTGTGGCATGGGTAACATGCGCAAAGCGAACGTTTATTATAGTAATGAGTACTTTTGTGGCTCATCCCTGCCGCCCTCCATTTCGTTGTTTTTTTATAACCTGCCAGGCTGACATTGTTAAGCCGATAAAAGAATAAGGCGATGCGGGCAATCTTGTGAAGATATTTAAGTTCGTTTGGGTCAAAGACTGCCTTCCTGAATTTTTGAGATCATTTCCTGCCAGTAGGCCGTCTTTCGTAGATGACATCTTTGAATTGGCTTTTAGCGTCTCTTTTCGTTGAAGCTTGGTTGGGCGCAATTCCCGGATCTTCATTTTCCAACAAGTGGTGCCACATGAATACACCTCACGACCGCTAAACTCTCCCGCATCAATACTGAGCAATGTAAACATGCGAAAAAATAACATGTCTTAATTGCGTTACAAGATATATTGCAGGAGATGTTAAATTTAGCAAATGATCAATCCCCTCAACTTTTAAGGTGGACTATAATTTGCACAATTAGAAATATCGATATCTTCGGCCAGTTTTTTCTTGGCTTCATCACGTAGTGCCCTCGCTTGTGCAAGGGACACTGCCAGATAGACCCCAAAAGCCATACGCTTCTCTTTTCCATTGAAGCGATATTTCATTCGCCAGTATCGAGAACCAGAGGGAACGACTTCAAGATACAAACCAGCACCATCTGCCAGCTTATAGGCTTTCTCTCTGGGTTTAGCAGCGTCTACCTGTCTCGCATTAAGTTTCATTGGGGGCATCTCCCTGGACCTAACACAGAATGCCCCCACTTATGCTCCCAACTGTAACTTGATTCCGGTTGAGTCCAGTTGATAACAGGAGATAAAATACGGGCTAGAAACCGCATTACAAGGGCTTTAAGTTGATTTCGGCAGACTTGGGAAGAGTTTGAAATGGTGGATAATAGGAACAATTCACAACCATACAAACCATTGATAGTAAGAGATTTTAAATTATTACATTTTGTTTGATACCCCCAAAAGTACCCCCATATCTTTTTTTCAACTACCTTTTGACTAGATTTTGTCCTGAAAACAGATTCCTAATCAAGTGACACCAAAAGAGTGCAAAATTTAGGTTTAAAACTAAGATTTACTTTCTATTCTGTAGCAACGAGCCTTAACCTATACCCGTGATTTTCCTATGAGTTATGGCTTTTAGCTCGTCGCCTATGAATGATATCAATTCAATATGAATGGAATTTCTTTTCGAAGTTTATGCGAAAGTTCATGTTCTGGATAATACTCTACTGCTAGTTTCCAAACACGACTCGCCTCATCATAATTTCTCGAATTCCAATAAAGGCCTCCAAGATTGAACAATGCCAATTCGTTTTTCTCATTTATTGATAAGCATTTTTCATAAGAATCGATAGCCTCTTGAATATATCCTTGAAATTCATAGGCTACTGCTACCTGGAACCAGCTAAAATCATCCGGTTGGATTTTTT
>Ga0213823_1001255_pt1 | contig 16263 bp, 3 predicted proteins | sample MC6MC0907MG_FD_179887 | JGI IMG/M metagenome (GOLD analysis project Ga0213823, IMG submission 179887) | Enriched soil aggregate microbial communities from Iowa State University, Ames, United States - MC6-MC0907-MG | ecosystem: Environmental > Terrestrial > Soil > Unclassified | place: USA: Iowa...
GCGAGTGGGTCTACACGCCGCGCTGGTACGGCGAAAAGCCGCAGTCCTGACCGCAGGCGAGGGGGGCTGCTCCCTCGCCATGCCGGATATTGCGGGTAGAGTGTTTCCGGATTTGCCGGTGTCGTATCTTTCAGCAGGACGTGTGTGATCTGCTCCAGCACCGCGTGGGATCTTTCTTGTTACTTATATTTTGTCGGACTTATTCTGAATCGTGACTGGCAGTCATGAAAGTTAAGGCGCAGTCGCGTCGCGTATTCTTCACTTGTGTTGATTTATATATCAGGCTGGCAGCAATAACTTGTTGCTGTTACATGCCTTATCAGTTGTTTTTCAGTTGCCTGTTTTGAAATGTATTGAAAGTTCTGAAGTTTGAGCGCTGGTTCGCCAGTCGTTAGCTTGTTCGTCATCCAAGTGCCCATCTGCACACATGATGTTAGGTCAAGTAACGGAGGAACTTTCATGCACGATCAAAGACTTCAAGACGTCAGTGGTTATGTCAGTTTTATCAGCCTGTTCAAACAGGCTGATCTTGAGCAGGCCCTGTTGGTACACCGGGACAGTGACGTTTATCAGTCAGTCTGGCGCTATTACTTTGCATGTATCGGGTTGCTCGATTCCCCGCGACTGATTGAACCGCTGTCATTGCTCAAGCATTCGCTGGAGCAGTTGAGCGGCGTGCCGCGTGTACGCCGTGACACCCATAGTCAGTCTCAACCGCCAGAGGATGCCTTATCGCGAATTTACAGCAGTATTCAGGCTTTCGAGACCCGCCTGCGAAACAGCGAGACTTACGCGAAGACTGCCGCAACAGCGGTTGTAAAGAACCTGCACTTTGTCTGGCTGGGCGGTGGTCTGGGCGCGATCCAGCAGGATTACCTGAATCTGTGGAAGCAAGTATTGAGCGGGCAGGGTTACAGCCTCCATCTCTGGTATGACAGTGACGCGCTATTGGCCTGGCAAACCAACAAGTTGATCGTCGAGGCCGCCAAGGCTGACGCCATGCAGCACGGCGGCAGCGAGAATATTACCGAGGCCAGGCTGGGTACGCTGTACGAAGAGCGGGTCATCGTCCTCAAGCAGCAAATGTTCCTGCACATCAATGCGGCGCTGGAGCGTGGGTTATCGGCAGATGAAGCGCGGGTCGACCTGTTGTCGCGTGCCTATGGCCAGGACGTGGCACAACTGGAAACCCTGATCGAGCAGAACCGGCGCAGTCTGTTGGCTGTGGCAGGCGGGGATTTGCAGTTGCGCGATCTGCATGATCTCGACACGCCGCTGCGATTGCAGGATATCTATGATCGCGAGACCCGGTTGCGCGGCAATCTGGCCGCCGCCTCTGATGTCGTGCGGGTCGAGGTCGTGTACGACGAGGGGGGGCGCTACGTCGATGTCGATAATCTGCCACCACTGGTCAAAACCATGGGCGGGGTGGACATCAGTACGTTCGGCGGTGACGCACGTCTTGGTGTGCTGCAACTGCTGCTCGATCACAACCCGCACTGGATGCCGGGACGCCAGGCATTGCGCGACCGATACAGCGATTATCTGGGCCGAATCCCCGAGGAACACCGCGCCGCGCTGGAGGCTTTTGCCCGGCAGCAGCCGGCGCTGAACGAAGTGTTCCAGGCGCCGGCAGAGCTGCTTGTGCGTCCGCAGGACCTGCGTGCCGTTGCCGTGCAAAACACGTTGAGCAACTCGTTCCTGATGGCCCACGCGCAAGCGCCGATGCTCAAAAGCGTGATCGAGCGGTTTCGGTTCAACTATGAGGCCATCGACCAGACGAGCCGCCTCGCCGCCAAGCGTGGCGTCGCACTGAGCGATTTTGACGGCATGACAGGGCTGGCGCGCGAAGTGCTCGAGCAGACATTTGGCCCGCTGGCCGAACTGTCGATGACCGAGGACGTGGCGGCCAACTTTCTGATGCTGGCCATCGCGGGCTACTTCAGTGACGGCATTCGCCCGCAGAGTGAGGGGACGATTTATCTGACCGGTCCGGCCGCGATGCGCGATGGCATGGCCGATTATGAACGGCACAACTTCGTCCCGCGCGAGGAGGAAACGTTGCGGGTGGAGGCGGCTATCGAACCGCTGTGGATGGTCAACGACAAGACTGAGGAAGAACAGGATCACTCCTGGAAAGACAACGCCAGCGATTTCGAGCAGTGGGTACTCGACGAGCAGCAACGCTGGCGCGAAGGCCTGTACAGCGCGCGCTACGTCGGCGATGTAACGGCATTGCTGACTCAGCAGAGCATCGTGTTCGAGGAGGGCTGGCCGATCATCGAGGGCCGGCCGGTGCTGTTGACAGATGTCCTGCAGCGGATGATCGACAGGCTCGGTGAACCGTTCGTGGCCGCAATGCGCGACGGGCATAGCGGCGTCCTGCGGTTCCCTGACGGGCCGGGGCTCAGTTTCGATGATCGCCAGGCCGTCAAGGCCCAGCCTGCCAGCCTCAAGGCTCCGGCGTCGCTCAACGATGCAAGCGTTCACGGGCTGGCGCTGGATGAGCTGCTCAGTGGGATTGCGCAAGAGCCGCTGCGCCTGTTCCAGGCCAGCGCCTTGCAAAGGGTATTGCTGGGCCAGCTACTGGGCGTACATTCGCTGGATAACCAGAGCTTCAAGCAGGTCGCTGCCGAGCTCGACAACCTCGCCAACAGCGTTGCCGAGGTGGGAGCGTCGGTGCGTTATGCGGCCATTGAACGCCATCTGTATCAGCATCGGGCAGCGCAATTCATGGCCGGTCTCGCCAGTCATGTCGGCCAGCCGATGGTCTCGTCGGACAGCGCGTTGACGTTGAAACGAGCCGCGCTGTCGCAGGCGCACACGCTGTTTCAATGGGGGCGTCATGTTGCCCATATCCAGACCATCGCCACCCGCGAGCATCGTGAGCAAGTGATCCTGCGGCTGGGTCAGGTACTGGGGCAAATCGAGGCCAGTGACGTCAAGCTGGTACCGCAGGATCTGCTGCTCCAGGGGCCGGGAGATCCCGGTGGCCGCTGTTACCCGCTGGCGCTGATCATGAGTGCTGCTCTGGAGCACGGCGTGGCGGCGTCGCGACGCTTGCGCGAGCGATTCTTCCTGGCCACTGCCGAGCCGCAGCAGCACGATTCACTAGTGTTTCTGGAGGCGCTCGAGGAGTTGCGCGGCGTGCAATTGCACGACATCGGCAAGCCGCTGGGGCGCGTCGATCTGCAGCAGCTCGGCACCACGCTGGAAGCGTTCGCCAGCTCGCGCACGCTGATGCTCAACTCGGACAACCACGCCATGCTGGTGGCGAAAATCTTCAATGGTGGGCACGCCACCTATCACTTCTATGATCCCAATTTCGGCGTGTTCGAGTTCAGCCAGCCTGAGCAGTTTCAGCTGGCACTGACCGACCTTTTCCAGAAACAGGGCATGGCGAAATACTATGCGGCCTATGGCGACGACGCGCGCCCGACGTTTGATCTGATCGAGCTGCAGGGGCAGAAGATATCGGCCCTGGAGCTGTCCGGCGGTTTGCGGGTCGGGCAATTGCTGGAATCCGACAATGTGCTGCCGGAGCATACACAGCGACCGATCCGTCGGCGCCTGAACAGTGCTCGCGGCCATTCGCTGGTCAGTAATCCGCACCTGGGGCGCAGCCTGCGCGATCTGGACAGTCATTGGTGGGGACAGCAGATTGCACAGGCGACTGACGCTCTACAGCACTTGCATGCTGCGGCAAAACCGCTGGTGCCGTTGTTCGAAACCCTGGAGATAACGCCCGCCGGCGAGTACCGGATCAACCTGATCGATTCTTTGCAGGCCGAGCATGTGGTGCAAGTAGTCAGCAGCGATCATCGTTTGCTGCGCATCAGAAATTATCTGTCGGAGCAGTTTTCGGTACTTGGCACCCGAGCCTCGCCACAGTTGACCGAGGCCGGGGCCGTTCACACCCTCAATACCGGCTTCACGATCCAGGCACTGATGAACGTCCTGCGTGGACGAGAGGGGGATGACCGCACCTTGACCACCGCCGTGCGCTTGCACGCTTACGTCAATTACGCGCAGTTGGTGCACGGTAATGTCACGGATGTCGCCGGCCTGATCAGTCTGATCAAAACCGCACTCAATGAAGAGAAGATCATCGCCCGTACCTGTGCGCCGGTGGTTGGCGAGGCGCTGGGACATGTCGCCAACGAAGGTGTGGGCGCGGTGCTGGGGCTGGCCAATGTCGGCTTCGACATCTATCAATTGGCGACGGCAGACAACGAGATCGAGCGCGCGCAATTCGGCACCCAACTGGCCTTCGACTCCGCCAGTCTGGCGTTGACGGCCGGTGGTCTGGGAGCCGCCACGGCGGGTGCGGCAACAGCGGCCGCCGTGCTCGGCGGCGCCGGAGTGATCCTGGGCGGATTGGCCGTGGGGGTGGCGGCACTGGCCCAGGGCTTTGCCAGGATTGCCGAGCAGGCGGATGAGGTCGGGCGGTTTTTCGATGATCTGGAGCGGGCCTGTCGGGGTGTCGGTTATCGGTATGACGACGGGCTCGGGGCGTGGGTCGCTCACCCTTCGCTGGTCGTCCAGAGCCTGGACTTCACTCGCGCCAGGATGGTGCTCGACAGTCCGAAGGTGTATCGGCTGCGCGACCATTTCGGGGTGCCGGATTTCAATCCGGATGATCAACAAGCGCTTGATCTGCGGCGTGAACTGGGGCTTCCCGGCTACATCCACTTCGATCCGCCGACCACGCAACTGGTCGTCCTGCCGTGCACGCCGACCACGTACTACGGTTACGAATACAAGGCGCTGCCATTCTCGTCTCTGCTCCACCACACGGGTTTCGATACAGCCCGCAAGCTTGAGAAGAAAGATGCGGATGGCCGGTTGCGTTTTCTGTTTTCGTTCTACTCCTTTCCCGTGCACTACATCATCAACCGTCTCGCGCCGTCGTATCGGCCCACCGTGATCGAGGTGCGGCTGGATGCCCGCGAGCGTGCGCTGGCGGTGCCCATGACGCCGGCGGTCTGGCACGACAAGGTGTCGTACCGCATCGAAGGCGCGGGCGGCGCCTGCTCACTGATCCTCAATCGCGGGGTCAATCTCCAGTTGCAGTCGCCCAGCCTGCAGCAGTGCCGCTGGAATCTGGTAGCCGCCTGGGCCACCGAGAGGGATGTGCGGATCGACGTCGGCGGGGTTCTTTCGGTGGGTGGCGTGAAGGTGACGTTCGGCGGCAGAGGTCGGCATGAGGTCATGCTCCAGCTGACCGGGCGGCAATCGTTCAAGGTCAACCGCAGTGGCGGACGACTGGACATTGTCGAGCAGAGCGCACCAGCCGGGGACAATGAGCAGTCGCTGCTCACGCATTACCAGACGCTGGCCCGGGAGCATCGGCTGGTGCTGCCTTACACGCCGGTTCATCACTTTCCGATTCCTTTCGAGCCCGAGAGCCAGCCGCGTCACACCACGGCCTGGTACGACGCTGCCGAGGATCGCTTTCTGTACATCCGCAGTGAAGAGGTACTGGCGGCCGATGAAATGCTGCTGGCGGCGGTGGTCGACGATTCTGCGTTTTTCTATGAGCTGCACAACTACGACATCTGGCAGATCGATGCCGTCAGCGGTTTGCTCAAGTGCCGCTACCGCCTGCTGGTGATGGAGGGGCAGTGCAGCATTCGGCGTATCGATGTCGATGCGCAGGGCGTGATTCATATCGAACAGCAATGGCAGGGTGCCAATCAGCAAGTCACGCAGTTCAACTACCTGCTCCATGAGGGCCAACTGCAACTGGTGGCAGTTACCCGAGAGATTGACCGTGAGCTGGGCCAGCGAGTGTTCGCCAACCCGACCTTGACGGATTGGTCGGTAGTGCTTGGTCACTATTTCACGTTATCGCCGGTGCCCGAACGCGCAGGCATCAGTACCGTCGACTGGCAGCCGGCCGCCTACGTATCGGTCTGCTGGGCGTTCGAACCGGGCAAGCGCGACCTGGTCTGGATTCGCAGCCGTGACCTGTTGTGCATTCATCCGTTTGTCTTCGGGCATACCCGCGGCTGGGCCGATTCGATCAAGCATCTGGATGATCTGCTGCTTCTGCCGGTCAACGATGAGCAGGAGCTGTTTTTCATCTACGACCGGCTGGCGCAAACACTGTGCAAGGTGCAACGCAGCGCGTCCGCTGGCAGCGAGCGCTGGCCGGCGCAATGGACGCATCAATGGCTGCAGCCTGATGGGCTCAATGACGTGGTGCCGGTACAGGACGGGTATCTGGCCCTGACCGAAGACGGTTTGTTCTTCAACCTGACTGCAGACGGTGAAGTGCATCTGGGTGGCTTGAGTGAGCGCTGGCTCAAGGGACGCGCACAGTGGTGGCAAGCACTCGAAACGCTGGCGGCGAAGTACCCGGTCGACAGTTTCGCCATTCTGGGTCTGCGCAACGCCGCCGGTGATCGCAGCCTGTGTGCCTGGTATGTGGATAACCGCTTGTTGCTGTGCGATCCGGGGCACGAACGGCAAATGCGCCTGCTCGGGGTCACACCGGACAACCAGGCGGCCTGGCTGTTTGACGTCGCCAGCGGTGAGATCTGCAGTCAGTTGTTCTTCGACAGTCGGCAGCTCGAACCAGCGTTCGGCAGCGGCGCACAGTTACTGGCAAGCGAGTTGCTGCCGGCACCGCAGGCCGAGTGGGACGACTGGCGGTTCAGTGCCGTGCGCAATGACGGTTCCGGTCTGTGCGGGACTTCGGTCGACGGCGTGTCACTCAAGCTGCGATATCAGGAAGCTGAAAGGATCATTGGCGTCGATCATCACTGGGCCAGCGAGCACGCGGAACATATGCCGGAGTCTCTGCAGGCATTGCTGGAGACCGCCGAGCATGAGCCCTACATCGCCGTGGAATCCGGCGCGGGCTACCTGCAATGGTTCGACGTGGCGAATGCACAACTGATCCGGGTAGCGGGACAGAACCTCCCGCACGATTGCGAATTGCTCGGCACCCGCCATCGGCACGTGCTGTTGCACGAACCTCAGGCACACCGCGTGCACGTCTACCCCGGTCAGCAGAGCATCGGCCCGTTCGAATACATGCGGCGCGACGCCGAGGTGTTGGTGGTCGAGGGCCGGAACAAGGTCGAAGACCTGTTGCCACTGATCGCTGATGACGTGAGCTGTCTGGTGTTGCGTCTGGGGCAGGGCGGCGTGACGTACCACCTGTCGAGGGCCTGCTGGTTGCGGCTGGACTCGGTGATTGTCGATTGCCGTCACCCGCTGGGCGAGGTCCCGGCGATTCCCGGCAAGCTGGTCTGGGCGCTGGACGCACCGCAAACACTGCAACTGTCGTTTGTCGACGAGCACTTGCTGATCGTCGACCCGGATCGCCAGCACAGCCTGATCCTGCGGGATGTGTGCTCGGCGGATCCGGCGATGCGCGGCGACGTCTTCCTCGGATTCGAGGGCGGGCGTTCTTATGCGGTATCGAGTCTGGTGCAGAGGCTGCGGGACATCGTCGAAGCCGAGGACGCCGACGGCAGTGCAACGCTGGCGCAGTTGCTGGGAGCGGTGCCGGCCTGACGAAAGTCTTTGTCGGGTTTTTTTGAAGTTTGTTTTTTCTCCGTGTCGCGACGGCTCGTGTCGTCGTGATGCATTCGCTTGGCTAAAAAAAGGAAATTGCATTGAGCATTATGGATGAAGTCACGATGGGCAGCGTGTTCGCCGATCTTGTTGCGCGCACTGAACTTGAGTCTGTCAGCGGTAGCATCGGTGAGGCTGCTTTGCGCTACTACGACGGGGCCGCTGCGGCGAGCAGTCTTGCGGAACAACTGATAGCGGTCAGATTGCTCAAGGACACGATTGAATCAACACAGCTGGACGCCGCGAATGCTCAGGTCAAAACGCTGCGCCTGAAACTGGGCGACTACGACCGCCGCCTGAGCGCCACTGTGGAGATGCTGTCCGCTGGCAAACCGATACCGCGCATCATGCATTTTGTCTGGGTCGGTGGCAGTGAGGTCGGGCCGAATCAGCGCGATTACATGAACATCTGGCGTAAGGTACTGGCGTCGCAGGGATATGCATTCAATCTCTGGTATGACAGTGACGCACTGCTGGCCTTTGAAATGAATCGGGTGATTCTCGACAGTGCCCGTGCGCACACGATGGAGGCATTAAAGGACAAAGAGGTAAAACCAACGGTGCTGTCGAGCATGATTGAGGACCGCGCCCGGGTACTCAAACAGCAGATGTTCGACTACCTGAATCAGCCACGCTGGGCCGGACGCGCAGACGAGGCGCGGATCGACCTGATGGTGCGGGGTTATGGCAAGGATCGCGCGACGCTCGAAGCCTTCCGCCAGAAATGTCTGGACTCGCATCAGGCCATGGTGGGTGAGGACTTGCGCCTGCGCGATGTTCGCCAGGAATTTGCCAGTCACTTGCTGGCGGACGTCTACCAGCGCGAAGTCGCCATGCGCGGCAACTTTGCCGCAGCCAGTGATGTGGTGCGGCTGCAGGCCGAGTTTCTCGAGGGCGGGCGTTACAGCGACATGGATTATTTGCCACCGCTGATCGAGAGGCCGGGCGGCGTGGACATCAGTGGCTTCAGTGATAGCGCCAAGATCGGTGTCCTGCAGCTTTTGCTCAACCATGATGATGCATTGATGCCAGGGCGCGACCGGCAGCGCTATGCCGACAGAATCGGAAAGATTCCCGCCGAACATCTTGAGGCACTGAGCGCATTCGCTCGGAGCAAACCGGGTGTAGAGAAGATCTTTTCTGCACCTTTGCCGACTTCTTTACCCCAGGATGCCATCGGGCGCGGTGCGGCCTGGGGCAATCCGTCGTCGAAAGAAATGAATGCCTACGTTCTGGCTCACCCTGGCAGCAACATGGTCAATGCGAGCATGCACTTCATCCGGGTGGCTTATGACTGCCTGTATGAGGTTGAGCGCCGCATGATACTCGCAGGCGTGACGCCAGCAGATGTGTCGTCAGTCGAAGATCTTGCAATGAAGGTAGTCTCTGAAGCGAAGGCTGATGGGCGCTTGCCAAATGAATCTTTAGAGTATTCACGGCAGAAGCTCATACAGGCCATAGCTCGGTATTATCAGGACGGGATTCGTTTCGACGCCTTGGGCACCATCTACATGACCGGTCCGGGCGCACTTGAAGGCGGCGTAATCGGCTATGTCGAAAGAGAACTGCAGAGTGAACAGCTGAACACCATTCGCCATCATATTAAGCAGGTCGACGGCTTCAACGTCTTTACCGAAGAAGAAATGATCTCCGGTTGGGCAGTCAAGGATACCCCCGAAGACTGGCTGGCAAAAGAACATGAGAAGTGGAACTCGGGCAAGCTCAAGTCGCGCTACGTGGGCAATCTGGCCGATTTGCTGAAAGAGCGGACTCTCACGTTCAAACTGGGCTGGCCGGTCATCGAAGGCAAACCGGTGTTGCTGACCTCGGTCCTGCAGCAACTGCTGGATGATCTGGGTGAGCCGTTTGTGCGGGCCATGAATGACCGCTTGACCGGTGATGTGACGTTCAATGTCCCCATCCGCCTCGATTTTGATACTCGACAGCAGGTGCTGAACCAGACAGTCGACAAAATTCCAATGTCCACGGGTGCCGAGTCACTGGGCAACCTCAACGAGGCCTTGGCGCGCATCGCGGCGGGCAAGTTGCCGCTGGATCAGTTGAGCCCGTTGCACCGGGTGATGTTTGGTGGCCTGTTTGGCGCCGCAACACTGGATCAGACCGGGTTCGCAGACGCCTGGGCAACCACGGTCGCCTTTGCCGAAGATACGCGCGACCGTGGCCTGGTCGCACGCTACGAAGTGATCGAACAGACACTGCTCAGTCGCGATCCTGCCCCGGTCGGGGCACGAGTCACTGCGGCGGATCGCGAATCGTTCGGGCAGAACTCCCGGGTGCTGAAGGCGCAGGCATTTGCCGAACCGATCAGCGTGCGGCAATGGCGTGAGTACGTGAGTCGGGTCGAAGTCGCCGCCATGAATGAGCGACGGGCGTCGATCCTTGCGCGGGGTGCGGCAGTGCGCGAGGCGTTCTTCGAGGCGGGTGCGCATACAGCCAGACAATTGCCACAGGATTTGCTGCTGCGCGGTGCGGGGGATCCGGGCCGACGCTGCTATCCACTGGCGCTGGTGATGGCCGCCGCGCTGGCAAAAGGTGCTTCGGCCGAGCGCGCGCTGATCGGCAAGCTGGCGATTGCCAATCTCACTCCCGACGCACCGCAAGCCCATGCCCTGCTCAAGGTGCTGGACGAGTTGCGTGGCGTACCCATGGCGCGATTCGGCGAGAAGAGACCGGCGGCGAACCTGGCCACTGTGATGCAGACGCTGGAAGCGAAAACCGCTGCCGGCAGCCTGCTGCTCAACACAGACAATCATTCGATGCTGGTGAGCAAGGTTGTGGCGGGAGGCGAGACATCCTATAGCTTCTACGATCCCAACTTCGGGCTGTATGCGTTCGCTCGGGTCGAGGATCTGCAACAAGGCGTCCAGCGCTTCATGCAGGAGGAAGTGATTTCCAGGCTTTATGGTCTGGAACAGGGGACTGCCAGCTTTTTCGAGGTCATCGAACTCGACGGCGCAAGCATTGCGGGTAAATCCCTGCCCTCGGATATCCGCGTTGAGCATCTGCTCAGCAGTGACCCGCTGGCCGGCGGGCGTGCCGTAGAGCCCTGGAGTCAGCATGCCGACTTGCGCGCGCGGTCCCTGTCAGAGAACGCGCGTCTGGGACAGGCGCTGAGCAGTGTGGACAGCCACAAGTGGGCGCGGACGATCGAAAGCGCGACCCTGCGGTTACAGGACCAGCATCAACTGTCCCGTGACTTCGTTCCGGTGTTCGACTCCCTGAAGAGCACTGCGCAAGGGCGCAGCGAAATCACCATGGTCAGTGCCAGTGATCCGCAGCGCACGCGCACGGTGCAGACCGATGATATGCGCCTGCCAGGGATCAAGTCTTACCTGAGCGATACGTTTGAAGCGTTGTCCGGCAGACGCGCGGGGGCGCCCGTGATCGATCCGACGGATGTCGGTGCGGTGCACACGCTCAATGCCGGATTTGCCATTCAAGCCCTGCTGCTCGGGTTGCAGAACGCGGAGTCCGGGATGGGGTCGACCGCGTTGACGTCGGCCGTGCGCATCCACGGTTACCTGGCCTATGCGCAGATGGCTCACGGGCTGGTGGTCGACGCAGTACAACTGCTGAATCTGGTGCGTCATGCCTTTACCGACGGTCTGCGGGTGGCCAAAACCACCTCGTCGATCGTCAGTAATGCATTGGGCAGCGTCTTGAACGAAGGTGTCGGAACCGTTCTGCAGCTGGCCAGCATCGGCTTCGACATTTATCTGTTGGTCAATGCCCAAAACGATATCCAGCGTGCGGTCTATGCCACGCAGCTGGCTTTCGATTCAGCCGGGCTGGCGCTGGGTGTCGGCGCTTTGGGCGCCGGTGTTGCCGGTGCGGGCACGGCGGCGGCCTTTCTCGGTGGCGCCGGGGTGATTCTGGGCGGGCTGGCGGTGGGCATCGGCGCCCTGGTCGAGGGGTTCAGCGCCAGGGCAGATCGTGGAAGACGGATCGGCCGGTATCTCAATGATGTGCATGCGGCCTACCGACCGGAAAGTCATGCGGTGCAAGGTGATAGCTACATTGCCAATCCGTGTGCGGTCTACACCGGGCTTGATTTGTGCAGAGGGCTCATTACCTTCGGCCACCACAGAATTTTCGCAGCGGACGATCACTCCGTGCTGCATCCGCCGAAGATTGTTGGGGATCGCAGCAAGGCATTCACCATTCGAGAAACTCTCGACCTGAGTGACACGGTTTCCCTCGATATGACTTCTGGTATCGAAAGCGTCGTGTTGCCGAGTTTGCCGGAATGTTTCCTGGGCTACGAGTTTGGCGGCCTGCCCTTTGCAACAACGCTTGAAGAAGACCTGGAAACGGCTTTGGCGCTGGAGCACGACAAAGAAGGCAAGCGGCAGTTCTGGTTCACCTTTTACAAGGCGCCGACCGAATACATCATGGAAAAAATGGTGCCCAACTACGTGGAAACCAATATCAGCGTGGCGATTGGCCGTGATCAGCGCTTCCTGCATGTACCCCCGTTGCCGCAGGAGATGCACGGTTACCTTTGCTATGACATCGATGCCGTTGGCGGGCACTGTTCGATCACCCTGGCCGAGGGTGTCAAGTCGTTGCGGCTGCAGGTTTCCTCCGATGATCCAATGACCTGGTCACTGCGTGCCCCGTGGGTGAGCGCGGCGGCGGTGAAACTTGAACAGGACACTTTTCAGTTGGGCTCGATGCGGGTGCAGGTGCCCGCCAGGAGTGTCGTGTATCTGCAACTCGAGGAGGGTTTCTATCAAGTGGGCTGGGCAACGGGAGCGCTGCTCTTTGCAGAACTCGACGCGCTCAACGATGCCGACGGCCCGGCGACACGCCAGCATCTGCGCGAACTCGCCTACAGCCATCGCCTGGCCGATGGCCCGACGGTCATCCGCAACTATCACGATGCCCTGACGGGCGTTCGTACCACGGCCTGGTACGACCACACCGAAGATGCCCTGCACCTGGTGCGCGGACTGGACCCACAGTATGCGGCGGAGATCTGCATGGGACCGACGATCGGCGAGGAGATATTTTATTACTGCCCGGTGCAGGGGATCATCTGGCGTACGGATCTGCTCACCGGACAGATCAAGCGCGCTTATCGGGTGATGAGAATACATTCGTGGGGCAACGCCTGCATTGTTGCGATTCAGGAGACGCCAGAGGGTTTGCTGCAGGTGGTTCAGCGCTTTGAAGATCAGTGGAAAAGGTTCTACAAGATCACTTACCTGCTCGGGGAAGACGCTCTTGTCATAACCGCGATTTCCGATACGAATACTGATCAGCCAAGCCCCGTACGGGAAGGTAGCGACAATGTCCGGGAGTTCCTCGAACGGCACATGAGTCGGCACCATGAGCCGTTTGATGACCAGAGGGTGGAGTTCACATTGGGCGCGTTCATTGCGCTCGATGCCTTCGATGAGAATTTGCGTACGCTCACCCGAGTGTGGGTACGCAGCGACGACGGGCGGTTCATTCGACCAGTGCTGCGCGATACGGAAGGTACACCTGACTTCCTCGATTGCGTGCTGCTTGATCCGCTTCAATCGACCGGCGATACAGTGTTGTTTCACCATCTGGGCCATCGTCTTGTTTATCGACAGCACATTGCCGCAGCGGATCAGATACCCGAGGCCTTTGCGCAAAGTGTCTTGCCGCTTGAGGTGCAGCATATTCACCGCCAGGGCGGGCAATACGTCATCCTCACTGATGACGGCATGTTGTTCCAGATGAGTGCTGACGGCCAGACGCGTCTGCTGGGACTCGATCACACATGGCTGTCGGCCCGGCAGCAGCGCAGTGTCGGCGGATTCGAGTGGTGGGAAACGGTCGCGTCCAACATTCAGAACTGGTCCGCCGAGAGTGTGGAGGTCGGGGGTATCAGCGACGCAACAGGCAAGGCATCGCTGTATGTCGTTTACCTGGATCAGCAATTGCTGATTGCCGACACGGCGGGCAAAGCCATGCGCGTGTTGAGGCTGACGCCTGACAAAAAAGCGGCGTGGATGATGGACCGGGCAACCGGTCGAATCTATCGTCAGCCGTTCTTGGCACCTGAAAGCCTGGTGGCGGCATTCGGTTCGGGGACACGTCTCTTGCAGGCGGATTTGCTGGCCCCGATGCAGCGAGTCATGCCGCGGCACACTTTTGCCTGGGCCGTGCCCCATGCATCAGGTCTGCGCGCCCGCCGGCATGACCATGTGTTGCTCGACCTGTTCGAAGGTGAATCGCCGCGTATCGTCGGCGTGGAAGTCGAGTTTTTCAACGGCGTGGACTCCCTTCAGGCACGGGAGCAAAAGCTGGCGCGATTGCTTGCAGGTCAGCACAGCGCTCCTTACCTGACGGCGGGCCGAAGTGATGGTCTTTGCCGCTGGTATGACGTCGCTGCCGGTCGTCTGCTCAGCGCCACGGTGTCAGGCCGTGACTGGCCACAATATCTGGGCGTGGCGAACGGTCAGACCCTGGTGCTGCATGACCCTGTAACGGGCCAATTGTTCAGCAACGCCAGTGAAGACGTTACGCGCATTGATGCATGGATGACTGTGGAAGGGGTCAGCCGGGTTGCAGATACGCTGGTTCTCGATGGCATCAAGTCAACGGGCAAGGTTGTGCCGATTCCGGATGGAGTCGATACGTTGGTCCTGCGTTTTGCGCAATCCGCCTCCTACCTTTCGCTCGATCGCCAGGCCTGGGAGAGCCTGGACTGCCTGATAGTCGACCTCGACTTTCCCGACGCGGCAAAAATCTATCTGGCGTTGACACTGGAGCCGATGCAGCGGTGGCTGGTCTCGATGTCCGACGGGCACTTGCTGCTGACGGATCCCGACTCGGGAAGCAGCATCATCATGCGTAATGCCGCGAGCGTGGATGCGGCACGGCAACAGCAGGTGACATTCGGGATTCCGTTACCTGACGAAATCTCGGTGACCGTGAGCCTGGAGGAGCTGATGAGTGCGATGGCCACGGAAGCCGTGGTGGAACTCGGTGCGTTGATCGGGCTGTCCAGCGACCAATAAATCATTCTGAGTTGGTCGATCAGACCGGGCTGCGGAGATTGTCCTCCGCAGCCCTTTTTCGTTCAGGACACCAGGTAGCCCTTGATCCCGGTAAAGATGATTTGCGCCGCCAGTGCGCAGACGAAAAGACCCATCAGCCGGCTGACGATCTGCAGACCCTGATCGCCGAGCACCCGTTCGATGTGATTGGACAGATACAGCACCACGCCGACGGTGAAACTGGCCAGGGTGATGCTCATGATCGCGGTCAGTTTGTCGTCCCAATGCGGCTGGCTGACGCCCATCACCAGCAGGGCGCCGATGGTGCCCGGGCCGACGGTCAGCGGGATGGTCAGCGGGACGATCGTCACGTCCTGTTGCACGTTATCACTCTGCACGACCGGCTTGCCCTGCGCCATGCCCAATGCCGAGATGAACAATACGCTGCCGGCACCGATGCGGAATGCGTCTGCAGTGATCCCGAAGACATCGAAAATCACCCTTCCGAACAGATACAAAAGGACGCTGGACACCAGTGTGGCAATCGCCACTTTCCAGGCCAGACGCCGCTGTTCCTTGCGCGAGTAGCCACGGGTCAGGCTGATGAAGCAGGACAACACGAAGAACGGGCTGTAGAGCACCAGCATCTTCAGGTAAACGCTGAATAACACGTGGAGCATGAGGGCGACTCGCATCCGGAGAGTGATGACGGCGAGTCTATCAGTCGGTTAGTTGCTTGTGTGTGCAGAAGATTCTGCGCGAGGCAGTCGGGTTTCCGTTATTTGTTTGATAGTTGTTTTGTGTGATGTTGTTAGTTGTATCGTGTTTGCTGGATAAGATGTTACAGATTTGAGTTTGTAGTGCTGGGCTTGTTTGTTTATTGTTTTCTTGCAAGTTCAAGAGGGGCTTGTCTATTAATTAATAAGGACTTTTATTGTGCATAGCCAAATCGTTAATGAGCTTTATATCTCTTCCTGTATTAACGCGATTGAAGCCTGTGATGTGGGTGAGCCGGTTATTCGCTCTCGTGGCCTGTTGGCTATAGGGGACGAAATCGAGGCACCGTCGAAAGGCTCTATTGTCGGCGAAGCCACAATGGGCTTTTCTGGCAAACTTTCGGATCAGAACAAGTCGGATGCCCAGAACGCTCTTCTGTTCGCCACACGTGCAGCGAACAAGCTATACCCCGAAGAGCATCAGGGCCGAGAGTGGTATAAGCGGTTCCGTGAGGTGATGACCCTCGCTGGCTGGACGCCCATCGATCAGTACTACAATGACCTCAATGTCGAAGGCACGAGTGTGCGGATGGACAAGCTGGTACTGGAGATTCTGGCTTCCGTGCTGGCTAATGTTGCACTGCCAGGGCCAACCAGCGTTCTGATGCTGAAGGTAGCGGGTGATGCAATCTCCGCCCTGCAAAAACGGGACACTGCTGCGTTGACCGCTTATGAGCGAAATTTGCTGGACCACGGCGTGGGTGGCATCTCGACCGGAGCGTGTGTCGAACTCGACGGTGAGGCAATCATGGCGCTGGGCACGGTGCGTTTTCTGCGCAAGAACACCTCTACCAAAGTGATGTTCGTGGATGTCGATGTTCGTAATGTAAGTTTGTATCGAGCTCAAACTTTCTTTGCCAAAAATACCGACGTCGCCAACGCAGTGCGTGAGACGATCAAGAAAA
>Ga0213823_1001261_pt1 | contig 16184 bp, 14 predicted proteins | sample MC6MC0907MG_FD_179887 | JGI IMG/M metagenome (GOLD analysis project Ga0213823, IMG submission 179887) | Enriched soil aggregate microbial communities from Iowa State University, Ames, United States - MC6-MC0907-MG | ecosystem: Environmental > Terrestrial > Soil > Unclassified | place: USA: Iowa...
CGGTCGACGTGCCGCCTTCGCCGTCGGAGACGGTGTAGGTGATGGACGACGTTGCAGTTTGATCAACGCCCAGGGAATTGAACGCGGAACCCGGGTTGAAGGTGTAGGAACCGTCAGCGTTCAGCGTGAACGTGCCGCCCGCCGAGCCGGCAACCGCCGTGCCAACGTTGGCCGCGTTGCCGTTCACTTGCGAGACCGTCAGGTTGTCGCCGTCGGGGTCGGTGTCGTTGGTCAGGACGCCATTGGCGGCGTCAACCGACAACGAGGCGCCCTGATCGGTGCCGCCTTCGTCATCAACGGCGGTCGGCGCCGGGTTATTGACGTCCCACGCGAAGTCTTGCGAAACCGAGGCGCCGCTCTTGTCGGTGGCGGTGATGGTCACGATGTACAGGCCATCCGTACCGCCTTGCGAGGCCGAGCGGTCCAGCGTGCCGGTGATGATGCCGGTGGCCGGGTCGATGGTCAGGCCGGGCGGCAGGCCCGAGGCCGAATACGTCAGGACGTCGCCGTTGTCCACGTCGGTGAACTGGCCGGAGATGTCGACCGGCGTAATCGCCTGGCCGTCGTTGCTGTTCTGGTTGGCCAGGATGACGTCGGGAACCAGCGTCGGCGCGTCGTTGGTGCCGGTGATCGTCACCGTCAGCGTGGCGGTCGACGTGCCGCCCTCACCGTCTGACACGGTGTAGGTCAAGGACGAGGTGGCGCTTTGGCCAGCTGCGAGCGAATTGAAGGCCGAACCCGGGTTGAACGTGTACGAGCCATCGGCGTTCAGCGTGAAGGTGCCGCCGCCGGAACCGGCCACGGCCGTGCCAACGTTGGCGGCGTTGCCGTTCACTTGCGAGACCGTCAGCGTGTCGCCGTCCGGGTCCGTGTCGTTGGCCAGCACGCCATTTTGCGCATTGACGTTCATCGTGACGTCTTCGTCCGTGCTGCCCGTGTCATTCACGGCCGTGGGCGCGGGGTTGGTCACGTCCCACTCGAACGCTTGCGAGGTGCTTGCGCCGGCAGGGTCGGTCGCGGTGACGGTCACCGTGTAGACGCCGTTGGCGCCGCCTTGCGAGGCGGAATGGTCGATGGTGCCGGTGATGACCCCGGTGTTGGGGTCGATGCTCAGGCCCGGCGGCAGGCCGGTGGCCGAATACGTCAGCTTGTCGCTGGTATCGATGTCGGAGAAGTGGCTCGACACATCGACACTGATGCCCGTCTGCGCGTCCACGCCCGACACGTCGGTGATGGCGGTAGAGACCGGGCCGTCGTTGGTGCCGGTGATGGTCACGACCAGCGTGGCCGTGGACGTCGCGCCGCTGGGGTCGGTGATCGTGTAGGAGATCGTGCTGGTGGCGGTTTCACCGGCGGCAAGCGACACATACTGGCTGCCCGGCGTGAACACATAGCTGCCGTCGGGCAGCACGGTGAAGGTGCCGCCGTTGGAGCCAGTCACGTTCACACCAGCCGGCGTCATCGGGCGGCCGCTGACCGACACGATCGCCAGCGGGTCGCCATCGGGGTCCGCGTCGTTGGACAGCAGGTTGCCGCGAACCACGGCGCTTTGTTCGCCGCGGCCGGCGTCGTCCAACGCAACCGGCGCATTGTTCAGCGTCGGCGTCGCGGCGGCGTCGCCATCGCCGTCACCGGTCGCGCCTGCGCCCGAGACGCGATTCAGCGTATCGTCGCCGCGCGCCGGGTTGGGATACGCCAGGTCCAGCGGCGTGGTGGTTTCCAGGATGCGGGCCAGGCGCACGAAGCTGCTGCCGCCGGCATCGCCACCGCCCGCCACGATGGCGGCGGTGGGGTCCAGGTCATCGAACGGGTCGCGGCCAGCTTGCAGCGCGGCGAGCAGGCGATCCGAATCCGTGCCCGAAGGCGGCGTCACGGCGGCTTCGGACGGGTCGGCAAGCGGGCCGCCCATGTCGGGGCTCATCGCGACTTCACGGCCTTCGCCGATCACGATCGGCATGCCATTTTCAACTTGAAGCGAAACCGTTGCGCCCGACGCCGTAACGACGTCGCTGCCTGCCGGAACCTTGCTGCCTTGGTGAAGTTCGGTCAGAGAGCCATCGCTATTGCGAATCCAGGCACGACCGGTGATTTCGTTGACGACAGCGGGAGAAGTATTGGCCATAACGATTCCATTTCAGGAGGTTATCGAAGATGACCGCATACTACTTAGCCCCGCAGGATTGCGATATTGTCCGTAAGGACAATGTCAGGTGATGGCCCTTGCGCGAGGCGTCGGACGTGCAGAAATTCCATGCACCAACAGCGCAAGCTGCAAGCGGTCCGAGACCTTGAGCTTGTCGAATGCCGACGAAAGATGCGCCTTCACCGTGCGTTCGGTGATGCCGAGTTGATCGGCGATTTGCGCGTTGGCCTGCCCGTTCGCGGCGCATTCGGCGACGGTGATTTCGCGGTCGGTTAAGAGGCCGCCGTCCCACGCTTCTTCAGAATCTTCGCCATGCTCGGACACCATCTTCAGCAGACGCGTCACCAACGAGCGGCCCATCCAGATGCCGTCGGACGCCACCACCTCAAGCGTTTGCGCCAGAGACGACACCGGTGCATGGCTGTGCCGGTAGCCGTGCGCGCCGGCGGCCAATACGCGCGTGCCCTCTTCATCGCTGGGATGCGGGCTGGCGACCACCAGCCGCAAGCCTGTCATCGTGGCGTTCCACTCGGGCGCATTCCAGGGCGGGAGCCCAGGCACGCCCGTGTCCAGCACAACAAGCGTGCGGCCCTGTTGACGCCAGCCTTGCAGATCCGACAGCGCAGCCCCGCGCACCGGCTGCCAGCGCGCAGCGTCAAGCGCGCTCCAGTGGCGCCAGAGCAGATCGTCATGCGTGACCAACAGAACAGGAATGGGCTTCATCAGGGCTCCCTGCGCTGACGTGTTCATTGCGCGCGCGCCACCTTCGGCGACGACGCTTCGCTGGTTTGCATACGCACCGGAGCCAGACGCGCCTCGTCGGGCACCGTCGAGTTGCACTGCTTGATCACTTCGTCGGCCACCACCATTTGGCCGTTTTCTTCAGGCATTTCGTTGCGCGCCGGTTGCAGCGACAACGCGGGCAACAGCGCATGCGACAGCGCCAGCCAGCGGTACTGCGCAAGCTTCAGGTCGTACAGCGCATTGGTCAGCGCGCGGCGCGATTCGAACAATTCGTTTTCGGTGTCCAGCAAGTCCAACAATGAACGCTGGCCGATCTGGAATTGCTGGCGATAGGCGTCGCGCACTTTGGTGGTGGCCAGTTCGTGGTCACGCAGGAACGGCAGCTTCTGGCTCAGGCTCTGGATGTTGTTCCAGGCCACGGCCAGGTCTTGCTGCACGTTGCGGCAGGTGTAGTCGCGAATGTCGCGCGCGGCGTACGACTGCGCCGTGGTTTGGCGAATGCGCGCGGCGTCGGCGCCCCCGCGGTACAGGTTGTAATTCGCCACCACTTGCACGCTGGTGCTCTGGATGTCGCGGTTTTGCGGCGTGGGGTCATTCTGGTCGCGGCCAGTAGACGCCACGAATTCAAACTTCGGCGAGTACGCGCCCTTGGACGAGGCCACGCCGGCTTCGGCCGCTTGCAGGCCGGCTTGTTTGGACAGGAAGCTGGGGTTGCGGCGCAGCGATTCGTTGAAGTTGCCCGGCTTCACAGGCAGCTTGTCGCCGATGTCGGGCGGCGGCTGCATGGCTTCGGGCGGGAAGGCGCCCGTGACGCGTTGGAAGCGCTGCTGCACATCCAGCAGGTTGGCGGTTTCCGTCATCAGGTTGGTCTGCGCCAGCGACAAACGGCCGCCTGCCTGTTCCAGATCAACCCGGCGGCCCACGCCCGATTCGGTGCGCTCGCCAATCTGCTTGAGCGTTTCTTCGTGCAGGGAATAGTTCTGGCGGGCCAACAGTTCCATGTCGCGATAGCGTTGCAGGTCGACATAGGCCTGCACGGCGGCAAACGCGGTGCTGTCGCTGGTGGCCAGCACGTCATAAAAGCGTGCGAGCTTGTCGAAACCGGCCTGCTTGACGTCGTTGTTGGTACGGAAGCCGTCAAAAATCAGCTGGCGCAGTTCGACGTTGTAGCCAGGGCGGCTCCAGTTCTGCGAGCCCACGCCCGGCACGTTGCTGCGGTATTCGCGGCCGACGTATCCCTGCGCATTGATCTGCGGAAAGAAAGCCGCGCGCGCGACAGCCTGGCCTTCCAGCGACGCTTGAAAGTCGTGGTACTTGGCTTGGATTTCGGGGTTGCTAAGCAGGGTCTGCTCAACGATCTGATTCAGCGTCACGGTAGCCGGGACGCTGGGCGCTGCTTGGGGCGCCGCAGTTTGTGCAAAGGCAGTGGGAGCCATGACCAAGGCAAACACCGAAACCGAACGTTTGAGCAAAGGCGAATTCATATTAAGTATGCGCAAGTAAACCAAATGAAATGGTGGAAATTACGCGCACTCAGCCCATGCAAACAGAGCCCATATATGCCCGGCCCTACCCGCCTTCAGAACGCTGACTTTGTCGCGCAATAATGCTTAACATCGCTGATCAGGCCGGGATTGTACTTGGCATTATTTGGTAATACTAATAATTCGTTTTATTTCCCATTATTGCCAAACATGCTTGCAGATATTATTAATTGATTATCTATTCTGCTGTTTAATATCAGTCTTCCAGAAAACCCAGCGTGCGAAGCTCAGCGATGGCGCCCTTCTCTTCGTCGCGCCGCGCCTTGCGCGCCGCGAGCGACACAGTCAGCAGGTGAGTGGTATCGCTGGATTCATCGAAGGCTTGCAAGATGCTGTGAAACAAAGGAAAAGCCTGGGCAAAGCCCGGCTCCAGCGCGTGGCAGCCAGCGTAGCGGCCCCGCTTGTCGACGATCACCTGCGTCTGCGGATCGCGCTTGATCAAATGCAATGGCACGCCTTCGCAGCGCAGCCCAAGCAGCTTGGCTTCGCTGATGTCCAAAGCCCAATCGGTTTGTGCGTAAAACGCCGCACGCGCGGTCTCGAATTGCTGAAGCAACGCGGCGTTCGTGCAGAACGCCGTGGGGTGCAGGTTCAGATTGAGCTTGCCAATTTTTCCCGAGAGTTTGACGCGCCGAAAGAATGAACCCCACACCAGCAGGATGGGATTGGTGGAAAGATCTTCCACCACTACGTCCTCGAAGATGCAGGGCAGGATCTCGGAATTCACGGCACGGCACGTTGATATCCGCACCTGTTGCACGCGCGACATCCGTTCGGGAATCTTCGCCATCGACAGCGCGCAATTGTCGAACGTGCAGTCCTGCAAATGCAGATCGCGAAAATGCGATCTGCCCTTGTCGAATGCCTTGTCGAATGTGGCGCCGTTAATGCAATCCATGAGTCGCGACGTGGCCGCTATTACATGCGTGATGGCACGCGTTATTGCTGGCGCGCCGCCGACATGGCCTTAAGCTGGGCGCAGGTCTTTTCCTTGTCGGCCGCGCTCAGCGAACCGAGTTGGGCCTTGGCCGTGGTGTACGACTGCGCGAAAGCGGAATCGAACTCGGCAGCGGACATGCCCTGGGCGCTGGTGGCCGCCTTCTGCTGTTGCTTCATTTGTTCCAGCTGCGCGCTGGTGTAGGCGCTGCAATATTCAGCGGCGGCATGCATCTGACCACTGAGCGCAGCCAAGTTGGGCATCTGGCCGGGCACGGCCTGCTGCGCCAGCGCGGCGCCGCTGCTCAACGTCAGAGCGGCGGCGAAAAGAACGGTCTGATGACGGCGCGAAAACACGGCGCAAGCTTGCTTGAGAATAGGCAATTAGAGCTCCAACGCAAAAGGGTTTACGCGCCCACGGCCGTTAAGGGCCACGATGCGCCGTTCTCTTCGCCGAGGTATTGCGACGAAGCGGGAGCAATATGCCTGAAGCCCTGTTATGGCTTTATGAACCGATGCAACAGTGTGTATCACCCGCAGCCCATCCGCTTATTGCGTTGCCGCGATATTCGAACGCCGCAAGCGCGCGCGCAACGTCTCTTCCAGCTTTCCCAGACCGACATCGCCGCAACCCACCAGCGTCAGCTCTTGTAGTTGGGACAATTCCCCCAGCACGTCAATGTCCGCAATGCGCTTGCAGTATTGAATGTTCAGCTTCTGCAAGTTCGACAGCGCGGCAATGGGTCGAATCGTGTGCAAGATGCCTTGGTTCTTCACCAGCAGCGAACGCAAATCAGCAAGCTGCTCAATACCTGCTAGAGAGTCCAAGCTGCGCCCGTTAACGATGCCAAGCGCGACTAGCGGCAATGCCGCAAGCCGATCGAACACGGACGTGTCGAACGGCACATTCCACAGGTTCAGTTCCTTCAGCGGCAGTTGCAGCGCGCGGTCCAGCGTGATGCCGCGCCGATCCGGAACCGCCGACAGCGACATCAACGCGGGGAAATCTTCCGGTTCGAATCGCAACGCCGCCCCCACGGTCAGGGACTCCAACTGGGGTAAAGGACCGCCCTTCCACGTGTAGGAATTTTGACTGGGATGCAGGGACAGGTGCCGCAGGCTGTCGGGCAACATGTCCGCGCGCAAGCCGGTCATGACACGAGGATCGATGGCGCCCGGGCCCATGGATAAATCCACCAAGGATGGCAGCCGCGCGATGAGCGCCGGCATCTCGGTCAACGGATCGTCATGCGGCGCCCAGACATGCACGGATTCAATCTGCGCCAGCGTGGCCTCATCCGGCGGCGCGTCGTAAAACACCACGGGTTTGTTCGGCACCTGGAGTTGTGCCGCCTGACGGCTATGTATCAGCCCCCAGGTTTTATCGCGGCCGGGCTTCGGCGTCGAAAACGGGACGATTGACATGCGGCGTTCCGGTGAATTTTGGAGCACCAGTTTACGTTCATCATCGACACATCATTACGTGGCCGATGTATGTCATTTAGTTACCAACCGGTCCCCCATTTAACCGTCTTTCTATAGAATGCTGCCGGTGCCGCCACTAGGAGATATCCGTGACACTTCCCCGTCTTGCAATGCTTGCTACCGCCGCCCTGCTGTCGGGTTGCGTGGTCGGCCCTCGTCCCGCCACACTTTCCCCTGAACTGCAAAAAGCGTTGGACACCCCTCTGTATTGCAACGAGGCGTCCGAATGCAAACTGGTTTGGGAACGCGGCATTTACTACGTGGCGAATAATTCCCGGTGGCGCGTCATGGCCGAAACCTCGAACCTGATCGAGACCGAGTATCCCGACAAAGGGTATTACGGCCTGGCGTATCGCATCACCCGCGAGCCGATGGGCAATGGCCGGTATCGCATCTCGACCCAAGCCTGGTGCGGGTTGAAGGATTGGCAATGCAAGCCGCACGCCGACGAAGGGGTGGCGCGCGCCAAGTACTACATGATGACCGGCCAATCGCAGGATAAGGCACGGTAATAAACGTGAAGCGGGGCCATCACGTGGCCCCGCGAATGGCCCGGTATCAATGGCCCGTTGAATCGCCCTGACGGCTGGCTTCGAACAGGAACCACGTGCGCCGTTCGGTTTCGTCGATCCAGTTTTCGATCAGGCTGGAGCTGGCGATGTCGCGGTGCTCGTCAGTAATGTTGTGGGCCTCGCGTAGCGCGGCCGCCAGCATTTTGTTGTCTTCGCGCAGCTCGGCCAGCATATCCAGCGGCTGGACGTAATCAGCGTCGTTGTCTGACACGCGCTGCATGCGCGAGATGTGTCCGATCGACCGCAGCGTGGTGCCGCCAATCTTGCGGATGCGTTCGGCAAGCGGGTCGGTCATGGCGAACAGCTGGTCGCCTTGCTCATCCAGCAGCAAGTGGTAATCACGGAAATGCGGCCCGCTGACGTGCCAATGGAAGTTCTTCGTTTTCAGATACAGCGCGAACACGTCGGCCAGCAATTGGTTCAGCGCGGCTGAGATATCGCGGGTAGCGGCCGCCGCCAGATCGGTGGGCGTCGCCAGCGGCAGCTTGCGCCGCTCTTTCAGCGTCTTGGTGGTTTTCTCATTCAGTTTCTTGGCCATGGCAGTCCAGATGAGTTCCAGGAAATCTGATGCTACTGCAAACTACCGGCCGGCATGAGTGGTACTAGACGCTTGATTTGAAAGCGAACTTTGCCAACGCGGCGCCCATCCCAGGTGCGCTTGCGGGGTGTGCTCACCTCGCCCCCCAAGCCGATGAACACGGCGCCCGCCGTGTTCAGACCGCTTAGGGGATGGGTGGGACACGGCCGTTATTGCGGCTCAATCTTTGCGTCGACCGCCCGCTGCGTCCAGATCTTGCGCTGCGCCAGGGCGAAATCCTGGTGCTCGGCCACCGTGTTGGGAGACACCTGCATGCCCAGCGATTCGAAGCGCTGCAACACGTCAGGTTCGCGAAGAATCGCGGCAACTTCCGTGTTGAGCTTCTGCACGATGGCGTCCGGCGTCTTGGCCGGCGCGGCCACGCCCACCCACACCACCAGGTCGAAATTCTTGTAGCCCAGTTCGGCCAGTGTCGGCACGCTCGGGAATGCCTTCGCCCGCTCATGGCCGGTGTAGGTCAGCCCGCGCAGTTTGCCGCTTTGCATGAACGAGGTCACGACGGACAGGTCGGCGAACAGATAATCGACGTGGCCGCCCAGCAGATCCGTCACGGCCGGCGGCTGGCTCTTGTAGGGCACGCCGTTGGCGGCGGCGCCGGCAACCGTGTTGAACGTGGCGCCTGCAATTTGGCTGGTCGGCGAACCGTAGGCGTAGTTCAAGGGCTTGGCCTGCGTGGCCTTGACCAGTTCCGGAAGCGTCTTGTAGGGCGCATCATCGCGCACCACCAGCATCATCGGAATGGTGGCGATGCGCACGATATGGATGAAGTCGCCCGTGGGGTCGAACGGCAGCTTGCGAAACAAGGCGGGCGTGGCCGAGTGCGTCGAGCTGCTGGTCAGAATCAGCGTGTAGCCGTCGGGCTGCGCACGTGCGGTGAACGACGAGCCGATCGTGCCGGAGGCGCCCGGCTTGTTCTCGATCACCACTGGCACGTTCATGCGCGGGCCCAGCTTTTCCGCAATGATGCGCGCGCTGGTGTCGGTGGCGCTGCCCGGCGAGAACGGGACGACGATGGTGATGGGCTTGTCGGGATACGACGATTGCGCTTGCGCGGCGGCCCAAGGCAGCATGCTGCCAAGAGCGCCGATTGCGCCAAGAACAGTCAGGGTGCTGGCAGCCAGCAGGCGGCGGCGCTGGGCGCCGAACGGTCGAGTCATGCTTGTCTCCTGTTGGGGCCGCGGGTCGGCCCTCTTGAATGCATGGCCGTATGATGCTCGCGCCGCGCTTATCCCAACAAGGGACTAATTTTCATAGACTTATTCCAATCAAGGATTAATGCTCTGCGTTCTGCCGATGGCGCAGATAGTCTTCCGTGCGCTCAAGAAAGGCCGATGCCGCCAACGACAAGCGCGCGTTGCGGCGCTGGATGAGCCAGAGTTCATGACCGTGTTTGCGAGCGCCATCGATGTCCAGAATGCGCAAGCCCAGTTGCCGCGCAAGATCGCAGGCATAGCCGGGCACCACCGTGATGCCCAGCCCCGCGCCCACCAGCTTGAGCACCGAAATCAGCATGCCGGCCTCGATGCGATACCGGAACTCCAGGTTGAGATCAGCCGCCACCCGGTCCAGGCTGCGCCGCACGCTGTAGACGTTGCGCAGCATGATGTGGTCATGCGCGGCCACATCCGCCCATGTGACGGAGCGCTTGCGCGTCAGCGCGTGGCGTGGCGCGCACACGGCGAACATGGTGTCGCGATAGATCACCCGCGTGCTCAGTTCTTCCGAAGGCGTCTCCAGCGACACGATGCCAAAGTCGGCGCGGCCGTTGCGCACGTGCTCGATGGTGTCGTCGGTAGAGAGCTCAAAGAGGTCCAGCTTCACGCTGGGATGGGCGCGGTGATAGTCCGCCACCACCTCCCCCAACAGGCCGGCCATCATGAGCGGCGACGTGGCCACGCCCACGGTGCCGCGTTCCAGCGTGCGCAGGCCCGCCATGCTGCGCTCGGCGGCGCGCACGGTGCCCAGAATCTCTTGCGCATAGGCATAGAAATCCGCCGCGCCGTCGCACGGCGTGACGCTGCGTGTGGAACGCTCGAACAACGGCTGGCCAACCTCGGCTTCCAGTTCGGCGCACAGTTTGCTGACCGCCGACTGCGTCACGAAGGCCGCGCGCGCGGCCGCCGTGAAGCTGCGCAGTTCGTACAGCGCGCAGAAGACGCGCAATTGCTTGAGAGTGATGTTCATGGTCGAAGTCGCCGCGTGGCGCCGCCGGCCATGCCGGCCTTAGCGCGCAGGCACGAGCATATCGCGATCGGCGTCCTGGCGCGGCGCCTGCCGGCTGACGTCTCCGGGCGTACGCGAGAAGCGCACCGGGATACCGCAAGCCACCATCGGCCCTTCGGTGGGATGGTCCACGCGCTGGAAAAATCCGGTGGCCTGCAAGTGCGGGTCGTCAAACAGGGCTTCGGGCGTATTGACACGAGAATGCGGAATGTCGGCGTCGGCCAGCAGCGCCAGCCATTGCTCTGTGCTCTGCACGGCGACGATATCGGCCAAGTCCTGGTAGAGCGCATCGAAATGGCGCGCGCGCGAGGCGGCGTCGGCATAGCGCGCATCGGCCGCCAGATCGGGGCGCTGGGCCAGCGCGAAGAAACGCCGCCATTGCGCGTCGGTATACGGCAGCAGCGCCAGGTAGCCATCCCGCGTGCGGTAGGGCCGGCGCTGTGGCGACAGCACACGGCTGTAGCCCATGGGCCCTAGCGGCGGAACAAAGCTGTGGCCGCTCAGGTGCTCGACCAGCGTGAACGACACCAGCGTTTCGAACATGGGGACTTCGATTGCCTGCCCCTGCCCCGAACGCTCGCGCTCATACAACGCCATCGGGATGGCGTAGGCCAGCGTCAGCCCCGCCACCTTGTCGGCAAGAATGGTGTTCACATACGCGGGCGCGCCGCTGTTGCGGCCTTGCAGATCCGCCAGCCCGCTCATGGCCTGGATGATGTCGTCGAACGCGGGGCGCGCAGCATAGGGGCCGCTCTGGCCAAAGCCCACCGCCGAGCAATGGATCAGACGGGCATTGCGCGCACACAGCGCGGCTGCGTCCAGCCCCAAGCGCGCCAGCGCCGCCGGACGCACGTTCGACACAAAGACATCGGCGCCATCGATCAGGCGCAACAGGCTTTCCAGATCGGCCGGCGTCTTGGCGTCCAGCGTCACGCTGTATTTGTTGCGATTCAGGTTGAGATAGGCGGGTCCCATCCCGGCATGCGCGGCCGGGGCCGACGTGCGAAACACGTCGCCCTCGGGCGCCTCGACCTTGATGACCTCGGCGCCCATGTCGGCCAGTATCTGCGTAGCGTACGGCCCCATCGCGACAGAAGTCATGTCGATGACGCGCACGCCGTGAAGCGGACCTGCCATTACTTGGGCTCCCCGTGCTGCTTGCGCGTCAGGAACGGCTCCATGTAGCGGCGCGGCTCATCGGTTGTGAAGGCGTCACCGAAGGCGTCAACGCTGCGGTCCAGCCCGGCTTCGATGGTTGATTCGCTCCAGTAGCGCAGCAGCGCCTTTTGCGCGCGCACCGCGCGCGGCCCGCTGGCCGCGATCGGCGCCACCGTGCGCTCAACCAGGGCATCCAGTTCGCCCGTCTCGCAAACGAATTCCAGGAAGCCCCATTGCTTCGCCTGCGCCGCATCCACCGTCTCGCCGGTGAGCAGCAGCCAGTTGGTCGGGCCAGGTCCGATCAGCGCCGGCAGCAGCACGGCGTGTATCACCGACGGAATGCCGACGCGCACTTCCGGCATGCCAAACACGGCGTCCGCCGATCCCAGCCGGATGTCGCAGGCTGCCGCCAGCTCCATGCCTGCGCCCAGGCAAAAGCCTGGCAAACGCGCAATGGTGGGCACTGGAATGGCGGCCACGGCCTCGCAAAGATCGCGCAGCCGCGTGATGAAAGCGCGCGCGCCTTGGGGGTCGAGTTCGGCCATTTCATAGATGTTGGCGCCGCCCACGAACGCCCTATCGCCCGAACCCCGGATCACCACGGCGCGGGCATCCTCTTGCGCGCCAATCCAGCGCGCGGCGTCGGTCAGACTCAGCGTGACCGCCGACGCCAGAATGTTCAGGCTCTTGGCGTCGTGAATCTGCAAGGTATAGACGCCACGCTCATCGCGCGTAACGCGGGCGTGAGAAAAAGAAGGGATGGGCGCAGTCATGGAAGCTCCAGCTAAGGGTGTGACTACCGATGCTAATGGCGAGGTTTGATCACAACAAACAAGTTATTTTCATGGAATAAGTCTGGAATGGAATAAATAGCCCGTCTGCCAGGACGTCATCCCACACTGCTGCGGCATCCGGGAACTCCCCCGCAAAGGAGTATCCTACGGCGCTTCGTCTCAGCCAGATTCACTCATCGCTATGCGCGGCAATCCCGACGCCAGACAAGGCGCCATTGCGTTGCACGGGTTCTACTTCCTGTATTACGGCTTGCAGGGTGTCAGCATTCCCTTTCTACCCCTTTGGTTCTCCAGCCGTGGGCTGGACCCCGCCACCATCGGACTGATCGTCGCCACCTCGTTCCTGCCCAAGATTTTGTCGACGCCCGTCGTGGCGCATGTGGCCGACCAGACCGGCCGCGCCCATGCGCTGATCGCATCGGCGCTGGCGGCGTCGCTGGTGCTCTTTGTCTGCTACCCGTTCACGCAGACGCCGGCGTGGCTGCTGGCCATCACCCTCTTGTTGAATGCTGTGTTTCCCGCCGTGTTGCCGCTGATGGACCGCATGGCGATCGCCAGCGGCCGGACGCAGGGCAATTCTTACACCATCATGCGGGCGTGCGGGTCGCTGGGCTTTGCGGTGGTCACCGTGGCGGGCGGCTATCTAATCAAGACCTTTGACGCCAACTGGGTCATGTGGCTGTCGATCCTGCTGATCATCGCCTGCCTGGCCTGCGTGCGGCTGCTGCCGCAGGCCGCGCGCCCTGCCGCGGACGACGCGCCGGTAGACCGCGTGCGCCTGCCCATGCGGGAAGTGCTGCGCGACCGCCCGCTGCTGCTGTGCATTGCGGCGGCCTCGCTGGTGCAGGCCAGCAACGGCTTTCTGTATTCGTATTCCACGCTTTACTGGACGGCCAGCGGCCTGTCCACCGCGCTGATTTCCATGCTGTGGGTGGTGGGCGTCAGCAGCGAAGTGCTGTTCTTTTTCCTGGCGCCAAAGATACTGGCTCGCACGGGCGCGCAGTGGCTGATCTTGGCGTCGGCGGCAATGACGGCCATCCGCTGGGCGGGCCTGTCGGCCACCACGGACCCGGCCTGGATCGCCGCGCTGCAACTGCTGCAATGCTTCACGCTGGCGGGCAACAATGCCGCCATCATGTGGTACATCACGCGCCACGTGCCGGCCGCGTGCAAGACGTCGGCGATCGCGCTGTATGCGCTGCTGTCCGGCGGCGTGTTCATGTTCGCCAGCATTCAGCTGGGCGGCGCGCTGTACCGCAACTATGCGCCGGGCGGCTTCATGGTGATGGCCGGCTGCGCGGCATGTGCGATTCCGCTGGTGCTGTATGCGGAGAAGGTGCGGCGGAGGTAAAGATATCCACCAAGAAAAAAGCCATCGTTCCCGATGGCTTTTTCGTTGTCATCAGCAGCAGCCGATGCGTTTCTTTCCGCCGTAGCGCGCGTCCTGGCGCTCGCGGAAGAAAGCCTCGTACGTCATCGGCTCCTGATCAGGATGGGTACGCCGCATATGCTCGACATACGTTTCGTAATCCGGCACGCCGACCATCAGCCGGAGCGTCTGCCCCAGGTAACGGCCGGCGGCGCCGGCTGCCGAACTCATGTTGGAAAACAGCATGCGGCGCCTCCCGGGGTCAGTCCGCGCCTGCCGGCATGGGCAGGGGTTCGTAAGGCGTCTCGCGCGAGGTCGGCTTGTTCTCGGCGCGGGCGCGCCGCACCGACTTCACGCCAAACACCACGATGCTGACCACGACGAACATGAAGATCGCGCACAGGCCGGCGTTGATGTAGTCGTTCGTCACGACGCGGCCCATCTCGGCGAGCGACTTGGCCGGGGCCAGCACCTGGCCTTGGTCAATGGCGGCGTTGTACTTGTTGGCGTGGGCCAGGAAGCTGACGCGCGGGTCGGCGTCAAACAGCTTCTGCCAGCCAGCGGTCAACGTGCATGCCAGCAGCCACAGCGTCGGCAGGATCGTGACCCAGGCGTAGCGGTCGCGCTTCATCTTGAACAACACCACCGTACCCAGCGTCAGCGCAATCGCGGCGAGCATCTGGTTGGCAATGCCGAACAGCGGCCACAAGGTGTTGATGCCACCCAGCGGGTCGACCACGCCTTGGTACAGGAAGTAGCCCCAGGCCGCCACGCACAAGGCGGTGGCGATCAGGTTGGCGGGCAGCGAGTCGGTGCGCTTGAGCGACGGGGCGAAGGTGCCCAGCAGATCTTGCAGCATGAAACGGCCGGCGCGCGTACCGGCGTCCACGGCGGTCAGGATGAACAGCGCTTCGAACAGAATGGCGAAGTGGTACCAGAACGCCATCATGCCCGGGCCGCCAATGGCCTGATGCAGAATGTGCGCCATCCCGACAGCCAGCGTCGGGGCGCCGCCCGCACGCGAAATGATGGTGCTTTCGCCCACGTCTTTGGCCGTCTGGATCAGGTCTTGCGGCGTGACCACAAAGCCCCAGCTGGACACGACTTGCGCCACCTGGTCCGGCGTGGTGCCAATGACGGCGGCCGGGCTGTTCATGGCGTAGTAGATGCCCGGCTCGATCACGCAAGCCGCCACCAGCGCCATGATGGCCACAAACGATTCCATCAGCATGCCGCCGTAACCGATGTAGCGGGCCTGGGTTTCGTTTTCGATGAGCTTGGGCGTGGTGCCCGACGAGATCAGCGCATGGAAGCCCGACACCGCGCCGCAGGCGATGGTGATGAACAGGAACGGGAACAGGTTGCCCGACCACACCGGGCCGGTGCCGTCCACGAACTGCGTCAGCGCGGGCATCTTCAGTTCAGGCGCCACGACCACGATGCCGATCGCCAGACCCAGGATCGTGCCGATCTTCAGGAAGGTCGACAGGTAGTCGCGCGGCGCCAGCAGCAGCCACACGGGCAGCACGGCGGCGATGAAACCGTAGACGATCAGAATCCAGGTCAGGCCCTTGCCGTCAAAGTCGAACATCGGGCCCAGCACCGGGTGCGCGGCCACGTCCTGGCCGAACGTGATGGCGGCCATCAGGCCCACGAAGCCGATGATGGACACTTCACCGATCTTGCCCGGACGGATGTAGCGCAGGTACACGCCCATGAACAGCGCGATGGGAATGGTGGCGGCCACCGTGAAGGTGCCCCACGGCGAATGCGTCAGCGCCTTCACGACAATCAGCGCCAGCACGGCCAGGATGATCACCATGATCATGAACGCGCCAAACAGTGCGATCACACCCGGAATCTTGCCCAGCTCGGACTTGACCAGATCGCCCAGCGAACGGCCGTCGCGGCGGGTCGAGATGAAGAGAATCGTGAAGTCCTGCACGGCGCCGGCAAACACCACGCCCGCCAGAATCCACAGCATGCCCGGCAGATAGCCCATCTGCGCGGCAAGCACCGGGCCGACCAGGGGGCCGGCGCCAGCGATGGCGGCAAAGTGGTGGCCAAACAGCACGTGTTTGTTGGTCGGCACATAGTCCAGACCATCGTTGTGCTTCCAGGCCGGCGTCATGCGCGAGGCATCCAGCTGGAAAACGTTCTTCGCGATGAAGCGGCTGTAATAGCGGTATGCGATCAAATAGACGCACACGGCGGCAATCACCACCCATAGCGCATTGATGGTCTCCCCTCTGGCCAGCGCCACGGTGCCCAGCGCGAACGCGCCCAGTACCGCAACCGCCAGCCAGACCAGGTGCTGACCCAGTCCCTTACTGCTGGTATGCATAAGTGCTCCTCTTGCCTCCCGCCATGCTTGTGGCGTGAAACGCTTTTTTCGTCCCGCGGAAGGCAGACTCATTGTTGTGGGGTGGCGGGCGCGCAAGCGCCCGCGCTGCGTCCGATGAACGCGGGCGTTAGTATTTCGTTTTGCTCCGGGGCCAACAAGCGCGGAACTACGCAAACCGCGTACGTGTTACTACGCAATGCGCCGCAGCATATTCCTGTGGGAATCGTAAAATCGTCGTCATGAATCCCGTTCCCCCCTGGGGAACGCGCCTTGG
>Ga0213823_1001262_pt1 | contig 16181 bp, 19 predicted proteins | sample MC6MC0907MG_FD_179887 | JGI IMG/M metagenome (GOLD analysis project Ga0213823, IMG submission 179887) | Enriched soil aggregate microbial communities from Iowa State University, Ames, United States - MC6-MC0907-MG | ecosystem: Environmental > Terrestrial > Soil > Unclassified | place: USA: Iowa...
CGCAACATAGGGATTAATCGCCCTTCACACCCGCTTCATCAATCACCTTCGTCCAGCGAGCCAGTTCCGCCGACACGCGGGCGCTGGCGTCGGCCGGCGTTGTCCACGTGGCGATGGCGCCCTGGTTCAACAACGATGCCTGCACTTGCGGCTTGGCCAGAATCTTCTTCAGCTCGCCGTTCAGGCGGTCGATCACCGGAGCCGGGGTATTGGCGGGTGCGACGATGCCGAACATGGAGCTGACTTCGAAGTCCTTCAAACCGGCTTCGGCGGCGGTGGGCACATCCGGCAGCGCATCCACGCGTTGGGGCGAGGTCACCGCCAGCGCGCGCAGCTTGCCGGCCTTAATGTTGCCCTGCGCGGCAGGCACGGTTTCGATCATGCTGAGCACCTGGCCGCCCATCAGGTCGGTCATGGCCGGGCCGCTGCCCTTATACGGCACGTGCAGGATGTCGACGCCCGCGGTGCGCTTGAACATTTCACCCGCCAGATGCTGCGGCGAACCGTTGCCGGCCGACGCCATCGTGATGTAGCCCGGCTTGGACTTGGCCAGCGCAATGAATTCCGACAGCGTCTTGGCCTGCACCGACGGGTTCACGACGAACACCAGCGGCACCGTGCCAACGATGGACACCGGCGCGAAGCTCTTTTCCACGTCATACGTCACGCGGCCACGGTACAGCGCGGCATTGATGGAGTGGCTGGTCAGCGCGCCCATCAGCAAGGTGTAGCCGTCCGGCTGCGCCTTGGCGACCTGATCGGCGCCGATATTGCCCGCCGCGCCCGCGCGGTTTTCCACGATCACCGACTGGCCCAGCGCACCCGTCAGCTCTTGCGCCAGCACGCGGCCGATCACGTCGGTGGCGCCCCCGGGCGGGTACGGCACGATCAGGCGGATGGGTTTGTCGGGGTAGGCATCGGCGGACATCGCCGGGGCGGACACACCGGCACAGATGGCCAGCAGGGAAAGCAGAACGGCACGGCGCGGCCGCAGACGCAGGTCTGACATAGGGTCTCTCCAGCCGGGATGAGTATTGGAATAGGACGGACGCCCGGCTCGTCAACCGCGCCAGTGTAGGAGTGCAAACTTGATAGAAGAATCAGAATTTTTCTATCGACTGATCTGATAAATAGATCAATATATCGGCACGCACAAACCACTTGCGGTCACTTTCAAAGGCTGGATATGATCTTGCACCTGGATTATCAATAATATTATCGGGACTGAAAATGACGGACGAGACCAAGGGCGAGCAGCCCGCGATGGGCCCTTTTGACAGCGACAGCGCCACCGCGCACGGCGTCGCCCGCGGGCTGACGAACTACGGCGACAAGGGGTTCTCGCTGTTTTTGCGCAAGGCCTTCATCAAGGGCGCCGGCTTGTCCGACGACGCGCTGGCGCGTCCCATCATCGGTATCGTCAACACCGGCAGCAGCTACAACCCCTGCCACGGCAACGCGCCGCAACTGATCGAAGCCGTCAAGCGCGGCGTCATGCTGGCGGGCGGCCTGCCGATGGACTTCCCGACCATCTCGGTGCACGAAAGCTTCTCGCAACCCACCAGCATGTACTTGCGCAACCTCATGTCCATGGACACCGAGGAAATGATTCGCGCGCAGCCGATGGATGCCGTCGTGCTGATCGGCGGCTGTGACAAGACGGTGCCGGCGCAGCTGATGGGCGCGGCCTCCGCTGGCGTGCCGGCCATTCAACTGGTTACCGGTTCGATGCTGACGGGTTCGCATCGCGGTGAACGCGTAGGCGCCTGCACCGACTGCCGCCGCTACTGGGGCCGCTACCGCGCCGACGAGATCGACGCGCCGGAAATCGCCGACGTCAACAATCAGCTGGTCGCCAGCGTGGGCACCTGTTCCGTGATGGGCACGGCCAGCACCATGGCCTGCATCACCGAAGCGCTGGGCATGATGGTGGCGGGCGGCGCGTCCGCCCCGGCCGTCACCGCCGACCGCGTGCGCGTCGCCGAACGCACCGGCGCCACGGCGGTCGCCATGGCCGCGTCGCGCCTGACGCCCGACCAGATCATCAACGGCAAGTCCATCGAAAACGCCTTGCGCGTGCTGCTGTCCATTGGCGGGTCCACCAACGGCATCGTCCACCTGACCGCCATCGCCGGCCGTCTGGGTATCGACATCGACCTGGCGGGCCTGGACCGCATCAGCCGCGAAACCCCCGTGCTGGTCGACCTGAAGCCGTCGGGCCAGCACTATATGGAAGACTTCCACGACGCCGGCGGCATGCTGGCGCTGCTGCGCGAACTGCGCCCCTACCTGCACCTGGACGTGATGACCGTGTCCGGCCGCACGCTGGGCGAAGAACTGGACAATGCCCCCGCCCCGTTCAAGCAGGACGTGATCCGCACGGCGGCGTCGCCCATCTACCCCGTGGGCGGCCTGGCCGTGCTGCGCGGTAACCTGGCGCCCGGCGGCGCCATCATCAAGCAGTCGGCCGCTAACCCCAAGCTGATGGAACACGAAGGCCGCGCCGTGGTGTTCGAAGACGCCGAAGACATGGCGCGCCGCATCGATGACGACGCGCTGGACGTGACCGCCGACGACATCCTGGTGCTCAAGCGCATCGGCCCGACCGGCGCGCCGGGCATGCCCGAGGCGGGCTACATGCCGATCCCCAAGAAGCTGGCGCGCGCGGGCGTGAAAGACATGGTGCGTATTTCCGACGGACGCATGAGCGGCACGGCGGCAGGCACCATCGTGCTGCACGTCACGCCCGAATCCGCCATTGGCGGCCCGCTGGCTTACGTGCAAAATGGCGACCGCATCCGCCTGTCGGTGGCGCAACGTGAAATTGCGCTGCTGGTGGACGATGCCGAACTGGCGCGCCGCGCGGCGGAAAAGCCCATCACCCGCCCCACCGCTGAGCGCGGCTACCGCAAGCTGTTCCTGCAAACCGTGACGCAAGCCGACCAGGGCGTTGATTTCGACTTCCTGCGCGCCGGCGTCACGCACGACACCGTGCCCAAGAAGTAAGCCCCCACGCTGTCAACCACCACGCCACAGGCCCTCGCAACTCACCTGCCGCCATGAACGCCATCACGCCCGACGCCCTGCAAGCAGAGGCCCCCGACGCCACGCAATCCGCGGTGGCCGCCCTGGAAGAAGACATCGTCTTCGGCCGGCTGCACCCGCGCGAACGCCTGACCGAGGACGAGCTGATGGCGCGCTTTTCCATGAAGCGCCATGCCGTGCGGCAAGTATTGACCGAGCTGGAACTGTTGGGCGTGGTCGAGAAAAAGCGCAACATCGGCGCCGTCGTGCGGACATTCTCCGCGCGCGAAGTCATGGAGTTGTACGCGCTGCGCGAAGTGCTGGAAGTGCACGCCGCCAGCCAGATGCCGCTACCCGTGCCTGAAGCCCGGCTGGCGGCGCTGGTAGCGGTGCAGCGCGAGCACGACGCCGCGGTCACCGACGGCGACGCGCGCCGGGTATTCCGCAGCAACCAACGCTTTCACCGCGAATTCTTCGGCCTGCTGGACAACGCCGTGCTGGGGCAAGCCATCGAAGAATACGCCCGCCGCACCCACCCGATCCGCTTCGGCACGCTCGTCGCCGCCGGCTACCGCGAACGCGCCAGACAAGAACACTGGGCCATGATCCAGGCGCTGCGCGACGGCGACCGTGAAGCGCTGATGACAATCTGCCGAGACCACCTGCTGCCCTCGCGGGATGCGTATCTGGCGTCGGAGCAGATGCGGTTGCGGGCGTGATGCTCGGCGCCGACCGCGCCGGCGCCAACGCAGCTGGCTCAAGCTCCCGGTTCGGCAAGGCGTGAACGCTGTTGAACAAACGGGTTGATAAGCGTCAGCCGATCGTCGATCGACATCGTGGATTGCATGTCTTCGGTGTAAAGGATTTCGCTGTCCGCCGCCAGCGCCGACGCCACGATGCACGCATCGTACAAAGACAATTGATAGCGTTCAGCCAATTGCCTGGCCTTGTCGTGGACGTCGGCCGTCAGTGGCGCGACACGGCAGAACACCCTGACCATCGCCAGAAATTCGTCGATCTCGCCCCAGCCCATTTTCAACTTGCGCGCGCAGACGTTGGCGACTTCATTGAGCACCTGCACGCTGATGACGGGCTTACTTCTGAGCAGAACCTCGGCAATGTTGGCCTTGGCCAAATCGGCGCTCAAGAGATAGACCACGATATTGCTATCGAGAAACACACGCGCGTTAGCCATCACGACGGTTCGCCTTGTCACGGTTAAAGACAAAGTCCGCGGGCAACCTGCCACGAAATTCGCGCAACTTGGCCAACACGCCCTCTTCGCCCGCCGTCTTGCGAACTTCGAAGCGACGATCACCCTGCACGTGAATCTCGATATCGTCGCCCTCTTGCAGATCCAACGCCTCCACGACACTGGCCGGAAGACGCACGGCCAGACTGTTACCCCATTTGGCGACTCGCATCGTAAGCCCCTCCTTGGATATACATAGAAAAAGTATATCCATGATACTCGAGAGCGAAGCCCAGAAGCCATCCCTCTCACTTTCATAGTCCTCCTATAGCCCCTTGCCGGAATGTGGCCGACCATATCGGCACCAAATTTCGGGGGGGCATCGTGACCGGACAGCGCGACCTGCGCTTCAGTTTCAACATCGTCGGCGGCATGGCGTTTGAGCTCGTTGAGTTCACGCTGGAAGAAGGGCCGGGTTCGACGCCGCCGCGTCCCAAGCGATTCTCGCTAAAAGGGCGCTGGCAGAATCGCGACCGTTAACCCCTTACCGCACCTGCGCCGCCAGATACTCCCGCAACGTCTGCACCAGCGCTGCCGCAGCCGGCGACAGGCTGCGGTTGCGCGAGGTGACCAGGCCGATTGACCGTTCCGCCACCGGCCCGATCAGCGGGCGCTGGACGATCGCCGTCTGCGACACCGCGCCCGCAGCAATCTCCGGTAGCGCCGCCACGCCAAAACCGCATTCGACCATCGCAACAATCGTGGTCAGGTGTTCGGCTTCGAACGCTGGGGTGAAACGGATGCGGTTTTGCAGGAAGGCCCATTCCGTGTATTGCCGCACGCTGCTGGGCTGCACCATCGACACGTGCGCGGCGGTGGCGGTGTCGGCCCAGCGCAGCGGCCCGCGCGTTTTCGCCAAGGCGTGGGACTCGGGAATCAGCAGCAGAAAGCTGTCGGACATCAGCGGCACGTAGTGCAGGTCGGCGTGTTGGGGGTCGGCGGCGGTGAGCGCGAAATCAACCTCGCCTGCGCGCACCAGATCGAACGCGGGGCCGGACAAGGTGTCGCGTACCTTCAGCGCCACGTTGGGATGCTCCTGCCGATACGCCATCAGCACGCGCGGCAGCAGGCGCGCGGCGAGCGACGGCAAGGCGGCTACCGACACCTGGCCCTGTTCCGCGCTGGTGACGCCGCTGACGGCGGCAATGGCGTCACGGAAGGCCACTTGCAAGGTTGCGGCCTGCTGCATGAAGACCTCGCCCGCCGCCGTCAGCCGCACGGTACGCGTGGTGCGGTCAAACAGGCGCACGCCCAGCGCCTCTTCAATGCGCTGGATTTGCGTAGACAGCGCCGATTGCGACAGATGCAGCTGCGCGGCGGCCTGGCGGAAGTTGAGCGTGCGGCCGAGCACCAGCGTGGTGTCGATATCGCGCATTGAAAGATTGATCTGCATGGTTTGCCGCCTCGCCCTATTGATCTTATTTGGCGATCATTCTATCCAAAAAATCTGATTCATCAATCAAAGCGGGTTCTCTACACTCGCCCCCAATGACGATGCAGACATAGGAGCAAACCATGCAGACGGACGCAAAAGCGCTGCCCAATCCGGGCGCGGCGCATGCAGTGGTGGTGGGCGGCGGCACGATGGGCGCCGACGTGGCGGTGGTGTTGACCCGCGCGGCCTGCCGCACGACCGTAATCGAATCGAACGCCGAGCGCGCCGCGGGCTTGCCCGCGCGCGTGGCCGAGAACCTGAAGACGATTGGCCGCGAAGCCAATGCCGCGCTGCTGGCCACCGCGCCCAGCCTGGACGAGGTGGATTGGTCCACGGTGGACCTTGTCATCGAGTGCATTCCCGAACGGCTGGACATCAAGCAGGCGCTGTTTGCGGATTTGGTGCGCCGCGCCCGTCCTGACGCAATACTCGCCAGCAATAGCTCCAGCTTTCCTATCAGCGCCATCGGCGTAGGCCTGGAGACGCGCGGCCGCATGTTGGGCCTGCACTTCTTCATGCCTGCGCATCTGGTGCCGCTGGTGGAAGTGGTGCTGGGCGAAGCCAGCGACAACGCCTGCGCGGATTCGCTGATCGCCTTCATGCGCCGTTGCGGCAGCGTGCCGGTGAAGGTCAAGCAGGACCTGCCGGGTTTTCTGGCCAACCGCTTGCAGCACGCGCTGTCGCGCGAAGCGTTTGACCTGATCGACCGCGGCATCGCATCGCCCGAAGACGTGGACGCCGCTGTGCGCTTTGGCTTTGGCTTCCGCTTTCTGGCCGCCGGCCCCGTCATGCAGCGCGACCACGCGGGTATCGATGTGCACGCCGCCGCGGGCGCAACCATGTACCCCACGTTCTGCAACGCGGACCACCCCGCGCGCTGCCTCACCGAGCGCGCCGCCGACGGCCGCTATGGCATGAAGGCGGGCGAAGGCTTCTACACCTGGACGCCTGAGACCATCGCCGCCGAACGCGCCCGGTACGACCGCCTGCTGCGCGCTGGCCTGGACCTGATCAACCCCGAGCTGCCGGAGATTCAACCTTGAACGCCCCCGCCCTGCCGCGCGCCGCGCTGGCCGATTCCCCCGTCATCATCACCGTGGCGCCCAACGGCGCCTACAAGAAGGCCGCCGACCACCCCGCCGTGCCGCTGACGGCCGACGACCTGGCGCGTGAAGCGCGCGCCTGCCTGGACGCGGGCGCCGGCATGATGCACATGCACGTGCGCAAGCCCGACGGCAGCCATTTGCTGGACGCGCAAGCCTATCGCGACGCGCTGGCGGCTGTGGAGCGCGCCGTGGGCCGCGAGCTGCTGGTGCAGGTCACGAGCGAAGCCGCGGGCGTCTACCAGGCGGCGGAGCAGATTGCGCTGGTGCGTGAACTGCAACCCGAAGCCGTGTCGATCGGCCTGCGTGAAATTGTCGTGCCCGATATTCCCGAAGCGGAACTGGCGGCGTTCTTCGCCTGGATTGCCGAACGCCGCATCATGACGCAGATCATTCTGTACGACGAAGGCGATGTGCGGCGCTGGCTGTCGTTGCGCGCGCGCGGACTGGTGCCGCCGGGCGCGTGGTCGGTGTTGTTCGTGCTGGGCCGCTACAGCGTGGGCCAGACCTCATCGGCGTATGACTTGCTGCCCTTTCTGGCCGCCTACGACCATTCGCTGCCGTGGGCGATCTGCGCTTTCGGGCCTGAGGAAAACGCCTGCGTCACGACGGCGGCGGCGTTCGGGGGCCACATGCGCGTGGGATTTGAAAACAATCTGAAGCTGCGAGACGGCGGCATTGCTGCGGGCAATGCCGACCTGGTGCGCCAAGCCGCCGAAGGCGCGCGTGCGCTGGGCCGCCCCCTGGCCACGGCAGAAGATGCGCGCCGCATCTACGGCGCAATCGGCTGATTCAGCGCAGCCTTCGCCCTTTGTGCTGGTTCGCAACGCGAATCAGTACAGGTGCCTGACGCGCCCCCGGACACCCGTCCGGGGCAGCGTTGGGCACCTGCCTATACAGCGCCAATTCACGATTGTTTCGCCGTGATGCAACATTGACGGCATGTAAAAGCACTGCTAAAAACTTCGACATCCGCACGTTCAATGCAATACCCCAACTGTCGTAAGTGAGGTGGTGTGTGCAAAACGAGTCTGATGGCTATACCAAGCCGCAGGAGCTTCGAAGTTTCCTGTTCCTGACGGCAGTCATGGCCCCCGTCCTTACGGTCATCATCGTGGCGGGATACGGGTTCATCGTCTGGTTCTACCAGCTGATCGCCGGCCCCCCGGGCAGTTGATCAGACGCGACGGAACCCCCCATGTCCGCGCTTCCCCCCCTTGCGCCCGCTGCGGCGCCCGAGCTGCACATCGCGAGCTTGGTCGTGCACGCCCTGCCACGACGTCTGCCCGAGGTCCGCGCCGCCATCCTGGCGATTGCGGGATCGGAAATCCATGGCGCGTCCGACACCGGCAAGCTGGTCGTCACGCTGGAAGCGCCCTCCACCGACGACATGATGGCGCGGATCTCCGAGATCCAGCGCCTGGATGGCGTGCTGGCTTCGGCGCTGGTCTACCAGCACGCCGATACGCTCGCCGCAATGAACGAGGAGATTGGCGATGTCCATGGCTCGTAGAGACTTCATCAAGCAATCCGCAGCGGCGGCGGCCGCCACCGTGGCCGGCATTCCCATCGTCGGCTACACACAGAACATCGTGACCGAATCCGAGGCCGCCAAACTGAAATGGTCGAAGGCGCCCTGTCGATTCTGCGGGACCGGTTGCGGCGTGAACGTCGCGGTCAAAGACAACCAGGTCGTGGCCACGCATGGCGATTTCAACGCCGAGGTCAACAAGGGCCTGAACTGCGTCAAGGGCTATTTCCTGTCGAAGATCATGTACGGCAACGACCGGCTGACCACGCCGTTGCTGCGCATGAAAGACGGCAAGTACGCCAAGGACGGCGAGTTTGCGCCGGTGTCCTGGGACCAGGCCTTTGACGTCATGGCCGAACAATTCAAGCGGGTGTTGAAGGACAAGGGGCCAACGGCCGTGGGCATGTTTGGTTCCGGGCAATGGACCGTGTGGGAAGGCTACGCCGCGCTCAAGCTGATGAAGGCGGGCTTCCGGTCAAACAACCTGGACCCGAACGCGCGGCACTGTATGGCGTCGGCGGCCGTAGGCTTCATGCGCACCTTCGGCGCCGACGAACCCATGGGCTGTTATGACGACATCGAGAACGCCGACGCCTTCGTGCTGTGGGGTTCGAACATGGCCGAGATGCACCCCATCCTGTGGACGCGCGTCACCGACCGGCGCTTGTCTGCGCCCAAGACCAAGGTGGCGGTGCTGTCCACCTTCGAGCACCGCTCCTACGAACTGGCCGACCTGACGCTGACCTTCACGCCGCAAACGGACCTGGCGATTCTGAACTACATCGCCAACTACATCATCCAGACCAAACGCGTGAACCGCGACTTCGTGGACAAGCACACGGTGTTTCACGAGGGCAATACCGACATCGGCTATGGCCTGCGGCCCGACCACCCCTTGCAAAAGGCCGCCAAGAACGCCGACAAGGCCGGCGGCTCCAAGCCCATCACGTATGACGACTTCGCCAAGTTCGTCTCGAAGTACGACCTGGAATACACGTCCAAACTGACCGGCGTGCCGCAAAAGCAATTGCAGGATCTGGCGGAGCTGTACGCGGACCCGAAGATCCGCGTCACGTCATTCTGGACGATGGGCTTTAACCAGCATACGCGCGGGGTGTGGGCCAACAACATGGTCTACAACATCCACCTGCTGACCGGCAAAATTTCCACGCCGGGCAACAGCCCGTTCTCGTTGACGGGGCAGCCTTCGGCCTGTGGCACCGCGCGCGAAGTGGGGACGTTCTCGCATCGCCTGCCCGCCGACCTGGTGGTCACCAACCCCAAGCACCGCGCGCATGCCGAAGCATTGTGGCAACTGCCCGACGGCACCATCCCCGACAAGGTGGGCGCGCACGCCGTGCTGCAAAACCGCATGCTGAAAGACGGGCAGATCAACGCCTATTGGGTGATGGTCAACAACAACATGCAGGCCGCCGCCAACCTGATGAACGAAGGCTTGCCCGGCTACCGCAACCCCGACAACTTCATTGTGGTGTCGGACGCCTACCCCACCGTCACCACCATTTCCGCCGACTTGATACTGCCCGCCGCGATGTGGGTGGAAAAAGAAGGCGCGTACGGCAACGCCGAGCGGCGCACGCAGTTCTGGCATCAGCTGGTGAACGCACCGGGCGATGCGCGCTCTGACCTGTGGCAGCTGATGGAGTTTTCCAAGCGCTTCAAGGTGGAAGAAGTGTGGCCGGCTGACTTGTTGGCGAAAAAGCCCGAGTACCGCGGCAAGACGCTGTTCGACGTGCTGTTCGCCAACGGCAAGGTGAACAAATTCCCCAACAGCGAATTGAACGCCGAATACGAAAACCAGGAAGCCAAAGCATTCGGCTTTTACGCGCAAAAGGGCCTCTTCGAGGAATACGCCGAATTCGGCCGGGGCCATGGCCACGACCTGGCCCCGTTTGACACCTACCACGAAGCGCGCGGCCTGCGCTGGCCGGTGGTCAACGGCAAGGAAACGCTGTGGCGCTATCGCGAAGGCAGCGACCCTTACGTGAAACCGGGCGCGGGCTTCGAGTTTTACGGCAACCCGGATGGCCGCGCCATCATCTACGCCCTGCCCTATGAGCCGCCCCCGGAATCGCCGGACGAGGAATACCCATTCTGGCTGTCCACCGGACGCGTCCTGGAGCACTGGCATTCAGGTTCGATGACGCGGCGGGTGCCCGAGCTGTACCGCGCGTTTCCCAACGCAGTCTGTTTCATGCACCCCGACGATGCGCAGTCGATGGGCTTGCGGCGCGGCGTGGAAGTCGAAATTGTGTCGCGGCGCGGCAAGATGCGCACGCGGCTGGAGACACGCGGGCGCAACAAGCCGCCGCGCGGTCTGGTCTTCGTGCCGTGGTTTGACGCCGGCCAGCTGATCAACAAGGTCACGCTGGACGCCACCGACCCGATCTCGTTCCAGACCGACTTCAAGAAGTGCGCGGTCAAGATCGTCAAGGTCTGAAGGCGCCCGGGAGACAGCCATGAACGTACGCGCTACCGCCATCGCCATCGTGATATCCGCCAGCGCCGCCTTCGCTTCGGCCGCCTGGGCCGCCCCGCCGCTTGAGGTCGTAGACCCCATGCGCGGCCCCACGCCGATTGCCGAAGAAGCCAATCCGCCGCTGATCAGCCCCATCGAAAACAAAGACATCAAGCGGATGCGGACGTATTCGATGCAGCCGCCCACCATTCCGCACAAGATCGACGGCTATCAGATCGACAAGAACTACAACCGCTGCCTGGCCTGCCATGCTCGCGTGAACACCGAGGAAACGCAGGCGCCGCCGCTTAGCGTGACCCACTATATGGACCGCGACAGCAATGTGCTGGCTGAAGTCTCGCCGCGCCGCTATTTCTGTGTGCAATGCCACGTGCCGCAGGCCGAGGCCAAGCCGCTGGTGTCGAACACGTATGAAGACATTGACGTGATCCTCAAGCGCCTGACCGCCCCGGCGTCCCAGAAGAAGTAAGGAAGAGGACGCCGCCATGTTCAAGCTTCTGAAGCGCTACTGGAACATCATCCGCCGCCCCAGCGTGCATTTCAGCCTGGGCTTTCTGACGATCGGCGGTTTCATCGGCGGCATCCTGTTCTGGGGCGCCTTCAACACCGCAATGGAACTGACCAACACCGAAAAGTTCTGCACCGGCTGCCACGAAATGCGCGACAACGTGTATGCCGAATTGAAGGGCACCATCCACTTCACCAACCGCTCGGGCGTGCGCGCGCTGTGTTCCGACTGCCACGTGCCGCACAACTGGACGGACAAGATCGCGCGCAAGATGCAGGCGTCCAAGGAAGTGTGGGGCAAGATCTTCGGCACCATCGACACGCGCGAAAAGTTCGTGGACAAGCGCCTGGAACTGGCCCAGCACGAATGGGCGCGCTTCAAGGCCAACGATTCCCTGGAATGCCGCAATTGCCATAACTACGAATACATGGACTTCACGCGCCAGAGCGTGCGCGCGCAGAACATGCACAGCACATATCTGGCGGACAAGTCCAAGACCTGCATCGACTGCCACAAGGGCATCGCGCACACGCTGCCGCACATTCCGCCGGGCCAGACTTCCGACGCCACGCCCGCCGGCGCGCCGAAAGAGGTTGCGAATGCGGCCCGCTGACGCCCCGCCGCCGATGCTGTCGGCGTGCGAGCTACGCAGCCCGCGCGGGGGAATGCTTGGCGAAACCCCAGGTTTGCGCGCGATCAGCTTTGATTTGCACGCCGGCCAGCTGCTGCATGTGCAAGGCGCCAACGGCAGCGGCAAGACGAGCTTGCTCCGGATGCTGGCGGGGCTGCTGCGCCCGCTGTCCGGCGCCTTGTATGCGCAAGGCTGCGACGTCCGGCAGGACCCGCCCGCCTACTTCGCCCGCGTGGCGTTTCTGGGACACGCCAATGCGCTGACCGGTGAGTTGAGCGCCTTGGAGAACATGCGGTATAGCCTGCACGTGGCCGGCACGCCGCAAGACGATGACGCCATCGCAAACGCCTTGCGCACCTGGCGTCTGGATGCCTGTCTGCACACGACCGCCGCGCGCTTGTCGCAGGGCCAGGGCCGCCGGCTGGCGCTGGCCGCCGTGGTGCTGGGCGGCAAACCGTTATGGCTGCTGGACGAACCCGACGCGGGGCTGGACGCAGCCAGCCTGGATCAGTTGTGGGCGACGCTCAACACGCATCTGGATAGGGGCGGCGCGGCGGTGGTGGCCTCGCACCGCGTGCCGGCCAGCGCGCCCGTGCTCACCCAAGACCTCACCGCAAGTCGCACCCAAACCCTCAACCTGGATGACTACGCGGATGCTGGCTACGCTGTCTCAGTTGGCGCTGCGTGATATCCGGCTCGCCTGGCGCCGGCCCGCCGATACGTTGGGCGCCACGCTGTTCTTCATCGTTGCGGGGTCCTTGTTTCCGCTGGCAATTGGCCCGGACCCCGCGCTGCTGCTGGCCATCGGGCCGGGCGTGCTGTGGGTCTGCGCGCTGCTGGGTATCTTGCTGAGCCTGCATCGTCCGTTTTCTCAAGACCATGACAGCGGCGCGCTGGAGCAGTTGCTGGTGTCGCCGCATCCGCTGCCCTTGCTGGTAGGCGTGAAGCTGGCCGCGCACTGGTTCAGCGTGTGCTTGCCGTTGATACTTGCCAGCCCCGTGCTGGCCTTGCAATTCGGCCTACCGCCCGAGGCGATAGGCGTGCTTGCGCTATCGCTGCTGCTGGGCACGCCCACGCTGGCGCTGGTGGGCGGGCTGGGCGCGGCGCTGACGCTGGGTTTGCGCGGCGGCGCGCTGTTGCCCTTGCTGGTGCTGCCGCTGTATGTGCCCGTGCTGATCTTTGGCGCGGGCGCGGTGTCGGCCGCGCACGCGGGCCTGGGCGCCGGGCCGCAATTGTCGCTGCTGGGCGCCTGCCTGTGCCTGGCCATCCTATTGTGCCCCTGGAGCGCGTCCGCCGCGCTGCGCGTGGCGCTGGACTAAGAGGCCCCATGCAGAAGCTTCCCGCCTTCCCTTCGCCACCGTCCTCGCCGGGGACCCTGTCACCTTCGCTGCATGGGGCCGCGCCTGCCGCCGCAGCGGGCTCGGGCTGGATGCGTTACGCATCGCCGGCCGTGTTCTACCCGCTGGCCGGGCGGCTGATTCCGCTGCTGGCGCTGGCCGCCGCCTTATTCGCCGCCGCAGGCCTGTGGGTGGGCTTGGCGGTAGCGCCCACCGACAGCCAACAGGGCGAGGTCTACCGCATTCTTTTCATCCATGTGGCGGCCGCGTGGATGTCGATGCTTCTGTATCTGGTGATGGCGGGGTATGCCGCGCTGGGCCTGATTTACAACACGCGGCTGTCGTTCATGATGATGCGTGCGCTGGCGCCCACGGGTGCGCTGTTCACTTTCCTGACCTTGTGGACGGGCGCGCTGTGGGGCAAGCCCACGTGGGGCGCGTGGTGGGTGTGGGATGCGCGCCTGACGTCGGAATTGATTCTGCTGTTCTTGTACCTGGGCTTCATGGCCTTGCAGGCCGCCACCGACGACATCCGGCGCGCCGATCTCGGCGGCGCCATTCTGCTGCTGGCCGGCGTGGTGAATGTGCCCATCATCTATTTCTCGGTGCGCTGGTGGAGCACGCTGCATCAAGGCGCGTCGATCAATCTGACGGCCGCGCCCAGCATGGCGCGCATCATGGTCACCGCCATGCTGCTGATGGTGGCGGCGTTCTGGCTGTACAGCGCCGCCGTGGCGCTGGCGCGCGTGCGCGGCATCATCGCGGAGCGTGAACCGGGCGTATTGCACGCCAACCGCAAGGAGGCCCGATGACTTGGGATGCGATCTTTTCCCTACAGGGGCATGGCCCGTACATTCTGGGCGCGTACGGCGTGACGGCGGCGCTGATGGGCGTGGAAGTCATGCTGCTGTGGCGCCGCGCACGCGTTCGCCGAGATAGGCGTGCGGGTGCGGCCCGCCCCAACGAGGACCGCCCATGACCCCGCGCAAGCGTCGCGCCTTGGCCATCGCGGGCGGGCTCGGCCTGCTGGCGCTGGCCACCGCGCTGGTGCTCAACGCATTGCAATCGAACCTGGTGTTCTTCTTCAGCCCGTCTCAAGTGGTGGCCAAGGAAGCGCCGCGCACCGGCAGTTTCCGCGTGGGCGGGCTGGTGGAGCCCGGCTCGGTCCGCCGCGACGCCGACGGCCTGACCTTGCGCTTCATCGTGACGGACACCGCACACACCGTACCCGTCACCTACCAAGGCTTGTTGCCCGATCTGTTCCGCGAGGGCAAGGGCGTCGTCGCCGCCGGCAAGCTGGATGCCGACGGCGTGTTCCGCGCAACCGAGATCTTGGCCAAGCACGATGAAAACTACATGCCGCCCGAAGCCGCCGACGCGTTAAAGCGTGCGGGCAGCCAGGTTCCCGCCAACGCCACGGCCACGGCCAACAGCGCCATGCGGGCGGAGGCGCGATGATTCCCGAGATCGGACTCTTCAGCCTGATCCTGGCGCTGCTGGTGGCCTTGGCGCAAACGACGCTGCCGCTGATCGGCGCGGCCACCGGCTGGCAAGCGGGAATGCGCGTGGCCCGGCCCGCCGCCGTCGGCCAGTTCGCGCTGACGACGCTGGCCTTTGGCTGCCTGGCCTGGTCGTTCGTGCATAACGATTTTTCGGTGCTGTACGTGGCGGGCAATTCGCATGCCGACCTGCCCGCCGCCTACCGTTTCGCCGCCGTCTGGGGCGGGCATGAAGGCTCGCTGCTGCTATGGCTGTACTTGCTTACCGCGTGGACCTTGGCCGTGGCCGTCTTCAGCCGCCGCCTGCCGCTGCCCTTTGTCGCCCGCGTGCTGGCGGTGATGGGCGGGATCAGCGTGGGATTTCTACTGTTCCTGCTGTTTCTGTCCAACCCGTTTGAACGGCTGATGCCCCCGGCCATGGCCGGCCGCGACCTGAACCCGCTGCTGCAAGACCCCGGCATGATCGTGCATCCGCCCATGCTGTACATGGGTTATGTGGGTTTTTCGGTGGCCTTCGCATTCGCCATTGCCGCGCTGCTGTCGGGCGAGTTGGACGCGCTGTGGGCGCGTTGGGTGCGGCCCTGGACGCTGGCGGCGTGGACGTTTCTGACCGTCGGCATTTTGCTAGGCAGCGCGTGGGCGTACTACGTGCTGGGCTGGGGCGGCTGGTGGTTCTGGGACCCGGTGGAAAACGCGTCGTTCATGCCCTGGCTGGCAGGCACCGCGCTGATTCATTCGCTGATCGTCACCGAGCGGCGCGGCGCGTTCCGCAGTTGGACGGTGTTACTGGCGATCTGCACGTTTTCGCTCAGCATCCTGGGCACGTTCCTGGTGCGCTCGGGCGTGCTGACCTCTGTCCATGCCTTCGCCGTGGACCCGGGGCGCGGCCTGTACATCCTGGCCTTCATGACGGTGATCGTCGGCGGGTCGTTGATGCTGTATGCCTGGCGCGCGCCCACGGTCGGGCTGGGCGGCGGGTTTTCGTTGCTGTCGCGTGAATCGCTGCTGTTGTCGAACAACGTGGTGTTGACGGTAGCGGCTGGCTCGGTGCTGCTGGGCACGCTGTATCCGGTGGTGCTGGACGTGCTGGACTGGGGCAAGATCTCGATCGGGCCGCCCTACTTCGAAGCCGTGTTCGTGCCGCTCATGACGCCCGCCATCTTCCTGATGGGCGTGGGGCCCGTGGCGCGCTGGAAGCAGGCCGAGGTACCAGAACTGGCCCGCCGCTTACGCGCCGCCTTCGCCGTCAGCGTGGCCACCGCCGTGCTGTTGCCGCTGGCCATGCCCGGCCCGCTGCGGCTGGGTTCGCCGATGATCATGCTGGGCCTGTGGCTGGCGGCGTGGTCCACCGCCAGCGCCGC
>Ga0213823_1001265_pt1 | contig 16146 bp, 15 predicted proteins | sample MC6MC0907MG_FD_179887 | JGI IMG/M metagenome (GOLD analysis project Ga0213823, IMG submission 179887) | Enriched soil aggregate microbial communities from Iowa State University, Ames, United States - MC6-MC0907-MG | ecosystem: Environmental > Terrestrial > Soil > Unclassified | place: USA: Iowa...
TACACGTTGCTGATGGGCGGTCCGGCCGCCGTCGTGACCAACCGCTTCCTGCAGAAACGCCTGGCCTACGACCCCGACGCTTTCGAGCTGGTGTCGATGGTGGCCTACACGCCGAATATCCTGCTGGCCAATCCGTCGCAGCCGTTCAAGACGCTGCCCGAAATGGTGGCCTATGCGCGCGCCAATCCCGGCAAGCTGACCTATGCCTCGTTCGGCACGGGCACGACCTCGCACATGGCGGGCGAGATGCTCAAGTCCGTCGCTGGCATCGACATCCTGCACGTGCCCTACAAGGGCGCCGGCGAAGCCATCCCCGCCCTGCTGAGCGGTCAGGTGTCGATGTACTTCGACACCATCATGACCGGACTGCCCCAAGCCAAGAGCGGTTCGCTGCTGGCGCTGGGCATGTCCAATTCGCAGCGCTCGGCGCTGGCGCCGGACATCCCGACGATCGCCGAGCAAGGCTTCTCGGGCTACGACATCGCGCCGTGGTACGGTCTGGTCGCGCCTCAAGGCACGCCCGCACCGATCCTCGACAAGCTCAACAAAGCCGTCAACAAAGTGCTCGCCGACCCCGCATTGCGCGGTAAGCTCGCCGAAGCCGGCGCCGAGCCGCGTGGCGGCAGCCGCGAGGAATTCGCCGCCTTCATCAAGGCCGAGATTCCGCGCACCAAGCAGCTGATCGACCAGGCCGGCATCACCCCGCAGTAATTTTTCCAACGAGTTCCAGCACCCATGTCCTCCCCCTTCGATTGGTCTTTTCCGTACGCTTCCCGAAAAATGCCGGTCCTGGCCGCCAACGCGGTCGCGACCAGCCAGCCGCTGGCTGCGCAGGCGGGACTACGCATGCTGCTGGCCGGTGGCAATGCCGTTGACAGCGCCATTGCCACCGCGATCGCCCTGACCGTCGTCGAGCCCGTGATGAACGGGATCGGCGGCGACATGTTTGCCCTGATCTGGCACGACGGCCAGCTTCACGGCCTGAACTCCAGCGGCTGTGCGCCGGCCGCGTGGACGCCCGAGTACTTCAAGGGCCGCGACGCCATGCCGGGCACCGGCTGGGGCACGGTCACGGTGCCGGGTCAGATCGCGGGCTGGAAGGCCTTGTCCGACCGCTTCGGCAAGCTTCCCTTCGCCAAGCTCTTCGAACCCGCCATCGCATACGCCGAGGAAGGCTTTGCGGTGTCGCCCACCATTGCGCGCCAATGGGCCAATCAGGCGCCCAAGCTTGCGGCCGAGCCGGGCTTTGCCGAGGCCTTCCTGCCGCAGGGCCGCGCGCCGCAGGCGGGCGAATGGTGGCGCTTTCCCGACCAGGCCAAGACCTTGCGCGACATCGCCGAAACCGGTGGTGAAAGCTTCTACCGCGGCGAACTGGCCCGCAAGATCGCGGACTTCGCGGCCAAGACGGGCGGCGCGCTCAGCGCCGTCGACCTGGCCGAACATCAGGCCGAATGGGTCAAGCCCATCTCGCAGTCGTTCCGCGATTACGAGCTGCACGAAATCCCGCCCAGCGGCCAAGGCATCTCGGCGCTGATGGCGCTGGGCATGCTGGAACAATTCGACCTGGAAGGCATGGGCCGCGACAGCGCCGACTACTACCACGTCAGCATCGAAGCCATGAAGCTGGCGTTTGCCGACCTGCACCATCACGTCGCCGATCCGCGCCACATGCGCACCGACGCGCGTGCCCTGCTCGACCGCGCCTACCTGGCCGAGCGCGCCCGCCTGATCTCGATGGACCGCGCCAGCGTGCCCACTGCGGGCACGCCCGCCACCGGCGGCACCGTTTACCTGACCGCGGCGGACGCCAGCGGCACGATGGTGTCGTTCATCCAGTCCAACTATCACGGCTTTGGTTCGGGCGTGGTCGTGCCGGGCACCGGCATCAGCCTGCACAACCGTGGCCTGAATTTCGTGCTGACGCCCGACCACGTCAACCAGGTCGCGCCGCGCAAGAAGCCGATGCACACCATCATCCCCGCGTTCGTGACGCGCGGCGGCCAGCCGGTCATGTCGTTTGGCGTGATGGGTGGCTCGATGCAGGCGCAAGGCCATCTGCAGATGGTCACGCGTCTGGCGGCCTTCGGCCAGAACCCGCAGGCCATGAGCGACGCGCCGCGCTTCCGCGTCGAGAAGGGCCCGGTCGTGAACGTGGAATCGCACCTGCCGGCCGACGTGGTCGACACGCTGCGCGCGCGTGGCCACAACGTCGCGGTAGCCCCGGTGGACAGCCTGGAATTCGGCTCGGCGCAGCTCATCTGCCGCTTGCCGCAAGGCGGCTACGTTGCGGCGTCGGACTCGCGCCGCGACGGACAAGCCGTCGGCTTCTGACGCGTTGCGGGGGCACGCCGGACGTCCCTTGCGGAAGTTCGGCGACAATCCGTGACCTGCCGGCGCGCGCCCGCGCGCTGGCAGCCTGCCGCCTTCGCGCGCCGTCACATCCCTGCAGCAGCGCCGCCCGATACTGCCGCGCCGCTGCATGAAGGACCGAAATGCCCCACCCGGCTTCACCGCCCCGCCTCAAACGCGCGCGCCCAGCGCAGCGTTTTCTTCTGACCCTGCAACGCTTACCCGCCACGCTGGCCGCCGTCGGCCTGCTGGTGCTGACGTCGGCGCCCACGCCCGGCCGCGCCGCGCTGCCTGTGGCCGTCGGTGGTCAACCGCTGCCTTCGCTGGCGCCCATGCTCGAACGCGTCACGCCGGCCGTCGTCAATATTTCAGCGTCTACCGACGCTGCGGCATCGAGCGGCGGCCGCGCGTCCACACCCGGCAGCCTGCGGCAGAACGTGGGTTCGGGCGTCATCGTCGACGCCACCCAGGGCAACATCCTGACCAACCATCACGTGGTGCGCGGTGCGTCCGCCATCCGCGTGTCCCTGCAGGATGGGCGCAGCTTCCACGCCACGGTGGTGGGCAGCGATCCGGACACGGATCTGGCCGTGCTGCGCATCGCCGCGCAGAACCTGCAGGCGCTGACCCTGTCCGACTCCAGCGACCTGCGCGTGGGCGATTTCGTGGTGGCGATCGGTGATCCCTACGGCCTCGGACAGTCGGCGTCGTCCGGCATCGTGTCCGCGCTGGACCGGTCCAGCCTGCGCGCCGCGGGCTACCAGAACTTCATTCAGACCGACGCGTCCATCAACCCCGGCAACTCGGGTGGCGCGCTGGTCAATCTGAACGGCGACCTGGTCGGCATCAACACCATGATCTACACGCCGTCGGGCGGGAATGTAGGCATCGGCTTTGCCATTCCGTCGAATCTGGCGGGCGAAGTCATGCAGCAACTGTTGCAGCACGGGCAGGTGCAGCGCGGCGGACTCGGACTGGACACGCTGGACATCACGCCGCGCAATACCCGCCAGCTTGGACTGGCGCCGGGATCGACCGGCGTCGTCGTGGCGCGCGTCGCCGATGGCTCGCCGGCGCAAAAAGCAGGCGTCCAGGCCCGCGACCAGATCCTGTCCATCGACGGCAAGACAATCGGCTCCAGCGCCCAACTGCGCAATGCGGAGGGTCTGTTGCCGGTCGGGCGCCAGGTGCGGCTGGGATTGTCCCGCGCCGGCGCAAGGACCGAGGTCCTGCTGCGCATCGAGCCCGAGCAGAACGAGCGCCTGCATGCAGGTTCACTGGACGCCCGGATGATGGGCGTGGAGTTTTCCGAGGTGGGACGCGCGCAACGCGTGCAAGGCAACGACGGCGCCGCGGTCAGCGCCACGTTTCCCGATCGCGGCCCCGTGGCCGCGCGGCTGCAGCGCGGGGATATCGTCATCGGCGTGAATCAGCGCCCCGTCAGCACGCTTGCCGACCTGCGCAACCTGCTGACCGGCGCGGGCGCGCAGCCGCAGGTGCTGACGCTGCTGCGCGGACGGACCGCCTACACGCTGCAGGTGCACTGAGCGAGGCGCTGCCCGGGAATCGTGGCAGAATGGCCCGACCCGGCGTTCGGCGCCGGTTCCAAGGCTAGCCGTCTCGACAAACCATGCATCGCGGGCGCGCCCGGCCCGCCAGAAGGAGCACGGATGAACCGCATTCCGCCTCACACCCGCCAAAAGCTGCCCCGCCTGCTGCTGGCGGCCGGCCTCGCAGTCATCACAACCGGCGCGGCCGCACAGGACAAGGCGCCGCAGATCATGCAGGTGCCGGCCGACAACCGCATCGTCTGGCAGGCGCCGGCGGAAGGCGACATCACGTATGAATGCCGGCTGACCCAGACCGACGGCGCGCGCTACGCGTGGATCATCGCGGGCGCGGCTGCGACGCTTGGCGCGGGTCAATCCGGCCAGACCGGCACCTACAAAAGTCCGCCTGAAACCTGGCGGGCGGCCGACGGGTCGACGCTGACCGGCATGGAAACCGTGCGCGCCAATGCCGGGCCGGACCGCCTGTACGACCAGCTCGTCCTGGCCAATCCGTCGTCGGGCGTGGGTCTGTTGACCGGCGTGACCTACATCCAGCGCTTCGTGCGCGCGGGCGGCGGCGCGCCGCAGACGCCCTGCTCGGCGGCCTACAAGGGCCAACGGGCGCAGGTCAAATACCAGGCCGATTACGTGTTCTGGAAGCCGAACTGAGGTTGGTTCGCTGAACGGACGTCCGGCGGCGGTCGCATTGCGGCAATGCACCGCGCCGGCCGTACCGTGGCTGACCCACAGCGGCGGCCCCTGCTGCGCTGCTCGTGCGCCCGCATCGGGCAGATGCAGGGCGTTACTGCGCGACGGACATGCCCTGCTTCAAGGCATCGACCAGCCCGGGATGCCGGGCCTTTTCCTGCGTGAGCGTGTAGGCGGAAAACGTCACCACCTTCTTGCCCGACGCCGCGAACAGCGCCGTCAGCTCGGCCGGGCGGCCCGACAGTTTGCTGGTCGCGTCCACTTGAAAAACGCCGATGCTGCCAACCTTGAAAGCGCCATCTCCCGTCTTTTTGAACGTCGGCACCGCTTCCTTCTGCTGCGACTGAAAGCCTGCGGCCATCGCGCCCAATGTGAACGCGTCGTCGTCGCCGACGGCCAATTCGACCGGCACATCGATCACGATGATCGCCTGCATGGTGGCGCGATTCAGGTAGATCTTGCCGGAGACCTCGGGCGTTGCCGGGTCCGACGGAAATTCGGTTTCGGTGAAGCCGGCGGGGATGAGGACCTTGAGCTTGCCGTCCAGCACCTGCAGCGTTTGCGGCTGCGGCGGGGGAGCGGCGGCGTCCGCCGTCGCGCCATTCGGGTCTTGTTGCGCGGCGGGCGATCCTGCGGCAGGCGATCCTGCGGCAGGCGATCCTGCGGCAGGCGATCCTGCGGCAGGCGATCCGGCGGCCGGCGATCCGGCGGCGGGCGATCCTGCGGCGGGCGATCCTGCGGCCGGACGAGCCGGTGTCGGCGCGGCTGGCGCTGACGGCGCCGGCGTTGCTGGGGCAGGTGCTGATGGGGCAGGTGCTGATGGGGCGGGCGCTGCCGGTGGTGACGTGGCTGCTGCTGGGGCTGGCGCTGCCGGTGCTGGCGTGGCTGCGGCTGGCGCGGCCGGAGCCGGCGATGCAGGCGCTGCCGCTGTTGGGGCGGGCGCTGCTGGGGCGGGCGCTGCCGCTGCTGACGCGGCAGATGCCGGCGACGCAGGCGCTGGCTTCGCAGACGCCGATGCCGCAGGTGCAGGTGCGGGCGCCGTCGATGCCGTCGCCGGCGCTGCCGCAGCTGGCGGCTTAGCCGCAGGTGAAGCCGCCGCAGGCGCTCCGCCTGCTGCCGCCGCATCCCCCGGCTGAACATTCTGTGCCTGCGCAGAGGCGCCCGCGGCCATGGCCAGCGTCAACGCCAATGTCATTTCTGCGAGCCGTGCGTTGTGCGTGTGCATAGCTATCCGATGATTAGGCTGAGCGTTCAATACTACAACGACACTCACCCTGCCCTCGGGCGACGACGGCCGGCAGGGTGATCCAAAATGCTACGCAATCCGGCCTCAACAAATGACGAAGCCCGCGCAAGCCTGCGCGGGCCTTCAAATTGCCATGATCGGAGTTCGGGTGAGCGGACTGGGAGTGGAGCTAGGGAGGTGGCCGCTTTTTTCGCGTCTGTGGCCGGGTAAGACGCCCAATCCGCTCAGTGCAACCGCGGTGCAGGGCGCAAGCGGCGCGCGCCTGGCGCGCGCCGCTCATCACGTCTGCCGCTTAGAAGCGATGACGGACACCGACCATGCCCACCGTGCTCTTCACGCCGTCGATGAACGCGAAGTCCGTGGCGTAGGAGCCCAGCGCGTACAGGTTCGTACGCTTGGACAGGTTGTACGTGTAGCCGATGCTGTACACGTTCATGGCCGAATCGCCACCGGTCAGCAGATCGCTGTCCGGATCGGCACGTTGCCACGAAGCCAGGATGGTGCTGGCGCCAAGCGGAACGGTCACGCCGACCATGTACGAATTGGCCTTGAAGTCTTCGACGCCAACGTTCGAGCTGAAGCTCTTGGCCTCGGGGCTGCCGCTGCCGAAGGCGTTGATGCTTTGGCCGGTGAACCAGCCGTCACGCGTCTGACCGAAGGCGGCCGCCAGCTTCACGACTTCAAAGTCGTACGAAGCGCCGATGCTCCATGCCTTGGGCGTGGCGTCATTGCCAAGCTGGTTGGCCGGGTTCAGTTGGTCGTACGTCAGGGCGACGTTCAGCGGACCGTTCACGTAGCGCACGCCGGCCGTGATGGCGCGGGTGTTGTCAGCGGTGCGGAAGCCGGTCTGTGCGGCGGTCGTGTCGGCGATGTTGAACGAGTAGCCGACGCCAGCCTGGAAGCCGCCGAACGACGGGGTCGCGTACTGGACCATGTTGTCGTAGCGGACGGTGTTGGCGGCGCTGAACGCGTTGCCGATGTTGGCTTGGCCGTAGCTGGCGCCGAACGGATCGATCGCGCCCAGGTACTTGGAAGCGATGTTGGTCTGGCGGCCGAATTCCAGCAAGCCCCACGACGAGCTCTTCAGACCGATGGTGGCTTGGCGGCCGAACAGGCGGCTGCTCTGGCCCGACTGGCCGTTGGCCGAGTTGAATCCACTTTCCAGCGTGAACACGGCGGAGAGGCCGTCGCCCAGGTCTTCCGAACCGCGCAGGCCCCAGCGCGAACCGCTGGAAACGCCGTTGCTCATGCCGACCTTGGATTCATGGTAGCCATCGCCCTTGATCCGCTGATAGCCCACGCCCGTATCGATCAAGCCGTACAGCGTCACCGAGGTTTCCGCCTGCGCCATGCCGGACAGCGCGGCAAAGATGGCGGTGGCGAACAGAGTCTTTTTCATTACAGATTCCCATTGATGTGAACAGACATGCGCATGTGGCCAGACCCACATTGCAGGCGGCACAGTGATGCACACGGCGCATGGCAGGAACGGATTCTAGGGACGCAATATGTCAGTTCTGGGGACACAAGCGATTTCGCAGCAAGAAATGGAAAAAATCGCTTTTTTGTGGCGCGACGCCGACAGCGGCGCGCACATCGGCCACGCCGGCAGGCGTGTCATGGGCGTGTGCTATGAAGACAGGATGCGCGCAAACGTGCGCAGCAGTTGGCGCGCATCGTGCGTGGGGACAAGTCCCGCCACCATCGCCGCCACGTCGTGGCCCTCCGCCTCGAACACTGGCGCGCGGCGCGACAGGCATGCCGACATCAGCGTCGGCGAGAACTCGGGATGGAATTGCACCGACCACGCGTTCGGCCCATATCGCAGGACCTGATGCGGATCGTGCCGTGAACGGGCCAGTACTTCGGCGCCCGGCGGCGGCGTCAACACGCTTTGCTCATGCGTCAGATTGGCCAGAAAACGCCGCGGCAGCGCGCCAAGCAGCGCATCGTCGCCAACGTCCGCGCAGAAGTCGATGGCATGCTGGCCGATCTCGCGGCCCTGCGGATGAAAGTCGACGACGCCGCCCAGCGCGTGCGCCATCAGTTGATGGCCGTAGCAGATGCCCAAGAGCGGCAACCGCGCGCCATGCGCGCCGCGCAGCCACTCGGCCGTGCGCTCGCTCCAGGGCTCGCGATCCGTCACCATGGACCACGATCCCGTCAACACCGCGCCGGACACGTCATTCCACGTGGGCAGGGGTTCGTCGTCGTGGGGCTTGAAGACCCGCACCGGCAGGTCCGGATCTTCAAGCGCGGCCAGCATCCAGTCGGATTGTTCGCCTTGCGCCTGCCGCAGATCTTCGGGCGGGCGGCCCATCTGAATGATGGCGAGCGGTTTTCGGGTCATGGACAACGATTCTGCGGATTGAAAGGATGACGGAGTTTACTTTCCGAACAGGCGCCGCAGACGCTGGGACTCGGCGAGGTTCAGGCGCTTGGCTTCGTCTTCGGCGTAATCCCGCTCGCCGACATCGTAGGACCCTTCGTGCAGGCACTTCTTGCGATTGGCCTTGCACTCATCGTTGGACCGGGCCGGCGTGGTGGCCGCCATGCTGGCCTTTTCCGCAGCCGTCGGCTTGCTCGACGAGCACCCCGCCACCACCGCGACAAAAAACAACGCCGCGCCGCAGCGGCTGATCGTGAATATCGACATTTTCCCGGCCCTACAGAAACGCTATAGCCGCTTTTATAGCAAACGCGCGCTGGGAAAGGCGTGTTAAGTCGTAGCAGACGCGCGATCCGATTCAGCGCGATACCGCAGCGCCTCTATCACCAGCGCCAACGCCGGCGAGAGCTGCCGGCGATTTGCGTAGTAAAGGTGATAGCCCGGAAACACCGGCCACCAATCCTCCAGCACGGGCGCCAGCCGGCCCGCTTCGATGTGCGGCTTGACCAGGTCATAGGGCACATAAGCCAGGCCCATGCCATCGAGCGCCGCCTGCAGCATCAGGAACGTATTGTTGAACACGGTCTGCCCGTTCACGCGCACGCTCAGCGCGCGTCCATCCTTTTCAAAATCCCAGGCGTACAGGCCGCCGTGCGTGGGCAGCCGCAGGTTCACGCAACAGTGCTCCGTCAGTTCCTGCGGTGTGGCGGGCAGTGATCTGCCGGCCAGATAGTCCGGCGACGCGGCGACCGCCATGCGCAGGTCGGGCGCGATGCGCACGGCGATCATGTCCTTGTCCACGCGGTTGCCCACGCGCACTCCCGCGTCGAAACGTTGCGCGGCGATGTCGGTCATCGCGTAGTCCACGCTGAATTCGATCTGCACGTCCGGGTACTTCCGCAGAAGTGGCAACAGGCGCGGCCATAGCGCCGTCACGATGGCGTGGTCATGCGCGGTGATGCGTACCGTGCCCGCGGGCTTGTCGCGCATCGCGGTCAGCGACTCCAGCTCCTGCTGTATTTCGCTCAGCCGGGGACTCAGCACACTCAGCAGCCGGACGCCGGCTTCAGTAGGTGAAACGCTGCGGGTCGTCCGGGTGAGCAACCGCACGCCCAGGCGTGCTTCCAGCGCCAGCATGGCGTGGCTGAGCGCAGACCGCGACAAGCCAAGCTGGGCCGCGGCGCGGGTGAAGCTGCGGGTCTGCGCCACGGCCATGAAGGCATGCAGATCGTTCAGGTTTTCTTTGGGCATTGGTGAATTCCGTGCACCAGGGAATACGGATTTTGCGATCTTCTCATCTAATCCGCCGGATCATACAGTGCGACGGGTGGGCGCCGATGGCGGGTCGGCGCCCCGCCAAACCCGACGTGGCGCGCGGCAGACAGCGCCGCCGCCCAACGAACAGAGGCAAGAAAGCATGCGAAAACACGTAAGCAAGATCGCGGTCTGCGCCGCGCTCGTCCAGACGGCGGCGGCGCAAGCCGCGGAACCGCAGCCCACCGCCTCCCCCGCGGCCCAGCAGATCGCACGCGCGGGCGCGCAGGCATCCATCGCCGGTCCGGACGACTACTTCACGGGCCGCGCGCGCATCGATCCCGTGTGGGCGGCGGACAAGGACGTCAATGCTTCGGGCGCACTTGTGACCTTCGAGCCCGGGGCGCGATCGGCGTGGCACACGCACCCGGCCGGACAGCGGCTAGTGGTGACGTCGGGCGTTGGACTGACCCAGGAATGGGGCAAGCCCGTGCAAGAAATCCGCCCGGGCGACGTGATCCACTGCCCGCCCGGCGTCAAGCACTGGCACGGCGCCGCACCCGGCACCGCGATGACTCACCTGGCCGTCACGCCGTCGGTCGACGGCAAGAACGTCAACTGGATGGAGAAGGTCAGCGATGAACAATATGCCTCGCGCTAAGGCCCGCATGACCCAATTTCGCACTCGCGCGCTTGCCGCTGCCGTTGGACTGGCCGCAGCGATCGCCCTGCCCTTCCACGCGCAAGGAGCCTCCAACGTGACAGACAAGACAAAGACGGCGACGCAGGCCCCGGACTCGTTGTCCGCCCGCCAGGCGGCGATCGTGCCCATTGCCGCGTTTGCGGCAACCGGCGACATCGCGCGGCTGAACGCGGCGCTTGAACAAGGTCTGGATGCCGGATTGACGGTCAGCGATGCCAAAGAGGTGCTGGTGCAGCTGTACGCCTACGCCGGCTTTCCGCGCAGCCTCAATGCCCTGTCCGAACTGATGAAAGTAAGGCAGGCCCGCCAGCAACGCGGCATCCAGGATGCGCCCGGCGCCGAGCCCGGCCGGCCGATCCCGCAGGGCGACGCGCTGCTGGCCGCCGGAACGGCCAATCAGACCAAGCTATCCGGCGGCCCGGTCCAGGGCCCCTTGTTCGACTTCGCTCCCGTCGCCAACGAATACCTGCGCACGCACCTCTTTGGCGACATCTTCGAGCGCGACAACCTGGACTGGCAAAGCCGCGAAATTGCTACGGTCAGCATGCTGGCCGCGCTGACGGGCGTCGAATCGCAACTGCAATCGCACATGCGGATCAGCATGAACGTGGGTCTGACGGCGCCGCAACTGCGCCAGCTTGCCCAGGTGCTGGCGTCACAAGTCGACGCGCAGACGGCCCGCCGCGCAACGGACGCGCTGGACCGGCAATTGCTGGTGCAAGCCGGCAAGTGACGGCAAGGGCCGGCTCCTGTGCAGGCAGGACCGGCCCCGGACACTGGCGAATTTGTCCCTTTAATGAACCAACCCGGGATTTTTTGGGCAAAATTCCGGACTCAAGCAATGATCCCCGCCACCCGAGGCAAGGCAGCTTGTCGTGCCCTCCCCCTGGACTCCCTTCATGACGCAATTGCAAATCAACGGCCAGACCAAGGACGTCAACGTCCCGGATGAAATGCCGATTCTATGGGTCCTGCGCGATGAACTGGGCATGACCGGCACCAAGTTCGGCTGCGGCATGGCCTTGTGCGGCGCCTGTACGGTGCATATCGACGGTACGCCCGTGCGATCCTGTCTGACGCCCGTCTCCGTGGCCACCGGCCGCCAACTCTCCACCATCGAAGGCATGGAAGCCGATCCGGTCGGCCGGGCGGTGCAGGCGTCCTGGGTTACCAATAACGTCGCGCAATGCGGCTATTGCCAGGCTGGCCAGATCATGACGGCGGTAAGCCTGTTGAAGGCGACTCCCAATCCGACCGAACAACAGATTGCGGACGCCATGAGCGGCAACATCTGCCGCTGCGGCACGTACCCGCGGATCCTCGCGGCCATTCAGCAGGCCGCAGCCCGCCTCGCCCAAGGAAGCAAGCAATGACCGCCGCCGTTCAGCATTCGCGCCGCGCCTTCCTGCAGGGCAGCCTGGGCGTACTCACGCTGGCCGTCACCGCAAAGGGATGGGTCACGGCGGCGGTGGCCGCCGAGCCGGATGCCAAAGCATACGGCGCCGACAGCATGCCCGGCGGCACCGTGGACGACCCGCTCGTCTTCGTCAGCATTGCTTCCGATGGCGCCGTCACCATCGTGGCGCACCGTGCCGAGATGGGCACCGGCGTGCGTACCAGCCTGCCGATGGTGGTGGCCGACGAAATGGAAGCACGCTGGGAACGCGTGAAGGTCGTACAGGCCCCCGCCGACGAATCCCGCTACGGCAATCAGAACGTCGACGGTTCGCGCAGCATGCGCCACTTCCTGATGCCGATGCGGCGCGTGGGCGCGGCGGCCCGGCAGATGCTCGAAGCGGCCGCGGCGGCGCGGTGGTCCGTGCCCATTGCCGAGGTCAAAGCCGAACAGCACGAAGTGCTGCATGGGCCGAGCGGCCGCCGTCTATCGTATGGCGACCTGGCGGCGGACGCGGCCAAGCAGCCCGTGCCCGCGGGCAACGCCCTCAAACTCAAGGCCCGGTCCGAATTCCGCTACATCGGCAAGGACCAGGTGCGCCTGGTCGACCTTGAAGCCATCGGAAAAGGCCAGGCGACCTACGGCATGGACATGCGCCTGCCCGGCATGGTCTACGCCGTCGTTGCGCGCCCGCCCGTCGTGGGCGGCCGGGTGCGCCGCGTCGACAGCGCCAAGGCGCTCGCCGTACCAGGCGTGCTGAAGGTCGTTGAAATCCCCGCCATGCAAGGGGCGCCCGCCTTCCAGCCGCTCGGCGGTGTGGCGGTCGTTGCGCGCAACACCTGGGCCGCGCGGCAGGGGCGCGATGCGCTGCAGATCGAATGGGACGACGGTCCGAACGGCGCCTATGACTCCGTCGCCTACCAGCAGACGCTGCAGGCGGCGGCGCGCGCGCCCGGCAAGACGATGCGCAACCAGGGCGACGCCGCAAATGCCTGGACCAACGCGCCGGAAGCCGAGCGCGTGTCCGCGGAGTACTACGTTCCGCACCTGGCCCACGCGTCGATGGAGCCGCCCGTCGCCACCGTGCAAATCCAGGGCGATCGCGCCGAGGTCTGGACGTCCATCCAGAATCCGGTCGCTGCCCGGGACGCCGTGGCCGCGCGCCTGAAGCTTGAGCCCGCCAACGTCAAGGTCAACGTGCTGCTGCTGGGCGGCGGTTTCGGCCGCAAGTCCAAGCCCGATTTTGTGGACGAAGCGGCCATCGTCGCCCGCGCCATGCCCGAAGGCACGCCGGTCAAGCTGGTCTGGACCCGCGAAGACGACATCCATCACGACTACCTGCACACGGTCTCGGTCGAGCGCCTGGAAGCCGTCATGAACACGCAGGGGCAAGTCCAGTCCTGGCTGCATCGAAGCGCCTCCCCCACCATCGCGTCGTTGTTTGCGCAAGGCGCCAAGGGGCAGCAGATGTTCGAGTCCGCCATGTCGGCGATCAACATGCCCTATCGCATTCCCAATGTGCGCGTGGAAACCGCCGAAGTCGAAGCCCATGCGCGCATCGGCTGGTTCCGGTCCGTCGCCAACATTCCGCATGCCTTCGCGGCCCAGTGCTTCATCGACGAACTCGCGCATCGCGCGGGCAAGGATCCTCAGGCATTCGCGCTGGATCTCATTGGCCCCGCGCGCCAGATCGATCCCGGCACGTTGGCCGACACCTGGAACTACACCGAATCGCCTGAACGCTACCCCTACGACACCGGCCGCCTTCGCGGGGTGATCGACGCCGCGTGCAAGGGCGCGGGCTGGGGCCGCACATTACCGAAGGGGCATGGGCTCGGGCTGGCCTTCTGCTACAGCTTCATGAGCTACACCGCCACGGTGGTGGAGGTGGCGGTGGACGACAAGGGCGAGATCCGCGTCGTCGCCGTGGACATGGCGATGGACTGCGGCCCGCAGATTAACCCCGAACGCATTCGCGCGCAGATGGAAGGCGGCGCCATTATGGGGCTGAGCCTGGCGCTGACCAGCGAGATCACCTTTGAAAAAGGCCGCGTCAAGCAAAGCAACTTCCACGACTACGAGGTGCTGCGCCACAACGCCTCGCCGCGCGTGATCCGCACGCATCTGGTCAACGACGACCACGCGCTGCCACCGGGCGGCGTGGGCGAACCGCCAGTGCCGCCCGTCGCCCCCGCGCTGTGCAATGCGATCTTCGCCGCGACGGGCAAGCGGATCCGCACCCTGCCGGTCCGCAAGCTGGCATAAGCGGAAAGCCAATCTATGACTGAATCAGGGCCGTCCGCCATGAACGCCTTTTTGATCCAAAGGAAGCACGCCCATGGAAAGCGTTGATGTCCGCGTGCTGCGCGCGGCGCGCGACTGGCAGGAGGCCGGGCATCGCCTGATGCTGGCTACGGTCGTCAAGACATGGGGCTCGTCGCCGCGGCCCGTGGGGTCCATGATGGTGCTGCGCGAGGACGGCCGTTGCATCGGCTCGGTGTCCGGCGGCTGCATCGAGGACGACCTGATCCACCGCTACACGCGGGCTTACGGCGACGGAAGCATTCCACAATCGGCGCCCGAACTCGTCCGCTACGGCGTCACGGCCGACGAGGCGCACCGGTTCGGACTGCCCTGCGGCGGGACGCTTGAACTGCTTCTGGAATTTGCACCGGACGGCGGAATACTGAATGAACTGGTCCGCCGGCTCGAGACCGGCCAGCTCGTACAGCGGACGGTCGATTGCGCCAGCGGCGCGGTCACGCTGAGCGACGCCTCGGCGCCGGAGGCCCTGCATTTCGATGGCGTCACCCTGTCCAGCACGCTGGGCCCGCAGTACAGGCTGTTGCTGATCGGCGCCGGGTCGCTGGCCGAGTACGTCGCCACCATGGCGCTGTTCAATGATTTTGCGGTCACCGTGTGCGATCCGCGCATCGAGCATCTGGGCACATGGTCCGTCGACGGCGTGGCGTTCACCACCGAAATGCCCGACGACGCAGTGCGCGCGCTGAACCCGGATTCCCGCTCGTGCATCGTGGCGCTCAGCCATGACCCCAAGCTTGACGACATGGCACTGCTGGAAGCGCTGCACAGTCCTGCCTTCTACGTCGGCGCCATCGGCTCGCGCCGTAACGCTGCCAGCCGCCGGCAGCGGTTCATCGAGCATCTGGACGAAACCGAAGCATCCGTGCAGCGGCTGCACTCGCCAGTCGGCCTGCACATCGGCAGCAAGACGCCGGCCGAAATCGCGGTGAGCGTGATGGCGCACATTCTGGCGGTGAAGAATGGCGTGATGACGGGATAGGGGCGCCGCCGTTCGCAAGTGATGTGTACCTGTCTATACTAGGAACCGCATCTTTCCTTGCTTACGTATCGCACTCCCAGGATCCCACCCGTGGCCGCTTCTCCCCCCCGATTGCCCGTCCCGGCCAATGCCCTGCCCGCTCCGCTGTACGCGCAGGTCAAGCAGATGATCGCGCAGCAGATCCGCAGCGGCGCCTGGCCTGCGCATTACCGCGTGCCGTCCGAAGCCGAGCTGGTCGATGAACTGGGATTCAGCCGCATGACGATCAACCGCGCGCTGCGCGAACTGACCGCCGAAGGCCTGCTGGTGCGGATGCAAGGCGTCGGCACGTTCGTCGCGCAGCCCAAGGCGCGCTCGGCGCTGTTCGCCGTGAACAACATTGCCGACGAAATCGCGGCGCGCAACCACCGCCACCACAGCCGTGTCGTGCGGCTGGCCGAAGAACCGGCCGGCGCCGAGCAAGCTCAGGCGTTGGACATCCGCGCAGGCCAACCTGTGTTTCATTCACTGATCGTCCATTACGAAGACGACGTACCCATCCAGCTTGAAGACCGCTACGTCAATGTCCGCCTTGCGCCCGACTACCTGCTGCAGGACTTCACGCAAAGCACGCCGTACGAATACCTGACGCGCGTGGCGCCGCTGAGCGCCGGCGAGCACGTGGTCGAAGCCATTCTCGCCAAGCCGCGCGAGTGCCAGTTGTTGCAGATCGACCGCGAAGAACCCTGCCTGCTGATCCGCCGGCGCACCTGGTCCGGCGACCGCGCGGTGACACTGGCCCGCCTGATCCATCCGGGTTCCCGTCACCGGCTGGAAGGCAAGTTCACGACGTGACGTTCACCGCTTTCCACTCGCCGTACCTATGACGCGACGAGTCGCGTCCGACTGAACTGCAACGCGCCAGTGCGGCGCCCTCCCGAATGACTTTTCCCATGCCGAAATCTCACAGGTTTCGGCATTTTTCATTGGGGTAATCCCTCAGTCCAAAATCAGTCATCTGCTATTGTATATACAACCATAGTCGTCTTAAGATCTGCTCACCTTGGCGCTGGATCACAGCGCGCCTTGACCCGATCCAGGAGACTTCACTTGAACCCATCCCCCCGATTCCGCGATGCCGTCATCCGCGCCCCGCGCGGCAGCCAGCTCAACACCAAAAGCTGGCTGACCGAAGCGCCCTTGCGCATGCTGATGAACAACCTCGACCCCGATGTGGCCGAGAACCCGAACGAGCTCGTCGTCTACGG
>Ga0213823_1001266_pt1 | contig 16142 bp, 11 predicted proteins | sample MC6MC0907MG_FD_179887 | JGI IMG/M metagenome (GOLD analysis project Ga0213823, IMG submission 179887) | Enriched soil aggregate microbial communities from Iowa State University, Ames, United States - MC6-MC0907-MG | ecosystem: Environmental > Terrestrial > Soil > Unclassified | place: USA: Iowa...
CACCGAAGGCCTGGTGCCGCTGGAAACCCAGTTGCAGGAACTGCGCATGAAGCTCGTGCTGTGCTTTGATCACGCGCACAAGAACATGGGCTTGTCCAAGGCCGAACGCGAATTCGTGTCCGAACTCGTCACCGAGTTCTCGGAAGAATTGCTGCTGCTGGCAGCCAAGGGCGAATTGCCGGCCGGCTGCGACGCCGAGCGCCTGAAGACGCTGTACAAGAAGCACAGCGGCGCTGACTACGATGTGGCCGCCGTCGAAGAAACCGAAGACGCGAAAGCCGAGCTGATCGAAGCGCTGGAGCTGGACCGGGATACCGACCTGTCCACGTTCACGCCTGCACAATTGCTGCGCATCATCCAGGATCAGGCCGAAGACGACGAGGACGCCGAAGAACTGCTGGCCGTGGCGCGCGCCGCCACGCGCAACACGACGCCCAACGCGGTGTTGTGGCAGGCGATGCAAGACGAAGAAGCGGCGCGCCGCCAGCAAGGCACGACGGATCTGACGCCGGTGGGCGAAGTGGCCGACGACGGTCTGGCCAAGGCCAACGCCACGCTGGAAGCCCAGCTGGACGAAGTGCTGCATCAAGCCAGCTACGCCGAAGAAGGCTTCAAGCTGCGTTACGACCTGGACCCGTTCGCGTCGTTTGACCCCGAAACGGTGCTGGAAGACCTGGACGCCGACATCGAAGACATCCAGGAATACATCCGCGAACTGGAACACGAGGTGATGCAGTTTTCGGATCAGGCCTTGCTCAAGGCCTGGCTGAAAGCGATGAAGCGCGAAATCGCGGCGATTGAACGCCGCGAAGGCCGCGAAGGGTAATTTCTGCGCGTCGCCCCGCGCGGTTTGGCGCGCGCCGCTCAGGTCTGCCGGGCAACCGGCACGGCCCGCAACCCAGACGCCGCCGCAGGGGCGGCGTCTGCACGTGGGCGGATCATCAGCGGAAAGAAGCGCCACAGGTACAGGCCCAGCGCCAGCACCCAGGCGGCGGTGGACGCATGCAGCAAGCCCATGCTTGCCACGGTAGGCAGCAGGGCGGCCAAGCGCAGGACGGCTGCGAGCAGCATCAGGACATAGCTGGCGACCATGCTGCGGTCGGTGCGCAAGGGCCGGCCCAGATGGCCCAGCGCGGTGCGCGTCACCATGCCCAGGATCAATACCGAAAAGCCGGCGACCCCGATGGCATGCGCGGGCCAGGCGGCGCGGATGACATAGCCGCCCAGGTGCGCCGCGCCGACCAGCAGCCCGGCAGCGAGCCCGCCATACCCCGCGTACAGAATCCACAGCAGCGGCACGCGGCGCACGGCCCAGGGCTTCCACGACACCCATTGCACCACCGCGATGACCCCGGTTGCGGCCAGCGCCAGCGCGGCAAGGCGCGGCTGGCCGGCCAGCAGGCAAACGATGGCGGCGATGCCCGTACCCAATTGCCAGTGGCCGCTACGTGTATGCGGGGGAATTTCCAGCCCGGCCACCGCGCGCTTGGCGAAAAACGGAATGACGCGGCGGGCGATCAGCAAGGTCAGCACCGCCATGCACAGCAAGCCCGCATTGAAGTAGCGCATCAAGGCCAGGTAATCGCCCTGGACGGCGGCCCACAGATAGAGCGCGTTGGTCGCGGCCAGCCCCAGCAGCAGCACCGGCACGCCCGCGTTGCGCCGGTTGCGCGTGACCCACACGGCGCGGCCCAATGCAGCGGCGCCCCAGACGAAGAACGCCAGGTCCGCCACCAGTGCAATCAGGAATGCCGTGCGCCCCGGCACCAGATACCCGGCGCGCGCCACCCCCCACAAGCCGCACAACGCGGCCAGCGCATTGCCGCGCAAGGGGTTCTTGCCCGTCCAGTTGGCGCCCGCCGTCAGCAAAAAGCCCACGGCGATGGTGGCCACAAAGCCCCACAACATTTCATGCGCGTGCCAGAACACGCCGCCCAGCAGGCCGGTGATGCGCCCGGGCGCATGCACCCATAGCCAGACCGACACGAGCGCCCACAGGCAGCCAGCCAGATATAACGGGCGAAAGCCCATTTCGGTAAAAGCCTTCCATTGCGCACGGGGGCGGCCGGCGGGCGATTCGGGTTCTTCAAGAGTCAGTAGCGGGGGCATGGCGGTGTCTCGCCTTTAAAGGTGTATTTGCAATACATATTAATGCGACGCAAGGCGGACAGCCAGTGAAAAAGCTTGATCCTGCGCAAACGCGGGCGGGATGGCGGCGTGACTAGACACATTGGCAGGGCGCAGATGGTCAGCCGGCGAATGGTCGGGTGGGGGCGGCGTCCCTAGGCTAGCCACATGTATTCGTGAGCAAAGCGAGAGTAACCATGACAGCAGCAACATCCCCGTCCGGCAGGCCGATGCGGGTTCTGATTTCCAGCACGTTCGCCTTCACCATCTGTTTCGCCGTGTGGATGATCTTCGCGGTGCTGGGCATCCCCATCAAAGCGCAGCTTGGCTTGTCCGAAACGCAGTTCGGCCTGTTGGCCGCCATGCCGGTCTTGACCGGTTCGCTGGTGCGCGTGCCGCTGGGCATCTGGACCGACCGCTACGGCGGCCGCCCGGTGTTCTTCATCCTGATGCTGTTGGCGGTGGTGCCGATCTGGCTGCTGTCTTACGCCACCGAGTATTGGCAGTTTCTGGTGCTGGCGCTGTTCGTCGGCTTGACGGGCGGCTCGTTCTCGGTAGGCACGCCCTACGTGGCGCGCTGGTTCCCGCGCAACAAGCAGGGCTTGGCCATGGGCGTGTTCGGCGCCGGCAACTCGGGGTCCGCCATTACCAAATTCGTCGCGCCGGCCTTGATGGCGGCTGCCGGCGGCGCGTGGGTCATCGTGCCGCAGGTGTACGCCGTGGCGCTGCTCGTCACTGCCGTGCTGTTCTGGATGTTCTCGGCGTCCGACCCCGCGCACCGCGTCACGCAACGCGCCACCTTGTCGGCCCAGTTCGCCATGCTGAAAGACCCGCGCGTCTGGCGCTACTGCCAGTACTACTCGGTGGTGTTCGGCGGGTACGTGGCGTTGGCGCTGTGGATGACCAAGTACTACATCGGCGAATACGGTTTCGATATGAAGCTGGCCGCGCTGCTGGCCGCCTGCTTCTCGTTGCCGGGCGGCGTGTTGCGCGCCATGGGCGGCTGGATCTCGGACCGCTACGGCGCCTACAAGACCACGTGGTGGGTGATGTGGGTGTGCTGGGTGGCGTTCTTCCTCTTGAGCTACCCGCAAACGGAATTCACCGTCATGACGGCCAATGGCGCAAAAAGCTTCGGCATCGCGCTGGGCCCGGTCACCTTCACCGTGCTGCTGTTCGTGGTCGGCATCGCGATGGCGATTGGCAAGGCCTCGGTCTTCAAGTTCATCTCGGACGAGTTCAGCGACAACATCGGCGCCGTCTCCGGCATCGTGGGGCTGGCGGGCGGGTTGGGCGGATTCGTGCTGCCCATTCTGTTCGGCGTGCTGCTAGACCTGACCGGCGTGCGCTCCAGCGCCTTCATGTTGCTGTACGGCACGGTCTGCGTGTCGCTGATCTTCATGCACTTCAGTTTCCGGCCGGAAAGCACGGCGCGTGGCCAGGCCAGTGCGGCCGCCGCCATCGCCGCCAACGCCCGTAAGCAGGCCGCCTGATCTCTCATTTTCCGCAAAGAGCCTCTCATGTCCACTCAAGTTCTATCCCGTTGGGAGCCGGAAAACCCCGGCTTCTGGAAGCAGACCGGCGCGCGCATCGCCAACCGCAACCTCTGGATCTCGATACCCGCCTTGATGCTGGCGTTCAGCATCTGGATGTTGTGGAGCGTGGTTGTCGTCAACCTGGATCGCGCAGGCTTCATGCTGTCCAAGAACCAGCTGTTCTGGCTGACGGCGCTGCCCGCGCTGTCGGGCGCCACCTTGCGCATCTTCTATTCGTTTCTGGTGCCGGTGTTTGGCGGGCGCAAGTGGACGGCCATTTCCACGGCCTCGCTGCTGATCCCCGCACTCGGCATGGGTTTTGCCTTGCGTGACCCCACGACGTCGTTTCCCACCCTGCTGATCCTGGCCTTGCTGTGCGGCTTGGGCGGCGGCAACTTCAGTTCCAGCATGGCCAACATCAGCTTCTTTTTTCCCAAGGAAAAGAAGGGCTTGGCGACGGGGCTGAATGCCGGCATCGGCAATTTGGGCGTGTCGCTGGCGCAGTTCGTGGTGCCGGTCGTCATCTCGGTTGGCGTGTTTGGCGTGGCCGGCGGCGCGCCGCAGGCAATCACCGTCAATGGCGCGCAGCAGAACCTGTGGCTGCAGAACGCGGGCTTTATCTGGGTGCTTCCCATCGCCATCGCGGCTATTGCCGCGTGGTTCGGCATGAACGATATCGCCGATGCGCGGGCATCGTTCGCGGACCAGGCGGTGATCTTCAAGCGCAAGCACAACTGGCTGATGTGCTGGCTGTATGTGGGCACATTCGGGTCGTTCATCGGCTTTTCGGCGGGCTTCGCCATGTTGACGAAGACGCTGTTTCCGCAGGTAGACCCGATGACGTATGCGTTTCTGGGGCCGCTGGTCGGGTCGCTGACGCGTCCGCTGGGCGGCTGGGTGTCGGACAAGCTGGGCGGCGCGCGCGTCACGCTGTTCACCTTCGCCGGCATGATCGCCGCGGTGCTGGGCGTGGTGATGTTCCTGCCCGTGGCGGGCCAGGGCGGCGGCTTCAACGGCTTTCTGGCGATGTTCATCGTGCTGTTCGCGTTGACGGGCCTGGGTAACGGCTCCACGTTCCGCATGATTCCTGTGATCTTCTTGCGCGAACGCACGCAGGCCGCGCAAGGCAAGGGCGCGGCGGGCCAGAAGCAGGCCATGACGGAAGCGGCCAAGGAATCGGCCGCCGTGCTGGGCTTTTCGGGGGCGATCGGCGCGTATGGCGGCTTCTTCATTCCGCGCAGCTTCGGCACGTCGCTGGAAATGACGGGCGGCGTGCAGGCGGCGCTGTATTGCTTCATCGGCTTTTACGCGACCTGCATGCTGATTACGTGGTGGTACTACGCGCGCAGGAATGCGCCGGTGCCGTGCTGATACGGGTGACTAGTCACTCTGCCGCGCCCGGCCTATGCCACTGGCGAATGGCCGGGGGACGGACCAACGCCTACAGTGGTTTCAACGCATCGATCGCAGTACGCGCCGTTCAAACCGGCGTTCTTGGAGAAACACAATGAGTCATTTTCTGGACCGGCTGAAGTTCATGTCGCGGGTGAAATCCACCTTTGCCGATGGCCATGGCGAAACGGTCAACGAAGACCGCAAGTGGGAAAACGCCTATCGCTCGCGCTGGCAGCATGACAAGGTGGTGCGGTCGACGCACGGCGTGAACTGCACCGGGTCGTGTTCGTGGAAGGTTTACGTCAAGAACGGCTTGATCACGTGGGAAACGCAGCAGACCGACTACCCGCGCACGCGGCCCGATCTGCCCAACCACGAGCCGCGCGGCTGTCCACGTGGCGCGTCATACAGCTGGTACGTGTATTCGGCGCAGCGCGTGAAGTACCCGATGATCCGGGGCCGCCTGATGGAGATGTGGCGCGACGCCCGCAAGACGATGGACCCCATCGCCGCCTGGGAATGGATCAGCCAGAACCCCGAACGCGCCAAGCGCTACAAGTCGGTACGCGGCCTGGGCGGTTTCGTCCGCGCTGACTGGGACACGGCAACCGAAATCATCGCCGCCGCCAACGCGCTGACCATCAAGAAATTCGGCCCCGACCGCGTGATCGGCTTCTCGCCGATTCCGGCCATGTCCATGGTCAGCTACGCCGCCGGCGCGCGCTATCTGAGCTTGCTGGGCGGCGCTTGCCTGAGTTTCTACGACTGGTATTGCGATCTGCCGCCCGCCAGCCCGCAAATCTGGGGTGAGCAAACCGACGTGCCGGAATCGGCCGACTGGTACAACTCGACCTATCTGATGGTGTGGGGCTCGAACGTGCCGCAGACCCGCACGCCCGACGCCCACTTCTACACCGAGGTCCGCTACAAGGGCACAAAGACCGTCGCCGTCTCCAGCGACTTCGGCGAAATGGTCAAGTTTGGCGACATCTGGCTGGCGCCCAAGCAAGGCACGGACGCCGCGCTGGCCATGGCCATGGGCCATGTGATCCTGAAAGAATTCCACCTGTCGGCCAACCCGTCGCCGTACTTCCAGGACTACGTGCGGCGCTACACCGACATGCCGATGCTGGTCTTGCTGAAAGAACGCGACGGCTTCCATGCGCCAGACCACTTCCTGCGCGCCTCGCACCTGGACGGCGCGTTGGGCGAACAGAACAACCCCGACTGGAAGACGCTGGTGCTGGACGCCCACACCGGCGACCTCGTGGCGCCCAACGGCAGCATCGGCTTTCGCTGGGGCGAGGGCGCGGTCAATGGCGGCGAAAAGGTCGGCCGCTGGAACCTGGAATCCAAGAACGGCGGCGATGGCCGCGAGATCGAGCCCACGCTCAGCCTGCTGGGCCAGAACTGTGAAACCGTAGCCGTCGGCTTTCCGTACTTTGGCGGCGAACACGACGAACTGCTGGTGCGCAACGTGCCGGCCCGCCGCATTCGGCTGGCCGACGGCGCCGAGGCGCTGGTCGCCACCGTATATGACCTGCAAATGGCCAACTACGGCCTGGACCGGGGTCTGGGCGGCGGCAACGTCGCGACGTCGTTCGACGACGACGTGCCCTACACGCCGGCCTGGCAGGAAAAGCACACCGGCGTGCCGCGCGCGCAGGTGATCCAGGTGGCGCGCGAATTCGCGCAGAACGCGCACGACACCGAAGGCAAGTCGATGGTGATCGTGGGCGCCGGCCTGAATCACTGGTATCACATGGACATGATCTACCGCGGCATCATCAACATGCTGATGATGTGCGGCTGCGTAGGGAAAAGCGGCGGCGGCTGGGCGCATTACGTGGGCCAGGAAAAGCTGCGCCCGCAATTCGGCTGGGCGCCGCTGGCGTTTGCGTCAGACTGGGTGCGCCCGCCGCGCCAGATGAACGGAACGTCTTTCTTCTACGCCCACACCAGCCAGTGGCGTCACGAAAAGCTGAACGTGCAGGAAGTGCTTGGCCCCACCGCCGACCGCGCCAAGTACGGCGACCTGAGCATGATCGACCTGAACGCGCGCGCCGAACGCATGGGCTGGCTGCCGTCGGCCCCGCAACTGCGCACCAATCCGCTGGATCTCGTCGCCCAGGCCGACGCTGCGGGCAAGGACCCCATCGCGCATGCGGTGGAACAGCTCAAGTCCGGCGCACTGAAGATGTCTTGCGAAGACCCGGACGACCCCGCCAACTTCCCGCGCAACATGTTCGTGTGGCGCTCCAACATTCTGGGTTCCAGCGGCAAGGGCCACGAATACTTCCTGAAGTACCTGCTGGGTACGCAAAACGCCGTGTTCGGCGACGAAGCCGCAGCCATCAAGCCCACGGAAGTGACCTATCAGGAAGACGCCGCCGAAGGCAAGCTTGACCTGCTGACCGTGCTGGACTTCCGCATGAGCACCACCTGCCTGTACGGCGACATTGTGCTGCCGACGGCCACCTGGTACGAAAAAGACGATCTGAACACGTCCGACATGCACCCCTTCATTCACCCGCTGAGCGAAGCCGTGCAACCGTTGTGGGAAAGCAAGACCGACTGGGAAATCTACAAGCTGCTGGCCAAGAAGTTCAGCGAGATCGGCGGCCCGTACCTGGGCAAGCGCCGCGACCTGGTGCTGACTCCGCTGATGCACGACACCCCCGGGGAACTGGGCCAGGCGTTTGAGCCGCGCGACTGGAAGCTGGGCGAATGCGATCTGGTGCCGGGCAAGACCGCGCCGTCGATGACGGTGGTTGAGCGCGACTACAACGACATCTACCGCAAGTTCACCTCGGTTGGCCCCTTGCTGGACAAGCTGGGCAACGGCGGCAAGGGCATCAACTGGAACACCGAGCACGAAGTGCACGAGCTGGCCGGCATCAACGAAAGCGTCGGGGAAGCCGGCGTCAGCCAAGGCCGCCCGCGCCTGGATACCGCCATTGACGCCGCCGAGATGATCCTGACCTTTGCGCCTGAGACCAACGGCCATGTATCGGTCAAGGCCTGGGAAGCGCTGGGCAAGATCACGGGGCGCGACCACACCCACCTGGCCGTGGGCCGCGAGCACGACAAGATCCGCTTTCGCGACATCCAGGCGCAGCCGCGCAAGATCATTTCCGCGCCGACGTGGTCGGGTCTGGAAAGCGAAGAGGTCAGCTACAACGCGGGCTACACCAACGTGCATGAGCTGATCCCATGGCGCACGCTGACCGGCCGCCAGCAGTTCTACCAGGACCACCGCTGGATGCTGGATTTTGGCGAAGGCTCTTGCGTGTACAAGCCCGCTATCGACACCAAGACGGTGGCGCCCATGCTGGGCAAGTATCCCAACGGCGAGAAGGAGCTGGTGCTGAATTGGCTGACGCCGCACCAGAAGTGGGGCATCCACAGCACCTACTCGGACAACCTGCGCATGCTGACGTTAAGCCGCGGCGGCCCCCATGTGTGGGTGTCGGAAACCGAGGCCAAGCAGGCCGGGCTGGTCGACAACGACTGGGTCGAAGTCTTCAACGTGAACGGCACGCTGACCGCGCGCGTCGTCGTCAGCCAGCGCGTGCCGGTCGGCATGTGCCTGATGTACCACGCGCAGGAAAAGATCGTGAATGTGCCGGGCGCCGAAACCAGCGGCAAGCGCGGCGGTATCCATAACTCGGTCACGCGCACCGTGCTCAAACCCACGCACATGATCGGCGGTTACGCGCAGCAGGCTTACGGCTTTAACTACTACGGCACCGTCGGCGCCAACCGCGATGAATTCGTGGTGCTGCGCAAGATGAACAAGGTGGACTGGCTGGAAGGCCCGCTGGTTGAAGACCCCGCCATGCAAGCAACGCAACAAGAAGAGAAGCAATCATGAGGATACGCGCCCAAATCGGCATGGTGCTGAACCTGGACAAGTGCATCGGCTGCCACACATGTTCGGTTACCTGCAAGAACGTCTGGACCAGCCGCGACGGCGTCGAGTACGCCTGGTTCAACAACGTGGAAACCAAGCCCGGCATCGGTTACCCCAAGGAATGGGAGAACCAGGACAAGTGGAAGGGCGGCTGGAAGCGCACCGCCGCCGGCAAGCTGGAACCGCGCCAGGGCGGCAAGCTGCGCATCCTGGCCAACCTGTTCGCCAACCCGAACCTGCCGGCCATCGACGACTACTACGAACCCTTTACCTTCGACTACGAGCATCTGCAGAACGCGCCGTTGTCGCAAACGCCGCCCACCGCGCGCCCGGTGTCGGTGCTGACGGGCAAGAAGATGGACAAGATCCATTGGGGGCCGAACTGGGAAGACGACCTGGGCGGCGAATTCAGCGCCCGCAGCCGCGACGCGCTGTTTGAAGGCGTGCAGAAAGAGATGTACTCGACGTTCGAGAACACCTTCATGATGTACCTGCCGCGCCTGTGCGAACACTGCCTGAACCCGGCCTGTGTCGCCAGCTGCCCGTCGGGCTCCATCTACAAGCGCGAAGACGATGGCATCGTGCTCGTCGACCAGGACAAGTGCCGCGGCTGGCGCATGTGCATCTCGGGTTGCCCGTACAAGAAGATCTACTACAACTGGAGCAGCGGCAAAGCCGAGAAGTGCACCTTCTGCTATCCGCGCATCGAAGCCGGCCAGCCCACCGTGTGCTCGGAAACCTGCGTGGGCCGCATCCGCTATCTGGGCGTCATGCTGTATGACGCCGACCAGATCGAACGCGCCGCCGCCGTCGCCAGCGAGCAGGACCTGTACGAATCGCAGCTGGACCTGTTCCTGGACCCGCATTCGCCCGAGGTGATCGCCGCCGCGCGCGAGCAGGGCATACCGGAATCGTGGCTGGAAGCGGCGCGCCAGTCGCCCGTCTACAAGATGGCCGTGCAATGGCGCGTGGCGTTCCCGCTGCACCCGGAATACCGCACCTTGCCGATGGTCTGGTACATCCCGCCGCTCTCGCCCATTCAAACCGCCGCCGAGGCCGGCCAGATGCCCCAACGCACCGTGGGCAAAAGCGCCATGATTCCTGACGTATCCAGCCTGCGCATTCCCGTGCGCTATCTGGCCAACCTGCTCACGGCGGGCAAGGAAGCGCCCGTGCTGCAAGCGCTGGAACGCATGCTGGCCATGCGCGCCTTCAAGCGTTCGGAAACCGTGCACGGCGAACGCGACACGGAGCTGCTCAAGCAAGTGGGGCTGTCCGAAGAGACGGTGCAGGACATGTACAAGATCATGGCCATCGCCAACTACGAAGACCGCTTTGTGGTGCCCAGCAGCCACAAGGAAATTGTGGAAGACAGCTTCAACGAGAAGGGCAGCTGCGGCTTCACGTTTGGCAACGGCTGCTCGGGCGGCGTGTCCGAAGGCACTTTGTTCGGCCGCAAGCCTCAGGGCAGCGAGATTTTCATCGAGATGCCGAAGTCCCGCAAAAAGGCCGAGCTGGCCCGCTAGAAGAGGAGAATTCCATGACGCTGTATCGCTTGCTTTCCGCCTTGTTGAGCTACCCCGAGCCTGAATTGCTGGACGCGCTGGGCGACGTCGAGGCCGCCTTGGCCGCCTACCCGGACGCCGAGGAAACCCTGCAACCGCTCGTTGCCTACCTGGCCACGAACGGCCTGATCACCGTGCAGGAAAACTACGTCGCCACCTTCGACCGCAACCGCTCGCATTCGCTGCACCTGTTTGAACACGTGCACGGCGAAAGCCGCGACCGCGGCCAGGCCATGGTCGACTTGCTGGACACCTACCGCCAGCACGGTTTTGAGCCGGTTGTGTCGGAACTGCCCGACCACGTGCCGCTGTTCCTGGAGTTCCTGGGCGTGATCGAACCCGCCCAGGCGCAGGACCTGCTGGACGAGGCCATCCATGTGCTGGCCGCGATCGGCTCGCGCCTGGCGCGGGGCGACAGCCCTTATGCCGCCATCTTCGCGGTGCTGCGCGCGCAGTCGCGGGTGATCCCGCGCGAACAAACCGAAGCCCCCGTGCGCGACATGGACGAGGCCATGGACACCTTCGGCGTCAGCGCCGACGGCGTGGAGCCGCTGCTGCGTCCGTTCGCGGGCGATGGCGCGCAAGCCGTGCGCTTCTATCCCCGGGCGCCCGCCACCCATTAATGCTCAGGACGACGCATCATGAACTCCCTGAATCAGTTCCTTTTCGGCATCTATCCCTATATTGCGTTAACGGTTTTCCTGCTGGGCAGCCTGGCGCGCTTTGAGCGCGAGCAATACACCTGGAAGACCGACAGCTCGCAGCTGCTGCATCGCGGCCAGTTGCGGCTGGGCAATATTCTGTTCCACATCGGCATCCTGGGTTTGTTCTTCGGCCACCTGGCCGGGCTGCTGACGCCCGTCGTGGTGTGGGACACGCTGGGCGTCTCGCACACGCTCAAGCAAACGGTCGCCATGGTGGCGGGCGGCGTCATGGGCGGCATCTGCCTGGTGGGCCTCTTGATTCTGATCCACCGCCGCCTGACCGACCCGCGCATCGCGCGCACCACGCGCCCGGGCGACAAGCTGCTGCTGTTGTGGATCTTGATCACCTTGCTGCTGGGCCTGTCCACCATCGTGCTGTCGGCCGGCCATATGGATGGCGAAATGATGGTGCGCCTGATGACGTGGGCGCAGCACATCGTGACATTCCACGGCGACGCCGCCAGCCACATCGCCGACGTGCCGCTGCTGTTCAAAGCGCACCTGTTCATGGGGCTGACGCTGTTTGTGATCTTCCCGTTTACGCGGCTGGTGCACGTCTGGAGCGGATTCGCCTCGGTGGCGTATCTGGGCCGCGCCTGGCAACTCGTGCGTCCGCGCTAACCCCTGTACACCGGGAGACGAACATGCCTGTCATCGTCAATGGCGTCGAACTGAACGACGCCGATCTGGAACGTGAACTGCCGCTGCATGCAGAGGCCAGCAACCCGATGCGCCACGCCATCACTGCGCTGGTGCTGCGCCGGGTGTTGCTGGACGAAGCGCGCCGGCTTGGGGTGCAGCCGGCGTCACCGAACGACGCGCAAGACGCGCAAGACGCGAACGACGCGCAAGATGCGAACGAGGCCGGGGACAACGAAGACGCCATCATCACCGCCTTGCTGGCGCGCCAGGCGGCCGCGCCCGTGGCGGATGACGCCGCCTGCCGCCGCTTCTATCACGCCAATCCGCAGCGCTTCATGGTGGGCGAGCTGGTGGAAGCGGATCACATCCTGTTCCAGGTGACCCCCGACGTCAACCTGGACATGCTGCGCGCGCACGCCAACACCGTGCTGCAAGCGCTGATGGAAGACCCGTCGCGCTTCGCCCAGGTGGCGCGCGAACAATCCAACTGCCCCTCGGCGGCGGTGGGCGGCAACCTGGGCCAGTTGGGCCGAGGCGATACCGTGCCTGAATTCGAACGCGCGGTGTTCGCGCTGCCTTCGGGCGGGCTGCTGCCGCAGTTGCTGCAAACGCGGCACGGCCTGCACATCGTGCGTGTCACGCGCCGCATCGAAGGGCGCATGCTGCCTTACGAACACGTGGCCCAACAGATCGCCATGGCGCTGTCCAGCATGAGCCGCGACACCGCGTGGCGCCAGTACACCAAGCTGCTGGTCGAACAGGCCGACGTGCAGGGTATCGACCTGGAAAGCAGTGAAGCGGATCGCGTTGTGGGCGGGAGGGCAGCGTGATGGATGGGCCAAAGGATGGGCCTGCGCCACGCGCGCTGACCGATGGGTACGGCCGCCGCATCGACTACCTGCGCGTGTCGGTCACCGACCGCTGCGACCTGCGCTGCACCTACTGCATGCCCAAGGATTTCAAGGGCTTCGAAACGCCCGCCAACTGGCTCTCGCACGCCGAGATGGCGCGCGTGATCAGCCTGTTCGTCGGCTTGGGCGTCAGCAAGGTGCGCCTGACGGGCGGTGAACCCTTGCTGCGCCGGGGCCTGCCCGAGCTGGCCGGGGCCATTGCCACGATGCCAGGAGTGACGGACCTGGCGGTATCGACCAACGGCACGCAGCTCGCGCGCCATGCGGGCGCGCTGCGGGCAGCGGGCGTGACGCGCTTGAACATCAGCCTGGACACGCTGGACGCGGACGCCTTCAATCAAATCACGGGGCGCGATTGCCTGGCCGATGTGCTGGCCGGGCTGGCGGCCGCGCGCGATGCGGGCTTTGCACCCATCAAGCTCAACAGCGTGGTGCACGCCGCGACGCCGCGCGCGCAGGTGCGTCGCCTGCTGGACTACGCCATCGCGCAGGGCTTCGTGCTGCGCCTGATCGAACCCATGCCGATGGGCAGCTGTGGCCAAAGCATGCGGCATACGGACTTGAACGCGCTGGGCGCCGTGCTGGCGGCCGAAGCGGGATTGGTGCCGGCGATGCCAGGGTCGGCATCGGCATCGGCGGCCCGATCCACCCCCGGCTCCGGCCCGGCGCGCTACTGGACCGCCGGCCAGGGCGCACCGGTGCTGGGCGTCATCACGCCCATGTCGCGCCATTTCTGCGCCGCCTGCAACCGGGTGCGGCTGGGCGTGGATGGCACCTTGTACCTGTGCCTTGGCCAGGAAGACCAGGTGCCGCTGGGCCGCATGCTGCGCGCCGGCGCGAGCGACGCGGCGCTGATCCAAGCCATCCAGGCGGGTATCGCCGCCAAGCCTGAACGGCACGATTTCGTCAGCCAGCCCGAGCGCATTGTCCGCTTCATGGCGCAAACGGGAGGCTGAGATGCGAGACATCGAACGCTTTGTCGACGGCTTTCAGCGCTTTCAGCAGCAGTACTACGAATCCGCGCCCGCGCTGTACCGCAACCTGCGCGACGGCCAGCACCCCAGCACCTTGCTGATCGGCTGCTGCGATTCCCGCGTAGACCCCGCCATGCTGCTGGGCTGCGACCCCGGCGACATCTTCGCCGTGCGTAACGTGGCCAATCTGGTGCCGCCGGCTCGCGCCGACCGGGGCTTGCAGGGCGTGTTGGCGGCCATCCAATTCGCCGTGGAGCAATTGCAGGTCAGCCGCATCATCGTGTTGGGCCATGCGCACTGCGGCGGTATTCGCGCGCTGATGGAACACCGCACCCGCAGCGATGGCGAAACCGATTACCTGGAACGCTGGATGGACATCGCCGAACCCGCCCGCCAGCGCGTGCTGAGTCAAATGCCCGAGGCCACCGACGCCGAACGCCGCCGGGCCTGCGAGCAGGCATCCATCTTGATTTCACTGCGCAATCTTGACGAACTGCCCTTCGTGCGCCGCGCGGTACAGGCGGGCAGCCTGACGCTGCATGGCTGGTATTTCGACTTGGTGGCAGGCGCTTTGCTGGCATACTCGCCGCGGGCGGACGCGTTCTTGCCCATCGTCTGTCCCTTGTTTTCGGAGCATGCATGAGCGCAGTGTTCGGTATCGCCGGCCGGTCCGGCAGCGGCAAAACCACCTTGATCGAGGCCATGCTGCCTCTGCTGGCCGCGCGCGGCCTGCGCGTAAGCGTCATCAAGCACAGTCACCACGATTTTCAGATGGAACCGCCCGGCAAGGACAGCGCGCGCTTTCGGCTGGCGGGTGCGCAGGAAGTCATGGTGGCGTCGCCGTACCGGTATGCGATCGTGCATGAATTGCGCAATGCGCCAGAACCGACGCTCGCCGAACAAGTGGCACGCTTGTCGCAGGCCGATCTGGTGCTGGTGGAAGGCTTCAAGCAGGCCGCCATCCCGCGCATCGAGGTCTACCGCCCGGCGCTGGGAAAACCGCCTCTACATACGGAAGACTGCAGTTTTCTGGCGGTTGTCACCGACGCGCCGCTGGACACCGCTTTGCCCTGCCTGCCGCTGAACGACCCGGCGCAGGTTGCAGACTTCGTGTGCCGCACGCTGGGGTTGGGGCAGGGGTTGGGGCAACGTGGGGCGGACGGGTCCGGCCAGCCCCCGCGCTGAAGCCGAATACACTAGCAGCCGCACCGCACCGCACCGTAAGCATTGATCGTCATGACGTCCTCATCAACCCGCCCCGCCGACGACGGCCTGCCATCTCCCTGGCACCGGCTGTCCACGCGCATCATCGCCAGCTCGCTGGCGGCGCTGGTGGTCGTGCTGTCGATGATCAGCTGGACGTTATGGCTGTCGTGGCAGCTGGAAGGCGCGGGCGCCGCCATCAACGACACCGGCAGCCTGCGCATGCGCGCCAACCGGGTCGCCGTTGAACTGATGCGTCCGCAAGCGGGCCGCGCGGTGCGCACGAACGAACAGGTCGCCGTCATGGACGAGACCATCTCCCGTCTGGCGCGCGGCAATCCCGCCCGCCCGCTGTTCATTCCCAACGACGACACGATCCGCGCGCAGTGGCGCGACGTGGCCAATTACTGGCACGACGTCATGAAGCCGGCCGCGCAAGCCGCACTGGCGCAGCCGGACGCCGCCACGTATCTTCAGACCCTGCCTGAATTCGTGTCGCGGGCGGACACGCTGGTGCGGATGATCGAACAGGACAATGCCGGCAAGACCACCATGCTGCGCCTGTCGCAAGGCGTGCTGGCCGCGATTGCCAGCGCGGGCACGCTGGCGATGATCTATCTGCTGTACCTGTGGATCATCGCGCCCGTGCTGCGCCTGCGCGATGGCCTGCAACGGATGGGCGACCGCGACTTCAGCACGCGGCTGCCGGTCGATAGCCAGGATGAATTCGGCGTGCTGGCGCGGGGCTACAACCGCATGGCCGACGAACTGCAAGACCTCTACACCAGCCTGGAACAGCGGGTAGAGCAGAAGACGGCGCAACTGGCCGCGCAGAACCGCGACATCGGCGCGCTGTACGACATGGCGGCGTTTCTGAATCAGCCCAACGACATTGAATCCATGTGCGACGGCTTCCTGCGCCGCGTCATGCTGCAGTTCGACGCCGAGGGCGGCAGCATCCGCGCGCTGGACCCCAACAACGAAAAACTCAATCTGGTGGTGTCGGTAGGGCTGTCGGACGAACTGGTCGAATCCGAACACTGCATGAAGGTGGACGACTGCTATTGCGGCGTCGCCACGCGCCAGGCGGGCGTCATCGTCATTCAGGACTTCCGGCATACGCCGCCGGACAGGGACTTGAACTGCGTGCGCGACGGGTTCGCCAGCGTGGCC
>Ga0213823_1001272_pt1 | contig 16077 bp, 18 predicted proteins | sample MC6MC0907MG_FD_179887 | JGI IMG/M metagenome (GOLD analysis project Ga0213823, IMG submission 179887) | Enriched soil aggregate microbial communities from Iowa State University, Ames, United States - MC6-MC0907-MG | ecosystem: Environmental > Terrestrial > Soil > Unclassified | place: USA: Iowa...
CAAATGAAGACTAATATACAGAAAAACAGGATAAAGAGAAGAATCAACTGGATAAAAAACTGTATAATAAATCGTTTATGGATGTTCATGGCTGCCACCATCAGGTACAAATTTATAGCCAAGCCCTCTTACGGTAATAATCTGTCGCGGTTTGCCTGGATTGTCTTCGATTTTTTCGCGAAGCTTACGAATATGAACCATAACAGTATTATCCTCGCCTAGAAATTCTTCGCCCCATACTTTTTCATAAATTTGCGTTTTACTAAATAACTGATTAGGATGTTTGCAAAAGAAAATCAGAAGCTGATAGACCTGAGCAGGTAATTCTACGGTCCTTCCACTTACGGTCACTTCTCCAGAAAGTGTATTTACCGCGAGGGAACCATATTGGTAAAGTGTTTTGGATGTATGAGCATTCTTTCCGCCAGTATGACGCCGTATATGAGCTTTAATTCTGGCAACAACTTCAAGTGGATTGAAGGGTTTGGTTATATAATCATCTGCGCCTAATGCAAAGCCCGAAAGTTTATCTAAATCTGTTGACCGTGCTGTCAGGAAGAAGATCGGGGCATCGGTGGTTTCTCGAATGAGCGGACAAATCTCAAAACCGCTTCGGTTAGGAAGCATCACGTCCAAAAGGATGAGATCATATCGTTTTTTCTGGCATAGGGCTAGTGCTTCCTCGGCCGTACCTGCTGTATCAATCAATTGAAATGCCTCTTTTTTAAGGATGGTTGTTAACATATGTAAAATAGCTTTCTCGTCATCGACAATTAATAAGTGTGGCTCGTGCATATTGAAACTCCTATTCTATTTAATCTACAAAATAATCATATCATTCAGTTGCCAATAATCTAGGAATTAAGGAAAAATTAAGGTAGATTTTTAACAGGATTAAGAAAGAATAACTATACTACTAGTAAATAGATAAATGATTAGCAGTAGAAAAGTAGAAAGGGGAAAAAAGTATGTATGTGATGGGGAAAAGGGAATTTTTGAACTTATTCAAAGGAGTAAAATCGTTAATAGTTATTACGATATTACTTTTAACCTCTTATTATTCCGCTAAGTTTGCCAATATACTGATGTCGGGGATTGAACTTTCAGCAAAGGAGGCTGAAAATATTCACACGGTTGGCCTTTTGGGACTGCTGTTACTCTTGGGTCAATTATTCATAGCAAGTCTCTCACATGATACCATCAACAGGGAGACACACGAACGCACGATGCGATTTCTAGTGACAAGAACGTCAAGAACCTCTATTTTATTGGGAAAGTTTTTCGGTATTTGGCTGTTTTGGGTTAGTTGTATAACGATTTCATTTTTACTTATTAGTATTTTTGCCCAAAAGATTGATCTTTTTATTTTTTCACAGACAATCAGTCTGGTAACCTGTCAAATTGCCTTCACTATTCTGCTCTCTGTCCTTCTTCCTAAGCCTGGATTTACCATGTTTTTGGGAGTCGTGGCGGGATTGATCTTTCCGATTTTAGGATTTTGGATTGTGTTTACGTCAAATGTATGGGTGAAATGGACGAAGTTTATGACCCCATATTATTATTTGCAGCGAGAAGATTTTACTTTTTTAGTGATTTTTCTTTTAGCAGGGATTCTGCTCTTGATCGCTAATTTCATTTTTAACAGGAGGGAATGCTGATGAATGCTATACAAACAAAGCAGCTGGTGAAATCGTATGGTTCTGTTCCGATTGTAAAAGGCATTGATCTTATAGTGGAAAAAGGAGAAATCTTTGGATTTTTAGGAAGGAATGGCGCAGGCAAATCTACTTTTATCAACACGTTAACCGGCATCATTCATCCGAGTTCTGGAACTTTCTCACTGTTAGGAGTGGAGTGCCCAAATAATCAGGTGAAGAAACGGATAGGGGTTATGCCCGATTACTCTACCTTATATGGATCTTTAACCGCTATGGAGCACTTGAAATTTCTATCCGCTCTTTCAGGAAAACCGGCGGGTCAGGAATGGTGCAGGGAGGTTTTAACGTTGGTTGGTTTGGAAGCCCATGCACGAAAAAAAGTGGCTAAATTCTCATTTGGGATGAAAAAGAAACTGGGGATTGCTCTAGCCATCATCCATGATCCAGAGCTCATTTTCCTTGATGAGCCGACTTCCGGATTGGATGCGGAATCTGTCCTCCATATCCATAAGCTGATTCGAGCATTGCAAAATAGAGGGAAGACCGTTTTCATGACCTCACACAATCTAGCGGAAGTTGAAAAATTATGTACGCGGATTGCGATTATGAAAGACGGGCGAATTGTCAATTGCGGCACTATGGATGACCTAAGAGCCTTCTATCGGTCAACCATAAAGGTGAAGATCAAGCATTCCCCCATACCGGCATCTGAACAAATGAAATTACACGAGTGGCTGGAGTCAGCTGGAACCGACCTAGAGATAAAGGAACCCTATGTTATGATTACTGTAAAGGATGAAAAAAAGATTGCTGAAATCATTCGAGCCATTCAGAAGTGCAGGGCAGATGTCCTGCGGGTTGAAGTAGAGGAACCATCACTCGAAGATATTTTTCTAGAAGAGTAGCTTCTATCAGGGGACGGATTATATGCTTCCATACAATCCGCCCTTTTGCTTCACTTAATTTTTTGAAACTTACAGGTCTGTTAAAACGTAGTAAAAACGAGATAAATTTTTTCAGCGTAGAATAGAAGGAGTTTTGTATGTATTCCCAACTGAATGAACCTCAAGGACGTTTATCTAAGGATGCAGTGAAGGTATGGATGATAAGCGAAACGATTACGAATTTAATCGGATTCATCATCATAGGGATTTTACTGTATCTTGACTATCATTTTTCATGGAAGGAATGGATTGGCTGGATTCTCATAGGACTGATCCCAATCTTTGTGCTGGGGTCTATCTGGTCATGGGTTAATCCGTTGTTCCTTTATAAAAGCTGGCGCTATGATGTAAATGAAGAATTTTTACAATTGAAATCAGGGGTATTAAAAGAAACACATGAGCTAGTGCCGATGACAAAAATTCAATCAGTCGCCACAAAACAAGGCCCCTTATTAAGGAAATATGGCCTCTGTTCGATTTCCGTTGAAACGATGGGGTCCTCTCACACGATTCCGGCCTTGCCAAAAGGGGATGCTGCCCAGTTACGGAACCAGATTGCTCAATATGCAAAAATTAAGGAAGTTGAATCATGATAAAAGCAAAAAGATATCATCCACTGCTCATGCTTTTTGATGTATGGCAGCTGCTAAAGAATATTTTTTTCGTGTTTATTTTTTTGTTTGTGCTCAAGGCCCGCTCGCAGTCAGCCTTCATTACCTATGGCAGAATTCTTTTTTTTATCGTTCTTGGTGCAGCGCTTATTTATATTATATTGAGGTGGTTCACTCATAAATATAAATTGGATGACCGTTCCTTTTATCTATACAAAGGAATCTTTAACAAATCAGAGCAAACAATTCCCTTTTCTAAAATTCAAAACGTTAATCGTCATACATCCGTATTTCATCGACTGTTTCGTATGACGTCTATTAGCTTTGAAACGGGGATGAGCGGCGAGGAATCGGCGGTTGCCTTCGAGGTTATTTCTGAGTTAGAAGCAAGGGGAATGGAAGAGTATATGGCAAGTGCGGTCCGTGATGATCCCATGACTCTGCCATCTTCAGAAATTGCTGTGGAAAAAATAGGATCAAATCGCACCATTCATTTTCAGCCAGAGAAAAAAGATGTGTTAAAAGCTAGCTTTACATCCTTAAGCTTTCTAGTCTTTGTTCCTTTCCTTGCTTCGTTTTATTTCAAAGTCGATGAAATCTTTGATGTCGAGGAAAAAACAGAGGGGATTTTTTCCTCTATTATTGATTCTTGGTGGATTATCACAACGATTGTAATAGTCCTCATCTTAGTGTCTGTTGCTTTCGGAATTGTGCGGACCTTTTTAAAATATGGGAAATATAAGATTTCCTCTGACCAAGACCGCATTTATATCACTAAAGGTGTGATTGACGAAACAGCCTTTTCCATTGCTAAAGAAAGAGTACAGGCAATTGAAATAAATCAGTCCATCATGAAGAGAATACTTGGCCTTGCAGAGGTGAAGCTAACAAGTGCGGGCAGTCTTAGTTTGGGTGAGGATAAACTCGAAATTAACTCACTTTACCCATTCCTGCCAACAAAAAGAGCTTATGAAATGGTAACGGAACTATTACCGGCCTATAGAGTTACAAATGAGATGAAGCGGCTTCCGAGGACATCCTTTTGGCTGGGCTTGTTTAATCTAAGTTGGATTTGGATCATTGCAACGGTTGTTCTGTTTTATTTTAAGCCGGACATTCTAGGAGTAGAGCAAGCATGGTGGATCATATCAGCAGCAATGTTAGTTACGATCGCCGTATTAAAATGGCTGGACTACTTACATTCCGAATACATTTTGAATGACCACTTCATACAACTTAAAAGAGGTAGTCTGACTACGACTTTATTTCTTTCCAAACGTGACAAGGTAATTGAAGTGAAAGTTACCCGAAACATTTTTCAAAAATGGTTAGGCCTTGCCTCAATTGAGACTGCCAATCGAGCAAAACCGGTACAGCATAATAGGATTACGAATGTGCCAGTAGAATTTGCTGCTTCATTTTACAAGTGGTATATGGGCCGTAGGAATGAAATTGAAATTGAATAATAAGAAAGGAGTTAGTTCCGCACGGGAACTGACTCCTTTTTATATAATCTCGGTATGTATTTGAGCTAGATTCGTAACAAAAAATTTGGATATTACCACTCTATTTAATAAAATGAACATCACTTTTAAAAAATGGTTCGCTCGTGTTCGGCAAATACCAAAGTGTTTTCAATGTGATTCCCTGTTCTGCAAACATCGCATCAAGTTCTTCCATAAAAATGCCTCGGGTTGGATCGCATGAAGGACTGCTTTGTATTCCCAGCAAACCAACAATTTCATAATCGTTTTTCAGGTAGTCTTCAGCTTGGAAAAGCACAGGCTTCAATATCTCCCGGCAATGTTTCCGGTACTCAGGTGTATCGTATTGTTCGTACGTCATTGACGGTCGATCCAGTCCGAGGAAGGTAAATTCCGGGCATGGCAGCTGAAGAAATCCGTAACCCTCTTTCATTGCCCATTGTACAGCTGAAAGTACTGCGCCTTCTGCTCGTGCCTCGTCTTCAATGACCGTATTCTGGTTTAAGATACAATGAGAAACAAGTAAAATCTTTTTACTACGCTGCATGTCGTTTCTCCTTTTTTACGATTTTTGCTAGATTCGGCAGGCGGGCAATCATGAACATCACAAGCAGACAGGTTACAATTTTATCGACAAAATTGCCGGTAATCCTTGAAAAAAACGTTGAGGCAAAGACAGTTTCTCCAGAAGATCTTAACCATAAAACAACTAAATCCATCCCGCTGCCATTTAATCCGCCATATACGGCAACAGCAATCGGTGTTCCAATAAGTGGTGCGATAACAGATAACATAATTCCGGTAATAAGTGCGATATACCATTTCCTAAAGTCAAACTTCTTCGCCATGTATCCGGCCACTAAGGCAATGGCGATATTAACGAGCCCAAAGAACATCGCGGATGGGCCTGTTGTGGCGCCAAGAACTACATTTGTTAACCCGCCGGCTAATGCTCCCCACCACGGGCCGAATAAGACGGCGACTAAAACCGTTCCAATCGTATCAAGAAACAACAGTGGAATCTTCATGGATGAGACAACGGTTCCTAATATGACGTTTAAAGCAATACCCATTGCTGAATAGGTTAAAATCATGGTTTTGCTTGTTTTCATAAAGCCTTTTCCCCCTTTTTTTTAAAATAAGTCATTTCCTTTGCATTAACCCTTCAATAAAAGCTCTGTAAATTCTTTAATGATGGGCCGGTTTTCTGTATCCGTCAGTGAAGTAAAATAAAAGTTTCGCAAGAATGGGTCAAATTTTTCAACTATCTGGATCCGGCCTGCTTTTGCAGCTGGCAGTGCTGCCAGCTTCGAAATAAAACTGATCCCAAGTCCTGCTTCTACAGCAGCAATCACGGCTTCGGTACTGCCAATCGAGACAACAGAGTGTAAATCGGAGAGTGAGCACTCATGAATGGACAGGTAATCCTCCATTACCTTCCTGGTACCTGACCCCTTTTCCCTTAAAACAAAATCATATTGCTTGATCTGACTAAAATCCGAGTCGTCTGAATGGACCATCGGGTGTCCATTTGGTGTAATCAACACTAGTGAATCAGAGGCAATCGGTCTGAATTTAAGTTTGTTTGAATCCTGCTCGAGGCCAATAATTCCGATATCAATTTGATGATCCAGAAGCTTGTCGAGGATTTTTTTAGAATCACCGATTTCAATGGTTACATCTACCTTTGGATAAAGGCTTCGGAATGTCTTAATCCAGCCTGGCACAAGATATGTGCCAGGGATGGTGCTGGCACCGATAGTCAAGGTTCCGGTTAAAGTATCTTGAAATCCATGAAGGTCATCCTCCAGCCTTCGCCATCTTTTTGTTAATTCTTTAGCGGCATGATAAACGAGTTGACCTGCGGCAGTCGGCTGTATTCCCGACGTGCCTCGTTCCAGCAGTTCCAATCCAAGCTCTTCTTCTAAGCTCTTTATTTTAAGGCTCGTTGTCGGCTGTGAGCTTTTCAAAGCGGCAGCTGCTTCCGAAAAGCTTTTCTTCTCGACAACCAAAATGAACGCTTCAAGTTTATTTAAATTCATAGCTACACTCCATCTATATTAGAATTTTTAATGATTTATATTAACTTTTTTTATGTCATGGTGAAAAAATAAACACGACGAATATCCTCGTGTTTATACAATTTAATATTAACGCGAGAGACATGCGTATGTAAGCAGGAATTGATAGACATTTTTGTCGATTCTGTTAACAAGGGGTATCAAGCAGAAATATTTTATAATCTAGAAAAATTTTTATTGACTTAATCGTTGTTTTGTGCTATAATATAATTTTTATTGACAGTAAAATGATTCTATCATACAATAAACTCCTAGCAAAATATTGCTGGGAGTTTTTTTCTTTTTTAAAGGGGGAGTTTTTGTGGAAGCGAATAAGGAAAGTTTAACAGCGTTAGTAAGCTGCTTTGCCAGAGGATACCATGCAATGAACAGTAATCAGCCCGTTTTTAATGATCGGATTGCTCATTTACTTTTATGGGATGAGGAAAAACAGTTAATCAGCGCCAATTGGGCAAATGCGATTGCCTTTTTTGACCCGGAAAAGAATGAATCTTTGAAGACGCTTGATGAAAAATTAGAATGGGTGATGAACAACCAAACAATTCCTCAATTAGTCAGCCGGGCAAGATATGCAGAGGACGGCCTTATGTCTGCTATCTCACGAGGTGTGAGACAATATGTCATTTTAGGAGCTGGCCTTGATACGTTTGCCCTTCGTCAGAAAAACTTGCCGGAAGATTTTATCATCTATGAAGTCGACCACCCCGCAACCCAAGCATTTAAACAAAACCGCCTTCAAGAAATGGGTATCGACATTCCTGCAAACGTAAAATTTGTTCCCGTAGATTTTACCCATGATTCCTTGCCTGATGCGCTGAAAAAAAGCGGCTATGATGACCAGCAGGCTGCCTATTTTAGTTTGTTAGGTGTCGTCATGTACTTAGAGAAACAGGATTTCTTCAAACTACTTACTTCTATTTCAGATATGTCGATAAACGGAAGCTCTTTCGTCTTTGATTACCTCGACGATACGGCTTTTAATGATCGGCTCGCTTCCAAGAAACTGATTCAGATGCGGCAAATTACTGCAGCTACGGGTGAACCGATGGTTACCAGTTTCGATCCCTTTGAACTTGATCGAGAGCTGCAGGAGTGCAATATGCTGCTATATGAAAATCTTTCACCTGCGAATATCGAAGAATTATATTTTGCGGACAGAGAAGATGGATTACACGCTTTTGACCATTTTCACTTTGCTCACTTAGTTGTTCGTAAATAAACTAGAACACCGTTCATATTTTTCTGAACGGTGTTTTTTTAAAAAATAAGAAATTTCCAAATCTGCAACCTTTTGCTATCGTTAAACGTGGTTAGATTGAAAGGGGGAGCGATGGTGGAGCTGGATCAGGCTTATCGAAATAATGTAAATGATTTATACCGGTATCTGTACTCCCTTTCAAAGGATCATTTTATCGCTGAGGATTTGGTTCAGGAGGCTTTTTACCGGGCATATTTGCATCTAGAGGATTATGAAATCACCAATATTCGAGCATGGTTATTTAAAGTGGCGTACAATGCCTTTATTGATTTTCAACGGAAACATAAACGGCTGATTATTCAAGAACAAATTGAAGAGGGGAGTCCCTCCTCTAAAGAAACACCGGAAAACAGGCTGCTTGAAAAAGAGAGCTTTCAATTATTATTACATGATATTCATTCGTTAAAAGAACAGGAAAGACATGTTTTGCTGTTATGTGATTTGCACCAGCTTACGTACAATGAAGCTGCGGAAATCTTGGAAATGAAAATAAATACGCTGAAAAGCAACTTACATAGGGGCCGAAAGAAAGTCATGGACAAAGTGAAAGAAAGGAAGAAGGCAGATGAGTGATGAAAAAAAAGAATTTGAAGAAGATTATCAAAATTATCTAAAGGAATCCTTGAATGAGGTTAGTGGGCTTCAATCTTACTCAAAAGAAGGTCAAACAGAGATTGTCACTATTGGAAAAAATATGGCCCGCAGAACGAACATCATGATCAGTTTGGCTATACTCCTATTAATTGTTCCAATCATGACTTTGTCCACTTACATGTACTATGCCATCGGCGGCAAGGCAGATCATTTGATTGATGTGGTAACAAAAACAATTTATGTAACCGAGCCGAATATGGGTTTAGAAAAGCTGCGTTTAGAAGATGAAATTGGCTTTTTTTCTATGAATATCAAGTTTGATGTTTTTAAACGAATTGGAAAAGAAGACTATAAAGCAGGAAACTATGAGATTGATTTTTTGCTGGACCAGCCAAGCTTTCCAAAGAAGAATATGCTGTTAGACAGGCCGCTGCCCGAGTTTCCTAGTGAGGAAACTGAAGTCATGGTACACCCGAAAGCAAAAATACCATTTATTGAAACGGATCAATGGGATATTTTAAAGAAGATTCCGGATGGGACTGTTGCCGAGGTATATGTTTCCCTGAATAAGGTAATGAAACCTGAAGATTTGAAAAACAGTCTGCCAAAAGATATGGAGCTTCGCTGGCTTGCGGTGGATACGGGAATGGATGCTGCTCAGGTGGATAAAGAAGGAGTGCCGATTACGCCGTTAGGTTATCCCGCTCAGTATGACTCAACGATTTGGTCTCCATTTAGGACCAGTGATGGATCGAATGAAGAAGTGTTTCTTGACATTTTATCATTGCTTTCAAAAAATGAAGCGGTTGCGGAAAAAGTGGCCCGTGCTAAATCATTGTCCTTGGAGAGTCGCCTTGCCTATATCAAGAAACATGGCATAAAGGTTTATGGCGCCGTGATCACTGGTCCGACAGAAGAGTTGAGAAAATTACAGGACGTGAAAGAAATCCGTGCGATAAAGGTAGGGGAAGTGAAACTATGGAACTGGGAATAAAGAAAAAGGGAGGCAATAGGCGCCTTCCAACGATATCGGGATTTTTATCTTTTCTGATTGCTCTTGTTTCATTAGCTGGTTTAAATGTGGCCCTTTTGATCAAAGAAAAAGTGTTTCCTGGAGTGTTTATCATTCAACTGCCGATAGTGGGTTTTTTCCTCGGTCTTTTGGGCCTATTTACTAGGAGAAGGTCCAGACTGTATGCCATTTGGGGACTATCTCTCAGTATCTTTCTGTTGCTGTTTACTCTTTTAATGGTGGTATCATCTTTAAGCATAAATTATAAACCATAATTACTGTTTTTTTATTAATAACGGTAAAGAATCTGCCTCAATGGACATACTGTATGGTAAAAGCCTGTCCGCCTGAGGTGATGAAGTTGGGGAAACTAGCAAATCTTTGTTGGGAAGGGCTTACCCTGAAACATGTCTCACACCCAAAAATAGTTTTACCATATTTACTATTTGTTTTTACCGCCTTTTTGTTTGAAGTGTTTTTGATCGTACTATTTAGTGTTTCGTGTTTTCTATTTTACCACTTTGGATTTCGCCCTAACTTTATCTATTTTGTTACCAGTGTTATTTTGATTTGTATGTTGGTGATGACGTTTTTAATGTTAAAAACCACTATATCAACGCACAAAAATGTTTTCTTAAAGGAGTCTAACCACTGAGTTAAGGAGTTAATAGAAAAAACGAACAGAGCGAATATCTCTGTTCGTTTTTTACTAATTAGCATGATGTGTAACTGCGTGTGAAGTTCCTTTTTTATTAACTAATATCAAAATGGAAGGTAACAGCATGCCGCGGACTAAGAAGGTATCCATTAATACACCCAAAGCCATTGTCACTCCAAATAAAAATAATTCTTGTAATGGCTGGGTCATTAATACCGAAAAGGTTGCGGCTAAAATGATCCCGGCCGATGAAATCACGCCTCCGGTTAAGGCTACACCGTTGCCAACTGCTTCTCGCCAAGAAAATTTTTGCGCTTCTTCCTTAATCCGTGAAACAAGCATGATATTATAATCGACCCCAAGAGCAACCATGAAGACAAACGTGTAAACAGGTAAGCGATAACTGATGGAATCATATCCTAAGAGATCGTGGAAAATAATCCAGCCGAACCCAAGGGTTGCCACATATGACAATAGAATCGTCGCCATCATTAAGATCGGCATGAGCACGGAACGAGTTTGGAATCCAAGCATAACCGTAATCAGTACCGTTACTAGAGAAAACAGGATCAACATATCTCGTTGATTCATGGCCCGAATATCTAATTGCTCTGCTGTCTGACCGGCAATGTGCATTTGCGTGCTGGATGAAAAGCCGCTTTCCTTCAGCATCGCACCTTCTTGGTCACGGAGTTTTTGTACTGCCTCAAGGGCACTCACATCATACGGATTATCTTTTAGGATTACTTTCAATTTAACGGACTCTTTATTTTCACTCACAAAATCACGAGGAAGCTTAGTGGGATCTTTTACCATTTCATCCGTAATGGGTTGGCTGATGGAGTCAATACCCTTCATATCGTTTAATTTTTTCTGAAGGGTTTGGATTTTTGTTAAATATTTCTCATCTAAAGCAATCTCTTGGTTATCTTTTAAAATAACTGTTACTGGAGCTAATTCCCCTGCTGGATAATGTTTTTCCAATAAATCAAACCCTTTACGAGATGAAAGCTCATCTGGGAATGACTTCATGATATTGAAGGAATAGCGAACCGATAGCGTATTGAATGCTCCTGCCAATAAGGCAATTAACAAGATACTGGTTATTACTGCAGGATGTTTCTTTACTTGTTTGCTGACCGTACTCCAGAAACCGGCTTTTGCCTTTATTTTTTCATCTGCTTTTGGAATAAAAGGCCAAAAGGCTTTTCGGCCTACTAAGGCAAAGATGCTTGGTATCAATGTTAATCCTGCTGCGAGAATAAAGACCATCGCTACTGAAAATACAGGGGCGAAATGGTTATAGGGCATAAATACGGTAGTAAAAAGTGTTAATACCGCAAGAAGGACGGTTCCGCCACTGAATAAAATCGGCTCTGATACATGGTAAATCGCTTCTCCCATGGCATCGAATTTAGATGAGTATTTTTTCAGCTCTTCACGATACCGTGAGAAAATAAACAAACTATAATCCGTCAAAACGGCAAATAATAAAACAAGCATAATGGAAATGGCGGAACTGTCGAGAACAAACCAATCATTTTTCCCACCTAATCCTAAAACTCTGTCAACGACCTGATAAACAATGGCGGCAATCACCAATGGAATAATTGCTAACAATGGTGAACGATAAATAAATAATAACAAGATAAATATCAAGACAATCGTGGCTAACATTAACACGAAATCGGCATTTTTGAAAATAGTGATCGTATCTGAAGTGATTCCTGCCGGTCCGGTGATTTCAACTTGTAATGATCCCAGATTTATTTCCTTTAGTTTTTGATTAAGTTCTTTAATTACCTGATTGGCATCATGAGAATCTGTTCCTTCTTTTAAAGAGAAATTAAAAAGCAGCGTTGTTCCATCTTTTGAAAACATTTGATCTTGCACTGGTTTTGGAAACTGATGGAACGGAAGTGCACTGGAGACGTTTATAGGTTTATCATCTGAATTTAGCCACTTACTGATTTCGGTTATCTTTTCCCGATCTTTATCAGTTATTTTATTTTCACGATGAAAAACAAGTAATCCCGTTAAGCCATCCTTAGATGGAAACTGTTCTTTTAATAGTTGACTAGCAATGGCGGAAGGTGTATCTTCTTTCACACTTCCTTCTTTACTACTTATGGAATACTGTTTTGATGAAGGCGCTAGTGCGCTCAATAATATAATAGCAGCAATCCAAATGAAAAGAATCACTTTGGAGCCGCGTTTACTGCTGGAGAATTTAACTAAACTCTGAATAGGTTTAAACATTGCTTTCAACTCCTTATCAACATTTGCCCTTATCTTAAGCGCCGATTGTGAATGGAGTATGAATAAAAGATTAAAAATAGATTGTAGGTCAGGCTGAGGCTGCATGAACTTATTGAACTAAAAGACAAATTCATCATTCCACAACCAACAGGCCGGTTAGTCAACTCCTTCAGAAATTCTTTAGAAAATATGAAGGCTAAAAATGAAACTAAAATTTAGTATATTCGTAAATTTATGTATGGAAGGACGGTGGATCGATTGAGCAGATATTCAATTGAAAAATTTATTCAACAAACGGAACAAGTAGACAAAGGTGAGGGTTTTTTTGAATTAGAGACTCCTCGCATGCTCGAGGTTAATCTTAACGGACAAGTATGGGCGAAAGCTGGTTCAATGGTGGCCTATCATGGAAAAATAAAATTTGAACGCGAGGGCATCTTGGAGAATGGACTCGGAACTGCGTTCAAAAAGGCTTTTACCGGTGAAGGTGCCTCTTTAATGAAAGCAAACGGCCATGGGAAACTATATCTTGCCGATGAAGGGAAAAAAATCATTATTCTGCATCTGCAAAATGAATCCATCTTTGTGAATGGCAATGATTTACTTGCCTTTGAACCAAGTATTAAATGGAAGATAAAGTTAATGAAGCGGATTGCCGGGATGATGGCTGGCGGCCTATTCAATGTCCGCTGTGAAGGTACAGGCATGATCGCGATAACCACACACTATGAGCCGCTGACATTACGGGTTTTACCGGGCCAGCCGGTTATTACCGACCCCAATGCCACCGTCGCCTGGTCGGGTAACCTCCAGCCTGAGTTCCAAACAGATATCAGTTTTAAAACTTTCCTAGGCAGAGGCAGCGGTGAATCGATTCAAATGAGATTCGAGGGCGATGGATTTGTTGTTGTCCAGCCTTATGAAGAGATTCGGAGGCTGGAGAAGAGTTAAATACAAAACCGCCCGAATAGGGGGCGGAATATTTATTATAAGGTCACTTAAGGACCAGGCTGCCTGTGGGTACGGGGGAAATGTTTTTAAAAAAGATACTTAAAGCCAAAAAGGGAGCCCGTGTGTGAGAGAATGGACTGTTTTTAATAAATGTCTTGAAGGTAAAAGAGCCCGTTTGAATGGGGAAATGTCTTTAAAAGGCCGCTTAAAAACAAAGTCGCATGTAGGAGAAGCAAATATGTTCTAATAAAACTCTTTAATCTTTAGTATGACTATAAACCAGTAGTTAGGAGTACGCTAAATAAGGCTCTGATAGTAAAATTCAGAGCCTTTACCATCATGCCTTTATTTTCTGCCTTTTTGGCCAAATAAAATTCGATATGGTGATTAATAAGTCAATCCCCAATACGAATGACCATAACTTTAGTACACCAAAAAGGGCTTCTGTTCGGCTGGAGTCGTTAATGAGAAAAATGACCCCCGCTAACAATCCTGCACCAATGAGATAGGAAACAACATGCCTGCACCAGCTTTTGAAATAATGGAGGGCGTAGTCTGTTCCGAACCGCTCCATGGGTTTTGCCCCTTCTTTAATGATGTAATAACGAAATCTTTCATCAGCCCATTCAATCATGGATTTTCCGAAAGCGAGAGAAACCCCTATATATATAGCGGCAATTGCATGTGCTGTAGTTGCGGTAGCTCCTCGATATAAATCAACACTAGCAGTAATCAACAAAAATAAGTCAATGACAGGGGTTAAAGCAAAGAAAAATATCCCCAGCTTCTTTTTCTTAAGGATATATCGTGTAATAAGCCCTAACAAAATGACAATCCAAAATCCTATTTCACTGGCAACAATCATCCAGGCAACAAAATTCAACTCGACACCTCTTTTTTTAGTACAGTTGTACTATTTAACAATGATTTTATCATGTGAATTTAAATAATACAACTGTATTGTTTAATTGCGAATGCCTATTTTTCTTGATAAAATAAGGTATGCCAAAAATAGTTGACCATGATTATAGAAAAAAACAAATTGCGGAAGCGACGTGGCGGGTGATCCGAAATGAGGGAATGGAAGGAGCAACGGTAAGAAAAATTGCCAAGGAAGCAGACTTGTCTTTAGGGGCGTTACGGCACTATTTTTCAACACAAAATGAATTACTCGTTTATGCGATGAATCTCGTCAAAGAAAGAGCAGCCGCTCGTATTACAAAAATTGCGATGGGTGAATTACCGCCAAAAGAAAAAGTATTGAGAGTCATTCTGGAAATAGTTCCTGTCAATGAGGAAACCATGACTGAAATGGAGGTCTGGTTTGCCTTTATTTTTTATAGTAGGAATAAGGGAGATGTATTTGATGCACAATCCGATGGTATTTTTGCAGTACTCCATAATTTATTCACCTTTTTAGAGCAGCATCAATTACTGCGGAAAGACCTTCATAAAGAGATTGAAATAGAAAAGTTATATGCCATTATCGACGGTTTAGCCCTTCATGCAATGTTAGAGCCTTCCAGGGTGAATCATGAACGAATTGTTAATGTGCTTACCCATCAGTTAAGTTTGATTTGTATTAAATAAGAAAAGGAAGCTTCATTTCCATGGGGCTTCTTTTCTCTTTAGACATTGGGAATGATGGTGAAGGGCCTTTTTTAAAAATTACAATTGTATTTAATGCGATGAAGGATAAGACGTAGAAAAAAACCGAAGAAAAGTCCTTCATTAGGTTCATGAAGGACAAAATACGGAAAAAAACCAAAGAAAAGTCCTTCATTAAGCGCATGAAGGACAAAACAGAGAAAAAAACCGAAGAAAAGTCCTTCATTAAGCGCATGAAGGACAAAATACAGAAAAAAACCAAAGAAAAGTCCTTCATCAAGCGCATGAAGGACAAAACAGAGAAAAAAACCGAAGAAAAGTCTTTCATTAAGCGCATGAAGGACAAAATGCAGAAAAAAACTGAAGAAAAGTCTTTCATCAGGCGCATGAAGGACAAAACACAGAATAAACCGAAGAAAAGTCCTTCATCCAAGCGCATGAAGGACAAAACACAGAAAAAAACCGAAGAAAAGTCTTTCATTAAGCGTATGAAGGACAAAATGCAGAAAAAGTCCGAAGAAAAGTCTTTCATCAAGCGCATGAAGGGCAAAATACGTAAAAAAACCAAAGAAAAGTCCTTAAAATCAAGCGCATGAAGGACAAATCTTCATAAGAAAATAGCAACTTTTTATCTTTATTCATAATAAGTCCATTGATGAATCCCTATCTTCCTATAATTCTTCTCCAATAATCTGCTAATGGTCTTTTTACATTCTACCACCCTACACCAATCAAAAAGCAAATTCGTTGTAATCTTCCGATCAGGAAATAAAAGCTTAATTTCCCTCACACTCCGCAAAACCGCTGCTCCCACCAATTCTTCGTGCCCGCAATCCCCGCAGACACACTTCTTCCCATGAACAGAAATCGAAAACGAGTTACACAAAACACAAGTAATTCCTTTCCGCAGCTGCTCATATTCATATGGGGGCAACGTGGTATAAGGATTTTCCTCAATA
>Ga0213823_1001281_pt1 | contig 15966 bp, 17 predicted proteins | sample MC6MC0907MG_FD_179887 | JGI IMG/M metagenome (GOLD analysis project Ga0213823, IMG submission 179887) | Enriched soil aggregate microbial communities from Iowa State University, Ames, United States - MC6-MC0907-MG | ecosystem: Environmental > Terrestrial > Soil > Unclassified | place: USA: Iowa...
TCTGTAAATTGTTGTACAGTCATGCTATCATCCTCCTTTTTCACCCTATTAGTTTATCATATTTTCGAAAATTTTGTATATTATGGACTTTGTGGAAGTATAAGAAACAAAGCCCAATCCGTTTTTCGGAAAGGACCTTAATGGAATGTGAACCATTTAGTCATGTATCATAGGAAGTATATGTTCTTTAATAAAGATCCATCTATCCTTTGGCTGCAACATAAATTCTGATGCAATGGCAACCACCATATTCAGCTGAGGTATACAACAAATTATATTTCCTCCATCCCCTATTGCAGAATAAGTAAAGAGGTCAGCATCTTCTCTTAGCCACCATAAAAAGCCATAATTGTTTGGGTTCCTCTTCGTTGAATCTGTTATCCAATTCTTCGAAAGAATTCTGTTATTCCCCCATGTGCCATTGTTTATATAAAGATAACCGAAACGTGCCATATCACGTGTTGTAAGGGTTAACCCCCACCCTCCTGTAGAAATACCGTTTGGATCATGCACCCATCCTTTCACGTTTTTTCCGAATAAATCATCAAACTCATAGGCCCCCATTTGAAAATCAGGTATTTCTTTCATACCAAGTGGTTTAAACAAATGCTCATTTGCAAAAGCTCGAGCACTTTTGCCTGTGCTTCGCGTTATAATAGCAGAAAGTAAATGGGCTCCAGCAGTAGAATATTTAAAAGTACCTAAATCTCCCTCATTCCCCATACTATCAAGGATATACGTTACCCAATCCTGTTGTTGGCATAGAACATCAAGTGGCTCATGCCAGTCCTCAAAGGGATAGGGTACTGTCATTGTAAGAAGATGGCGAATCGTAATATGTTGTTTGTACGAATCTACAGCATTATATTCAGGAAAAAAATCCAGCACCTTCTGTTCAGTGCTTTGAATATATCCTGCCTCAATTGCAATACCGATAAGAGCAGATATGATGCTTTTTGTAACAGATGCTACATGCTGCATATCATCTGGTCCTTTATCATTAAAATATTTTTCATAGGCTAAATAGCCATCTCTAACAATCACAAGACCATTTATATTGCTATAGTCATTTTTTATAATTGATTCAAGCTTTGAAAGCTTATCACTGTTCACTCTGACGATTTCCGGCTCAATCCCTTGCCAATTAATGGTTTTTCGCATAATGACCTCCAATTATTTTTTCTTTATGGGAAAATACACCTCTGTCACATAATTCTCAGGGCTCTTTGTTTGATTTGGGTCTGTTAGATATACTTCATATGGTGGCTGTATTAATTCATAGCCCTCATGATCTATCCACTTCATCAAATTAGCATATACAGAAGTTAATTCTGGATAAGCTCCCCTTATGATTGATTTGGCACAAAGTCTACCCGGTAAATCTCTCGACCCATTTACAACCTCTTTAATTGGAATAGCAAACTCTGTATCATTGCCAGCAGGATTATAGTCAGGACTATGATAAATCGTCATTGGCTTACCAAGTAATGTAAGTTTTTTCGTCGCAATCTTTTCATATAGCTCATTAAAATACCTGCCATATCCAATCGCATAATCATCACTTCTCATCATTAGTCGCTTAAATAAAATATTCATCGGTTTTGTTTCTACAAGCTGTACTTCAATATCATCAAGATATGACATGATTGGTACGCCCTTTTCTAAGTCAGAAATATCATGATTTAGTTGCTGTAAAAGATATTCAAACGCCTTTAGTTTTTCCTGTATTTCATTCCTTTTGCGATGAAGAGTAATACAAAGCTTTTCTTCGGACTGATCCTCCTCTAACTCCAAAATTGTTTTAATTTCTTCTAGCGAAAAATGATAGGATTTTAATCGGTTGATAAAAAGCATTCTTTTTAATTGCTTAATCGAATAATATCGATACCCATTTTCAGTGTTGATCCCATCAGGTTTAATCAACCCAATCTCATCGTAATATCGAAGGGTTTTTGTAGAAACACCACATATTTTCGAAAATTCCCCAATTGATAACACAACATCACCTCACTCCATTCATTTATACACCTTCCCCTTAGGGCAAAGTCAATCAGGATTTATGAGTATAGCAATCGTTCTATCCATCACTTTTATGATTCTATCCGTCAGTTTTCTTTTTCTATCCACCACTTTAACTATTCTATCCAAAACAAAAGAAGCTCTCTTCATTTAAAGAGAGCTTCCTATTCTATATAAATTCGGGGAATTTTTACTAGCTTTCAAGTGTAATGTTCGGTTTCCAATCAAACATTTTAGCATCAATTACGCCCCAGCATTAATTGCGTCCGGATTTTTTCGAGCTCGCTCGAAAAGCTCCTCTTCAAAATCCGCGACATCCGCCAGGGGCATTATCTTGATTCAGTGAGTGTTTGTACGCGCCCATTGAATAGGAAAAAAATTGCATCCATCTCGCCACCAATAGAGGTGTGAGTATTCTGCTGAATCAAGATAAAAATTTATATCGATATATATTGGGGATCTATATATCCATAAGGTAGCATTAAATAGGGTCTCTGACCTCCCTAATTAAATGTTTTGACAGATGGTTAATACCTGTTGTACGGCCTCTGCTGATTGATGGAGTGCCGTTTTTTCTTCATTTGTCAGGTGTAGTTCAATGACAGATTCAATGCCATTGCCACCTAATATTGTCGGTACCCCTAAAAATAAATCGTGGTACCCGTATTCTCCTTCTAATAGAGCAATTGACGGAATAATTTTACGTTGATCCTTCATAATAATGTCGACCATCTGTGCACATGCAGCAGCTGGTGCGTAATAAGCACTACCATTTCCTAGCAACCCAACGATTTCTCCGCCGCCTTTTCGTGTGCGTTCCACGATTTGCTGGAGTCTGGCTTGTGGAATTAGTTTTTCTAATGGAATACCACCAGCATAGGAATAGCGAATCAATGGCACCATTTCATCTCCATGGCCACCTAATACGAAGCCTGAAACATCCTCTGGGGCAATTTGAAGCTCTTGCGCGATAAAAGTGTTAAAACGTGCTGTATCTAATACACCTGACTGACCGATGATTCGATTTTTGGGGAAGCCTGTTTCTTTATAACAGACATATGTCATCGCATCAACAGGGTTACTCAATACAAGGACGATACTGTTAGGTGCAAAGTGCTTAATTTGTCTTGATACTTGTTGAATAATTTTTGCATTCGTTGTAACTAAATCATCACGACTCATGCCTGGTTTACGAGGGATACCTGCTGTAATTATGACAATATCAGCACCGGCAATATCCTCGTAATTGCTTGTCCCTTTAATGGACACATTAAATTTTTCAATGGGACCTGTTTGTAATAAATCCAACGCCTTTCCCTTTGTTGGATTTTCTGCATCTGGAATATCAAGCAGGATCACATCACCTAGCTCTTTTTGTGCTAAAAATAGACTTAATGTTGCGCCAGTATGACCAGCTCCAATAACAGCTATTTTACTTTTACGAAATGCCATTATGCTTCACCTCGATTATCTGTCGCATGTGTGGCTTCGGTTGTTTTTTTAGCACGTGTTGTAGGTGTAGAAGCCGGCTTTTTCTTCGGTGCCTCTGGTCCTTTAATCATTTGAAAAACATCTTCATCAGGTCTCGGAATAACATGAGCACCTAATAATTCTCCAACGCGTCTGGCTGCCTCTTTTCCAGCCTCAACTGCTGCCTGTACAGAGCCAACATCGCCCTTCACGACAACTGTAACAATCCCACCATCTACAAATTCTTGCTTTACAATAGTGACATCAGAAGCCTTTATCATCGCATCGGCCGCTTCATAAGAACCAACTAATCCTTTAGTTTCAATCATTCCAATTGCGCTACTCATTTTCCTCACCTCGCATCACTTCAGTAGAATCAATAATACCTATGACAACTGCATCGATTGGTAACGGATTTTCTTTCATAATATAGCGTGATGATCCGCCACTTGTAATGAGCACATCATCACCGATACCCGCTCCTATACGATCAGCTGCAACAATTTCTGTGCGAATCGGCTGTTGATTGGAGTCTATCGGTTGAATGATTAGAAGTTTTAAACCATTCAGCCCCTCCTCCTTACGTGTTGCCCATACACTGCCTATCACTCTTCCCATTTGCATGAACTTCACCCTCTTTATGCTACACAGATTGTCTTCCTACTCTGAACGGATTGTTAATGTTTTATTTAACTCTCGCAACTTATCATAAGCCAATGCAGTAACAATGGTTTTCTTTGGTACGACAATTTCTTGCGCATCTATTTCTAACACTTCTATTTGTGAAAGTAGCTTTTTGTCATAATGATAGACGGATGGTTGCTCTACCTTCTGTACAATTGAAGACTGCTCTTTCACAGGTTTAGGCTGCTCATTCACTTGATGATAAACGATTTCAGCAAGTGTTCCTTGTTGAATTAAACCTGCATTGGCTTCATCTGTATCAATGTGCATCTCTAATCGATAACGCTCTGACACACGGATGACCACATTCGATAAAATAATTGGGCGAATACCTTCTACCTTGATTTGTACAGACTGTCCATCTATTACATTGAATTTCGCACTATCCGAAGGGGACATATGAATATGTGCCTGTGCAATAATAAGACCTTCATTTAACACAACACTTCCCTTTGGACCAATCAACGTAACAGGACTAGAGCCTTGTATATCTCCTGAAATTCTTAATGGAGGTTTGAGCCCTAATTTCATGGCATCTGTCCAGCTCACTTCCACTTGAGATAATGAACGAGCGGGACCGAGAATACGTACACGCTCAATCGATCCTTTTGGACCAGCAACCACGACTGTTTCCTCCGCAGCGAATTGCCCTGGCTGTGAAAGTTCAAATTTAGGTGTTAGCTGATAATTTTCACCAAATAGCTGTTCTACCTCTGCTTGAGCAAGATGAACATGACGTGCGGATACACCAATCGGAATTTTACCGTCATGTGGAGGGGAAGATTGATTTTTTAAAACTTGTTGCAGAACTTCTTCCACAATTTTTTGCACTAAATTTTCTTGCATCCTGCCTCCTCCTTACGATAATACTTTTACTAATTTTCCCTGTGCCTGCTGTTCAATAAAACCAGCATTTGCTTCGTCTGTATCAATATGCATTTCAAGACTAAAGTCATTTGAAACGCGTACGACAACACCACGGAATGTAACAGGTCGATCACTGACTACTTCCACAGAAACTAATTCATTATTTTGTACTTCCAATGCTTTAGCATCTTCTTCAGTCATATGAATATGTGCTTGAGCAATGATAACACCTTGTTGAATAACTAACTCTTTATCTTGGTGAATTATTTTGATGCCTGCAGAGTTGTCAATATCACCTGATTGTCTTAAAGGAGGTGTTACACCTAGCTTCATTGCATCTGTTCGGCTTACTTCCAATTGTGTTGCTGGTCTTACTGGACCCAGTACACGGACATTATGAATAATGCCTTTAGGTCCCTCAATCGAGACACGCTCTTTCGCAGCAAATTGCCCTGGCTGTGATAGGTCAAATTCCTTTGTCAGTGTTGCATTTGGACCAAAAAGCACTTGTAAATCCGCTTCACTTAGATGGATATGACGAGCCGAAACGGCCACTGGAAATGTTTTTGTCGCTGTTGTCACATTAGCCACCTCTATATCTAGTTATTGTTTCGTAACATTACAGGACGAGAGCTGTCCTTTGTTTTAATCAGCTCTCATCCTGATCAATTTCACCTTGGCGTGCTTTCGCACAGTAACAAATTGCTGAATGAAGATAAAATTAAGCTTCAGCTTTTGGTAAAATCATTTCTAATTCGTGGTGTGGACGTGGGATTACATGTACTGATAATAGCTCTCCTACACGTTGAGCTGCTGCTGCACCTGCATCTGTTGCTGCTTTTACCGCACCTACATCTCCTCGTACTAGAACTGTTACGATACCTCCACCAACATGTACTTTTCCTACTAAGTTAACGCTTGCCGCCTTTACCATTGCGTCTGCTGCTTCAATTGCTCCTACTAAACCTTTTGTTTCTACCATTCCTAATGCTGTACTCATTTGTCATTCCTCCAAATTATTTATTTTGTAATGTGATTTGTTTTAATACCTGATCAACGATTTGTTGAACCATTGTTGTATCGAGAGCAGGCTCTTGTGATACAACCGACTCGACAAAGGACTGTACTTCAAACTCTGGTTTTGGCACTTCTACATCTTTAATGCCATAAGCCATACGTTTGATATTTAAAAGATGTCTTGCTGTAATGTTATCCGACGTGATATTTCCGCCAAATGTACCACAGCCTAATGTAAATGATGGTGCTAATCCTGTTGTGCCACCTACTGCGCCAATCGATGATAATGTATTGACTACAATACGTGAGACAGGTAATTCAACAGAGAATTGTTCAGCTAATGCTGTATTTTCAGTGTGAATCGAGCATGAATGTCCACGTCCACCAATATTTAATAGGTCAATCATGACTTGCTTCGCTTCTGTACTGTTTTCTACTATATAGAGAGCAAAGATTGGTGATAGTTTTTCAAGCGAAAACGGAATATTTTTACCAATCATCGTTTCCAATCCAACAAGTACTTTTGTATCTTCTGGTACAGTGATGCCAACTGAATCCGCTAAGCAAGTAGCTGATTTACCGACGATTTGTGGATTTACCTTTCCAGGAACAGGTGAAATCAATTTTTCCATTTTAGCTTTTTCTTCAGCATTTAATAGATAGGCACCGTTTTTCTTTAATTCTGTCTGTACTTGTTCAGCAATCACCCTATCCACAATAATGGCCTGCTCTGTTGCACAAATCGTGCCATTATCAAATGATTTACTTTGCACAAGTTGACGCACAGATTTTTGAATGTTTGCAGATTTTTCGATATACGCTGGAACATTTCCTGGTCCTACGCCATAAGCAGGTTTTCCTGAACTATAGGCAGCTTTCACTAATGCTCCGCCACCAGTCGCTAGAATTAAGTGAATATCTGGATGCTTCATTAGTTGCTGCGTAGCCTCCATTGAAGACATTGTTAAGCATTGCAACAATCCTTCTGGTGCCCCTGCCTTCTCAGCAGCTACTCGGCAAACATCTAACGCCTCTTTTGTACATTTCACGGCATATGGATGTGGACTAAGCACTAAACCATTTCTTGTTTTCAATGAGATTAGCGTTTTAAAGATGGCTGTAGATGTTGGATTCGTTGTTGGCACAATACCTGCGATGACCCCAAAAGGACTCGCAATCTCTGCCACTTTTTTAATCCGATCATAGCCTACAATACCAACCGTTTTTAATTCTTTAATATCTTCATAGACATCTCGTGAAGCTACTTCATTTTTCATTTTTTTATGATTAGGGATACCCATCCCTGTTTCCTGCACAGCCATTTTTGCTAAACGGTCTGCTTCCTTAAAGGCAGCATCTGCAACAGCCTTCACAATGCTGTCTACTTGCTGCTGTGAAAATTGCATGTAGGCAGCCTGTGCTGTATTAGCATGTTTAACGGCATCTCTCATTTCTTGAATTGCTAATAAATCTTTGTCTAACGTGGCCATAAAGCCGCCTCCTTTCTAAATCACTGGATTTCTAGCTATATTTTCAATAGCTTCTCTGAAAGCATTTGCCGCAGCCTCACAAGATGATTGACTACCACTTAATAAGCCGCCACCAAAATTGGTTTCAGACGGAGGGCCAAAGAAAACCTTTAACTCTACATCTGCCGCCTTTAATGCTGCATCTAATCCAACTACTGCCTCTAGTGGCGGTGCGATTAAATAGGCAAGTGGTGTGCCAACATTTACATCCGCCAACTCGGCAAGATATGTCCCACAGCTTGCCACTGTATGGGCAAATAGGGCGTGATTTTCATTGTTATTAATCGCCTCGAAATACGTATCAAACTCAATTTTTTGTTGAATAGCATCAAGACCGCTACGAATCTCGTCAGGCGAGCTTCCAGCAATGATGCCAATCATTTCCCCTGACAATGGGCCAGATGCATGAGCTGCTCCCGCATAGAAACTTTTCGCATAGACAACATCGACATCTGCCTTTTTCGTTGCTTCATCAATGGCAACATACCCAACATCATCAATTGTCAATGTGACAAGCCCAATGCTATGGTGATAAGGCTTTAAATCTAGCTGCTCTGCTAATTCACTATTCACTCTTGGAATGGTTTGCATCGCCAAAATTTGTGCCATTATTTTTTGAGGTGTCATCTTTTGGCCCCCTAACCTTCTTTAGCGACAAGATCTACGCCACTTGCCTGGTATTGCAGGATTTTTTGTACGACTGTACCTAGATACGCTCCAGCCTCTAATGGTGGAATTCCACCTTTGTGAATGTTTGAAATCACCATTCGCTCAGCCTCCACTGTGCCAATTCTCGGCTTATAGCATAAGTAAGCACTCATGGATTCAGCTGATACAAGTCCTGGACGCTCACCAATTAAATAAACGATGACCTCTGGCTGTAAAATCTCACCAATCTCATCCATTAGTGCTACGCGCCCTTTATCAATATAGAATGTCGTACCAATTTCAATATTTAAATTGCTAAGACTTTGCTGTAGCGCTAAATAAACATCTTGTACATTTTCTTCAATCGCACTAGCACTTAACCCATTTGAAATAATAATTTGAACCTTTGGATTTAGTTTGCATTTGGATTGAATCAATGCTTTTCCTTCCTCTGATAAACGGCGACCTAAATCTGGTCTTGTAATGTATTCTTCCTTATCTGTTACCTTCGTTGTCACTTGAAAGACATTCAGCTTTTGTAACAGCTCTTCTGTTACTTCACCATATACTGCATCAACTGCTGCTGCATGATCGAGTCGAAATTTTAACCATGTTTTTGTTTTAGGTCTTGTTCCAGCTCTGCCAACACCTATTCTTGCAGGGGTATGCTGTTTAGCTGCTTGTACACTTTCAGACACTTCATCAGCTTCAAAGCTAAAGGGTTGAATAGCTCCTCCGTTATAGGGAGGGTCAAAGTAATTTGCCTGGCCTTGCGAACCCTCTGACTGGAACGATTCCTGATGATAAAGCTTAATTAAAGGTTCATTTGTTTGGATTAGACTTGGGACTTCCTCTTGTTGACTTGTTACTGTATCATAAAATTTTATAAGAGTTTCCTTTGGTTCCTCAGCATCTACAGTTGTTTGATTTGTTGAATTATCTGACACATTATTCCCCAGCTTTTCTACCACAAGCTGTGTAATCATTGATACTAATTGTTCATTCAATGGACTCACCTACCTTTCAAATAAAGATAAATCGCCAGCTCTTGCTGAAAGACGACCATTTTCATAAATGCCCATTTTCTCAAGCCATGCTAAAAATTCAGGCGCTGGTTTTTTACCAAATGTTTGAAGTAATGTAGCAACATCATGGAAGCTCATTGACTGATAGTTCAGCATGACATCATCGCCCATAGGTGCAGCAATAATGAAGTTGACACCAGCCGCTGTGAGTAAAACACTTAAATCCTCAATATCATTTTGATCGGCCTTGATATGGTTTGTGTAACAAATATCAACTCCCATTGGAATGCCATGCATCTTGCCCATAAAGTGGTCTTCTAAACCAGCACGTATAACCTGTTTGTTATTGTATAAATACTCAGGTCCAATAAAGCCAACAACCGTATTAACGATATAAGGATTAAAATGTCTTGCAAAACCATAGTTACGTGATTCAAGGGTTACTTGGTCAATTCCCATATGTGCCTCTGCTGAAAGCTCCGAGCCTTGTCCTGTTTCAAAGTAAAATAAATTCGGACCAGTACCAGTGCCCTGCTTCTTCACAAGCTCCTCTGCTTCCCTAATTAAGTCAGCTGAAATACCAAAGGAACGGTTAGCTATTTCTGTTCCAGCAATACTTTGGAAAATCATATCTGCTGGAGCGCCTTGCTTAATGGCCTTCATTTGTGTTGTGATATGTGCCAACACACAGTTTTGCGTAGGAATCGACCAATCATTGATGAATTCTTTTGTAGCAGTTAATACTTTTTTAACACTTTCAACAGAATCATCCACTGGATTTATGCCGATAACAGCATCCCCAATACCATAGGACAAACCTTCTTTTAGGGAGGCAATAATGCCGTCTATATTGTCTGTTGGATGGTTGGGCTGTAATCGAGATGAAAGGGTGCCCTTTTGTCCGATGGTAATATTACAAGTTGACAGTATTTCTACTTTATTGGCTGCATGAACCAGGTCTAGATTGGACATAAGCTTAGTGACAGCAGCAATAATTTCAGAATTCATGCCTTTGCTTAAACGCTTTAATTCACGATCACCTGTATCATTCGATAAAATATATTCGCGAAGCTGCTCGATACTCCAGTTTTTGATTTCTCCGTATATTTGCTCATTTATGTCGCCCTCGATAATGCGTGAAACCTCATCATTTTCTTGCGGCACTAATGGATTTTCTCGGATATCCTTTACTAAAAGCTCACTTAGCACAGCCTTTGCTGCGATACGTTGTTGAACGGTTTCAGCTGCAATACCAGCTAGCTGATCGCCTGATTTTTCTTCATTGGCCTTAGCCATGACATCTTTTAATGATTTAAAATTATATTTTTCTCCACCAAATATCACTGATAGATTCACATTCATCCTCCTTACTTTGAGTGGAAGGCAAGAGTTTTCACAACAACAGGAACAACGCCAGATGGCAGAACCTTTCCTATATCGATGTAATCACCTGTCTCCACTTTGATTTGATCGATGCAAATAATTGGAACCGTTGAATTAATTGCCTGAATGGTTTGCCCAATAATCTTTGCATAATCTGATTGAATGACTATGATAATTGGTATTTCCTTGGAGCATCTTGTTGCCAAGTGCTGTAAAATGGCCTCGCCTAATGCATGTACATCATGAAAGCTTACATACGGTAATTCGCTAAAATAGAGGGCAAATGGTGAACGATTGTCCTGTGTGGAAAATAGGGCATCTGCTCTTTCCACTGCCATCTTCACCGTCTCATCAAATACTTTTGTAGCTGTATTCATATGGCAATTGAACACTGGTACATTTTTCAGTGGTAGTACATCTTCATCCACCTGAATGGTTGCCCCGCTTATTTCTGTTGTTTGCATACCTGCACCCGTTACCGTAGCTCGAGCAGTTTCTTCAGGCTGTAGCCATAAAAATGATTGTAGCTGCTCGTGCTGTACTAACATTTTCGCTAAACTTTCGCCGATATCATCGTACTGACGCTGTGTACAATCATTTTCATAGATACAGGAAGCTACACCACCAGAAAAGACAATAGCGTCAACTGGCTTAACCCAGTTAGGTAAATGACCTAACAGTAATGGATGGTGCTCATCTGTTAATTGACCATTTAGCGTTTTTACTAATGTGCTTACCAATTCTTGAATAAGCTGTGCCACACGAGCATCACTAGCTGAATCACCAAGCTGTAAAGGGTGTGACCATTTTTCCATTAGCTTCTTAATCGGTGGTGAAATCGATTGAATTTTCCCATTGTGAAATTCTATGAGTCTACCACCAACATGAAGTGTACATGTACCAATAACCTCACCAAACTGCATAACTGCAATATTCGCGGTACCGCCACCGATATCAATATTCGCAATAACTTTCGCAGTATTTTTTGATTGTTGCACTGTACCTGCACCTTTAGCAGCAATAATTCCTTCTAAATCTGGACCGGCAGTTGCTACTAAAAAATGACCGGCTGAGTCCGAAATTGCGTGGATAACCTCACTGGCATTTTCCTTTGTAGCAGATTCACCTGTAATAATAATGGCTCCTGTAGAGATTTCTGCTGGTGAGATTTGAGCAAGTTGATATTGCTGAAATATAAATTGCTCGATCTTTGCCATATCAATAATTTCGTGATTGATAAATGGCGTTTTAATAATAGGACTTTGATGTAACACCTTTTTTTCAATTATTTCGATCCGTGGCACATGCGTTATCCCTGCAACATTTTTCAACAGAAAACTACTAACAACCATTTTTGTTGTACTAGTTCCAATATCAATACCTGCACTATAAATTTTTTCTGTCTTCAACTTACTCCTCCCTCTCGCCGCTAAGAGCTATATATGAGATAAGGGCTATCACGATCCTTGACAAATTGGCGAATTTCTTCGTCAGTATTAAGCTGAATTAGTGGTGCAATCAACTCAATACCAAGATTTTGCCATGAAGAAGTTTTGACAATAGGACCGTGTGTCATGACATTTTGTAATAATCCTGTTGCTCTATCAACATCTGCAAGAGGCGCATCAATTTTTGTAATCACGCCAATTTGAATCTTTGGAATGCCTAAACTAAATTGTGGAGGAAAAACACTCCTCGATGACGTGGCATCCTGCAAATAAATCACATGTGTTACTTCAAGTGATGTCGCCATAATATTTCTGTAATACATTGGATTTTCAATATATTCTCCAGGCGTATCTACAATCCAATCATCAAAAACGAGAGCTTGCGTTTTTTTGGCTTGTCTATCTTTCCCTAATAATGCATTCATTAGCGTTGACTTACCTGCTTGCACACCGCCTATTATCATTACTCGATTTTTCATACGGCAGCACATCCTATGACTTCGTTATTTTTGATGGTGTATAGCCTAGCTTCTCTGATAAAAAACGGTTAATTTCTAACATCGCCATTTCCACCTCAGAGACACTACCAACAATCACTAGACTGCCTGTAAAGCGATCTAAAAAACCTAGTTTTACATTGGCTGACTTTGTGGCTAAATCACCAGCAATAATCACTGTTTCACTAGGTGTACATGTCATAATGCCAAGCGCACCTGCTTCTTGAATACCAAGCTTTTGAAACATATCTGGATCTGGATTTGCGATTAGATGACTTAATGTTAGTTGCTTACCGGGCACAAACTCTTGTATAAACCGCTTTTTTTCTTCACTCACACGTCATCACCTCTTTCTTCAAATTATTAAGACTTATTGTCTGTTTGGTATTCTCCTTCTTTAATAATGCCTGCCTTGCGATCTTCCTGTTCCAATCTTAAAGCTGTTGGTACAGACAATTTATAGGCTAGAATAATCGCAATCACACCAGCTAAAAACTTCCCAGCGATAACAGGTAAAATAATGGTTGGCTGGAAGTTAGCCGTAAACGATAAATGATCTCCGAGTAAAAATGCCGAACACACCCCAAAGGCAATATTAATAACTTTATCTTTTGGTGGCATATGACGAATCAGTGTAAACATCGCTAAGATATTAGCAATTGTTGCCAAAATACCAGCACTTCCTACTGATGATAAGCCTAATTTTTTCCCTGCTGCTTCTAAAGGTTTAGAGGCATATTTTCTAATTAAGTACACCATCGGGAATGCCCCCGCTAGCATAATACCGATGTACCCAGCTGTTTCTAACGCTCGGAATTGATCGATCTCATCTGCCATAATCGGATCAAAGCCCCACGCTCCAAAAACCTTCGTAAAGATTCCTGTGAAAATTTCTACAATAGAGAACACCAGCACAAGCTTGATACCAGCATCCATAACACGCCCAAAAATCATGAAGCCCTTAATCATGCCATTTGGAATTAACTTTAGTCCTAACGCAATTAAGATAACGAAAATAAATAAAGGCAATAAATTAATTAAAATTTGTAACACAGAAATAGCAAATACATATGTTGGTGCCTCAGTTGTACTAATTACTTCACGAACCTCTGTATTGAAAAGCACAATCATGATAGATGAAATAAATGCTCCAATTGGAATTGTTAAAACGCCTGCCATAATACCTAATGCCATATATTTATGATCACGTTTATCTAACATCGCAAGACCCATCGGAATTGAGAATACAATGGTTGCCCCTGACATAAACCCAACAACTAGAGCCATTACCCATCCCTCATATGACTCTTTTAAAGCATTGGCTAATTGGTAGCCGCCCATGTCCGAAGCTAAAATAGTTGTCGCTGCAATGGCAGGATCTGCACCAATTAACTCAAAAATTGGACTAATAAAATGACTAATAAACCATGTTAAGTAAGGTATAGCAGCCATGATCCCTGCTGCTGGGACGAAAATATGACCAACTGTATGGATACCATTCATAAATTCCTTACCAATCCCATACTCAGCATCTCGAATCGCTCCGATTGCCCCTAAAACAGCACAAATCATAATAATATAAACGATGATCGTTCCTATCATTGCCATCCTACTCATCACCCCTTTGTTTTTGATAAATCTATATAAAAAAAGACGCATTAAAGAAGAAATCTCTTTAAAGCGTCTTTGCTTCAACTATTTACTTGTAAGGTATTAATAATTCGTTTCGCGATCGTCACCATTTCCTGTTGAGTCTGCATGCTTTCATTTCGAATTTTTTTATACGCCTCATCCTCGCTAAGATTTTCTGACTGCATCAGTAAACCTTTTGCACGTTCGATAATTTTGCGTTTTTCTAATTCTGTTTGTTTATGCAGTAATTCACCGTTTAAACGGTTGAATTTATCAATTTGATGAAATGCTACTTCCAACGCTGGAAGGACATTTTTCTCAGAAAACGGTTTCATAACATATCCTAAAATATTATCTTGCTTCATGTATAGAAGCAACTCTTTTTCACTATACGCTGATATAAATAGCACTGGAATTCCCAATTGCTGTTCAATAATTTTGCTAGCCTTTAATCCATCTAGCTTAGGCATTTTAATATCCATTAGGATTAACTGAGGCTTGTGTGCAAAAGCCAGCTCAATTGCCGATTCTCCATTGTTTGCTTGTGCCACTACCTCGTAGCCATTATCTTCAAGCATAAATTTTAAATCAATAGCAATTAGTGACTCATCTTCGACAATCATTACTTTCCTAGTCATTTAGGATAAATACCTCCTCACTTACAGGAAACTGAATTTGAGTATGTGTACCTTCTTCACTAGGGATAATTGTAAATGTGCCAGCTAAATCATATTCAACAAGTCTTGTTATTATCTCCATTCCAAATGATGCCTTCACCTCTTGCATCCCAACGCCGTTGTCAGAAATATGAAGTGAAATGACGGAAGCATCCTGTAAAAATTGAATGTCGATTGTACCTTCCTCACGACCAACAAAAGCATATTTCAATGCATTTTGTAGTAGCTCACAAATGATTAGCGCGAGAGATACAGCCTTCTTCGAATGACAGAATAACTGAATGTCTTCATGATGAAAGACTAATTGAATGGAAGGTGTATTGGCTGTTCCCACCATCTTATGTCCAATTTTCTTAGATAACGCGATAACGTCTACTTTCTCTTCTGCATTATCCTCATTCTCTAAAATTAGTTCATAGACCGATGAAATACTATATATTCGATTTAATGCCTCTTGAAAAGCACTTGCATTGGAAGCTGACAAGTCATTTCGCATTTGCAAACGCAATAGGCTTGTAACTGTTTGTAAATTATTCTTTACACGATGATGAATTTCTCGTATAGCAAATGTTTTCATCATCAGTTCATTTTCTTTCAGCTTTAGCTCTGTCAGATCATGAATAATGAGAAGTGTTACTTTATCATTTTGACTGCGAATAGGAATTTTTTTCACAATGAAGGATTTACGATCAATCGTAATTTCTAAGAAAAAGACATCATCGCCTTTATCATAAACCTCTTGTAAAAATGGCAAAATCTTATTCAATGCAACATTGTCAAAATGTTCTAGCCCCGAAAGCTCTGAAATAAATCGATAGCCTGCAGGATTACTATAAATTACTTTGTTCTCATGATTAGTAAGAATAATAGATTCTACTAACAAATCAGAAACGACTGGTATTGGTTGAGAATTTGGTTCAACAATATGCTCAATTAAAGCAAAGGGCATATTTTGAAAATCATCTTTCGGTGTTGTTTTCATTTCCACCTTTTTTTCCTGAATTAACACGGCAATAACCTGTTTCTCGTTATTAAAGAGAGGGACAACATTTTGTTCAACAGTTATACCT
>Ga0213823_1001283_pt1 | contig 15964 bp, 15 predicted proteins | sample MC6MC0907MG_FD_179887 | JGI IMG/M metagenome (GOLD analysis project Ga0213823, IMG submission 179887) | Enriched soil aggregate microbial communities from Iowa State University, Ames, United States - MC6-MC0907-MG | ecosystem: Environmental > Terrestrial > Soil > Unclassified | place: USA: Iowa...
CCTGTTCCAGAAAACCTTTTGCCGTGTTGAGCATTGAGCCCCATGACGGATTCGGCGGCTGCTGACCAAGGCCGAGAAACGACAGGCTGGCCTCGGCGATAATGGCGGAGGCAATCGCCAGCGTGGCCTGCACCAGAATTGGTGACATCACATTGGGCAGCACATATTTCACGATGATCCAGCGATCCGGCAGGCCAATCGCCTTCGCGCCATCGATGTACTCTTCGTTGCGAATGGCGATCACCTGGCCGCGCGTCAGACGGGCAAAGATCGGCATGGCCGACAGCCCGATGGCGATCATCGCGTTAGTCAGGCTTGGGCCTAAAAACGCCCCCAGGGCGATCGCCATGATCAGGAACGGGCATGCCAGCAGCGCTTCGATAAAGCGTGAGATCACGCCGTCCCAGATCCCCTGGAAGTAACCGGCCACCAGCCCGAGCGGTACCCCGATCACCACGGCAATGACCACCGACATACAGCCCGCCATCAGGGACGTTCGCGCGCCCCAGACGATACGCGAGAGAATGTCGCGGCCCAGCTCGTCGGTGCCAAACCAATACAGCTCTGACGGCGGCTTACGCACCGCCAGGAAGTTAGCTTTGACCGGATCAAAGGGCGCAAGCCAGGGGGCAATCAGGGCGATGAGCACAAAGATGCCGACAATCACCGCGCCAATCACAGCACTTTTATTGGCGAGAAATTTCTTCAGCACCCGATTCTGCGCGCGCGGCAACGCAGGTACTACGGTTTGAGTCGTCAGTTCAGCCACGATTAACCTCGCATTTTCGGGTTGATGAGGACGTAGAGCACGTCAGCCAGCAGGTTCAGCATCAGGAAGCCAATCGCCACGATCAGCACCACGCCCTGCACCACCGCGTAATCACGGTTAAACACCGAATCGACGATCATTTTGCCAAATCCCGGAATCGTGAAGACCTGCTCGGTCAGTACCGCGCCGCCCAGCAGTTCACCAAACAGCAGCGTGGTGAGCGTGATCACTGGCACCAGCGCGTTGCGAAACGCGTGCTTGAGGATCACCGCTTTCGGCAGCAGCCCCTTTGCCCGGGCGGTACGGATGTAATCGGCTTTCAGCACGGCGATCATCGAGGCGCGCGTGTGGCGCATCAGCGTCGCCGCCAGGCCGGTGCCGAGCACCGACGCAGGCAGCAGCAGCGTGCGCAAGTTTTGCAGCGGATCTTCGCTGAACGGCACATAGCCAGAGGCGGGCAGCCACTGCAAATTGACCGAGAAGACCAGAATCAACAGGATCCCCAGCCAAAAGTGCGGTATCGAGATCCCTGAGATCGCCACAAAGTTGGCACTGTGATCGACCCAGCTGTTTTTGTTAACCGCCGCGAGGATCCCCATGCTGATGCCGAACACCAGCGCAATGATCATCGCCAGCAGCGACAGCTCCATCGTGACCGGAAGTTTGCTGGCAATCAGCGACGTCACGGGCTCGTGAGTGCGTAAAGAGACCCCCAGATCGCCCTGCAGCGCACGCGTTAGCCAGTCAAAATATTGCACCGGCAGCGGCGCATCGAGATTCAGTTCTGCGCGCAGCTGAGCAATCACCGCCGGATCGCGCTCTTCGCCCGCCATCGCAATCAGCGGATCGCCGGGTAGCAGTTTTTGCAGCCCGAAGACCATCATGCTCACCAGCAGTAAGGTCGGGATCGCCAGCAGCAGGCGTTTGCAAATCAGTTCCAGCATGGTTTCTCCTCACGCCCTCAGTTACTTAGCAAGCGACAAGCCCGCCAGACGCACGATGCCGTCCGGGTACGGTTTGAAGCCCTGCACGCTCTTGTTCAGGCCAAAAATGCGCGGCTCAAAGTAGAGATAGGCAATCGGCATGTCCGTTTGCAGCTGTTTTACGACCTTGTCGTACAGCGGCTGGCGGGTGGCGGGATCGGTGCTCAGACGCGCCTGGGTCAGCCACTCGTCGACCTGCGCATTGCTGTAACGGCCGTCGTTGAGGTTGCCTTTGCTGTTGATGAAACCAAAGATGCTGCCGTCAGGATCCGGACGACCGGACCAGCCGGAGAAACTCAGCTGATAGTCACCGCTCTGCTGACGATCGAGCAGCGTGGCGAATTCCGTCATTTGCAGATTCAGGTTAAAGCCCGCTTCCGCCGTCATCGCCTGCAGAACCTGGCCCACCTGCTGTGACGTTGGGTTGTTCGGCACCAGCAGATTGACGTTCAGCGGCCCGTTAATGCCCGCCGCTTTTAGCAGGGCTTTCGCTTTTTCCACATCGCGGGCCGGAACCGGCACCTTGACGTGGTAAGGGCTGACCGGCGAAAACGCCTGGTTTGCCGGGGTATACAACCCTTCAAACACCACCTGATTCAGCGCATCGCGGTCGATGGCCAGTGAGAACGCTTCGCGCACACGCGCATCTTTGAACGGATCGTTGGCCGGAACTTTGCCGTTATTGATGTTGAAAGTGATCCCCTGATAACCGAGACCGGTCACTTTCGCCAACGCCAGTTTGCTGTCGGCTTCGACGGTTTTCACGTCGCTGGCGGCGATACCTTCTGTCAGATCGAGATCCCCCGCGCGCAGGTTTGCCAGACGCACCGAGGAATCCGGGATCGGCAGATAGATGATTTTGTCGAAGTGATAGGCGTCTTTGTTCCAGTAGTTGTCGAAACGGCTCAGAACGATGCGGTCCTGAGAGACGCGGCTGTCAAATTTGTACGGGCCAGAACAGACAGGATGGGCGGCAAAATCCGGCTTTTTGGCCGCTTCCGGCGCCATCATCGCCCCTGCGCGGTCGGTCAACTGCATCAGCAGCGCGGCATCCGGCGTTTTCAGGTGAATGGCTATCTGGGTCGGGCTTTTCACCTCCACCGATTCGACAGAAGAGATTTCACTTTTACGCAGCGAGCCTTTTAAGGTCAGGGCGCGTTCGAGGTTATATTTCGCCGCTTCAGCGTCAAATTTTTCGCCATCGTGGAAGGTCACCCCCTCACGCAGATTCATGGTCAGAGTTTTATTGTCGTCGCTCCAGGACCAGTCTTTTGCCAGGCCCGGCACGACCTTCAGATTTTCATCCACGTCCACCAGCCTGTCGCACAGAGAGGCGAAGACGAAGCGGCCATAGTAGGTGCGCGCCAGATGAGGATCGAGCATATCCGGGTCTGCGCCCAGACCAATTCGCAGAACGCTTTCCGAGTGCGCAGGGAGTGCTGCGCCCAACAACATAACACTTCCCAGTACGGTCAAAAGAGAATTACGCATTGTCATTATCATGAGTTCCTTGCTGGAAGAGACGAGAGTGATGCCGCATGTTCAAACAGCGCGCGGCGGCGCAAAAAGGCAGCGGATGGCGGTGCTATCTGGATAACACTGCGATCGCGGTTAATTTCCTGCCAGCGATGGCAGGCCACCTGGCGCCCGCCCTTCAGAACCTGTGCGATGGGTTCGACCTGGCGGCATTCATCCGTGACATACGGGCAGCGGGTGTGGAACCGGCACCCGGAAGGGGGGGTCGCCGGGTTCGGTAAGTCGCCCTGCAACAGCGGCGCGTCACGTTCCATGCCCGGCTGCATCTGGGGCGCAGAGGCAATCAGCGCCTGCGTGTACGGGTGCAGCGGCGCGTCAAAGATTTCATCGACGGTAGCCAGCTCAACAATCTGGCCGAGATACATCACCGCCACGCGATCGCTCATGTGGCGAATGACCGCCAGGCCGTGAGCGACAATCACCATTGTCAGCCCCAGCTGATGTTTCAGGCTTTCGAGCAGGTTCACTACCTGCGCCTGCACGGAGACATCCAGCGCGGAAACCGGCTCATCGCCCAGCAGCAGTTTTGGCCCGGAGGCTAACGCGCGCGCGATGCCGATACGCTGACGCTGTCCGCCGGAAAACTCGTGCGGATAGCGTCCGGCCCAGGCGGCAGGCAGCCCGACGGTTTTCAGCAGCTCCGCGACGCGATACTGGCGGTCGGCTTTTTTCATATTCTGGTGCAGCCACAGGGGTTCACCGACGATCTGCTCTACCGTCATGCGCGGATTGAGCGAGGCAAACGGGTCCTGAAAGATGATTTGCAGTTCACGACGAAGCTGGTTCAGGCGCGAACCCGACGCGTGGGTAATCTCTTCGCCCTGATAGAACACGCGCCCTTCGCTGGCCGCCAACAGGCGGAGCAGCAGTCGACCGAGGGTGGATTTCCCGGAGCCAGACTCGCCGACAATGGCCAGCGTTTCGCCCGGCATCACGGCGAGTGAAACCCGGTCAACGGCGGTGACAAAACGGGCCGGCGCAAAGAGTTTTTTCGGGCCGGGGAAGAGTTTGCTCAGATCGCGAGCTTCGAGGATCGGGGTAGTCATGCGATTTCTCCCAGCGCAATGTGTTGCTCAAGGGGCACACGGAAACAGGCCACCTGATGGCCCGCTCCAAGGGTGTGAAGCTGCGGTTTTTCATCGTGGCAGCGCGTCTGGGCGAACGGACAACGGGTGGCGAAACGGCAGCCCTTCGGCATCGATTCGGGCAACGGCACGCTGCCCGGAATGGTCGAAAGCTGGCCTTTACGCGCACCGAGAGACGGAATCGACCCCATCAGACCGATGGTGTAGGGGTGCTGCGGATCGGCAAAAATACTCTCGACGCTGCCCTGCTCCACGATCTGTCCGGCATACATCACCGCCACCTGCTGCGCGACTTCCGCCACCACACCCAGATCATGGGTGATCATCAGCACGGCGGTGCCGGTTTCGGCTTTTAAGGTATTCAGCAACGTCAGGATTTGCGCCTGGATTGTCACGTCCAGCGCGGTGGTCGGTTCGTCGGCAATCAGCAGGCGCGGATGGTTAATGAGCGCCATCGCAATCATCACACGCTGGCGCATCCCGCCGGAAAGCTGATGGGGATAAGATTTAAGACGCATCTCCGGCGCCGGGATCTGCACCTTTTCCAGAATTTGCAGCGCCACGTTCATGGCGTCGGATTTCGACATTTTCTGGTGGCGGATCACCGCTTCGCTAAGCTGATCGCCGAGAGTGAAAGCCGGGTTGAGGGAGGTCATCGGCTCCTGAAAAATCATCGCCAGTTCACTGCCGCGCAGATCGGCGTATTCACGCGGGGAGAGCTTGCGCAGATCGTGGCGACGGAACTGCATTTCACCGCTGACAATTTGCGCACTGGCAGGCAGCAGCCCCATCAGCGCCAGTGACGTGATACTTTTTCCGCAGCCGGACTCCCCCACCAGCGCCAGCGTTTCACCGGATTTCACGGTCAGGGAGATGCCGTCGAGCACGCTGACCGGCGATCCAGCGAATTTCACATTGAGATTGTGCAGGCGAAGGACCGGCGCTGCCTCCTTAAAAGGGATCGTCGTCATAACAGGGAATCATCCTCAAGGTTGATGGCCTGAATCAGGGCAGTTTGCAGGGTGAGCAGGTGTTCGCGCATTGCGGCGGCTGCTTCATTGGGCTGGCGGTGGATAATCGCCGTCATGATTTTGTGGTGGTGATCGTTGTAGCTGTCGACGCGCTCCGGGGTACGCGCCAGCTCACGCAGGTGCTGCCAGCTAGGCTCGCGCCTGACTGCATCAATAGCATCGAATAACCCCAGCATCAGGCGATTACCCGCAGCCTCAGCAATGGCGCGGTGAAAGGCGCTGTCCCACAGTTCGTTAAGATCGCGGTCATCCGGGCTGACCTTGTCGATGCGTTCCAGCATGCGCTGCATCAGCGCGAGGTTTTCCCTGGTGGCACGCAGTGCCGCAAGACGGGCTAAGCCGGGTTCGAGCTGCAGGCGGGCTTCCATCACTTCCAGCAGATTGGTTTGCTGCACCAGCCCTTGAAGCGCAAGAGGTTCAACCGGTGCGGCTGGGCCAATGAAAGTGCCTTTGCCCTGCTTGCGCCAGATGCGTCCCTCTTCTTCCAGCACGTCCAGCGCACGACGAACTTCGCGTCGCCCTACGCCGAGTGTTTCCGACAGCTCACGTTCGGTGGGCAGCGGAATGCCTGGTGTTGACTCGTGCTGGTTGATCAGACCGCGCAACTGCTCAAGTGCGGTGCTGGAATTTGCCAGAAACCGTGACGATTTTTCCATATTGGTTCGCCTGCTCTCATCATTGCTTTATTTTTATTAACAATAAGTTATTGATATAGATAACGTCTTATTGCCCATAGTGTTAAGCAATTAATGAACCAATAAATCATTGGTTCAGGAACTTTCTGGAAAATCGTAAGTAAGCTAATGATTATTTGAGACTTATTTTTACAGGATTGTTACAAGAGAAAACGTTTGGAGCGAAGGGATGAGACGAAATTGCACACTAAAAGTGCAACCATCGCACCAAAACCGAACAATTGTTAATAAATTGCACTACGAATATTAACTTTTTGTTAACCAACATCAGAGGGGAGCTAAGAGAGATAAGGCGCTGAAATGACGAAAGCCTGAATCATTTCTGATTCAGGCTTTCTAATGTGGCGGAACGGACGGGACTCGAACCCGCGACCCCCTGCGTGACAGGCAGGTATTCTAACCGACTGAACTACCGCTCCGCATTGTTCCCTTGGGAACGAGGCGAATATTACGGTTTGGTTCCGATCCCGTCAACGCTTTTTCTCAACTTTTGAATCAGTTGCTGCAAAATTCGCCCACACGGTGCTTTTTACAGCATAACGGCATCTGTTATGCGCGCCAGAGGCAGCTGCCGCCCTTCTTTTGCACGATATCGAGACGCGATTCATGGGCGGCGATCTCTTCGTCACTGGCTAAAATCACCCGCAGACGGCTCGCCTGACGCACCACGCGCTGAATTCCGGTGTCACCCGCCTGACGGGAGTCGTTTTCGGTGCTAAACGCCATCGAAGTCTGACCGCCCGTCATGGTCAGATAGACATCCGCCAGAATCTGGGCATCGAGCAGTGCGCCGTGAAGCGTACGCTTGGTGTTATCTATTTCGTAGCGCGAGCAGAGGGCATCGAGGCTGTTACGCTTGCCCGGAAACATCTTCCTCGCCAGAGCCAGGCTGTCGGTGACTTTGCAGAAGGTATTGGTTTTCGGGATATTGCGGTTGAGCTTACTGAACTCATAGTCCATAAAGCCGATATCGAACGAAGCGTTATGGATGACGAGCTCAGCCCCGCGGATGTAGTCCATAAACTCATCGGCAACATCGGCGAAGGTCGGTTTATCCAGCAGAAACTCATCGGCAATTCCGTGAACGCCGAACGCTTCCGGGTCCACCAGACGGTCGGGCTTCAGGTACACGTGGAAGTTGTTGCCGGTGAGACGACGGTTCACCACTTCGACGGCACCGATCTCAATGATCTTGTGGCCTTCGTAATGTGCGCCAATCTGGTTCATACCGGTGGTTTCGGTATCGAGGACGATCTGTCGTGTAATTGCAGTGCTCATATCGGTCATTTATGTCAGACTCGTCGTTTTACTGATCGTTTCAAATACAGGAAGTCTACCAGAGATGATTAAGCAGGTAGAAATTTTCACCGATGGATCTTGCCTCGGGAATCCAGGACCGGGCGGCTACGGCGCCATTTTGCGTTACCGTGAGCATGAGAAGACCTTTAATGAAGGTTTTCGTCTGACCACTAATAACCGCATGGAGTTGATGGCCGCGATCGTCGCACTGGAAGCATTAAAAGAAGATTGCGATGTGGTTATCAGTACCGACAGCCAGTATGTGCGCCAGGGGATTACCCAGTGGATCCATAACTGGAAAAAGCGTGGCTGGAAAACGGCCGATAAGAAACCGGTCAAAAATGTCGATCTCTGGAAGCGTCTGGACGCGGCACTGAGCCATCACACCATTAAGTGGGAATGGGTCAAAGGGCATGCGGGGCATCCGGAAAACGAACGTTGCGACGTTCTTGCGCGCGAAGCGGCGATGAATCCGATCCACGATGACGTGGGCTATCAGCCGGAATCCTGATCAGGGTTTTCGGTACTGTCGCGTCGCCCCGACGGTCTGACGGATTTGTGCTTTTGATTTGCTCTGTTTCATCGGGTTCAGCGTAAGTGGAACCGTTCGCTTACGCGCGACGATGAGCTGCATGCAGCCAAGTGCTGGCAGATGGGTTGTCAGCATTTTACCGCCCTTCCCCGCCCAGGGTAAAACCTGGAAGCCGCTGTAGTACATCACTTCAAAATTCAGTAATGACAGCCAGTCGAGCTGACGTGTAAACGTAAACATGCGGCTGTTATAGGGCGGCGTGCGGCGCAAAACGGGCACCAGCTTGCGCAATCCCATCAGGCTCATCGGATTGAAACCGCTGAGGACCAGCCAGCCGTCATCGATTAGCACGCGGTCGGCTTCGCGCAGTAAACGGTGCGGGTCGCTGCACCAGGGGAGCGTGTGGGCCATCAGGCAGGCGTCGACGGATTTCTCGGCGAATGGCAAATGGAGCGGATCGGCTTTAACCTGAAGGGGGTGACCGTTAAGAGAGACATTCACCTGATGGGAGATGGCGCAGCTTTCGGAGTTGATTTCCGCGCTCAAATTGCCAATCTTAAGCAGATGAAAACCATACATTTTTGCAAACCAGGGATTGAGCTGACGCTCAAGCGCCTCGCGATAGTATTCACCCCACCGCAACTGGGACCAGTGCTCTGGTGCTGAGACAATCTGAGGTATCCTTGCCGGCTTCATCAACACACCCGTTACGTAATGAGAGGTAATTTATGAATCTTATCAGCATTCCCGCATTTCAGGACAACTACATCTGGGTTTTAGTCGGCGATGATAAGCATTGCATTATTGTCGATCCAGGCGATGCGGCACCGGTATTACAGGCCATTGAAGAAAACGGCTGGCAGCCAGAGGCCATTTTGCTGACTCACCATCATCACGATCATGTCGGCGGTGTCCCTGCTTTGCGGGCGAAATTTCCCCATTTAGTGGTTTATGGTCCGCAGGAGACACAAGATAAGGGCACGACTCGGGTAGTCGAAGATGGCGAAAAAATCCTCATACTGGGATACGATTTTTCTGTATTTGCTACACCCGGTCACACTTCCGGACACATTTCTTTCTTCAGTTTCCCTTATCTTTTCTGCGGTGACACGATGTTCTCCGGCGGGTGCGGAAGATTGTTCGAAGGGACACCAACCCAGATGTACCAATCCTTCCAGAGGATAAGCGCTCTCCCTGATGATACCCTCGTTTGCTGTGCCCACGAATATACATTAGCAAATATGAAGTTTGCATTGAGCATCTTGCCTGACGATCCTGCGATTCAGGATTATTACCACAAAGTGAATGAGTTACGGGTAAAAAAACAAAATACACTGCCCGTAATTCTGAAAAATGAGCGCAAAATAAATTTATTTTTGAGAACCGATGATATTGATTTAATTAACAAAATTAACCAAGAAACAAATTTGCAACAACCTGAAGAGCGTTTTGCATGGTTACGGTCAAAGAAAGATGACTTCTGACAATTGCGGGTTGCCTTTTGAAAGTTTCGCCGTTATTATCGCTCGTCTTTTAAGCAACTATTGACACACACATGAAGGCAAAAGCGATATTACTCGCCTCTGTCCTGCTTGCTGGGTGCCAGAACACTGGCAACATACAGCAGCACGCACAGAGCCTTTCTGCAGCTGGTCAAGGGGAAGCAGGGAAGTTTACAAGTCAGGCGCGTTGGATGGACGATGGGACATCATTCGCGCAGGAACAGGACTTGTGGGCCTCTATTAGCGACGAGCTGAAGATGGGGATTCCGGAAAACAACCGGATTCGCGATCAGAAACAGAAGTATTTAAGTAATAAGAGCTATCTCCACGATGTAACTTTACGGGCAGAGCCGTATATGTACTGGATAGCAGGGCAAGTTAAGAAACGTAACATGCCTATGGAACTGGTACTACTACCCATAGTGGAGAGCGCTTTTGACCCGCACGCGACGTCTGGTGCCAATGCCGCAGGCATTTGGCAGATCATTCCTAGCACAGGGCGCAATTATGGTTTGAAACAGACTCGCGGCTACGATGCGCGTCGGGATGTGGTCGCTTCAACGACTGCCGCTCTCGACATGATGCAACGTCTGAATAAGATGTTTGACGGTGACTGGTTGTTAACGGTCGCAGCGTATAACAGCGGTGAAGGTCGGGTAATGAAGGCAATGAAAGCGAACAAGGCGCGTGGTAAACCCACCGATTTTTGGTCTCTCTCATTGCCACAGGAAACCAAGCTTTACGTACCGAAGATGCTGGCTTTGAGCGATATTCTCAAAAACAGTAAACGTTATGGTGTAAATCTGCCAACGTCTGACGAAAGTCGCGCGCTGGCCAGAGTGAGCCTCAGCAGCCCGGTTGATATGAAACAGGTTGCTGATATGACGGGAATGTCGGTGACAAAGCTGAAGACCTTTAACGCAGGCGTGAAAGGCTCAACGCTGGGTGCCAATGGGCCTCAGTACGTGCTGGTGCCGCAGAAGCATGCAGCGCAGTTACGTGAGTCTCTCGCATCAGGTGAAATTGCTGCCGTTCAGTCAACGCTGATTGCAGATGTTTCATCCGTCAGCAGCCGTAGCTATAAGGTTCGTTCCGGCGATACCATTTCAGGCATTGCATCACGTCTTGGCGTGAGCACGAAGGATCTGCAGCAGTGGAACAATCTGCGCGGTTCAAACCTGAAAGTTGGCCAGAACCTGACGGTTGGCGCTGGCAGCAGCGCACAGCGTCTCGCCCGCAACAGCGATAGCATTACTTATCGCGTACGCAAAGGCGATTCACTGTCCAGTATCGCGAAAACGCACGGCGTGAACATCAAAGATGTGATGCGCTGGAATGACGATACGGCCAATCTGCAGCCAGGCGATCAGCTGACACTGTTTGTTAAAAACAGCGCGACGCCAGACTCCTGACAGCCAGACCCATAGAAAAAGGCACCGATTCCCCCGGTGCCTTTTTTGTTTTTTCTTATCCGGCTTTTTGCGCTTCCGCCAGGATCGTATCGCTGGTAAACGACCCTTCTTCCTGCAATTCAAAGTACGCTTTCACTTCCGCCGAGGCACTCTCCTGGTACAAACGAATCGCCTGGCTTAACGTATCGGGTGTGCGCATACGCGCAATCCATGAGGAGAACTCCAGCGGCAGGCGGTCCGTCACCAGAGAGCGGGAAACTAAACCGGCTTCGGTAATCATCGCGAACCATTCACCGCTCGAATAGTTGCGAACGTGCGAGGTATCACGCAGGGCTTCAACGGTCTGCAGCCAGATATCGCGAACCGGGTTTCCGGGTGACATGATATCCATAATGATAAAAATCCCGCCCGGCTTCAGCACGCGTTTGATTTCGCGCAGTGCCTGGCCGACATCGTGCCAGTGATGGGCGGAGTAGCGGCTGATCACCACGTCATAGGTTTCGTCGTCAAAAGGGAGTGATTCTGCGTAGCCCTGGCGGGTCGAAATATTATTCAGCCCTTTTTCTTTCGCTGCGTGAGTGACAACCTCGAGCATCTGGCCAGACAGATCGTAAGCGGTAACGTGTGCGACATGCTGTGCAGCGACAAAGCTGGCATGCCCTGCTCCACAGCCTAAATCAAGAACCTGCGCCTGCGGAAATGCAGACAGGCGCTCGCCGAGACGCACCAGGTCGCGGCCAGAGGCGTGTACCGCACTGGTCAGATAGGCGCTTGCCTGGGAACCGAACTGTTTTTCTACGTTGTCATGATGGGATTGTGTTGTCATCGTACTGTCCTTTGGTTGTGATAAAAATAAAGGGCAGTACCTGCGTAGGCCTGCCCGACGGCAGACCTGACGCACCATTACTTCTCAGGTTTGCCGGGACTGAATTCAACAAGTAGTGGATTGTGATCGGAAGCGCGCGTCACCAGTACAGAGGCTTCGTGCACATTCAGACCACGATAGAAGACAAAATCAAGCGGACGACCAAACGCTTTGCGCCGCTGATCGTCGGTGAAACGCACTTCACGCAAGGACATTTCGCGCGCAAAGCGATACAACGCATTCATGCGCGGACGACTCCAGGCATTGAAATCCCCCGCCATAATAATCGGCCCACTGTGATGCGCGATCTGATCGCCAATGGGAAGTAACTGCTTGCTATACACATCGACACCCAGGCTAAAATTCACTGCGTGAATGTTTACCACCATCAGCAGGCGGGTATCGGGCAGAGGATAGACGGTGACTAATGCCGATTTTGCCAGACGCAGAATAGGCTCGCGCTCACGCAGTGGGCAGCAGTAAACCGGGTGCGCAGCGGAAAGCGTCATTACGCCCGAGGGGTGTTGGGGCAAGACAAAAGCGGGAACCTGGTCTGCGGCGAGGTAGTTGGTAGTTGCAAACCGAACCAGTTCAGGCGTGGTTTGCGCCTCCTGCAACAGCACCAGATGCGCATCCTTACCGAAATTCTTCAGCACGGATAACCACTCTGCACGCTGCTGCTTGAAGATATTCCACACCAGCACGCGAATTTTGTCATCGCTGCTTAAGGGGGCGCCAGCGGGCAATGCCTGGCCAAGACTCGCAAACGACCCCGGAGGCAAAATTCTCTCCGCAGGTTGTCCGGCAATATAGCGCATGGCATAGGTATTTTTTCGCACTTTTGGAAACGACCTCTATAACAGTAGAACCAGCCCGGAAAACGGACTGGTTCTACTGTTATAGGGATTTTAGGTCACACTTTCAACGCAATTACTCATAAACCTCTGTCTGGTTTTGTAAGCAAGCGCTTACTGATACTTATCCCAGTGCTACACGAGCCGTTTTATCGAGGCGACCACTCAGGCCAATCAGCAGGAAAGCAGCGAGGACGATCACGGCACCAATCCACGGCGTCTGCGCTAAACCAAAGTGCTCAACCGTTTGCCCACCAATGATGGAACCCAGCGCGATCCCTACGTTAAAGGCGGCGATGTTAAGGCCTGAGGCGACATCTACGGCGTTAGGTGTATACAGTTCGGCCTTCTGCACTACATAGACCTGCAGGCCGGGTACGTTGCCGAAGGCGAAGATCCCCATCACCAGAATCGTGCCCAGCGCCGCGTACTGCATGGAGGCGGTAAACTGGAACACCATCAGCAGCACAACCAGAGCCGCGAAGATGAATTTCAGCGCCGGTACAGCACCGTGTTTATCGGCAAGTTTGCCGCCCCAGATATTACCGATCGCGACAGAAACCCCGTATCCCAGCAAGATCCAGCTCACTGCACTCGGCGAGAAGCCGGCCAAATCCTGCATCATCGGAGCCAGGAAGGTGAACGCCGTAAAGACACCGCCGTAGCCCAGAGCCGTGATGGCATAGATAATCAGCAATCGAGGGTGCGTCAGCACTTTCACCTGATCGCGGAGACTGGCACTCGCACGACCGGGAATATTTGACGGTACAAGGATCAGGCTTGCAATCAGTGCAATGACCCCCAGCAGTGAGACGGCCAGGAAAGTTTCCCGCCAGCCAAAATGCTGTCCGATAAAGGTGCCCAGTGGCACGCCCGTCACCAGTGCAACCGTCAAACCGCCGAACATAATGGCGATGGCAGATGCCGCTTTCTCTTTGGGTACCAGGCTGGTCGCGATGGTTGAGCCAATCGAGAAGAACACGCCATGCGCGAGACCAGTCAGCAGACGAGCAATCACCAGCGTGGTGTAGTCCGGTGCCTGCCAGGCGAGGATGTTCCCGGCGGTAAACAGCACCATCAGCGCCATCAACAGCTGTTTACGTGGGAAACGTCCGGTTAACGCTGTCAGAACAGGTGCGCCAATCGCAACGCCCAGCGCGTAAATGGAGACCAGCAAACCGGCAGAAGGTAGAGAGATGGAAAGTTGATCGGCAATCGTAGGAACCAAACCTACGATGACAAATTCGGTCGTGCCAATTGCGAAGGCACTGATCGTCAGGGCAAGAAGCGCCAGTGGCATAAAATACTCCGTATCATCAGGATTAAGATGACACGAAGTATGCGCCAGTGTTTAAATAACAAAAATGGTCAAAATATCAATAGAATTTTGCGGGTGGTGCAATAATGAAAGCAACCTCAGAAGAGCTGGCAATCTTCGTGGCTGTCGTGGAAAGCGGGAGTTTTAGCCGGGCTGCGGAGCAGCTGGGACAGGCAAATTCGGCGATTAGCCGTTCCGTCAAAAAGCTGGAAATGAAGCTTGGGGTGAGTTTGCTGAACCGGACGACGCGGCAGCTGAGCCTGACCGAAGAAGGTGAGCGCTATTTTCGCCGGGTGCAGTCGATTTTGCAGGAGATGGCCGCAGCAGAAACAGAGATCATGGAAACGCGGAGTACACCGCGCGGGCTTTTGCGCATCGACGCAGCCACTCCCGTCGTGCTGCATTTTCTGATGCCATTAGTGAAACCCTTTCGAGAACGTTACCCAGAGATGACCTTGTCGCTTGTATCCTCTGAGACGTTCATCAACCTCATTGAGCGCAAAGTGGATGTGGCCATTCGCGCCGGAACGCTGACGGACTCGAGTCTGCGCGCCCGTCCGCTGTTTACCAGCTATCGCAAAATCATCGCCTCACCCGACTATATTGCGCAATATGGTAAACCTGAGACGGTAGAGGAGTTAAAAAATCATCTCTGTCTGGGATTCACAGAGCCGTTATCGCTGAATACCTGGCCGATTGCCTGCAGCGACGGTCAACTTCATGAGATTACCAGCGGGCTGTCCTCAAATAGTGGGGAGACACTGAAACAGCTCTGTCTAAGCGGGAATGGAATTGCCTGTCTGTCTGACTATATGATTAATAAAGAAATAGCCCGGGGTGAGCTGGTCGAGTTGATGGAGGACAAACGTCTGCCGGTGGAGATGCCCTTCAGTGCAGTTTATTACAGCGACCGCGCAGTCAGTACCCGTATCCGGGCATTTATCGACTTTCTGAGTGAGCATATAAAACAGCTCCCGAAGGAGCTGTGAGAGGGTTTGAGGCTACAGAGGGTGAGTTAAATTAATCCCAGTTTGGTGCCAGACCTTCCGGGCTGACCAGGCGGTCGTTGCAATCAAGCGCAGCGATCGCTTTTTGATCTTCATCATCCAGCTTGAGATCCCGCGCCAGAAGGTTGCTCGCCAGGTTCTCACGTTTCGTTGAAGAAGGGATCACTGCATAACCTTCCCCCATCGCCCACGCCAGGATAACCTGCGCCGCCGTTGCATTGTGTTTATCAGCAATACGCGCAATGACTTCATCTTTCAACGCTTTACCATACGCCAGCGTCATGTACGACGTGATGTGAATGCCTTTCTCTTTGGCCCAGTTCACCACTTTACGGTTTTGCAGGTACGGGGAAAGCTCAATCTGATTGGTGGCAATATTCTCTGCGCCAACGGCCGCAATCGCCTTTTCCATCAATGGAATAGTGAAATTTGAGATCCCGATGTTACGAGTCAAACCTAACTTTTTAGCTTCCAGAAGTGCCAGCATAGTTTCTTCAACAGAAACAGCATCACCTGGTGAAGGCCAGTGGATCAGCGTCAGATCGACATAATCGGTACGCAGCTTTTCCAGGCTCTCTTTCAGGCTTGGGATCAGCTTGTCTTTGCTGAGGTTTTCCGTCCAGATCTTCGTCGTAATAAATAATTCTTCACGTGGTACGCCGCTTTCTTCAATGGCCTGGCCTACAGCCGCTTCATTGCCATAAATTTGTGCCGTATCGACGGTACGATAACCTAATTCGAGAGCGGTTTTAACAGATGCGATGACGACGTCGTCTTTCAGGCGGAAGGTGCCAAGACCGAATGCAGGGATAGTCATGTAAATCCTCTTTAATCATTATGTTCGTTAACTGAGGATGATTATCGCGTGGTATAGGTATTTTGAAAAAGAGTGAAATATGCAGAGGATTTTTGCGTTTATAGCAATAATTAAATTTCAGACAAGAAAAAGCCCTGAGCGTTAACTCAGGGCTTTTAATAAGTGGCGGAACGGACGGGACTCGAACCCGCGACCCCCTGCGTGACAGGCAGGTATTCTAACCGACTGAACTACCGCTCCACCGAAGACTTCTGTAACC
>Ga0213823_1001285_pt1 | contig 15925 bp, 15 predicted proteins | sample MC6MC0907MG_FD_179887 | JGI IMG/M metagenome (GOLD analysis project Ga0213823, IMG submission 179887) | Enriched soil aggregate microbial communities from Iowa State University, Ames, United States - MC6-MC0907-MG | ecosystem: Environmental > Terrestrial > Soil > Unclassified | place: USA: Iowa...
AGGAGGGTATGGAGGGTATAGAGGGTATGGAGGGTATGGGTCAGACCACGATTCATGAACGTGGTCTGACCCGCTTACTGATAAATGTGGTCTGCGCCCGCTTATGCCTGGAGGGCGTTACGCTTGCTGAGTCGAGCAAGCGTGCGGCATGTGGGCAAGCCGCACGCGGGGGGCATTACTCGTCAGTGATGTCGATCATTCTGGTTTCGGCAGACAGGTAGACGCACAAGGCAGAGATTGCTGCGAGCACTACCGTGTAGACCGAGATGGCGTAGGGCGAGCCATAATGGCTGAGCAGGTAGGCGCCGACGATGGGCGCCGTGCCGCCACCGATGATGCCACCGACATTGGTGGCCATGGCAAACCCGGTGAATCGTGCGCTGGGTCCAAATGCCTCGCCGGTGAATGAAGGCACAGCACCGTATACCAAGCCATAGCCGGCCATGAACAAGCATGAGCCCAAGACCATGGGTAGGAACTGGCCTGTGGAAAATAGGTGCCAGAAAGGAAACGCGGCCAGTGCAGTCACCACGAAGCCAATCAACATCATGGTGCGTCGACCCAGTCGATCAGCCATTGCGCCGGCGAAGGGAACGATTACCAGGTGCGTGCAGATAGCTACCATCGCTACCGAGAGCACAAAGGCATTGGAAAGGCCCAGTTCCTTCTGGCCATAACTCAATGCGAACACGGTAAAAAGATAGAATGTCGAAAAATGACAGATGTTGGCACCTGCGACCAAAAGTAACTGTTTAGGATACTTGGTAAACAGGCGCATGGCAGGTGACAGGTTCGGCCCCTTGGCTGCCGCGCGCTTTTCGGCGGTCTTTTCGAACACCGGAGATTCGGCAACTTTGGACCGTACGAAGACGCCGACGACCAACAGAGCAAGACTGGCAATGAATGGAATGCGCCATCCCCACTTATAGAAATCCTCCACCGACAATAAACTGCTGACAATCAACAGCAACCCCGCCGAGGCGATGAATCCGAACACCGGACCAATGTTGTTGATGGCTGCATAAAAGCCACGTTTTCGCCGGGGTGCATGCTCAAGTAGCATGAGCACTGCACCGCTGTATTCTCCGGCAAAAGCGAAACCCTGGATGAAGCGCAGCACACACAGCATGATGGGTGCCCAGATTCCTACGCTCGCGTAGGTAGGCAGCAAGCCAATACCGACAGTGCTCAAGCCCATGATAATCAGCGTGAGGTAGAGCAATTTCTTGCGGCCTATCCGGTCGCCGAAATGTCCAAGCACCAGCGAGCCCAGTGGCCGTGCGACAAATGATATGGCGAAGGACGCTAGCGAGGCGAGTCTTGAGACGGCTTCATCGGTGCCTGGAAAGAACAGAGGAGCGAAGATCAGCGCCGCCGCGGTACCGTACAAATAGAGGTCATAGGTTTCTAACGCTGTGCCAAAGAGACTCCCGGCAACAACATTTTTCATGGATTTTTTCTTCTCATCATCAATAAGTTCATGATGAGTCTCGTTGTTACTTAAAAGTGAGGTTTGCATAGTTCCACCTATTGTTATTGTAAATATGCAAGCGTGTTCCTGTCCTTGAACGGAAGTTAGCTCTTACCTGTGAGCGCTTTTACGAAGTAGTCCTGGTCACCCATCTGCCCGCCTTTCAAGGCGATTTCCAGTTTGTCCAAGTACGGTTTGTTCGAGCGCACCTGACAGAGGGGCGCGCCGGGAGAGAGATCGGATTTAATAACCAATGCTTCAGGGGCGAGAATCTTAGTGATCTGACTTGACGTATCACCACCGGATATAACCAGTCTTTCGAGCGGATACGCCTTAAGAATGTCCAGAACGATGTAGCCCATTTCAACAGCCAACTGCTTACCGCCGCGGATTTTTGCCTCGTCACGAAGCAGTCCTTTGGCGGTCATCGCTTCGATCATTTGTTCGATTCTCGGGTCATCCGGACCTTTTGCCGTGTGGATCAGCACGGAGCGCCCGCTTTTGAGGTGCGCCACTGCCGTCGCCACTACATCCTGAACCCTCCTTCCTTTATGTGATTCTGCGAGAATCGCTGCCGCATCCACCGCCAGTTCGACAAATCCACTCGCGATAGCGGTATCGATTTGAGCGCGACTTAACGGGGATGCACTTCCAGAAATGACCAACACTTGTCTGGTGGGCTGCAGCGCAGTGACCTGAGTTTGGTAGGCATTTATCAGCCCCACCGAATGCCAGTGCTGCGTCAATCCATATTCGACACCTGAAGAGCCAACCACGAACAACGGCGCCGAGCTGTTAGAGATCTCCGTGAGTGCTTTCCCTGCTAGGGTCATATGTGCATTGGTGGTGCCGTCGATCAGAACCGAGTCATGGCTCAGAGAAGCTTGGCTGACCAAGAAACTCAGGTCGGCAGTTTGGTCAAGCTGAAGAATGTCAATTTTGGCAATCGATAAATTCTTTTGCTGGCCGATATGGACACTCAGATCCGCTTCTCCCATAGGCGTGATGGGGTGGGCCCGCATGACGGGATGGCGGTCGATCCGGTGTACACAGTGGTCGGTCTTGGACAGCGCAAACAAATTGCCAAACACGCAGTAACGACCCAGGGCCGGGTTACCCGCGACGATTGGCACGCCTTTTACCCCAAAGGCGCGTGATGCGAGCTCAATGACATGGCCAATGTTGCCCACGTCGGGAGCGCTGTCGAACGTGGAGCAAACTTTGTAATGCACAAGGTCGGGGGACAGGCGCTTGATTGCTTCAAATAGGTCTGGAAGCACCTCATCCATTTCAGCATTGGATAACGCGCGACTATCGCCAGCGATGCCAATAGCGTCGAAACCACCCAGCTCCTCTAACAACTCGGGGGACGGTGGCGCCAAAAACAGTGCGCATCTCAGGCCGGCTGCGGTAAGGACTTCCAGAGCATCGGTCGAGCCGGTGAAGTCGTCACCGTAAAACACCAGACGAAGCCTAGGCGTATTGGCTGACTGCATGATTCATACGCCTCCAAACTTTGCCAAGGCGGCGGTTAGTGCTGGCCGGCCCTCTGCATACTGTTGCAAGGGTATGCCTTGAGTCGCCGCTTCCCATCCTTCGCGCATACTCTGAATGCCGGCACCGATACCTAGGGGATGGCCGATAATTCCACCGCCCGCCAGATGCATGAGGTCCACCGACTGCAGCTTTTCGAAAAGCGTTGGCGCTTGGGCAGCCCATTGGCCGGAAGAGAAAACCGGTAGGATTGGTTGGACGCCCGAAAACGGGGTCAGGCAGCTCAGTGCCGAGGCAATGACTGAGTCATCCGGTTCCCAGAATTTGCTTTGAATGCCATTGACGTGCAGATGATCGATGCCAGCCAGGCGCCAGATTTTCTGATAGACCTCAAACGAAAAGCCCAGCTGTGGATTGCGGGTAAAGGCACCCCAGCCGTTGCGATGGCCGTGAATAGGCAGTTGGGAATGCTTACGGATGTGCTCGACCCCCGAATGCCCAACCCAGTTCAGGCAGAGCATGACGCAGGTCCCCCCCGACTCCAGCACGGCGTCGTGGCGGCGAAGCATTTCATCAATGCTCCCAGAAATATTAATCGCGTACATCGGCATCCTGCCGAGGCGATCTGCATGCTTGTGAAGTACAGGCATGACAGCATTCAGCCTCGCATCGAAGGATGCATAGGTCGGGTCGATCAGGAGTTCATCATCTTTGATGAACTCAATACCACCCGCGCACAGCTCATCGGCCACGGTAGCGGTCTGCTCAGGTGTCAGGCCGATGCTGGGTTTAATGATGGTGCCAATGATTGGACGGTCATGAACGCCGCACAGTTTGCGAGTCCCTTCAATACCGAACTGTGGGCCCAAGAAGCCAGCGGCAAATGTTGCCGGAAGATCGACATCGAGCACTCTTAAACCGCTGACTTCACCTATCTCGAATAGATTGCCGGCAATGGTGGTCAACAGTGCAGGAAGATTCGGACCAATATTGGCCGTTGGAAAAGCGATTTCAACTTCGCCGCGATAATATGTCGCCGAAGGATTGTGCCTGGCCAGGTATTCGCTATGTAACGAAGCACGGGTGACCGCTGGAAGAGACTTGACGGACACTACACGTGCCCGTGAACGCTCTTTCAACTCTGCAGATTCGCCGGGCAAGGCAATAAATGTACCGCTGGATTGCTCGCCAGCGATGACCTCGCCGACCCGTTCAATCGGGTAACTGCTCTCAACGAAGAAACGGGCCGTAAACTCTTCGCGCCCGGCTGTTTGATCGACCATAGATAATCACCTTGGCTTTACTTTTTTTATATTCAATGGCCACTTTTGCAGGGGCGGCCCTCACTTCGAATATACATTGACCCTGCGAACGGGCTAACGATATGATTTCCCGCTAAGTTGAGAAAAACTCACATTAGGTTTCTGGTTCGACCAGCGTTCTGGTCGCCATGGCCTGCTCATGAGGTGCAGCACATGTCATCCCCTCCGCGACCGTCTCTCAATGCACTCAGAGCTTTCGAAATGGTTGCGAGGAAAGGCACCTTCGGCGAAGCCGCTGATGCCCTTTCCGTGACTCACGGTGCTATCAGCCGACACATTCGGACGCTTGAGGATGTGCTGGGGGTCGTCTTGCTCACGCGTAATGCGCATGGCACCAAACTGACTCCCGAAGGCGCACGCCTTGCCGCCGGCCTGGGCCGCGCATTCAACTTGATCCAGCAAAGTATTGACGAAGTGCGCCCTCAACCTCTGGAGCTGTCATGTTCGGCGTCCATCATGATGCATTGGTTGCTACCAAGGCTTGCCGGGTTGCACAGCAACTTTCCGACGATGGAACTGGGCTTGAGAACCGGACACGGTCCAATCGACTTTGCTCAAGATGGCGTCAGCGTGGCGATACGCTTGGAGAGCATTGCCCCACCTCCCGGCATCGCGTCGATCCCGTTGGCCAATGAATGGATTGGGGCTATATGCTCGCCTGATTACCTTAAGGCTTCAGGGGTGCAGCAAATTAGCGACCTGAGTGGAAAAAAGCTGCTGGCTACCAAGACTCGCCCGCATGCTTGGAAAGAATGGTATTCAGCTTTGCAGATGACCATGCCCGATTCCCTTGAATTGGAATACTTCGAGCATTTCTATCTGCTTATTCAAGCGGCTAAGGTCGGCTTGGGATTTGCCTGTGTGCCGCGGATGCTGGTGCAAGCGGAACTGGAGAGTGGCGCGCTGGTAGCCCCGTTTGGCTGTGTTGAAGGCCCGGAAAAATTGGTGCTGTGGATCTCGCCCAACGCCAGAGCGCGGGCCGACACAGCGGACCTGGTGAAGTGGGTCGTAGAAGAAATGGCGGCCGAATGATCAGCCGCACAGGGAGTGCCTGGTCATTACGCGCCCCCTTCTGTTCGTGTCAGTGCTACTCAGATATCGCCGGCGCCCCACGCAAGGAAGCCACCATCCACGGGTAAGACAATTCCATTTACGTAAGCTGAAACGTCAGAGGCCAGATAACTGACTGCTCCGGCGATTTCACGCGTGGTGCCATAACGTTTCGCTGGGATGGCGTTGCTGTAAGCCTTACGGAACTCATCGCTGTGCAGTTCTTTGGTCATCGGCGTATCGACCGGTCCAGGGGCGATGGCATTTGCGGTAATTCCGTATTCGCTCAGCTCGACGGCCATCTGCCTTGTCAGCGCGATCACAGCACCTTTTGATGTGCCATAGGCCGTCCGGCCTTTGCCTACTGCGCGCATCCCTGCAACGGAGGCAATGTTGATGATCCGGCCGAATTCGTGCTTACGCATGATGCGTGCCGCCAGCTGACAGCACAAGAACGTGCCCGTGACATTGATCAGCATTGTCCGGTTGAAGACATCGGCATCAAATTCCAGGAAAGGCATGGTCTTGGCGATGCCTGCAGAATTGACCAGCACATCGCAGCGCCCAAACTTGGCCTCAACCCATTCGAACGCAGCAGACACAGAGGCAGGTGTACCGACATCGATCTGGAAGGCATCGGCGCAGAAACCTTGGTCACGCAGGTGTTGCGCGAAACGTTCGGCCTCGGTGGTATTGATGTCGCAAATGATTACATGGTGGCCATCACTCGCCAGCGCACTTGCCGCTTCCGCTCCGATACCCATAGCGCCGCCGGTAATTACGGCGACTTTCTTGTTTGCAAGCGTCATCGAGAATTCCTCTTTTATTATCGTTGCCAAGCCCAGTTGGTCAGTGGAAATCCTAAGAAGGCGCTGTCAATCCAGCAATCGATAAAAATTCGCTCGGCTGTCACAAAAACTCACTGACCGCCGTTCTGGCCTCAGTACCGCAGCACATAGGTAACGCATCAGGATTAATTAGCCGCAGGAACTTGCTCCCCATTCATGCGCCGCGTGTTCGCGACCCGGACAGCACTTGGGGACAAGCCCACGGCGGCTATACCTACGCACGCACCCACACCATCAAGGATGCCGCCAACCCACAGAACGTAAACAAGCAGTTCGACACCGACACACCGGAGCATCTGTTCAAGCTGACCACCAGCTACCACTTCCTAGAGCAACGGGGGCGTGACTTGGAACGTCCCCTTCCAGCCGGAAACATAAAAACCGCGACAGGAGAAATCAGCTCAACACCAACATTCAGTGACGCCCGGTTCACTCGCCAAGTACAAATACCGGACTAGACTTCATAGCACCGTCACGTCACTGCACGCACAAGCGCATCACTCAAACAGGACGTTGCCTCGCAGATAGGGATATCTCTCATGTTCAATCTCGACGATTCCGAGCATACGAAACGTGCCATCGCCCCTGCATTTGCCGCTGTTCCACCCACCAATGGCGGCATCGAAAGTACCGGCGTGGCGGTTGTCTGGCAGAACATTCTGCAAAGTGACGTGCTCCAGATGCTCTCGGACATCAACCCTCCGCTGACCGGCTCCTTCATCGATTACCGCTACTGGGCAAACGGCATTCTTCGTTGGGCGCTGAGCCAGCAGGATGATGACGGCAACCCGCTTTACGCGTTCGCGATCCCGTCGTGGGAAACGGGCTCTGACGACAACGGCAATCCCGTCGTCGGGGCGTTTCTGTTCCCGGTGGGCACCCAGGTCACGCTGCTGCAGCCCAGCGACGACGAACTCAACGCCGCGTTGGCGAGCGCCTACGGCAATCAGCCACCCCTCACGCTGACTTCGAACCAGACCGGCGATCCTGACGAGCGGCGTTGGGCCGCTGCCGCCCATGCCTATGCCCTGACGCAAAGCGACGCCAACGGTAACGCCTACGTGGCCGGCATCCCGAGCTGGGAGATGGTGGTGGAGAGTGGGCAGAACTACCGAGGCGTCTACGTCTTCAGCAACACCCCTGGCATCCAGGTACTCAAGGCGGGTCGTGCGGCACTGATGGATCAGATCCTGGCGGGCATTCTCGAACCCTTGGACAGTGCGAACCTGATGGACTCGAACATGAGTGTTCTGGCCGTCGCGGCCAACCGTTGGGCCATGCGCTACGGTGGTGTGTGCGGCGCGGGCACCTTTGGCTATTGCTCCGCCAGGTACGACGTGGAAAGCGATTGGTACACCATTTTTACTCACGACGTCGTCATCTGCTTCGCGCCACAGCAGCCAACCATGGACTTGCTGCAATCCATCGTCGATCAACCCGCCATGGCCTGGCCTGATTTCAACAATGCCTACTCGGCGCTGTGCGTTACACTCGGCGACATCATCAATGGCGCGAATTCCAACGATCCACTCGATCCACGTGGGCTTGCGACGTCCCCGGACTGGTCCCCGAACACCGTCACCACCGAGCTCGCCACTTGGTTGCAGTTCGACGCCAGCGGCAACTACAGCTTTTCTCCCACCGCCCCCGCTGCGCCAACGGGTGTGGCCGCCGATGACTGGCTCCAGATCATCTATACGGTCTGGCAGGAAATGAGCGCTGTCGAACAACTTCAATCGCTCTACACCTACACCCAAGGCACCCTGAATACCGCCCAGAGCACGGCCAATACCCTGATAAGCGGCGCTATCGCCAACATGCAGGCCAAGACCGACGACAGCACGCTGCTGGACTTCGTCCAACTGCTCAAGGATCTCGGTTACTCGCTGGTGTGGTTTTTCCCCGAAGCCGTCGCTCCCTGGGCCAATCTTGCGGTGGTTGCCGTGACCGATGTCATCCGCGTAATCACCAGCAGCCTCGACGGAACGTCCAGCTCGATCACCATCGGCCAGTACTGGGAGCAGGTCGCCGATTCCTTCGAAGCGAGCAACACGAGCCTAAGCAACTTCTATACGACCATCGTCAGCGACCACGGGCGCCTGATGAACTTCTACCACTACGCCGACAACGGCAACCTGCCGATACCCACTGGCAACAACGGCGGCTCCTCGACCTCCGACGGCGACAGCGCCACCGCTACCGCCATGGCCAACGGGTTGATGTTGCAGGCCTACCAGAACCTGATGCCGCTCTTCTGGGCAATCGCCTGGGCCTGCCCCGACCCGCTCAGCGGCAGTGGATATGATGCTTACTCGACACTCACCATTCCCAGAGCACCCGAGGGCACCTATGTCGAGGGGACGTATTACGAGTTCGCGATCATCTGGAGCGACAGCAATATCGTCAAAAGCTATCCAACGACAGCGATGATGACGGACCTCACCGGCACACTGAACGTCAACCTGATGGACATCATGGCCCGGACCGATCCCTGGCTCGGTGTCGCCAGTTGGTTTGGCTGGTTCCTTGGCAATCAGGTCAACTTGCAAGGCCCCTATACGCGCTGATCCGTCATCGCGGGCTCAGGTTGCGACTGCGGTGGCTGAGTGGATCGCGGAGCGGTTTTCTACACCGCGTCGTCAGGGGGCACTGCGCCGGCTCCGCTCTTCTATTGCTCATACCGCCGCTGAATCCGCTCCAGCTCCCCTGATCGCCGCAACTGCTCCAAAGCCTTGGTCCATGCCGCAACCACTTCGTCTTCAGAGTCCAAGCTAAAAGCGATATACAACGACGAACGATATAGCTCGATAGGAATTTTCCGCAGCGTGCCCGGCGCGATGTTCAACTGGCGGCTGTAGTAGGCCACGCCCGCATCGGTGTCGCCGATGATGATGTCGGTGCGTCCGGCAAGCAGCATGCGATAGAGCAGCTTGCTTTCGGTGGCACTTTTGTCCAGGTTGTTGAAGCCCAGCGACAACAGCATCGTCGGCACCAGGCCGGCATGTCGCGTGGTGATCTGCGGGGCGTGCAGCAGTTGTTCCAGGGAGTTCACCGGCGGCGCCTTGGCCAGTTGATAGGGGTGAATGGACTCTTCCACGATTGGCCCGACCCATTTGTACAACGACTCGCGTTGCGGCGTGCGAAACAGGGAGTACATGATGGTCTTGGGGCGGTGATTGAGTATTTGGGTGGCACGCATGCTGGGTTGCAGCAACACCTCGAAGTCATCTCCGGTCAGCGCCATGATGGCCCGGACGATCTCGGTGGTCATGCCGGTGAGCCGGTTGTTTTCCAGATAGTTGTACGGTGCCCATTCTTCGGTGACGATCTGATACTGCTCGGCCCTGGCAACCGTGCCGAGCAAGAGACAAAGCAGCGCTGCAACCGATATCGAATGTCTCACGCGTACTCCTTGTGGACCGTTCGGTGTTCGTGCATGGGTGGGCCTGATTCAAGAGGGCAAGGTAAGCATAGACCTAAACACTTGCCTGACAGTTGACGCAGTCCACATTCCGACCCTTAGCAACCTCTGGACCTTGGTGTAGGATCAGCGCGAACCGGATACGCGGCGCTCCCCTTGCGCCCTCCTCCCTGCGACCCAGCCCGCATGAATCCTATCGATCCCCTGTCGTTTCAACGCATCATCACCGCCCATGATGGGCCCCCCCTTCTTATGAGCCTCGACCCATGAAAATCTGTGATCAATGCAGGTCCGTCATTCCTGACGAAATCGCTGCTTGCCCGCGCTGCGTCGAAAAAATGAGGCTCTCGGAAGAGGCTCTCGCCGCCACGTCCCAGCCGTCGAAAGGGTTGAAAATCCTTAAATGGGTGTTTATCAGCATTGTGGTTGCGGTGCTGGCGGCCGTAGCGGTGGTCGTGTGGATCTTTAATTCGTTGGGGCCGATGCCCTCTTTTGGTTGAGGGCGACTTCAGGCGCTTGAACAGTCGTTGTGGCGAGGGAGCTTGCTCCCTCGCCACAAATGATCACGGCAACCGAAGCGAAACGCAGCTATCCGATTTTCCTATAGTTGTTATCGATGCCCACGCCGTTCTCGTCTTCGGCCTCTCTCTCTAATCTGCCCACCAACGCGATCGATGACGATCGCCGCAGATCAAACCGACCTTAATGGAGAGAGACACGATGAACACCTTCAACCGCACCCTGGCTGTCGCAACCCTGGCATTGGCCACCCTCAGCGCCGAGGCCGCATCGTCGGTCCAAGCCGCTGCAAGCGTGTCTGCGGTCGGCAGCGTGATCCAGTCTGCCAGCTACATCACCACCAAGGATGGCGTTCAGCTGTATTACAAGGACTGGGGCCCGCGTGATGGCCAGGTCGTGACCTTCAGCCACGGCTGGCCGCTGGACTCCGACAGCTGGGAAGGCCAGATGATGTTCCTCGCCTCCAAAGGCTATCGGGTGATTGCTCACGACCGTCGCGGTCATGGTCGCTCCAGCCAGCCCTGGGAAGGCAACGACATGGACCACTACGCCGACGACCTAGCGGCGGTGATTGAAGCGCTGGACCTCAAGAACGTGACGCTGGTGGGCTTCTCGACGGGGGGTGGTGAAGTGGCGCGTTACATCGGTCGCCACGGTACCGCTCGGGTGAAGAAAGCCGTGCTGATTTCTTCCGTGCCACCGTTGATGCTCAAGACAGACACCAACCCCGGCGGCTTGCCTATCGAGGTGTTCGACGGCCTGCGCAAGGCGTCCCTGGAGAACCGTTCGCAGCTGTACCTGGACATCGCCTCGGGCCCGTTCTACGGCTACAACCGCAAGGGTGCCAAACCATCCCAGGGGCTGATCCAATCGTTCTGGATGCAGGGCATGCAGGGTGGCAGCAAGAATACCTATGACTCGATTGCGGCGTTCTCGGCGACAGACTTCCGCGGCGATTTGAAGAAGTTCGACGTGCCGACCCTGGTCATCCATGGCGATGACGATCAGATCGTGCCCATCGACGCTGCAGGTCGGGCCTCGGCGGCGCTGATCAAAGGCGCCCGACTGATCGTCTACCCTGGCGCACCGCACGGCTTGACCGAAACGCACAAGGACCGCCTGAACCAGGATCTGCTGACATTCCTCAAGGAATAAAACCTGGATCGGTTGTGAGGGGCCTGCTCGCGAAAGCGGCGGGCCTGCTTGCATGGGTGTTGAATGGGCTGCCGTCATCGCGAGCAAGCTCGCTCCCACAGGGTGAATCCGGAATTGGCGTGCACCCAAGATCAACTGTGGGAGCGAGCTTGCTCGCGATGACGGTGGAGCAAGTTGCATCTATTCCTCAGACCGCCCCGCACCCTCACGATCATGGGCATAGCATCGGGTGAGCGGAAACGCCGGCAACCAGGACTCACGGCGCACGGTCCAGCTTTCGTAGGTGGGCATCAGTTGACCGGGAGCATCCAGAATCCCCAAGTGCACTTCGATTTCGTCGCCAGAACGGGCGAACAGCGACGAGCCGCAGCGAGGACAGAAAAATCGCCCGGCGTAGTCCCGGGTTTCGCCCTCGATCGTCACCGCATCCTGGGGAAACACCGCAGCCGCGTAGAACAGTGCCCCGTGATGCTTGCGACAATCGAGGCAATGACAGACACCGACGCGATACGGGCGCCCAGCAGCTTCAAGTCGAACATTGCCGCATAGGCAACCGCCAGTGAATGGGTCCATCGCGCATCTCCTCTACAACTGGACAGACAAACTTCACGAAACCGGTCGATCAATGATAGGCGCATGCTGCGCCATCAGCTCCACCACCCAATCGATGAACACCCGCAGCTTGGCATTGACGTGACGGTTCGGAGGGTAAGCCACGTAGAGCGGCATCGGGTCGAGGTGCCAGTCTTCGAACAGCGGCACCAACTCGCCTTGCGCCTGGTGACGCCGGGACATGTACTCCGGCAACCAGAGCACGCCCAGCCCCGCCAGACCGGCGGCGAGGTAGGCGTTGCCGTCGTCGATGGCCAGGGCGTAGCGCCCTTTGACGTAAAGCAGCTCACTGCCACGGCGCATGGCGTAAGGCAGGGATTTACCGGTGCGCGCCCACAGGAAACCCACGGTGCGATGGTGCGAATCTTCCAGTTCGCGCGGATGCGCGGGCCGGCCGAACCGTGCCAGGTAACTCGGGGCGGCGAAGACGCCGAGGGCAAGATCGCCGACGCGCCGGGCCACCAGCGACTGATCCATCAGCGCACCGCCGCGCACCACGCAATCGACACTTTCATCGATCATGTCGACGATGCGATCACTGACGCCCATGTCGATCTGGATGTCCGGATAGCGTTCATAAAACGCCGGCAAGGCCGGTACCAGGATCATCACTGCCAGCGGGCTCGGCACGTCCACCCGCAGACGCCCGCGGGGCAGCGCCTGGGCGCTGGAGACGCTGGTCTCGGCATCGTCCATGTCGGCCAGCAAACGGATCACCCGTTCGTAATAAATGGCACCGTCGGCGGTGACATTGACCTTGCGCGTGGTGCGGTTGAGCAACTTGACCCGCAACCGTGCCTCAAGCTGCTGCACCAATTGGGTCACGGTGGTCTTGCTCATGTGCAGGGTTTCCGCTGCCTTGGTGAAGCTGCCCGCCTCCACGACTCGCACGAACGCTTGCATCGCATCAAAACGATCCATTTCTGCCCCAGGTATCGATCCGATTGTTTGGAATTTACAAACAGTGATCGCCAAGGTTGCTCGTTTATCGCCCGGACACAAGCCCCTAGAGTGAGTTCATCGTTTGGAACCCACTCTTTGATGGAGATATTTAATGACACAGCGCGATGTAGTTTTCCCGCCCGGACGCCAGGCACTGTATGAGCGCAATCGCTATTCACCGGCGATTCGTTCCAATGGTTTCCTGTTCGTGTCGGGGCAAGTCGGCAGCACCGCCGACGGTTCGCCGGAACCCGACCTGGAAGCTCAGGTGCGGCTGGCGTTCAACAACCTGAAGGCGATCCTGGCCGCGGCCGACTGCAGCTTTGACGATGTGGTGGATGTGACGGTGTTCATGGTCGATCCCGAGTCGACCTTCGAACGGGTATGGAGCGTTGTGCCCGAATTCTGGGGCAGCGCGCCGCATCCGACACTGACGGCGGTGGGCGTGACGTGGTTGTATGGTTTTCAGTTCGAGATCAAGGTGATTGCCAGGTTGCCTGAAACCACCCCGTGATATCGAGTGTGGGAGCGAGCCTGCTCGCGATAGCGGTGGGTCAGCTTGCATCACTGTTGGCTGTGCCGGCGCCTTCGCGAGCAAGCTCGCTCCCACAGGGGATTCGGACAGGCCGAAAAATCTAAGCCACCAACGATCCAGTGTGGGAGCAGCTCACTCCCACAAGGGAATGGAAGTGCTGCGCCGGCTAACCTTTCACCGCCGCTTCAATCGCCGCAATGTCGATCTTGGTCATCGTCATCATGGCCTCGAAGGCCCGCTTGGCGACGGCCTTGTCAGGACTGGCGACCGCTTCAAGCAACACACGCGGGCTGATCTGCCACGACAAGCCCCACTTGTCCTTGCACCAGCCACAGGCACTGGCCTGGCCGCCGTTGTCGATGATCGCGTTCCACAAGCGGTTCGTTTCGGCCTGGTCTTCAGTTGTAATCTGGAATGAAAAGGCCTCGCAGTGCTTGAACACCGGCCCGCCGTTGAGGCCAATGCAAGGGATGCCGATCACCGTGAAATCCACCGTGATCACATCGCCCTCCTTGCCCGACGGATAATCGCTCGGGGCCTGATAGACGGCGTTCACCGCACTGTCGGGAAACGTTTTGGCGTAGAACTGCGCAGCTTCCTGGGCATTGCCGTCGTACCAGAGGCAGATCCTGTTTTTATTGTTCATTCCGCTTCTCCGAGAGGGACTGGACGATAAAGTCTAGCAGTCCCCCCCGAAAGTTGCAGATGGCCGGGCCTCAGGTAAACAGATCGACCCCCAGCTGGAACGCGACCCACAACGCCAGGCCCGTGGCAAACATCAGCGCGATGTTCTCGAACAGGTTGTTGCGATATTCCTTGCCCAGCAGGGACTTCTGGTTGGACATGATCAGCAGGCCCAGGGAAATCACCGGCAAGCCGACGATATTCAGCGCGTTGACGCCGATGGTCAGCGTGACGAAGTCCGGCATGCCGGGGAGCGACCAGATCAGCGGCGTCACGAGAATGAACAACATGAACCATTTGTGCATCGGATCATGGTGGAACTCTTTGCCGTAACGCTCCCGGCGCTCGGGCCGCACGTGCTGGAAGGCATCGGTGATCAGCATCGGAAACGCCGTGGTCTTGCCGGAGATGCTGGCGAACAGCGTGGCGAACACGCCGATAAAGAACACGTACCAACCGATCGAGCCGAAGAACATTTCCAGGGCCTTGCCCAGATCGCCCAGGGTTTTGACCTCGATACCGTTGGGTCGCAGGATTTCCGCACCGACGATCCAGATCGCCAGGTTGATGATGATCCCGACAAACACCGCAAACAGCAGGTCGTTACGCTGGATACGCTTGTGTTCAGGCCCCACCCAACCCTTCTGGCGCATGACATACGGATGGACGAAGTTGGCGATGGAGCCGGCCACCGCACCGATCACCGAGACGGCCACCAGCAGCGCACCGTGCACGCCTTCATCGGGCGGAATGCTGAAGCCGATGGTGCCTTTGACGATACCTGCGACATCCGGGCCGGACATCACCGCCAGGGCCAGGAACGCCAGCGTCATGATCGCCAGCAGGCCTTTCATCACGCCTTCGATCATCGAATAGATATTGCGCCCAACGAGCATCCACACCGCCAAGACCACCGCCACCGAACACAGCAGTGGATAGTCGACCTTGAGCAACATGGCCAGGGCTTCGCCAGCACCCTTGATCATGTAGGCATTCATCAGGTGCCCCATGAGCAGCGCATACACCAGCAGGAACCAGGCGAAAAACGGATTGAGCTGGGCATAACCTTGCAGGATGGTCATGCCCTGGTTATTGCAGAGCTGGAAGCGCGCGATGATGTTGACGATCAGGTAGCGCAGCAGCAGAGAAACCGCCAGCACCCACATCATTGCGTAACCGTAGTTCGCCCCCGCCACGGATGAGGTGATCAGGTCGCCGGCACCCAGCCAGGAAAGAACGGCAATGATGCCGGGGCCGAGAAGCTTGAGCAGACGCACGAAACGGCCTTGCACGGGCGCCGCAGCCTTGCCTTCAGCGGAAGGAATGCTCGTCATGGATGGAGTCTCCGTTTATTTTTTTTGTGAGAAACGGCCACAGTCGAACATATTAGATACGACGTCGTACAACCATTATTCGTGCGTAATTATGTAAAAATGTTTCATAGCATTCGCCCCCCGATGTACCGCTGTATTCAAGAGCAAATTGCCACTAATCCTTCACCTGCTCGCCGTTATCGACCAGCCAGCGCACCATCTTCGCCAACGGCACCCGATGCTGCTGGATGGCGCACCAACTGACATGTTCATGGCGATACAACTCGACATAACGGTTGAGCAATACATGGCGACCATCCTCGGCCAAGCGCAATTCAACTTCACGACAGTGCAATACATCCGGCTCGAGCGAGCGCATTCGCCGATGCAAGACCAGCGCCTGGTTATTCATCGGCAGCGGCTCCATCCTGGCACTGAGGGTGGCCCTCCTCCACCGCTCCCAACTTGCCCTGCGCGACAAGATCGGCACGCCGCTGCGCCGTGGCATCGCGAAGTGCCACGTAGTAATCCGGTTCGGCCTGCAACTCGTCGGTCAGTG
>Ga0213823_1001293_pt1 | contig 15846 bp, 11 predicted proteins | sample MC6MC0907MG_FD_179887 | JGI IMG/M metagenome (GOLD analysis project Ga0213823, IMG submission 179887) | Enriched soil aggregate microbial communities from Iowa State University, Ames, United States - MC6-MC0907-MG | ecosystem: Environmental > Terrestrial > Soil > Unclassified | place: USA: Iowa...
TCGCGCAACTGCACCACTTCCCCGACAATCACCAGGGTCGGCGCATGCACTTCATGCTGTGCCACCAGCGCCGGCAAGTCAGCCAAGGTACCGGTGAACACCCGCTGATTACGCGTTGTCCCCTGCTGCACCAGCGCCGCTGGCGTGCTCGCCGCACGGCCGTGGCGAATCAGCTCGGCACAGATGGTCGGCAACCCCACCAGCCCCATGTAGAACACCAGAGTCTGGGCAGGCGCCACCAGGTCATTCCAAGGCAGGTTGCTGGTACCGTCCTTGAGGTGACCGGTAACGAAGCGCACCGACTGGGCATAATCGCGATGGGTCAAGGGAATGCCGCCGTAGGCGGAGCACCCACTGGCCGCGGTAATGCCGGGCACCACCTGGAACGGGATACCCTGCTCGGCCAGTTCTTCGATTTCTTCGCCACCCCGGCCGAAGATGAACGGGTCGCCGCCTTTCAGGCGCAACACACGCTTGCCCTGCTTGGCCAGGTCGACCAGCAGGCGGTTGATCTGGTCCTGCGGTACGGCATGGTCGGCGCGGCGCTTGCCCACGTAAATGCGTTCGGCATCACGCCGGCACATCTCGATGATGGCGGGTGCCACCAGGCGGTCGTACAGCACCACATCCGCCTGCTGCATCAGGCGCAAGGCGCGGAAGGTGAGCAAGTCCGGATCACCCGGCCCTGCCCCCACCAGATACACCTCGCCGCCCTGCTGCACCGGCGCGCCGTCGACCATCGCCTGCAACAAGCGCTCGGCCTCGGCGCCCTGCCCGGCCAACTGGCGCTCGGCAATGGGGCCCTGGAACACGTTTTCCCAGAAGCCACGACGCTGGTTGACGTCCGGGTAAAGCGCCTTGACCTTGTGCCGGAACCGCGCCGCCAACCCGGCCAACTCGCCATAGGCCGACGGGATCCAGGCCTCCAGCTTGGCGCGGATCAAGCGCGCCAGCACCGGGGCGTCACCGCCACTGGAAACCGCCACCACCAACGGCGAACGGTCGACGATCGCCGGGAAGATCACCGTGCACAGGGCCGGCGCATCCACCACGTTCACCGGCAGGTTGCGCGCCTGCGCATCGGCCGAGACCTGGGCATTGAGCCCAGGGTCATCGGTGGCCGCAATCACCAGGCGACAGCCGACCAGGTCGGCTGCCTGATAGCCACGCACCAGGACCTCACCGCCACCTTCACGGGCCAGCGCGGCCAGTTGGCCGTCGACCTCGGGCGCCACCACCCGCAGCGCGGCGCCGGCATCGGCCAGCAGGCGCGCCTTGCGCAAGGCGATTTCGCCGCCGCCGACGACCAGCACACGGCCGCCCTGCAGCTTGTGGAACAGCGGCAGGTAATCCATTTAGCGGATGACCTCGACACCGCCCATGTAGGGCTTGAGCACTTCCGGCACGACGATGGAGCCGTCGGCCTGCTGGTAGTTCTCCAGCACCGCCACCAGGGTACGGCCCACTGCCAGGCCGGAGCCGTTGAGGGTGTGCACCAGCTCCGGCTTGCCGGTTTCCGGGTTGCGCCAGCGGGCCTGCATGCGGCGCGCCTGGAAGTCACCGCAGTTGGAGCAAGAGCTGATTTCGCGGTATTTGTCCTGGCTCGGCACCCACACTTCCAGGTCGTAGGTTTTCACGGCGCCGAAGCCCATGTCGCCGGTGCACAAGGCCAGCACGCGGTAAGGCAGCTCCAGCAGCTGCAGAACGCGCTCGGCGTTGGCAGTCAGGCCTTCCAGGGCTTCCATGGACTTGGACGGCTCGACCACCTGGACCATTTCGACCTTGTCGAACTGGTGCTGGCGGATCATGCCACGGGTGTCACGGCCGGACGCGCCAGCTTCACTGCGGAAGCAAGGGGTATGGGCAACCAGCTTGAGCGGCAGCTGCTTGGCGTCGATGATTTCGCCGGCCACCAGGTTGGTCAGCGACACTTCGGCCGTCGGGATCAGGTAGAAGTCAGCCTCACCTTCTCGGGTGATCTTGAACAGGTCTTCCTCGAACTTCGGCAGCTGGCCGGTACCCTGCAGCGCCGGGGCCTGGACCAGGTACGGGGTGTAGTGCTCTTCGTAGCCGTGTTCACCGGTGTGCAGGTTGATCATGAACTGCGCCAGGGCGCGGTGCAGGCGGGCAATCGGGCCGCGCAGCACGGCAAAGCGGGCGCCCGACAGCTTGGCTGCCGCTTCGAAGTCCAGGCCACCGCTGATCTCGCCCAGGGCGACGTGGTCCTTGATCTCGAAATCGAACGCTTTCGGCGTACCCCAACGGCGCACTTCGACGTTGTCGTCTTCGCTGGCACCCACCGGGACGCTGGCGTCCGGCAGGTTGGGGATGGTCAGGACGATACCGTCCAGTTCAGCCTGGATCTCGTCCAGCTCGACTTTACCAGCCGCCAGCTCACCGGCCATGCGCTCGACATCAGCCATCAGCGGCGCGATGTCCTCGCCCTTGGCCTTGGCCTGGCCGATCGATTTGGAGCGGGCGTTACGCTCGGCCTGCAGCTGCTCGGTGCGGGTCTGCACCGCCTTGCGGCGCTCTTCCAGCGATTCGATGCGCGCGACATCCAGGCTGAAGCCACGGGAGGCGAGGCGGTCAGCCACTTCCTGAAGTTGGCCGCGTAACAGTTTGGAATCGAGCATGTCGTTCTCTCGTTATGTGTATAGGTTGGTTCAGAGTCGGGTCAGGGACAGGCCGGCCCAGGTGGCCAGTAGCCCGCCCATCACGCTAATACCGGTATAGCCCACGGCCAGGGGCACTTGCCCACTTTCCATCAGGCGCACGGTATCGAGCGAAAAGGAGGAAAACGTCGTCAGCCCGCCAAGAAAGCCGACGATCAGGCCGGCGCGCAGCTCGACCGGCGCCAGCGGCTTGTGCAGGAACAGGCCGTAAAGCAAGCCGATCAGCAGGCAGCCGACCAGGTTGACGGCCAGCGTACCGAGGTAGAAATGCCGAGGCCAGTGGGCCGTGACCCAGTTCGAGGTGGCGAAGCGCAACAAGGTACCGGCGATACCGCCCGCGCTGACCGCGGCAATGAGTGCAATCACGGTTTTCTCCGCTGGCGGGGGCTGTTGCGGTCAAGTTCGGCCAGATGGCGCAGTTTTTCGCCGATTTTAAGCTCCAGGCCACGGGGCACGGGCTGGTAGTACTGGCGCGGTTCTAACTGCTCTGGGAAGTAATCTTCGCCGGCGGCGTAGGCGTCGGGCTCGTCATGGGCGTAGCGGTATTCGTCGCCATAGCCGAGTTGTTTCATCAGCTTGGTGGGGGCGTTGCGCAAGTGCAGCGGCACTTCCAGCGAGCCATGCTCGGCCGCTTCGCGCAGGGCCGTCTTGAAGCCCACGTACACCGCGTTGCTCTTGGGTGCACAGGCGATGTAGGTGATCGCCTGGGCCACCGCCAGCTCGCCTTCGGGGCTGCCCAGGCGCTCCTGGACATCCCATGCCGCCAGGCACAGGCTGAGGGCGCGCGGGTCGGCGTTGCCGATGTCTTCGCTGGCCATGCGTACCACGCGGCGGGCGATGTACAGGGGGTCGCAGCCGCCGTCGAGCATGCGCGCGAACCAGTACAGCGCGCCATCAGGGTTGGAGCCGCGCACCGATTTGTGCAGGGCGGAAATCTGGTCGTAGAACGCTTCGCCGCCTTTGTCGAAGCGCCGGCGGCTGTCGCCGAGCAGGCTTTGCAGCAGGTCGACACCAATCTCGCCGCCATCTTCGGCCAGGTCCGAGGCGTTTTCGAGGAAGTTGAGCATGCGCCGGCCATCACCGTCGGCGGCGGCCATGAGCATCTTGAAGGCGTCGTCACCGACGCTCAGATGACGCTTGCCCAAGCCGCGCTCTTCGCTGAGGGCTCGGTCGACCAGCTTGCGTAATGCCGGTTCATCCAGGCTCTTGAGCACATACACCCGCGCCCGCGACAGCAAGGCATTGTTCAGCTCGAACGACGGGTTTTCGGTGGTGGCGCCAATGAAGATCAGCGTGCCGTCTTCGACAAAGGGCAGAAAAGCATCCTGCTGGGACTTGTTGAAGCGGTGCACCTCGTCCACGAACAGAATCGTGCGACGGCCATATTGAGCAGCCTGCTGCTTGGCCACCTCGACGGCCTGGCGGATCTCCTTGACCCCGGCCAGCACCGCCGAAACCGTTTCGAAGTGCGCATCGCAGAACTGCGCCAGCAGCCGCGCGAGTGTGGTCTTGCCCACCCCCGGCGGCCCCCAGAAGATCATCGAGTGCAGCGCCCCCTGTTCCAGCGCCTCACGCAGCGGTTTGCCGCGCGCCAGCAGGTGCTCCTGGCCGACGTACTCGTCCAGGTTGGACGGGCGCAGCCGGGCAGCCAGGGGCTGGGCAACAGGTTCGCTTCGAAACAGGTCCATGGTGAGCTCTGCTTACTCCTTGATGACGTCCGCGCCTTTCGGGATGTCGAACTTGAACTTGCTGTCCGGCACCGCCTGGTTGGCTTTCACGCCATTGAACAGGATGTTGGTGCGCTGGCCGACGCTGTCGATCAGCTGCATGTCATTGATCAGGCCTTTGCGGAACGACACGCGCAGCGAGTCGAACAAGGTGTCCTTGGTCTTCGGCTTCAGGGTGAAGTCCATCACTTCGCCCTGTTCCTTTGACGCGATGTCAAAGCTCTGGCTGATCTTCGACACGTCACCGGACAACAGCAGCGCAGGGGTCTGGTTCAGGCGCACATCGAGCTTCTTGATGGTGGCCTGCTCCAGGTCCGGGTCCCACAGGGTGACCATTTTGCCGTCAGACACCACGACCTGCTCCTGCGGCGCGTTGGTGTGCCAGTAGAACAGGCCCGGGCGCTTGACGGTCATCTGGCCAGCCGTTTCCTGCAGGCTGGTACCGTCGGCGCCCAACGTCAATTGAGAGAAATTGGCCTCGATGGTCTGCGACTTTTCCAGCAGCTGGGTCAGGCGTTGCACGTCCTGTTCGCCAGCGTAAGCCGCCACGGACCCCATAGCCAGGGCAGAAACCAACAGCATGCGAATCGCGCGCATGGAAATCCTCTTAGGGCAGTAAATGAGCCAGGCGCCCTGCGGGCACCTGGCAAGGTGTTCATCAGTCGCGCGGGCCGCCCGGGGCAATCACTTCCCGCGAGCCGTTGCTGTTCATCGGGGTGACCACGCCGGCCATCTCCATCGCCTCGATCATGCGCGCGGCGCGGTTGTAGCCGATCTTCAGCTTGCGCTGCACGGCCGAGATCGACGCGCGGCGGCTTTCGAGCACGAACTGCACCGCCTCATCATACAGGGCGTCGCTTTCCGAATCCTCGTCGCCACCACCACCGCCGCCGCCTTCGAAGCCACTGCCGGCCTCTTCGACGCCGTTGAGGATGTCGTCGTTGTAGTCCGGCGCACCGCGCAACTTCCAGGCTTCGACCACACGGTGCACTTCATCGTCAGAGACGAACGCGCCGTGGACACGGATCGGCAGGCTGGTGCCCGGCGGCATGTACAGCATGTCACCGTGGCCCAGCAGCTGCTCGGCGCCACCCTGGTCGATGATGGTCCGCGAGTCGATCTTGCTCGACACCTGGAACGCCATGCGGGTCGGGATGTTGGCCTTGATCAGGCCGGTGATCACGTCCACCGACGGGCGCTGGGTGGCGAGGATCAGGTGGATACCGGCAGCACGCGCCTTCTGGGCGATACGGGCGATCAGTTCTTCGACCTTCTTGCCGACGATCATCATCATGTCGGCGAACTCGTCCACCACCACCACGATGGTCGGCAGGGTGTTCAGCGTCGGTGGCTCGTCATCCATGCTCTCGCGGCGGTACAGCGGGTCGTGGACGACCTCGCCGGCCTCCTGGGCGTCCTTGATCTTGCGGTTGAAGCCCGCCAGGTTACGCACGCCCATGGCGGCCATCAGTTTGTAGCGGCGCTCCATCTCGGCCACGCTCCAGCGCAGTGCGTTGGCGGCGTCCTTCATGTCGGTGACCACCGGGCAGAGCAAGTGCGGGATGCCTTCGTAGATCGACAGTTCGAGCATCTTCGGGTCGATCATGATCAGCCGCGCGTCTTCAGGGCCGGACTTGAACAGGATCGACAGGATCATCGCGTTCACACCCACCGACTTACCGGAACCGGTGGTACCGGCCACCAGCAGGTGAGGCATCTTGGCCAGGTCGGTGATCACCGGCTTGCCACCGATGTCGTGGCCCAGGGCCAAGGCAACCGGCGACTTGGATTCGTCGAACAGCGGCGACGACAGCACTTCGGAGAAACGCACCATCTGCCGGTTTTCGTTGGGGATCTCGATACCCACGGTGGTCTTGCCAGGGATCACCTCGACCACCCGCACACTGGTCACCGCCAGCGAACGCGCAAGGTCTTTGGCAAGGTTGGCGATACGGCTGACCTTGACCCCGGCCGCCGGCTGGATTTCGTAGCGGGTAATGACCGGGCCCGGGTGGATCGAGTCCACCGAGACTTCAACGCCGAACTCCTTGAGCTTGATTTCCAGCAGCTGGCCGACGCCGGCCAGGGACTCTGGCGAGTACTCGATCTTTTTTTCCTCGGCCGGGTCGAGGATGGAAATCGACGGCAAGGTGCCTTCCACAGCGCTGTCGACGAACAGCGGTGCCTGCTTCTCTTTCATCACCCGTTTGCTTGGCTCCGGCGCCTTGGCCGGCGCTGGCGGGATGATGACCGGGGCCGCAGCCTGCTCGCGCGGCACGACCGTTTCGCGTGGCACCACAGGTTCGCGTGGCGCAGCAACGGGCCGGGCTGGCGGCTCGTCGCGCTCGACGATGCGCTCGCGCAGCTGAGCCTTGGCCGGCTCGCGTTTTTCAGCGGCCATCGGCGCTGCCTTGAAGCTCGGCTCGTCCACCTCGCGCAGTTGCGCTTCCAGGCGCTTGCGCTCATTGCGCGCCTCCCACCAGCGGTTGGCCGCGCCTTGCACCAGCTCGAACAGGTCGAGGGTGATCTTGCCGGTCATGTCCATCACCTTGAACCACGAAAGGTCGGTGAATACGGTCAGGCCGAACAGGAACAAGGCGATGAACATCAGCGTGCTGCCCTGCACGTTCAGCAGGTTGCGCGCCAGGTCACCCAAGCTCTCGCCCAGGGCACCGCCCGCAGAGAACGGCAGGCTCGCCGGCGGGTGGAAATGGATATGCGCCAGCGCCGCACCGGACAGCACCAGGAACACCAGGCCGATCAGGCGCCAGGAGAACAGCCAGCCGCTCCACTGCCACGGCTGGTGGCGCTCACGGAAGATCTGCCAGGTCTTGATCGCCAGCAGCAGCGGGAAGATGTAGGCGAAGTAGCCGAGCACCATGAACAGGATGTCGGAGAAGTAGGCACCGGCACGCCCGGCGGCGTTCTGCACCTGGTCGACGTTGCTGGTGTGGCTGAAACCAGGGTCCGAGGTGTCGTAGGTCAGCAGCGCCATCCACAAGTACAGGCACAGGGCGCCGACAGCGATCAACGCACCTTCCTTGAGGCGGTAATGCAGCTGCTGCCGCCACAGGGGCACAGGCAAAGGAGCTGGAGTTGCGGTGGATTTCTTCAAAACGCGTCTATTCCTGCGCGTGCTGCGCGTCCAGTAGTGATCGGCCGGCGCCCGGCCAATGAACCACTACTTTTAACATTACTGCCCGCCGGCCGCCATGGCGGTACGCCGTATGGAGCTTGGCTGGGGGCGACTTTCGTATAGGTGCAATTTGAGCATGCATTTTCTTTCGTGACAAAGGCTTATGCTGTGTTTTTGCACAGGTGTGACAGCAAATGTGCCAGATGGTGCCTACGGCCGCCGTAATGTGTAGGAATTTGCCTATTGTTTCATCTGACCAGACGCATTACGGGCAAAACGGCAACCGGGTGGGCCAACAGCATTGACCCCACAAGCCTGCCTTGCCATGCTGCCCTCTCCCCTCCCCCACCGCACGATAGACCATGCTCACCTGGCTAACCCGCGACTCGCTGACCTTCCCGCCCCTGGAAAAGGCCCTGCATGACCCCAACGGCCTGCTAGCCGCTGGCGGCGACCTGAGCCCCGAGCGCCTGGTGCAGGCTTATCGCCACGGCTGCTTCCCCTGGTACCAGGACGGCCAGCCGATTCTCTGGTGGTCGCCCGACCCACGCACCGTGCTGCTGCCGGACGAACTGCATGTCTCGCGCTCGCTGGCAAAACTGATGCGCCAGGGCCGGTACCAGGTCAGCTTCGACACCGACTTCCCCGCCGTGATCGACGCCTGCGCGGCACCACGCGACTACGCCGACGGCACCTGGATCACAAACACCATGCGCAACGCCTACTGCGAACTGCACAAACGCGGCATCGCCCATTCTGTGGAAGTGCGCCAGGACGGCGAGTTGGTGGGCGGGCTGTACGGCCTGGCCATGGGCCAGCTGTTTTTCGGCGAATCGATGTTCAGCCGCGCCGACAACGCCTCCAAGGTCGGCTTCGTGACCCTGGTCGAGCACCTGCGCCAGGCCGGCTTCGTGCTGATCGACTGCCAGATGCCCACCAACCACCTGCACAGCCTGGGCGCCCGCGCCATCAGCCGCGCCACTTTTGCCGAGTACCTGGCCCGCCACCTCGACCAGCCCAACAGCGCCACCTGGCTCAACTAGGCGAGTTGCGAGAGCTGGCTTACACTTAAAACAAAGTCTCACCGAAGGGGTCGATCATGACAGAGTTGGCGCGGTTGAAGTTCTATGCCACTCAGCCCCACTCCTGCAGCTACCTGCCGGACGAACAGGCGACCACGCTGTTCCTCGACCCCAGCCAGCCGATGGATGTGAACGTGTACGCCGACCTGTCGGAAATGGGTTTTCGGCGCAGTGGCGACCACCTGTACCGCCCGCATTGCCAGAACTGCAATGCCTGCGTACCCGCGCGCATCCCCGCTGCGCGCTTCATCCCCAACCGCCAGCAGCGGCGCATCCTCAAGCGCAACGCCGACCTCACCGTGACCGCCGCACGCCCGGCCTTCAAGGAAGAGTACTTCGACCTGTACCGGCGCTATATCGAAACCCGCCACGCCGATGGCGACATGTACCCGCCGAGCCGCGACCAGTTTTCTACCTTCCTGGTGCGCGACCTGCCGTTCTGCTGGTTCTACGAGTTCCGCCTGGCCGGCCGCCTTCTGGCCGTCGCGGTCTGCGACCTGCTGCCCAATGGCCTGTCGGCGGTGTACACCTTCTACGAGCCTGGCGAGGAAAGGCGCAGCCTGGGCCGCTTTGCCATCCTCTGGCAGATCACCGAAGCGGTGCGCCAGGACTTGGAAGCGGTGTACCTGGGCTACTGGATCAAGAACTGCAAGAAGATGAACTACAAGACCCAGTACCGCCCCATCGAACTCCTTATCAACCAGCGCTGGGTCACCCTCAACTGAAAGCATTGGCTTGACACACTATTTTCCGGCATAATCCACGCCACTTTTTTGCCCGGTGCGGTTATGCGTCGGGCCAACACTGGACACCGAGGGCTCAACTGCATGTCGAAAGAAGACAGCTTCGAAATGGAAGGTACTGTCGTCGACACCCTGCCCAACACCATGTTCCGCGTGGAGTTGGAAAACGGGCACGTCGTAACCGCGCACATCTCCGGAAAGATGCGCAAGAACTACATCCGTATTCTCACTGGCGACAAGGTACGCGTCGAGCTGACGCCGTACGACCTGAGCAAGGGCCGCATCACCTACCGTGCGCGCTAAGCTCCAGCCATGAAAAAGCCCGGCCATGTGCCGGGCTTTTTTGTGCCTCTGAAATAGCAGGGGCTGCTCTGCAGCCCAATCGCCGGCAAGCCGGCTCCCACGGGGGGGGGCTGTGTGGGAGCCGGCTTGCCGGCGATTGGGCCGCAGAGCGGCCCCATTGTCAGGCCACTTCTGCGGTGGTCTCGAAGTCGAACACCAGTTCGCCATCGCGCAGGTCGATGTGCACCACACCACCATGCTCGGCCAGCTCGCCAAACAGGATCTCCTCAGCCAACGGCCGCTTGATCTTGTCCTGGATAAGCCGCGCCATCGGCCGCGCGCCCATCTGCACATCGTAGCCAGAGGCCGCCAACCAACCGCGGGCGTCATCGCTGACTTCCAGCAGCACACGTTTGTCTTCCAGCTGCGCCTGCAGTTCGATGAGGAACTTGTCGACGATGCTTTTGATCGTTTCGTGGCTCAAGCGGCCGAACTGGATAATGGTGTCCAGACGGTTGCGGAACTCCGGCGTGAAGCTCTTGCGAATGACCTCCATGGCATCGGACGCGTGGTCCTGATGGGTGAAGCCGATCGACGCCCGGGCCGCGGTTTCAGCACCGGCGTTGGTGGTCATGATCACAATCACGTTGCGGAAGTCCGCCTTGCGCCCGTTGTTGTCGGTCAGCGTGCCGTGGTCCATCACCTGCAGTAGCAGGTTGAAGACTTCCGGGTGGGCCTTCTCGATTTCATCGAGCAGCAACACGCAGTGCGGCTGCTTGGTGATGGCCTCGGTCAACAGGCCGCCCTGGTCGAACCCGACATAGCCAGGAGGTGCACCGATCAAACGCGATACGGTGTGCCGCTCCATGTACTCGGACATGTCGAAGCGCACCAGCTCCACGCCCAGCGCCTTGGCCAGCTGCCGCGCCGCTTCGGTCTTGCCGACACCGGTAGGGCCGGCGAACAGGAACGAACCAACCGGCTTGTCCGGCGCCTTCAGGCCTGCGCGGGACAGCTTGATCGCCGTGGCCAGCGAGTCGATCGCCTGATCCTGACCGAACACGGTCAGCTTCAGGTCACGCTCCAGGTTACGCAGCAGCTCCTTGTCGGAACTGCTGACGTGCTTCGGCGGAATACGCGCGATCTTGGCGACGATGTCCTCGACTTGCGGCACGTCGATGCGCTTGACCCGATTCGCCTCGGGCTGCAGGCGCTGGTAGGCACCCGCCTCGTCGATCACGTCGATGGCCTTGTCCGGCATGTGGCGATCGTTGATGTAGCGCGATGCCAGTTCAGCGGCGGCGCGCAGGGCCTCGTCGCTGTACTCGATGTTGTGATGGCTTTCGAAGCGCCCTTTGAGGCCGCGCAGAATGCCGACGGTGTCTTCGACCGAAGGTTCGCTGACATCGACTTTCTGGAAGCGCCGCGCCAGTGCACGGTCCTTCTCGAAAATGCCGCGGAACTCCTGGAAGGTCGTCGAACCAATGCAACGGATCTCGCCGGACGACAGCAGCGGCTTGAGCAGGTTGGACGCATCCATCACCCCGCCCGACGCCGCGCCCGCACCGATAATGGTGTGGATCTCGTCGATGAACAGAATGGCCTGCGGGCGTTTGCGCAACTCACCCAGCAACGCCTTGAAGCGTTTTTCGAAGTCGCCACGGTACTTGGTACCCGCCAGCAACGCGCCCAAATCAAGGGAATACACCACGCTCTGCGACAGCAGGTCGGGGACCTGGCCGTCGACGATACGTTTTGCCAGGCCTTCGGCAATGGCGGTCTTGCCCACGCCGGCCTCACCGACCAGCAGCGGGTTGTTCTTGCGGCGGCGGGCAAGAATCTGCGCAACGCGCTCGACTTCCTGCTCGCGCCCGACCAGCGGGTCGATACGCCCGGCACGGGCCAGTTCGTTCAAGTTGCTGGCGTAGGCATCCAGCGGGTTGCTGGAAGAAGACGTTTCACCGCCCTCCTCGTCTTGCATCTCCTGGTCGCTTTCGGCGTGCGAGCCATGGCCCGGCACCTTGGAAATGCCGTGGGCAATGTAGTTGACCACGTCGATACGGGCCACGCTCTGCTGTTTGAGCAGGAACACGGCCTGGCTTTCCTGTTCGCTGAAGATCGCCACCAGCACGTTGGCACCGGTTACTTCACGTTTGCCGGAGCTTTGCACGTGGAACACGGCACGCTGCAGCACGCGCTGGAAGCCCAGGGTTGGCTGGGTTTCGCGGTCTTCATCGTTGACTGGAATCAGGGGCGTGGTGGAATCGATGAACTCTTGCAGGTCGTGCTTGAGTTTGTCGAGATTGGCGCCACAGGCGCGCAGAACGGTCGCAGCAGCCTCATTGTCAAGGAGTGCCAGCAGCAGATGTTCGACGGTCATGAACTCATGACGTTTCGAACGGGCCTCCTTGAAGGCAAGATTGAGGGTGACTTCGAGCTCGCGGTTTAACATAGCTTCACCTCATACCCAAGTGGTCGGCGATTAACCGTCCTTCTCGATTTCACAGAGTAGCGGATGCTGGCTTTCCCTGGCGTATTGGTTGACCTGCATGGCCTTTGTTTCGGCGATGTCACGGGTAAACAATCCGCACACTGCCCGCCCTTCGGTATGGACGGTCAGCATGATCTTGGTCGCCAGCTCGCGGTTCAAACTAAAGAACGTTTCGAGCACTTCGACGACGAAATCCATCGGCGTGTAGTCATCGTTGAACAAAACCACCTTGTACATGGGTGGCGCCTGCAGGATCGGCTTGGCTTCCTGGACTGCAAGACCTGAGCCGTCGTCCTCATTCGATTGCGGGCGATCCTGATTGAATGTTAGTCGAATCTCGCTACGTGCATGCATGGAAAGATTTTCATCATGATCGTCAGGTTAAGGTTATGGGTTGACCGCACAGGCCACTGCCAGCGCGCACGCTGGGCGACCTTGACTATCGGCAAAACGGTGTTACAACCAATAAGAACCCACCGTGGTCGATAAAGATCCGCGCAGTCAACCAGATTTTTCGCAAGGTTCGTATGCGGATGAAGTGGATGATACTCCAGTGATGGAGTCCTTTGCAGAGGGACATAGGGATGGCAAGCGGTAAAGTCAAGTGGTTCAACAATGCCAAGGGCTACGGATTCATCAATGAGGAAGGTAAATCCGATGACCTGTTCGCTCATTACTCAGCCATCCGGATGGACGGATACAAGACCCTCAAAGCGGGCCAGTCCGTAGTGTTCGACATCGTCCAGGGCCCCAAAGGCCTGCACGCGGTCGAAATCAAGGATGCCGCAGAGGCAGCAGCGGCGGCGGCGGAGGTCGCCAAAAACCAGGGCGAACCACAGAGCGAAACCGCCTGAGCCTGGCCATTGCTCTGTGCCGGTATACGAATGAACCGGCCGCCTCTTCAGGGAGACGGCCGGTTTTATATTGCCTTACATGTGTTTGATCATCTCGTCGCCAAAGCCTGAACTGCCCACCAGCTTCGCCCCCTCCATCAGCCGCTCGAAGTCGTAGGTCACGGTCTTGGCCGCTATCGCGCCGTTGGTGCCCTTGATGATCAGGTCGGCCGCTTCGGTCCAGCCCATGTGGCGCAGCATCATTTCAGCCGAGAGAATCACCGAGCCTGGGTTGACCTTGTCCTGGCCCGCGTATTTGGGCGCAGTGCCGTGGGTGGCCTCGAACATGGCCACGGTGTCGGACAGGTTGGCGCCCGGCGCGATGCCGATGCCGCCCACTTCCGCCGCCAGGGCATCGGACAGGTAGTCACCGTTGAGGTTGAGCGTGGCAATTACGTCGTATTCGGCCGGGCGCAGCAGGATCTGCTGCAGCATGGCGTCGGCGATCGCGTCCTTCACCACCACCTCACGGCCGGTCTTGGGGTTCTTGAACTTCATCCACGGGCCGCCATCGAGCAGCTCGGCGCCAAATTCGTCCTTGGCCACCTCATAGCCCCAGTCCTTGAAGGCGCCTTCAGTGAACTTCATGATGTTGCCCTTGTGCACCAGGGTCAGCGACTCACGGTCGTTGTCCACCACATACTGCAAGGCTTTGCGCACCAGGCGCTTGGTGCCCTCGCGGGAGACCGGCTTGACGCCGATGCCGCAGTCCTGGTCGAAACGGATCTTGGTGACGCCCATTTCTTCCTTGAGGAACTTGATCACCTTGTTCGCTTCGGGCGAGCCGGCTTTCCACTCGATGCCGGCGTAGATGTCCTCGGAGTTCTCACGGAAGATCACCATGTCCACGTCGCCAGGCTTTTTCACCGGGCTCGGCACGCCCTGGAACCACACCACCGGGCGCAGGCACACATACAGGTCGAGTTGCTGGCGCAAGGCCACGTTCAGCGAACGGATGCCGCCACCCACCGGGGTGGTCAGCGGGCCTTTGATCGACACCACGTATTCGCGCACCGCGTCGAGGGTTTCCTGCGGTAGCCAGGTGTCCTGATCATAGACTTGGGTAGCTTTCTCGCCGGCATACACCTCCATCCAGGCGATCTTGCGCTTGCCGCCATAGGCTTTCTGCACGGCCGCGTCCACGACCTTGATCATGACGGGAGAAACGTCGACGCCAATCCCGTCCCCTTCGATATAGGGAATGATGGGGTTGTCGGGCACATTGAGCGAATGGTCTGCATTGACGGTGATCTTGGTGCCGTCGGTCGGAACCTTGATTTTCTGGTATCCCATGCTTGCACTACTCCGCTTTCGGGTGTGATTGGACATCATGCGATCCCACTGAGCCTAAACCACATCCGCCGACCTGCAAGCACTGCGACAACACACCACATTGCCCCTACGTCTTTGGTCTTATAAATGGCGCCGATGTCACTTCGCCTTGCTGAATAGCCCGATTGGTTTGATATACTGCGCCGCGACCGAAGGGTCACCAGGGCGAACCCTAGGAAAATGCGGCTCGCCCTCGGCCAGCAATGGCCACGAAGCCTGGGCTGTTACCGCAGCTCAGCACTTGACGCTCGACTGATGCATCCACCATCACCGCTCGCAGCCTCTCGACTTTCCGCTCATGGCGTCGCCAGGGCGAAGCGCCTACCCTGCGCACCTCGAGACTCGAGTACGCTCAGCACATAGAGAGTTAACCCGCATGCCCACCCGTTCCAAGATCATCTATACCTTCACCGACGAAGCCCCTGCCCTCGCCACCTACTCGCTGCTGCCGATCGTCGAAGCCTTCACCGCTTGCGCCGACATCGCCGTCGAAACGCGCGATATCTCCCTGGCAGGCCGTATCCTCTCGGCATTCCCGGAGCAACTCGGCGCCGACAAGCAGGTAGCCGATCATCTGGCGGAACTGGGCCAGCTGGCCACCACCCCTGAAGCCAACATCATCAAGCTGCCGAACATCTCGGCCTCGGTCCCGCAATTGAAAGCGGCGATCAAGGAGCTGCAAGGCAAGGGCTACAACATCCCGGACTACGCCGACGAGCCGGCGACCGCTGAAGAAAAAGAATCCCGCGCGCGCTACGACCGCATCAAGGGCAGCGCCGTGAACCCGGTACTGCGCGAAGGCAACTCCGACCGCCGCGCACCGCTGTCGGTCAAGAACTACGCGCGCAAGCACCCGCACAAGATGGGCGCCTGGGCCGCCGACTCCAAGTCGCACGTTGCCCACATGACCCAAGGCGACTTCTACGGCAGCGAGAAAGCCGCACTGATCGAGGCTGACGACAGCCTGCGCATCGAGCTGGTCGGCAAAGACGGCAGCACCACCGTGCTGAAAGAAAAGACCGCCGTCAAAGCCGCTGAAATCATCGACTGCGCCACCATGAGCCGCAAGGCCCTGAAAGCCTTCATCGCCGAGCAGATCGCCGATGCCAAGGCCTCCGGCGTGCTGCTGTCGGTGCACCTGAAAGCCACCATGATGAAGGTTTCCGACCCGATCATGTTCGGCGTCATCGTCGAAGCCTTCTATGGCGAAGTGCTGGCCAAGCACGCTGCTGCCCTGACCGAAGTCGGCTTCAACGCCAACAACGGCATTGGCGACCTGTATGCCCGCATCAAGGACCTGCCAGCTGACAAGCAGGCCGAAATCGAAGCCGACATCCAGGCCCTGTACGCCGTTCGCCCGGCCCTGGCCATGGTCAACTCCGACAAAGGCATCACCAACCTGCACGTGCCGAGCGACGTCATCGTCGACGCCTCGATGCCGGCCATGATCCGTGACTCGGGCAAGATGTGGAACACCGCCGGTGA
>Ga0213823_1001295_pt1 | contig 15833 bp, 13 predicted proteins | sample MC6MC0907MG_FD_179887 | JGI IMG/M metagenome (GOLD analysis project Ga0213823, IMG submission 179887) | Enriched soil aggregate microbial communities from Iowa State University, Ames, United States - MC6-MC0907-MG | ecosystem: Environmental > Terrestrial > Soil > Unclassified | place: USA: Iowa...
TGTGCCTGATCGGCGAGCCCACCGAGCTCAAGCCGGTGCTCGGGCACAAGGGCAAACTGGCCATGCGCTGCCAGGTGCATGGCGCCGCGTGCCATTCGGCCTATGCGCCTTACGGGGTCAATGCCATCGAGTATGCCGCCAGGCTGATCGGGAAACTGGGCGAGATCGGGGATGCGCTGGCGTTGCCTGAGCAGCATGACGAGCGTTTCGACCCACCGTTTTCGACGGTACAGACCGGTGTTATCAAAGGGGGCAGGGCATTGAACATCGTGCCCGAGGAATGTGCCTTCGACTTCGAGGTGCGTGCCTTGCCAGGCTTCGAAGCACAGACGGTGGCCGACCAACTGCAGACGTATGCCGAAGCAGAGTTGCTGCCCCGTATGCGCAAGGTGAATACAGCCAGTAACATCCGCCTGGAGCCGATCAGTGCATATCCGGGCTTGGCGACGCCAGCCGACAGCGAGGCGGCGCGGTTGCTCGCCAAGCTCTGTGGGTCGCAGGCTTTCGGCACGGTGGCCTTTGGTACGGAAGGCGGGCTGTTCGATCAGGCGGGTATCCCGACCGTGGTGTGTGGCCCGGGGAGCATGGAGCAGGGGCACAAGCCGGATGAGTTTGTCAGCGTGGAGCAGTTGCAGGGCTGTGATGCAATGCTGCTGAGGCTGGTGGATTACCTCCAGCAGGGCTGACGGCGACGGCCGCTTCGCGGGGCGAGTCCGTTCCCACAGATTGGACAGTTGTTCCTGGAACCTGTGGGAGCGGGCTTGCCCCGCGAATGGGCCGCAAAGTGGCCCCGAAGCCTCAGAAAGTCGCCTTGACCTGCAGGCCGACCACCAGCGCGTTATCGATGTCCTTACCGGAGAAGGCACCTGGCTCGATGATGTACTGCACATCCGGGCGCAGGTTCAGCCACGGGGTAGCCTGATAGCCATAGCTCAGTTCGATCAACTGCTCGGCACTGTCGATGTTCGGGAACTGCTGCCCGGCATTGAACGCGGCGTCTTCCAGCACGTCCCGGCTGCGCGGGTTGGGTACGGCGCGGCCATAGCCCAGCGACAGCGTGTCACGCGGGCGGCCTTCGAACGGCTTGTACAACACGACGCCGGTGCCATACCACTTGGTGAACGGCGAGGCTGCTTCGCTCGACGCCGAATACTGGCCAAAGGCATGCAAGCTACGGCCTGGCGAGCTGGCATCGTTCCACACTGCCTGGTCGATCAGCAGGTAATGGCCGCCACGGCCGGACACTTCCTTGTCGCTGCCGATGCGTTTGACGTCGGAGCTGTCGTAGTAGTAGCCCAGCTTGTACTCACCCGGCAGTTCACCCTGCAGCTTGTATACCAGCTCAACCGGTACCACGGTGCCGGTGGTGTGCTTGGGGCCCAGGTGCCAGGCGCGGCTGGAGTTGCCGTTGCTTTCCGGGTCGACGTTGAACGCCGCCACGCGCAGTTGCCAGGACGGTGACAGGTCGTACTTCACGCGTACACCGAGGTGGGCGTTGGGGTAGTTGGTCCAGCCGCTGCCACCGGACATGTTCAGCGGGTGGCCGCAGAAGCCGGCGTTCATGAAGTTGCACAGGATGCCGCTGTCCAGGCCGCCAAGGTCGTTGCCCATGGCCATGTAGCCGAGCTTGACGTTGAGCGCCGGGGTGAACAGGGTGCGCTCGTAGCTCAGTTCGGTCAGACGGGTGTACAGGCCACCGTAGTTTTCCTGGATCGGCAGGCGGTTGCCCACCAGGTCTTCCGAGGCGCTGTTGCCGCGGCGGTCGTTGATGGTCAACTGGACCTTGCCGCCGTTGTCCAGGCCATACAGTTTCGACAGGTCGAACTGCACGCCGAACTTGAGGTTCTGCGAGTAGCGCGCCGAACGGTGCAGGCCACCGTGGGCGTTGTAGGCGGTTTCACCGCTGTAGTCGCCGGTGATCTTGACACCGTCTTCCTCGAGCTGGTGACGCAAGCCACCCCAGTCACCGGTCATGGTGCTGCGGGTCAGGAGGTCACCGTCGGCCAGGGCAGTGGTGCTGGCCAAGGCCAGAAGCAGGGGAGAAGTGATACGAATAACGGATGGCATTGCTGGGTCTCGGTTGAACTGTCAGGGCCTCATCGCCGGCAAGCCGGCTCCCACAAGGGTTTGCATCGACCCTGTGGGAGCCGGCTTGCCGGCGATGAAAGCGACGCGGTTTACGGCAGAGCGTAAGAAATCACATAGTCGCCACGGTCAGTCGACTGACGGGCGCCGCCCGCAGTGATTACCACGTACTGCTTGCCAGTCTTCGGCGAGACATAGGTCATCGGGCCGCCCTGGCTACCCACCGGCAGGCGAGCCTTCCAGATTTCGTTACCGTTGCTGCTGTCGTAGGCGCGCAGGTAGAAGTCCTGGGTGCCGGCGATGAACACCAGGCCGCCTTGGGTCGACAGGGTGCCGCCCAGGGTTGGCAGGCCAATCTTGATCGGCAGGTGCATGCGGATGCCGAGCGGGCCGGTATCTTCAACAGTGCCGACCGGTACTTGCCAGGCCACCTGGCGGGTCTTCATGTCGATGGCAGTGAGGGTACCGAACGGCGGTGCCTGGCACGGGATGCCGGCGATCGACAGGAAGCGGTTCTTGTTCACCGCATACGGGGTGCCCTTGAGCGGTACAGCGCCCATGCCGGTGTTCAGCGCTTCGCCACCGGAAGCGGCCTGGCCCTTGTTCTGCGACGGGATCATCTGGATCCACAGGCCCAGGCGCATGTCATTGACGAAGATGAAACCATGCACCGGGTCGGTGGAGAGGCTGCCCCAGTTCATGCCACCCAGCGAACCCGGGAAGCTCAGCGATATGTCGGTGCCCGGTGCGGTGTACAGACCGTCATAGCGCATCTTCTTGAAGTCGATACGGCACAGCAGCTGGTCGTAAGGCGTGGCGCCCCACATGTCCGATTCGGTCAGGGTCTGCGCGCCGATCTGCGGCATGCCCACCGATTTGGGCTGGGTTGGGGAGTACGGTTCGTTCGGGATGTCGCTTGGCTTGACCGGTACTTCGTCGACCTGGGTCAGCGGCTTGCCGGTGGCGCGGTCGAGCACGTAGATCTGCCCGGCCTTGGTGCCGATCACGACTGCAGGGACCGACTTGCCGTCGTCCTTGGTGAAGTCGATCAGGCTTGGCTGCATCGGCAGGTCGAAGTCCCACAGGTCGTTGTGCACGGTCTGGAACACCCACTTCTCGTTGCCAGTGGTCGCGTCCAAGGCCAGCACCGAAGCGCCGTAGGTGTGGTCCAGCTTGTTGCGCTCGACACCGTAGATGTCGGTGGACGACGAGCCCATCGGCAGGAATACGGTGTTCATCGCCGGGTCGTAGGACATCGGCGCCCAGCTGTTCGGGGTGCTGCGCACATAGGTGCTGCCATCAGCCGGGGCGTTGCGGTCTTCCGGGTTGCCCGGGTCGAAAGCCCAGCGCATGGCCCCGGTGATCACGTCGAAGCCACGGATCACGCCGCCTGGCATGTCGGTCTGGACGTTGTCGGCGACACGCCCGCCAACCACCACGGTGGTACCGGCCATCAGTGGCGCGGAGGACAGCTGGTAGAAGGAGTCCGGCACATCACCGAGGCCTTCCATCAGGTTGACCTGGCCATTGTTGCCGAAGCCCTGGCAGAACTCACCGGTGTCGGCATCAACCGCGATCAGGCGGCCGTCGATGGTGTTGGTCAGCAGGCGACGCTGGCAGTTGGCGCCGGCCGCTACGCTGCCGACGGTGATCGGCGAGCTGTTCGGCTGGGTTGGCTGGGCGATCGGCGCGGTGGCGTCGAAGTACGCCATGCCGCGGCAACGCTGCCAGACTTTGGACTGGGCGTTGATCTCGTTCTTCCACAGCTCTTTGCCGGTGTCGGCGTCGAGCGCGATCAGGTTGTTGTGCGGGGTGCAGATGAACACCTTGTTACCAACCTGCAGTGGGGTCAGCTGGTCTTCGGCACCGTTGCCGTCGCTGATGGCCACGTCGCCGGTGTGGTAGGTCCACGCTACCTTGAGCTTGTCGACGTTGTCGCGGTTGATCTGGTCCAGCGCGGCGAAGCGGCTGCCACCTTCGGTATTACCGTAGTGGGCCCAGTCCTTCTGCTCCTTGCCGGCTTCTACCGGGGTCATGCCCGGGCCTTTGCCGGTGGGCGCGACGCTTGGGTGGGCAACGAACATGTTGCCGGCGGCGATCACCAGCACCACGGCCAGCACACCGGCGATGCCGTAGGCACCACGGCCGGTGCTACCGCCATTGGCGCGGACCAGCAGCGGGTAGACCAGCGCCACGACCATGCCGATTGCGCCGAACATGAACAGGCGCGAGAACAGCGGCCAGAACACCAGCCCGGCGTCGATCACTGCCCACAGTGCAGTGCCGACCAGGAAAGCAGCGTACAGCCAGGCACCCGCTTTTTTGCGCCGGGCGATGAGCACCCCAGCGATGGCCATGGCCAGGCCGCCGATCAGGAAGTACCAGGAACCGCCCAGGCCAGCCAGTTTGATGCCGCCAGCAGCCAGGAGAAGGCCGAGCAGGGCGACGATAACGCCCAAGCCGACCAGGATGATTTTTGTGGCGCCAGAGGCGCGCGGTGTTTCGTTCATGCCAGGGATCTCAGCAGGTGGAATGGGCGCAGTTTAAGCCCTTAGCAAGCTAATTAACAAGTTAGTACATAATATTGTGAGGCTGATTGTCGCAGGGTTGAACTTGCGCGGTTGTCGCGAAAAGTGTAGATCACGCGGTGAAGTCTGCGGCAAACAACGTGTTTGCTCGCGGTTGATGAACGTGGATCATACTTTTGTCTTAGTCCTGAAGGCCTGCCGTAAAGCAGGCCTTTTTCTACCTAGAAGCGATAATTGCCGGTCAGGATTGCCGCCCGGCTCGCGCCGTACTCGACGGCCGATGAGCGTGCAGCGCCGCCCCTCTGCTGACGCACCCGCTCCACATAAGCCTTGTCGAATACGTTGTTGACGTTCAGCTGAAGGTCCAGTTGCCGGCTCACTCGATAACCGAGCATGGCATTGTGAAGCCAGTAAGCATCGAGCTTGGCGGTGGTGCTGGAGGTCACGTTGCGTTCGCTGACATGCCGGGCGCCGTAGCCTAGGGTCCAGTCATCGGTGACCTGGTAGGTAGTCCAGAGGTTCATCGAGCGGGGCGGTGTATTGCCCAGTGCCTGGCCTTTGCTGGCGAAGCTCTTCCCCTCGGCGACGGCTTCGAGGGTTTCACTGTCCAGGAAGGTATAGTTGGCAAACACCGTCCAGCGTTCGCTCAGGTGGCCCGTGAGCCCCAGCTCCACGCCTTGAACGCGTTGTTTGCCGGACAACTCGGTGGAGCCGTCCGCCAAGGCTTCGCGGGCGTTGCTCTTGATGATTTGAAATACCGCCGCATCCAGTTCCAGCCGCTGGTCAAGCAAGTCCCACTTGCTGCCCAGCTCCCAGGTCTGATTCCTTTCCGGGGCAAGGCCTGCGGTTGCCACGGTTAGATCGCGCCCGTTACCGGCCAATGCTTCGGCCGACGGGTTGAAGGAATTGCCCCAGGCGAGGTAGACGCGGCCGTGCTCCGTTGGCGAGTAGACCAACCCTGCACGGCTGCTCAGGGTGTTGTCCTCGGTGTTGAGCGCCGAGTTGCGAACGTTGGCCGAGGAGTAACCTTTGGCGCTGCCGGTGAAGCGGTCATGGCGCAGGCCAAGGTGCAAGCTCCAGGCGTCATTCAGCGCCACGGTGTCGAACAGGTACAGTGCCTGGTCGGTCAACGCGGTTTTGCTGTACCCCATGACCGCCTTTTGCTGTGGCCCGGTCCAATATACGGGCGGGTTACCCAGTTCATAGCCGTTGCCTGGGTAATGTTCTTTGCCAAGGCCGTGATGGTAGGTGTTCAAGTCCAGCGTCTCGCGGGACAACTCAACGCCAACTACCCAATCATGCCTCATGCCCAGCAACTGATTGTGGCCACGCAGGCTGGTCTGGCTGATCCACATGTACGTGCTGGCATCGCGGCCATACCCCTGTGGCCCAGCCGGGCGGTAACGCCCAGGCGGCAAACCTTCGGTGTTGACATGGGAGGCAGACACCACCGTGTCGCGCTTGAGCTGCCCATGGCGGGCCAACTGCTGCAGCTGCAATTGTTCGTTGAAGTCGTGCTCCAGCTTGAGCGTGAACTGGTTCTGCTCGATGTGTTCCTTGTCGAGGTTTTTCCAGCCGAAGTAGGCCTTGCGCTCGACACCTGTCAGGCGCTTGCCATCCAGGGCTGGCACACCGTAGTCGGGCAGGTTGTCATCAACCTGATGCAAGGCGCTCAGGGTCAGCCAGGTGGCGTCGCTCAGGCCTAGCTGAAGCGCGGGCGCGATGCCCCAGCGCTGCTGTTCGATGCCGGGGCGGCCAGGCACCTCGTTGCGGTGCGTCATCAGGTTGATGCGCACTGCACCGCCTTGGCCGATGTTGCCCAGTGGCTGGTTGCTGTCCAGGGTCAGGCGTTGATAGTCGGCGCTGCCCACGCTGCCACCCAGGTGGGTGAAGGGCTGGTACTGCGGCTGCTTGCTGATGAGGTTGATGGTGCCGCCGGTAGTGCCGGCACCGCCAAACACCGAGTTGGGGCCTTTGATGACCTCGACCTGCTCGGTGTTGAACGTATCGGAACGTGTGGTCTGGGCGCTGTCGCGCAGGCCGTCGACCTGGATGTTGTTGTTGGCGGAGAAGCCACGGATGTTGATGCTGTCGCCCGAGCCGCCACCGCCTTCACCGGCATTGAAGGTGATGCCGGAAACATTCGACAGCACCTGGCGCAAGCTGAGCGCCTGTTGCTGAGCAAGCACGGGGGCAGGCACCACGGTGATGGTCTGCGGTGTGTCGAGCAGCGGTGCAACCTGCTTGACCGACGCTGAGCGTTCGGTGCGCGGGCTGATCGCGGCCGGCGCTGTGACATCGGTGTCCTGCAGTTCGATGGCCGGTAGTGCGGCGAGCGCGGTGCCGCAGAAGGAGGCGGCACCCAGGCCGAAGGCGGAGCTGCGCAAGGCGTTGCGGATCGTGCGGTCGGTAGCGATGTGATGCATGCGGGAAGTCCAGCGTTGGGGTTGAAGCCGCGCTGTGAGTGGCGTTTCACAGGCGAGCGGGGGCACTGCGCCATGGCCGGGAGCCGCGCAGGTGTTAAGAAGGGCTGTTCGGAGCGGTTAGGTCAGCTGGCTGGCCAGGGCGCTGCGCTGCTGTAGAACACGGCGAGCCAGACAGTGTGGGTGCCGGGGGCGGTCCACTCGACGCGATGGCGGCAATGGGCGGGGATGTCGAGGCAATCACCCGGTGCCAGCAGCCGGGTGTGCGCTTCATGTTCCAGGCGCAGCCCTGCACCGCCGCTCAGCAGTACGATCCATTCGCCTTCGGGCTGGTCGTACCAGAAGCCTGGCGGGCTGCATTGGCCGCTGGAAACGATACGTTCGATGCGTAGCCCGGGGCGTTGCAGCAGGTCATCGACCCACTCGGGCGCGGCAGGGTCGCAAGGGGGAAGGGGGGTCAGCACGTTGGCGGGTTTCATAGGAATACTCACTCTATGGGAGGTAATTCACTATGGACTGCATTGAAAGGCGGCGCGCTTCTTGACCGCCCATGCAGGATGTAGGACTTTTCTGAGACTTCAAGCAAAAGGAATCATATGGACAAGCTGCTGGCGATGAAGATGTTCACCGCGACCGTCGACGCCCAGGGCTTTTCCGCCGCAGCGCGCACGCTTGGGGTGGCCACTTCGTCGGTGACCCGCCTGGTCGATGCACTGGAGTCGGCGCTCGGTACCACATTGCTCAACCGCTCCACGCGCCAGGTCACCCTGACTGAGGCCGGCGCCCGATATTACGCCCGTGCACGGGACATCTTCGCAGCCTTGGAAGAGGCCGACGCCAGTGTCGCCGACCGTGGCGATGAGCCTGTCGGTGTACTGCGCCTGTGCCTGCCGGTGGAGTTCGGCCGGCGCGTGGTAGCGCCGCACCTCGGGGCGTTTCTGGCGCGCCATCCTGCGCTGGAGCTGGACATCGACATGAGCGACCGTCTCGACGACCTGCTGGACGGCCGCTACGACCTGTCGATTCGCCTAGGCGACCCTTCGCCGAACGACGAACTGGTGTGCCGGCAGCTCGGCCGCTTCGAGCGCTGGTTGGTGGCCAGCCCTGAATACCTCGCTGGGCGCGAAGCGTTGCAGCACCCCGGGCAATTGCTGGAACACGCCTGCCTGCGCTTTCGCTACGGGCAGAAGGCGCGGCCCTGGCGGCTGCAGCGCGGCGACCAGGCCCTGGAACTGGACGTGAGCGGCCCGCTGCGCAGTGCCAACGCCGACCTGCTGCGTGAAGCAGCATTGGCGGGCAGCGGCATCGCGCTGCTGGCCGACTGGCTGGTCCGCGAGGACGTGCTTGCTGGCCGCTTGCAGCGGCTGTTCAGCGATTGGCGGATCAGCCCTGGGGCCGCCAACGACAGCATCAATGCCTTGTACCTGCCCAACCATCGCGGGTCACGGCGCGTTCAGGCTTTCATCACGTTCTGCGAAGGCCTGATCGCGCCTTGAGCTGCTGGCGTTGCGCGCGGCGCAAAGGCTCGTTGCGCCGCGCCAGGATTCCCTTGCCAGCACGGCCCCGCTAATGTGCCCGGCATATTCCACCCCAATGCCGAGGAATCTCGCATGAACCCCTCTCTTGCCGCCACGCAGGCCACAGCGCCGGGCCTGAGCCGCGCCCTGGTTACGCTGCTGGCGTTCTGCTGCGGCGCGATCGTCGCCAATATCTACTATGCCCAACCCATCGTCGGGCTGATTGCCCCGGACCTTGGCTTGTCCAGCGAGCGGGCCAGCCTGATCGTCTCACTGACCCAATTGGGCTATGCACTGGGCCTGTTGTTGCTGGTGCCGTTGGCCGACCTGGTTGAAAACCGCCGCTTGATGATCGTCACCGCAGTACTTGCCTGCGTGAGCCTGCTGCTGGCAGGCACCAGCGGCCAGGGTCAGGGCCAGTTGTTTCTCGGCTATGCCTTGCTGATCGGCTTCAGTTCGGTGGCGGTGCAGATGCTTATCCCCCTGGCTGCGCACCTGGCGCCGGAGCAACAGCGCGGCCGGGTGGTGGGCAACATCATGGGCGGCCTGCTGCTGGGCATCTTGCTGGCGCGGCCGCTGTCGAGCCTGGTGGCGGACCATTTCGGCTGGCGCACGGTGTTCATCGGTGCGGCGGGCCTGATGCTGGCGATCATCCTGCTGTTGGCGTTGACCCTGCCGCGGCGTGTGCCCGACCACAAGGCCAGCTATGCCCAGCTGATGGTGTCGTTGATCGCCCTGTTGCGCCAGCACGCCGTGCTGCGCCAGCGTTCGCTGTATCAGGCGTTGATGTTCGCGGCGTTCAGCCTCTACTGGACGGCAGTACCACTGGCCCTGGCGTCGGAGCATGGCCTGTCGCAAAGCCAGATCGCGTTGTTTGCCCTGGTGGGCGCGGTCGGCGCCATCGCAGCGCCGATGGCGGGGCGCCTGGCCGATGCCGGCCATGCCCGCGCCGCTTCACTGTTGGCCCTGATCCTGGCGCCCGCGGCGCTGCTGCTGGGGTTGACCACCCCGGGGTATAGCGTGGTCGGCCTGGGGCTCACCGGCGTATTGTTGGATTTTGCCGTGCAGATGAACATGGTGATCGGCCAGCGCGAGGTCTACGCGCTGGACCCGGCCAGCCGCGGCCGGCTCAATGCGCTGTACATGACCAGCATCTTCCTCGGCGGGGCCGTGGGCTCGGCAGTGGCCAGTGCGCTGTTTACCCACTATGGCTGGCAGGGCGTGGCAGTGCTGGGCGCCGCCTTGCCTGGCATCGCGCTGCTGGTGTTCCTGCTGGCTTCGCGGCGCAAACCCTAGCGCCCGAGGGGCAATGCCACGCCAATCAACGCAAACAAGCCCCCGCAGCAGCGATTGAAACCTTTACCGCCCTTGGCCAGCCAAGGCTTGATACGGAACGCCAACCGCGCCAGCAGGTATTCGACCACGAATTCCACGCTGGCGAAGGTCGCTGCCATGATCACGAACTGCACGAACAACCCCCGCTGCGGGTCGATGAACTGTGGCAGGAACGCCCCATAAAACAGCAGCACCTTGGGGTTGGCCATGGCCGACAGCAGCCCTTGGCGGAACATGCCGGCATTGCTCAGCCGTGCAGCCCGGGTATTCACCTCCAGCTGCAGCGCCGGGCTGCGCCACAGCTGGATACCCAGCCACAGCAGATACGCGCCGCCCACCCACTTCAGCGCGGTCAATACAGACGCCGATGCCTGCAGCAGGGCAGTGAGCCCGAACATGGCCAAAGCGATCAATGCGCTGAAGCCGAACACCCCGCCAATGATGGTCAACAAGGTGCGACGCGCGCCATACAGTGCGCCGTGGGTCAGGGCCAGCAGGCTGTTCGGGCCGGGTGTCAGTGACAGGCCGATGCTCGCCAGCAGGTAGAGAAGCCAGGTGTCCAGAGCCATGTCAGCGCCTTGCGTCAGTCAATGATCAAGGGCGCAGTTTAAGCGACCACAGCGAACAAGCAGGGTATTATCCGGACATCTGATGGTTGTTTCTGGACATCTTTGCATGCCCCCCGATATTCGCCTGTTGATCCTGCCATTGCCGGACTTCGCCTTGCTGCCGTTCGGTGCGTTTCTCGACAAGCTGCGCTTCAGTGCCGACGACGAAGACTACAGCCGCCAACGCTATTGCAGCTGGACACTGGCCGGGCTGACCCGCGAGCCCGTGGTGTCGAGCAGCGGCGCGGTGATGCAGGTGGAAGCGATTGCCGAGCAGCTCGCGTTGGCCGACTACGACTACCTGGTGCTGTTCGGCAGCCGCAATGCCGCGGCCACTGCCGGCCTCGCGCCACGCTATGAAAGCCTGCTAAAGCGCGCCGCCAAGGCGGGCGTCAAGCTGGTGGCCATCGACAACGCGGCTTTTCTGCTGGCGGCCTGTGGCTTGCTGGACGGCTACAAGGTGGTTGTGCATTGGCGGCATGAAGCTGAGTTTCGCGCCTCATTTCCCCACCTGCAGTTGCTGCCCGAGCAGCTGTACTGCATCGACGGTGCACGTATTACCTGTGCCGGCGGTACCGCGGCCATCGACCTTGCGGTAGCCCTGCTGTCGGCCGCCTGCGGTCGCGCACGCGCGCTCAAAGGCCTGGCCGACATGCTGGTGGATGAGTCCCGCGATAGCCGCCACGCCTTGCGATCACTGGACGCCGAGGCGGGGCAGGGGCGCCAGGTACAACGCGCATTAGCGTTGATGCGCCATCATTTGGGGGAGCGTTTGACTATCGAACGACTGGCAGCGGAACTGGCGATCAGCCGACGGCAACTGGACCGGCAGTTCCAGGCCAGCCACGGCATGAGCGCCAAGGCCTGGTGGTTGGAAATGCGCCTGCAGCAGGCCCGGTGGCGCCTGCTCAATTCCAGCCACAGCCTTGCGCAAATCGCCGACGAGGTGGGGCTGGGTGACGCGAGCTACCTGGGCCGGTGCGTGCGCCGGCGGTTTGGCTGCACGGCGCTGGCGCTACGCCGTGATGGTCACTGCGGGGTACCGAACAACCCCGTCCAGTAAATGCCCGCATCGCTCTTCGGGTCCACGGCATAAGCAGCACCGACCTCACGGAAGTCCGGGTTCATCAACGTGGCGCAATGCCCGGGGCTTGCCAGCCAGCCATCGACCACTTTCTGCGCGGTGTCGCGCCCGGCGGCGATATTCTCGCCAATCTGTTGGTACAGGTAGCCCGCGAGCTCCGCACGGTCGCCCGGCGTACGCCCGTCGCGGTCGATGTGGTCGAAGAAGTTCTGGTTGGCCATGGCCCGCGTATGGTTGGCCGCGACCCCCGCCAGGGCAGTGCTCCAGCTTAGCGCAGGGGCTGCGGCGAACGGTTGCCCACCGCATTGGCGCGGGGCCTTGCGTGCAACGTTGATCGCCTGCATCAGCTTCTGCCCCTCGGCCTGCCAATCGCCGAGGCGCCCGCTGAGCAGCGGGCGCGCCAGCACCACGCGCCAGTCACGGCCTTCCTGGCTGACGCCAATGTCGACGAATTGCGGGTCGAGCACCACCTGGCAGAAGCTTTCTTCGATGGCGTGCATGGCGGCGCGGGCATCGCGCGGGCCGGACAGGCTGATGGCCTGCACGTTGACCATCGGGTAGGCGGCACGGGTCATGGCCTGCTGCAGGTCGCGGGTGCCTTCTGGCGACAGCGCCAGGCGGGTATCGCTGTTGAGCGGTGGCAGCTCCAGCGATGCTTCGCCGCCGCAAGGCTGAGCCTGGCTGCGGTAGGCATTGATCGAATCGATCAGTTGCGCCTCTTCGCCGGTGGCCGCCAGGCTTGAAGTCGAAACGACCAGGCCCAGCGACAAGGCGGCAACGGATGACAGGACGCGCATGTGGATCTCCCTGTGACTGGCAGCGTCTTGGTATGCGCTGCTCATCCTACACAAGCCCAAGGCTTTTGGCCCGGTGTCGTGCAAAGCAATGAAAACGCCAGCAAAGGCTTGAAGGTGGCAAAAGAGGGAGTAGACCACTGTGGGCCTGAAAAGTGCGACGGTTTGGTAATCATTCGTAACTGTGCCGAGAAAACAGTGGTCGCCAGGCTCAGGGCGACCACTGCCTGGTGAACGGCTCGGGTCAGCGCGCCAGTGCCTGGTTCGGCTTGTAGAAGAGGAAGTGACGGGTTTCGGCGGTCCTGCGGTAGGCCTTGGCCCAGTCCGGGCGCACCCTGCGGTCATGGAAATACAGTGCGCCACCGGTACTGTCCTTGAGCTGCTGGTTGAGCGCCTTGCGCGCAATCTCCTTGGCGATGTCATAGCGCTGCGGTTCCTCGACCTGGTCGGAGCGCCCGTCACACCACCAGGAAAACTGGCAGGACTTGCTCTCCACACCCTGCTTGACCACCCCGCAGATCGAGTCCGGGAAGCCGTCCTTGCCCAATCGGTTGATCACCACGCTGGCCACTGCGCTCATGTCTTTTTCATCGGCGCCTTTGGCTTCCCAGTAGATGGTGCGTGCCAGGCAGGTGATGCTGTCGTCCATCGGTGCCTGGCCCGCCGGGTCGACCGCCTTGACCTCGACGGGCGTGAGGGTTTCGGCCTTTTTTGGTGGTGGCGCGTCTTCGACCACTTTTTTCTCCAGCACCTCGGCCTTGTCTTCGGCCACTGCGGCCTTGGCAGTGTCGGCGGCATGTGTAGGGCCTGCGAGCAGGGCCGAGGTCAAGCCGATCACCATCCACGAAAGGCGCATGGTCGAGGTTCCGAACTGTGGGTTGCTTGACAGTCTAGCCAAGCGTATTCAATTCAGCGAAAGCATTAACACCAAGGGCAAGGTCACGGCGGCGGCCACCGTCTGCAGGGCGATGATGGTCGCCATCAACGGTGCGTTGCCGCCCATCTGCCGTGCCATCACATAGGATGACGAAGCCGTCGGCAGCGCTTGGAACAGCACCGCCACCACCGCCGCCTGACCGCCCAGGCCAAGCAGGCGGCACAGGCCCCAGGTGGTCAAGGGCATGACCAGAAATTTGAACATCGAGGCGGCCAGCAGCGGCCGCACCTGGCGGCCGATGCTGGCGCCACCCAGCGCGGCGCCGACGCACAGCAGGCCCAGGGGCAGGGCAGCCTGGCCCAGTGCTTTGACCGTCGGCTCGATACCTGCCGGCAAGCCCAGGCCAGTGACGCGCAGCAGCAACCCACCGGCACAGCCGACGATCAGCGGGTTGGCGAAGATCGCCCGCAGCACCGTGGCCGGGGAGCTATGGCGTGCACTGAAACGAGCGAACACCAGCACACACAGCAGGTTCACCAGCGGCACGATGGCGGCATTGGCCACCGCCGCCAGTGCAATGCCGGCACTGCCGTAGATACCCGCCGCCAACGTGGCGCCGATGTAATTGTTGAAACGCACGCCGCCCTGGAACACCGAGGTGAAGTCCGCACCGTCGTGGTTCACCGCGCCCTGATACAGCACCAGCAGCGCAGCGCCGAGCACGGTCGAGAGCATCAGCACGCCGACCATGCCCAGCACCGGCACGCCATCAAGGTTGGCGGTGGCCAGGCCGTGGAGAAACAGCGAGGGCAGCAGCACGTAGTAGCTCAGGCGCTCCGCGCCCGGCCAGAAATGCTCCCCGAGAAAACCGTGCACGCGAAGCAGGGTACCCAGGGCGATCAACAGAACGATGGGCAGCAAGGTGGTCAGCAGCAACTGGAGCATGGGTGACGGTCCGTGGTCGGGTACCGGCACAGGGTAGCTTGGCTGACTGATTGGTAAAAACGCTGATTTCTGCAGTGACTGTTGAGAAAAACTGCAGGGTTATCGCAGCCCGATCAAGCTTCCAGTGCGGTCTTCAACACTGCACTCAGATGCCGTCGCTGGCTTTTCTCATGCTCCAGCAGCACCACCCGCCGTTTCAGCTGCGGTTCGCCAAACGGCAGGCAGGTGGCCGGCGGCAAGCGCTGCAGGTCTTCGTCCGACACGGGGATGATCGCAACCCCCAGGCCCATCACCGCCATGTGCGCCAGCGCTTCCTGGCTGTCGAGCTCCATCTGTTCGCTGACCTGCAGGTGCTGGCGGCGCAGTTCCTGTTCGATCTGCCGGCCAGCCCAAGCGCGCTTGTCGAAGCGCAGAAACGGCTGGCTGGCCAACAGCTGCGGCAGGCTCTGGCCAGCGAGCTCGGGGCTGGCAATGGCCCAGAAGCGGTCCTCGAACAAGGGGGTGAAGTCCAGGCTCTGCGGGTAGGGGCTGACTGGCTCGGTGGTGATGGCAGCATCCAGGTCGCCGTCCTCGATGCGCCGCGCCAGTTCCGCCGACATGCCCGACGCCACGCTGATGTGCAGGTCAGGGTGATGTGCCTTGATCCACACCAGCGCCTTGGGCAGGCGCCGCGCCAATACCGTATGGATCGCGCCCAGGCGCAGCCGGCCGCGCAGGCGCGGGCCGCTGGCCAGGGCATCGGCCAGTTCGTCGTAGGCCGCCAGGATGTTTTCGGCACGCGCCACGGCCAGCTGCCCAGCCTCGGTCAGCACCACCTGCCGGCGGCTGCGGTCGAACAATGGCACCTGCAGCTCGTCCTCCAGCGTCTTGATGTGCAAACTCACCGCCGAGGGTGTGAGGCTGAGCAGGTCGGCGGCACGCGCGAAGGTGCCATGGCGAGCGATGGTCACAAGGGTACGCAAGGCTTTGAGGGACACGCGGACAGGCTCCGGAAGGAAGTATTTCATTCTGTGGCCGGATGGAATGCCTGGCAACCTGTGCAGTCCCACCTGTTATGTGGGTACGACACCCGCGCATCCCAAGCCATGGAGACACGACATGAAAGCAGTGCTATTCACCGCGTTACTGGCCACCGCCGGCCTCGCTCAGGCCGCGCAGACGGTGGAGCTCAAGCTCGCCGGGCCCGATGGCCCCGGCAAAGTGATCGGCACCATCAGCATCGAACAGAACAAATATGGCACCGTGCTCACGCCGGACCTCAAGGACCTGCCGCCAGGCGTGCATGGCTTTCACCTGCACCAGAACCCCTCGTGTGCACCGGCCGAGGAGAACGGCAAGCCCGTGCCTGCAGGCGCAGCGGGCGGCCATTGGGACCCGGACAAGACCAATGCGCACAAGGGTCCCTATGACGACAGCGGCCACCGTGGTGACCTGCCAGCGCTGTATGTCGGCGCTGACGGCAAGGCCACTTACCCCGTATTGGCGCCACGCCTGAAGGCGGCTGATTTCAAAGGGCATGCGCTGATGGTGCATGCCGGGGGTGATAACCACAGCGATCACCCCGAGAAACTCGGTGGCGGTGGTGCACGGTTTGCCTGCGGGGTCGTTGAGTAACGACAGCGCCAGTGGGCTGGCCG
>Ga0213823_1001298_pt1 | contig 15792 bp, 10 predicted proteins | sample MC6MC0907MG_FD_179887 | JGI IMG/M metagenome (GOLD analysis project Ga0213823, IMG submission 179887) | Enriched soil aggregate microbial communities from Iowa State University, Ames, United States - MC6-MC0907-MG | ecosystem: Environmental > Terrestrial > Soil > Unclassified | place: USA: Iowa...
TAGTTAGTCGTCTCGACCGGAAAACCTTCGGCCTGCATTTTCTTCAACACATCCTGCCAGCGCGACAGGCGTTTGGTGTCACCGACCTTCTTGTTGCCCTTGGCGCCTGGCAGGTACAACCCTTCCGCATTGAAAGAGTAGACCGGCAGCAAATCGGTTCGCTGCGATGCCGGCTGGATCGGATCGATCAGGCTGTCGAGCACCAGCGGCATGGCATCGGGGGTGGCATAGTAAGTCAGGACCATGTGCGCGCGGTTCTGGCGCAATGCTTTGACATAGGTGATGCGCAGCTTGTCACTGGAAACCCCGAGGTGGCGCAGGCTGAAATACTTGGCGATCGCATAGTCTTCACAGTCACCGGTGCCTTTCCATAAGGCTTCGATCGGTGTTTCCCAATAGTCGACCTCGTGCCACAAATCGATGTCCTCGACATAGCGCACCTGTTTGTTGAAAAACAGGTTCACCACTTTGAGCTTTTCCATTTCGCTGACTTGCTTCTGCGTGGCCAGCAGATTCTGCCAGGCATCGATACGCTGTTGCCCGGCCCCCAACGGTCCGTAAAGTGCCGTGGCTTTGCGGCTGATCGTGGAAAAATCCCAATCGGCATGCAGGCCGCCCAGCATGACGCCGGCCAGCAGCAGTGCGCAGCCTAGCCAGCGCAACGTCCGGGGGATCGCGAAACGTACCGCCACAGCAGGATTCCGGGGGCAGGGAGAAAGCGTTTGATGGTGAAGCTTAGCCGGCGAAAAAACAATGGCACCATGAGATCATCGGCGGCGCGCTAAACTTCAGTTGCCAGTGCATTGTTTTACAAGGTTTGACAACCTGTAGAGCAATCACTAGTGTCATTTGGATCCAAACAAGACCGACATACAGGGTGCGTAGTCGTGACACAGAAGCCCAAACCGCTGCACAGCATTAAAGTCGATGGACCGATTCCTGCGCATCTGGCCCGGTCGGTGATCGAAGAAACCCTGCGCTCGGCGATCCTCGATGGTCGTCTGCCCTGCGGCACGGCGCTGCGCCAGCAGGATCTGGCCGACCTGTTCGGCGTCAGTCGCATGCCGGTGCGCGAAGCCTTGCGCCAGCTCGAGGCCCAGGAACTGCTGAGCGTCACCGCGCACAAAGGCGCGGTGGTTGCGCCATTGATTCAAGGCGATGCCACTGAAACCTACGAGCTGCGCATCCTCCTCGAATCCGAAGCCATACGGCAGTCGATTCCGCTGCTGACCGCGGCCGATCACGCCCGCGCCGCCGGTTACATCGAAGAGCTGGAGGCGCAACACGACTACACGGAAATCGGCCGGCTCAACCGTTTGTTCCACATGGCCCTGTACTGCAAGGCGCCCAATAAACGCTTGCTGCGACTGGTCGAAGACGGACTCAACGAAGAAGAACGTTTTCTGCGCTTCAACCTTGAGGCCATGGGCCTGGGCAAATTGTCTCAGGACGATCACCGCGCGATGTTGCAAGCCGTGCAGGATCGCGACACTGAGCTGTCGATCAAACTCCTTGAGCAGCATCTCAATCGTGGCGTTGAGGTCATCACCCGCTATCTCGACACCCCTGCTGCGCAAAGCCGCAAAGCCGCGCGCTGAACACGCTGTATCCCCCGCGAATCACCCACTTACAAATCCCCTCCGCGATCTGCCAGCCCTCTGGTGGCGGATCCGCGTGCCCGCTCTAACCTCCCTGCGCCGCTCAGCCCGAAATTTGCACCTTGCGGTGGATGAATCGGCAATAGCCGTGGCGCTGATTTACCCGCACTCTTGAACGGCCAACCCCATAAAGAACGGGCGACGCGCCGCACTGACGGCGCAGTCCCCCGCACCAGGAACCTACGGAAGGAGCCTTGCCACGGGAAAAAGGAAGTCATGGCGCGGGGTCACGGCCAACTTCCGCCCCTTTTAAATCATTCAACTCTTATTACTGGAAAGTTGCTTCGAGTGAGGCATTCACTCTTGTCGATCAATTTTGGCCGTTATTCGCCGAAAGGAGCAACTACGCCCAAATAAAACTTCACTCAAAAGTTTTATCGGAACTACTCAACCTCAAAAAACAGCAAACTTAAAATAATTAAAAATGTACTTGTTAAACACTTTGTCGGTGTATTAGTTTTTCCTCGCCAAGTTTGAACCTTGTTCTTTGCTTCGGCACAAGCCCAACGCCTGCGGCACGACAGCTGCGACTTATGCAGATATGAATCCATGCCACAGGCATATACGGTCCGCACTTAACTATCCGAAAGGAAGGCTGTTGTCCGTCTACAGAAAATCAACAAGTCGTCGTTTCGCTGATTGCGCAATTACCAGAGCAGTTCCATTTAACATCAACGATAAAGGACATCATGATGCCCAATAAAAACCAACTCGCCCTGAAGAAAGCCGAACTTAGCATTCACCCGATCTTTTCCGAGATCACTTCGCTATCGGTATTGCAACGCTTTATGGAAACCCACGTATTTGCCGTGTGGGATTTCATGTCGCTGACCAAACGCCTGCAGCAGGAGCTGACCTGCACGCGGTTGCCGTGGCTGCCGCCGCGTGATCCTCACGCCGCCCGGTTGATCAACGAGATCGTTCTCGGCGAGGAATCGGATGATCGCCTGACCGAAGGTCATTACAGCCATTTCGAGTTGTACCTGGATGCGATGCGCGAAATCGGCGCGAGTACCACGGCCGTGGAGCGCTTCGTTGCGCTGCAACAGGAAGGCGTGAGCTATGACGTCGCGCTGCAAAGCGTCGAAGTTGATCCGGCCGCCGCGCAGTTTGTCCGTGACACCTTGCGCACTGCCCTGCACGCACCGGGACACAGCGTAGCGGCGGCGTTTCTGCATGGTCGCGAGAGCGTGATCCCGACCATGTTCCAGCGCATTCTTGACGACTGGGGCATCGGCATCGAACAGGCGCCGACCTTCCGCTATTACCTGCAACGGCACATCGAGGTCGACTCCGAAGACCACGGCCCGGCAGCAGAACACCTGCTTGAGCGTCTGGTCGACGGTGATCCGCAGCGCGAGGCCGAGGTCTACGCCAGCGCCATCGCCGCCGTGGAGAGTCGCATCGCCCTGTGGGATGGCCTGCGCCTGAGCATGCGCGAACCGTTGGCGGAGGTGGCCCAATGAACGCCGCCGACTATCAATCCTTTGCCGACGCCTGGGAGAACCGCGCCACCATCCGCACTCGCCCGCGGCGCGTGCTCGAAGACGATGAGCGCCTGATCTATCCGCTCAGCCGCCAGCCGCTGGTGCTCAGCGAAACTTTCTTGCGCGAGTGCCCGCAACAACGTGATTTCGCCTTGGTGCAAACGTTGTACAAATTCATCAATGACGTAGTGATTTTCGAGACCGAGATCGTCGACAAAACCGCCCGCAGCATCGCCAAGAACCGCTTCGCCGTGGCCTTTCCGTTTGCCTGTCGTTACGACGCGATGACCGTGGTGGTCGATGAGGATTACCACGCGCTGGTGGCGATGGATTTCATGCAGCAAACGGTGGCGATGACCGGCATCGAGCCGATTCAACTGCCTGATGAAATCGAACTGAGCCGGGCGATTCCTGCGGCAGTAGCGCTGGCACCGGAGCACCTGCGCAGCGCGGTGGAATTGATCTGCGTGGCCATCGCCGAAAATACCGTGACGGGTGATGTGGCGGCGTTCGCCCGCGACGACACGATCAAGCCGTCGATCAAAGGCCTGATGGCCGATCACTTGCTCGACGAAGGTCGTCATTCAAGCTTCTGGGCGCGGATGGTGCGTATCTATTGGCACACCGCCAACGCGGTGGATCGCGAAACCATCGCGCAGATTCTGCCGGTGTTCATCGGCCATTACCTGACCAACGACATCCAGAAAACCTTCGACCTGCGCCTGATCGACGCACTGCCGGTCAGCGAGGCCACGCGCCGTTCACTCAGGGATGAAATGGCCGGGCTAGCGTTCCCGATCAATCGCCATCACCCGCTGGTGGGCAACATCGTCAAGTTCTTCCACAACAGCTCGCTGCTCGACACGCCCTGCGTGCAGCACGCCTTGCGCGATTACCTGGTTTGATGAGGAGGCCGACATGAAACGTCTCGACATTTTGCTGATAGGCGCCAGCCAGGCCATGACCGACCTGGCGCAGGAACTGGAACAACACGGTCACTCATTGCAGCGCAGCGGCGTTGCGGCATCGACGGTGGATTTGATCATCGACGATGGCTTTATTGGCGCTGGCGACTTCTGCGCGATCCCGCACCTGCATCTGCGTTTGGGCGTCAGTGTGCAGAGCCTTGGCGGTTTGCCGTCACTCGATTTGCTGTGCTTCCTCGGCTCGTCACTGATCAGCCGCGTGCCGATTGCCGATGAGCCATCGGGAAACGGTCAGGCATTGCGACAGCGGGTGCTGACCCAGGTGGTGGACGAAGTGGCGTTGCTGGTCAGCCGCTTCTCCCGTGACCCTGAGTATCTTCAGCAGGCCGGATCTGTGCGTGCGCCGGATTTCGAGCGGATGGAAAACCTGCTGTTTCTCGACAGCCTGGCTTACGTCCATCAGCGCAACGACACCGCGAACGCGGCGCTGCTGAAACAGGCGCAGGTTCCGGTCCTCGAGCGCTTGCAACAGAGCTTGATCCGCCACGCCGAACGACCGGCGCTGCACCTTGGCGAACAGTCGCTCAGCTACAGCCAGCTGCACACCCACAGTCGTGCGATTCAACAGCGCTTGCTGCAGTTGCTCGAGCAACATCCGCAACCGTGGGTGGTCGGTATCTGCTTACCGAAAAGCCCGGAGCTGTTTGCCTCGATTCTGGCGATCCTCGGCAGCGGCGCGGTGTACCTGCCGCTGGAACCGAGCCATCCGTTGCAGCGTCAGCAATACATTCTGCAAAACGCTGGTGCGTTGCTGTTGCTGCATGACGGCGAGCATCCACTCAGCCAAACCATGCCTGGACTAAACGTCAGCGACATCGACAGCGCTGATGCCGATTTCAGCCAACCGCTGATGCGTCGACGTCCCGAGCTGGAAGCGCCGTGCATGGCCCTCTACACCTCGGGTACCACCGGACATCCGAAGGGCGTGCTGCTCAGTCAGGCCAACCTCGCGCACTTCACCGCGTGGTATGCCGATTACGTGCAGTTGCAGGCAGAAAGTCGAGTGTTGCAGTTCTCGTCACTGAGCTTCGATTCGTCGCTGATCGACATCTTCCCGACCCTGCTCGAAGGTGCCGAACTGGTGGTGCCCGACGACACGCAACGGCGTGATCCGTTGCAACTGATCGCGTTGATCCGTCGCCGGCAATTGACCCACGCCTTTCTGCCGCCGGCGCTGTTGAGCATCCTGCCGCTAGAGCAACTGGAGGGCGTTCAAGTGATGACCGGTGGCGATGTCTGCGAGCCGTTCGTCATCGAACAACTGACCCGCCAGGGCACGCTGCACAACCTTTACGGCCCGACCGAAGCGACGGTGCTGATCACTGCGCGGCAACTCGAACCCGGCGACAGTAATCGCACGCTCGGCGCGCCGATCGCCAACAGTCAGGTGCTGATTCTCGATGATGATTTGCAACCGGTGCCGCAGAACATTGTCGGCGAATTGTTCATCGTTGGTCCCGGTGTCTGCCTTGGTTATCTCAACAACCCTCAGCAGACTGCCGAACGTTATCTGACCCTGCAATTACCGGACGGCCAAACGATGCGCGCCTACCGCAGCGGCGACATGGCCAAATGGGGCGAGCACGGTATCGAGCTGTGCGGACGACGCGACAATCAGGTGAAGATCCGTGGCTTCCGGGTCGAGCCGGAAGAGATCGAGCGCTGCCTGCGCGAGAGCCAGTTGTACCGGCAAATCGCAGTGGTGATCGACACTCAGCGACGGATTCTGGCGTTCCTCGCCCAGCCGCAATCGGACACCGCACGCGAAGCACTGAAGGCCCACGCCCGGCAGTTTTTGCCCGATTACATGCAACCCGTGGCGTGGACTGAACTGTCGAGCATGCCGTTCGCAAGCAACGGCAAGGTCGACCGTAAAGCGCTGCTGGACCTGCCGGTGAGCGTGCAGGGCAGCGGGCCGAAATGCCTGCCGGCGAATGCTGATGAAGCACTGCTGCTGGAGATCTGGGCGGAGTTGCTGGAGCTGCCGAACAGCGATATTTCCACCGACGAAAGCTTCTTCAATCTCGGCGGTCACTCGATTCTGCTGTCGCGGATGTTGCTGCGGCTGCGTGAGGAATTCGGCCGCAGCATTTCGATCAATCGCTTCATCGAACTGCCGACCATCATCAAACTCGCAACGCTGGTGCGTGGCACCGATGACAGCGCAGTACTCAGCGCTCAGGCCATGGCCGACGCCGAGCGTGCACTGCAAATCGAACCGCTGCCGATCAGCCGCATGGGCGATGTGCACAAGGTCATCGTCACCGGCGCCAACAGTTTTGTCGGCGTGCACATCGTTGAGGCGCTGCTCGGTTGGGGTGCCAGCGAAGTGGCGTGTCTGGTGCGCGACGGCGGCGGGAAAACAGCAGCGCAACGCTTTGCCGAGTCTCTGCGGGAAAACCGTCTGGAGCATCTGGATCTGAGCCGGGTGCGGGTTTACGCGGCGGATATAACGCGTCCGCAGTTGGGCCTGGATGACGACGATTATCAGCACCTCGATCGTGAGTTCGGCGCACTGGTGCACAACGCTGCCAACGTTAACCACGTACTCGATTACGAGTCGCTGGCGGCAGACAACGTCGAGCCGATTTTCGCGCTGCTGCGCCTGTGCGAAGGACAGAGCAAAAAGGTATTCAACTTCGTCTCGACACTGTCGGCCTCAAGCACGGTCGACGACGCGGGACGGGTACTGGAACTGCCCGCCGCGTCGACGCCGCCGATCTACATTCGCAACGGCTACAACCTGTCGAAGTGGGTCGGTGAGCGCATCCTCGAGCGGGCGCGGGAACGCGGCGTACGGGTCAATCTGTATCGCCCCGGCAACATCAGTTTCAACAGTTTGAGCGGCGTTTGTCAGCCGCATAAAAACCGCTTGATGCTGATGCTCAAAGGCTCGATCCAGCTCGGCCAAGTACCGGCCTTCACGCTGAATTTCGACCTGATGCCGGTGGACTTTCTCGCCCGCTTCATCGCCTTCCACGCCAGCCGTTATTCGCCGGCGCGTGCGGTGTTCAACCTGCACAACCCCGAGCCCTTGAGCTGGGACGCCTACGTCGCCTCGTTCCGCGAAACCGGTAGTGAGTTCGCGCTGGTCAGCGTTGCCGACTGGCAGCAGCAACTGGGCCGCGTCGATGCCGACAACGCGCTGTTCGGCGTGCTCGGTTTCTACCTCAACGGCTTTGAAGAAGACATCGGCGACATCTCCCTGATCGGCCACGCCAACGCTGAAGCCGGCGTGCAGCAGATGGGTGCGCATTACCCGCAGAAATCCCCGGCGCTGCTGCGTCGCGGCTGCGATTACCTGAAAGAAATCAACTTCATCTGATCCAACAAAAAGGAGCAACACCATGAGCAATCTGCAACCCGACACCCTGATCAAAAACCCGCACGGCTGCCACGTTGTGTCTTCGGTAGAAGTGCCGGCAGACGCAGCGCAGGTCTGGGCGGTGGTCGGCGATTTCGGCGGATTCGACCGTTTCATTCCGGCGCTGTCGCACATCGAAATGACCGGTGAGGGCGTGTCCTCGCTGCGCAAGAAGTTGTTCAAGGATGGCAACGTGGTGGTCGAGCAACTCAACTCCCGCGATGAACACGCGCGAAGCATGACCTGGACGACGATTTACAACACCTTGGGGGTGGCCAATCTGTGGGCGGCGATGAATGTCGAATCGCTGGGCCAAGGTAGGTCTCGGGCGACCTGGACGATCATTGCCGAGCCGGCTTCGGGCGGTGAGGAGGCGTTGCCGGGGTTCAAGGAGTTTGTGCAGGGGTTTGCGGATGATGCGATGGGGAATGTGTTGAAGCTGTTTGTTTAAGGCATCGGCTTTGCGGTGAATGCACCACCGCTTTCGCGAGCAAGCTCGCTCCCACAAGGTATTGGGTGTTCACACATGTTGTGTTCAACCAAAAATCCTGTAGGAGCGAGCCTGCTCGCGAAGAACGATAACGCGGTCTCCAATCTGAAAAATCAGATCTTGAAGCTGTCGACCAATTGCTTCAGGCGATTGGCCTGCTGCGACAACGCATCACAATCCTTCAGTGTTTCATTGAGGTTGGCCACGCTCTGCTGGTTCAGCAGATTGATCTGGTTAACGTCGACGTTGAGGGTTTCCACCACGGCGGTCTGCTCTTCAGTGGCCGCTGCCACCGACTGGTTCATGCCGTCGATTTCACCGATGCGCTGGGTCACGCTGACCAGACGCAAACCGGCCTGATTGGCCACTTCCACGCTCTGCTCGCTTGAGGCCTGACTGGCGTTCATCGTGGTCACCGCTTCGCGCGAACCGATCTGCAACGACGTGATCATCTTGTGGATCTCTTCGGCCGATTCCTGGGTGCGGTGCGCGAGGTTTCGCACTTCGTCCGCCACCACGGCAAAACCACGTCCTGCTTCACCGGCACGGGCGGCTTCGATCGCTGCGTTGAGCGCCAGCAGGTTGGTTTGCTGCGAGATGCCTTTGATCACGTCGAGGATGTGGCCGATGTTGTCGGTGCTGGCGTTCAGGGTTTCGATCTGCGTGCACGACAGGCTGATCTTCTGCGACAGCTCGGTCATCGCCAGAATGGTTTGCTCGACCACCTGACGACCATCATCGGCCTGCTCGCTCGCGCCGCTCGCGTGTTGCGAAGCATCGGCGGCGTTGCGCGCGATTTCCTGAGTGGCGGCGCCCAGCTCGTTGATCGCGGCAGCCACGCTGTTGGTACGTGCACTCTGTTCGTCGGAACCGACGATCGAGGCATTGGACGACGCCATCACGCGCTGCGACAAGTCATGCACGTGGCGGGTTGCCGAAGACACTTCGGAAATCGACGCGTGAATCCGTTCAACGAACTGGTTGAATGCGCTGCCCAATTCACCGAACTCGTCTTTGCTCTCAACCACCAGACGACGGGTCAGATCGCCTTCGCCCTGAGCAATGTCCTGCATCGCGCGGCCCATGGTGGTCAGCGGACGCATCAACACGTTGATCAACAGGCTAAGCAGCAGCGCAATCGCAGCCACAGCAACAAACATCGCGATCAGCGCCGAAGTACGGAATTGGCTGAGTGCGGCGTAGGCCTTGTCGCGATCGATCGACAGACCGATGTACCACTGCGCATTCGGCAGGTCGCTGACCGGGGTAAACGACAGAATACGTTCCTGGCCGTTGAGCACGACGTTCTGGTTGCCCTTCTCGATGCGTACGCTGGTGTTCGGGTAGATGTCTTTCAGGTTTTTCATCACCTGATCTTTGTCCGGGCTAACGATCACCTGACCGTCGGCACTGACCAGGAACGCATGGCCAAGGCCACCGAAGTCCACCGAGTTGATGATCTTCACCAGGGTTTCCAGGCTCAGGTCACCACCGACCACGCCAAGCAGTTCGCCGTTCTTTTTCACCGGCATGGCGATGGTCACTACCAGGCCACCGACAGCGGCCATGTACGGCGGCGTCAGCATGGTTTTGTCGGCGGCAACGGCTTGCTTGTACCAAGGACGCTGACGTGGGTCGTAACCGTCCGGCATCTTCGCGTCAGGGCGCTGGGTGAACACACCGTTGGCTTGACCGACGTAAGTGAACTGGAAATTAGAGGTGAAGGCCGGCTGATCGACCAGACCCGGGAAATCCGCGTCCTTACCCTGATGGGCAACGTTTTGCGCGAGGTTTTCCAACACCAGGATCCGTCCGCTCATCCAGTTCTGCACGCTGCTGGCGGTCAGGTCACCGGCCTGCTGCACGGAGGACTGAAGGTTCTGGCGAATGGTGTTTCGCTGCAGATAGTCGTTGTAGAGGGTGAACAGCGCGAACGCCAGGACCACGACGCCCGAGGCGGCCAACAGGATTTTATGGCTGAACTTGAGATTCATTTCATGGGACTTCTTATGCCAAAAGTGGGGATGCGTTCCGGATGCAACATTCCATGTACAGCGCAGGCAGCTTTCTCCTGGCCGCTCTACTTTGGTGCACGCATGTCTCACCAGTCTGTCGGCACGTGTCGGAGAAATCTTAGGGTTGTGCGGGAAATGGATGGCATTTCTGCCGGATTCCCGCCGAACGGCGTGCCAGAGCGTTCGCCGTGAGGTTTCCAGGAGCAATGTTCGAGCAGCAGTTGCAAAATTGGTAACCGTTACCGACAATGCGACTAATTATCATTTGTGACGCTCGCGTTCATGTCCTCACCTGAGTTCGCTGTACAGGCGCTTTACAGTAGTCATCACGGCTGGCTCAACGCTTGGCTGCGCGCGCGACTGGGCAATGCGGCGGATGCCGCGGATCTGGCTCAGGATACCTTCGTCCGTCTGCTGCAACGCACCGAACGCCTCGAACTCAAAGCGCCTCGAGCCTTCCTGCGCACCATCGCTCGCGGGTTGGTGATCGACCATTGGCGCCGTGAAGAAATCGAACGCGCCTATCTGGAAACCATCGCCCATTTGCCCGAAGCCGAAACGCCAAGCGCCGAAGCCCGGGCGCTGGTCATCGAGTTGCTGGAAAGCATTGCGCGGATGCTTGAAGGACTGAAGCCGAAAGTGCGTCAGGCCTTTCTGCTGGCGCAGTGCGAAGGTTTGACCCACAAGCAGATTGCCGCACAGATGGGGCTTTCCTTGCGCTCGGTTGAACGTTACGTCGCCGACGCGTTGTATCACTGCTATGTGTTGCGGTACGAAAGCTGATGCCTGTGGATAATGCCGCACTCGGGCGCCGTGCAGAACCACAGCAACAAGTGGTCAAACAAGCCATCCATTGGCTGCTGCGCTTGCGCAATAACCATGGCAATTCACGTTTGAACCGCCAGTGCGAACAGTGGCGCGCCGAACACCACGAGCACGAACTGGCCTGGCAACGGGTGCAGTCGCTGCAAGCCGAGCTGAGCAATAACCTGCGTGCAGTACCCGGTGCGCAAGTGGCGTTCAACACCTTGGAAAACAGTGCGCAGGGTTTGGGTCGGCGACAGGCGTTGAAGCTATTGTCTGGCGCATTGCTGATGGGCTCCGCCGCCTGGCTGGCCAAGGACACTGCCGCGTGGCAGCAATGGAGTGCCGATTACGCCACCGCGACGGGCGAGCGGCGCGGCTTCCAGTTGCCGGATGGCACGCGGATCGAGTTGAACACTGCCAGTGCAGTGGATCTGGATTACACGGCGCAACAGCGCCTGATCAAGCTGACTCGCGGTGAAATCATCGTCACGTGTGGTGGCTCCGACGAGGGCGCGCCGTCTGATCGGCCGCTGCGGGTACAAAACCGTCACGGCACTTATGAGCCGGTCCATGCCCGATTCATCCTGCGTCAGGAACATGACTGCACGCGGCTCAGCGTCACTCATGGCCAGGTGGCCATCCACGCCGGCGGCACTTCGGTAGACGCACTCGCCGGGCAGAGTTATCTGATCGACCGCCACCAGGTACGCCCGGCTCCGACGCTGGATATGGATGCTGGCGCCTGGATCGACGGTTTGATCGTCACGCGCAATATGCGTCTGGGCGACTTTCTCGCCGAAGTCGCGCGTTATCGTCAGGGCTTTCTGAACTGTGCGTCGGAGGTAGCAGACCTGCGACTGTCCGGCGTATTCCGTCTGGAAGACACCGACAAACTGCTGGCGATTCTGCCGCAGACGTTGCCGGTGCAATTGCGCTATCGCACCCGTTGGTGGGTGACTCTGGAACGTGCGGTGTAAATTTTTTGGCGGGTTTTTGCAGCAAGTCCGGCTTAGTCAGTAAGCACTTCAACTCAAGCGTTTGCGACTTCCTACGGAAACCTACAATGACTGTCCGCGCCACCTGTAAGAACACTCTGAATTTAACTGCTGAATCGAGACTGCTGCGCCACGCCGTTCGGGCAGCGCTTTTTTCCACGGTGCTGGGCGTTGGTGTGATGCCCGGTTTGAGCATGGCGGATAATCCAGCGGCCAGTGAAGTCAGCCATCGCTACAACATTACAGCGGGCCCGCTGGGTGAGGCGTTGAATCAGTTTGCTCGTCAGGCTGGCATCACATTGTCGATGACTCCGCAGCAAACTCAGGGCCGGCAATCACCAGGCGTTCAAGGTGAGTACTCGACTGATCAGGCGCTAAGCCACTTGCTCGGTGGCTCCGGTCTGGAGGCGGTCAGCCAGGATGGCAGCAGCTATGTCCTGCGTCCGCTCGCTGAAACCGAAGCGCTGGCCCTGCCGACCACCGACATCAAAGGCTTCGCCCTCGGCAACGCCTTGGGCAGCATGGACGGCTACAACGCCACCCACAGCCAGATCGCCACCAAGACCAGTACCGTGTTGCTGGAAACTTCGCAGAGCGTGTCCGTGGTCACTCGCGAGCAAATGGACGACCAGGGTTCGCAGACTGTCGCACAAACGATGCGCTACACCCCGGGCGTGTTGACCAATCCCTACGGTGCCACTCACCGTTACGACTATGTGGCCATGCGCGGTTTCAACGATGGCTCGGTGGACAATATTTACCTCGACGGCCTCAAGTCGATGGGCGACAGCGGCACTTACAGCACCATGCAGGTCGATCCGTATTTCCTGGAGCGCGTGGACATTCTCAAGGGCCCCTCGTCGGTGCTGTATGGCCGCAGTTCGCCGGGTGGTCTGGTGGCGCTGACCAGCAAAAAACCGCTGTACGAGGCTTACCATCAGGTGCAAGCCACGGTCGGCACGCAGGGTCAGCGCGGGGTCGGTTTTGACTTCAGCGGTTCGGTCGATGACGACAAACGAATCGCCTATCGTCTGACCGGGTTAACGGATCAGTCCGACACGCAATTCGACCATAACAAGGAAAAACGCTTCGCCCTCGCACCGACCCTGAGCATCGATTTCAGTGAAGACACTTCGCTGACGCTGCAGGCTTACCTGCAACACGATCCGGATGGCGGCTACCACGGCGGTGTGCCGGCCGACGGCACGATTCATCAGCGTAACGGCAACCGCATCTCGCCACACTTCTTCGAAGGAGAGCCGGGCGTCGATGGCTATTCCCGTGATCAGCAATCATTCGGTTATCAATTCGAACATCGCTTCAACGACGTCTTCACCGCTCGCCAGAATTTCCGTTACCTCGATTCCAAAGTGAACATGGATCAGGTCTACGCCTATGGCTGGACCTCGCCGACCAGCAACGAGCTGAACCGCTACTACACCGGCGGTGACGAGCGTCTGCATGCGTTCATCGTCGACAACATGCTCCAGGCGGAATTTTTCACCGGCGCGACCAAACACACCGTGCTGATGGGCGCTGACTATCAGCGGCGCAAAACCGTGGTCGACTGGACCAGTGGCGGTCTCGCACCGATCGATGCGTTCAACCCGGCGTACGGCAACTCGGCCATCGATATGTATGGCGAGACCAGTTACCTGCGGCGTCTGGAGCAGACCGGGGTTTACCTGCAAGACTTGATCGAGATGGATAAATGGCGCTTCTCGCTGGGGCTGCGCCAGGATTGGGTCGAGACGTCGGATGAAAACCGTATCGCTGAAGCCGGGCGTCCGGTTGGCACAGAGATCAATGATCGCCGCACCAAACTCACCGGCCGTGCGGGTGCGCTGTACCTGTTCGATAACGGACTCGCGCCGTATGTCAGTTACTCCGAATCGTTTAACCCGAACTCTTATGCCGACAGTGCCGGCAATCCTTTGGCGCCTACCGACGGTACCCAGTGGGAAGTCGGTTTGAAGTATCAGCCGCCGGGTACTGACAACCTGTTCACCGCGTCGCTGTTCCGTATTGATCAAGAGAACCTGGCAACCAAACTACCGCAGGAAAACTTCTATCGCGCGGTAGGTGCTGTGCGCTCTCAGGGTCTGGAACTGGAGGCGCACATGCAATTGACCGACAACCTCAAAGTCCTCGGCAGCTACACCTTCACCGACATTGAATACTCGAAGTCGATGATCAGTACGTTGAGCACGCCGACCGATGTGATCGAGAACAAGGGCAACTCACCAACGCAGGCGCCGCGGCATATGGCGTCGTTGTGGGCGGACTACAAGTTCGACAGTGCGGCACTCGATGGCCTGCGTCTGGGCGGCGGCGTGCGGTATGTCGGCTATAGCTGGGCGGATGCGGAAAACACTTTGAAGGTGCCTTCCTACACGTTGTTTGATGCCTCGATTGGCTACGACTTGGGCAAGGTCGGTTTGAAGGGTGTCGATGTACGTCTGAATGCGAACAACCTGACCAATGAATCCTACGTCGCCTCCTGCGCCAGTCTGAACTTCTGCTACATGGGCGAAGAGCGCAACGTCGCGGCAACGGTCAGCTACCAGTTCTAAGCCTTTGTCCGGTGCATAAAAAAGCCAGCCCCTGATGGTTCAGGGGCTGGCTTTGTCGTTTCTGTGGAGAAATTCCAATGCGTGCGTTTTTGGTGTTGTTGCATCGTTATATCGGCTTGGCCACTGCGGTTTTTTTGCTGCTTGCCGGGGTCACGGGAAGCATTCTGGCGTTCAATCATGAACTGGATGAATGGTTGAATCCGCAGTTTTATGCGGCGTCTGCCGTGGGTGAGCGACTGCCGCCCGGTGATTTGGTGGATGCCGTGCAGAGTGCCCATCCAAAGTTGCAGGTCTGGTACATGGAGTACCCAAATGAGACGGGCCACACCGCGTTGCTTGCGATGGTCCCGCGTAACGATCCGGGAACCGGCCAGCCATTCGCTGAGCGTAATCAGGTGTTCTATCTGGATCCGGTGAGTGCTGAGCAAAAGGGCCAGAGGTATTGGGGCGAGTGCTGTTTTCAACGGGAAAACTTTGTCCCGTTCATTCTTGAGTTTCACTACAACCTGACGTTGCCGGGTAATTGGGGATTGTTGTTGATGGGTTTGGTTGCGATTGCCTGGGTGATCGATTGCTTCGTCGCGCTGTGGCTGACATTGCCGCGAGGAAAGCCATTCTGGAAGAAGTGGTCGACCGCCTGGAAGGTTAAGGGTGGGCATGCCTATCGGCTCAACTTTGACCTGCATCGTGCCGGGGGACTGTGGCTATGGTTGTTGTTGCTGCCGATCGCCGTCAGCAGCGTGGCCATGAACTTGCCGAGCCAGGTATTCAAGCCAGCAGTTTCGTTGTTTTCACCGATTGAGCCGAGCGTCTATGAAGCTCGAGGGCGAATGCCTCCTTCACAGCTGGGGGTGACGCAATTGAGTTATCAACAGGCGTACGAGAGGGCGTTACAGGAGGGGAAAAAGTTAGGACTGACAGCGGCGATCGGGGAGTTGTATTACAGCTTTGAGTACAACTTCTACGGCGCAGGGTTTGGACAGCATGACACCGAAGCGCATGGCAAATCCTGGTTGTTCTTTCATGGTACGGATGGGCGATTGTTAGGGCAGGAAATTGCAGGGCAGGGAACGTTGGGAGAACGGTTTTATCGGTTGCAGTTGCCGATACATGGTGGACGGATCATAGGTGTTACCGGGCAAGTGATGATCGCAGTACTAGGTATTTTGATTGCAGGCTTGTCGGGGACTGGCGTCTACATCTGGTGGCGCAAATGGCAGGCTCGACGCACCAGCAAGGCACGTAAAGCTGTTTGATCATTGGTTTTGCAGGCCCTGAAATGACAAAACCCCTGTCTGCGCTAGCAGACAGGGGTTTCGGAATTTAATCTTGACGATGACCTACTCTCACATGGGGAAACCCCACACTACCATCGGCGATGCATCGTTTCACTGCTGAGTTCGGGATGGGATCAGGT
>Ga0213823_1001301_pt1 | contig 15766 bp, 10 predicted proteins | sample MC6MC0907MG_FD_179887 | JGI IMG/M metagenome (GOLD analysis project Ga0213823, IMG submission 179887) | Enriched soil aggregate microbial communities from Iowa State University, Ames, United States - MC6-MC0907-MG | ecosystem: Environmental > Terrestrial > Soil > Unclassified | place: USA: Iowa...
GCCAGCTCTTCGGGTTTGCGCTTGATCGAGTAGTTGGTCAGCTCAGGGTGGCTTTCCACAAAACTGGTGTTGAACTGGCCGCTACGGAATTCCGGGTTACGCAGGATTTCCTGGTAATAGGCGGCAGTGGTCTTGACCCCTTGCAGACGCATGTCGTCCAGGGCGCGCAAGCCACGGTCCATCGCCTCTTCCCAGGTCAGGGCCCAGACCACCAGCTTCAGGCACATGGAGTCGTAGAACGGCGGAATGGTGTAGCCGGTGTAGATCGCCGTGTCGGTCCGCACGCCGGGGCCGCCGGGCGCGTAGTAACGGGTGATCTTGCCGAAGCTCGGCAGGAAGTTGTTCTTCGGGTCTTCGGCGTTGATCCGGAACTGCAGGGCGAAACCACGGTGGTGGATGTCTTCCTGCTTCACCGACAGCGGCAGGCCGGAGGCGATGCGAATCTGCTCGCGAACGATGTCGATGCCGGTGATTTCTTCGGTGATGGTGTGTTCCACCTGCACCCGGGTGTTCATCTCCATGAAGTACACCTCGCCGTCGGCGAGCAGGAACTCCACAGTACCGGCGTTCTCGTAGCCCACGGCCTTGGCTGCGCGCACCGACAGGTCGCCGATGTAGGCGCGCTGTTCCGGGGTCAGTTGCGGGCTGGGGGCGATCTCGATCAGCTTCTGGTTGCGGCGCTGGATCGAGCAGTCGCGCTCGAACAGGTGCACCACGTTACCAAAGCTGTCGCCGAGGATCTGCGCCTCGATGTGCTTGGGATTGACGATGCACTTTTCCAGGAACACTTCGGCGGAACCGAACGCCTTGGTCGCCTCGGAAATCACCCGTGGGAACGCCTGTTCCAGTTCGTCGCGGCTGTTGCAGCGGCGAATGCCGCGGCCGCCGCCGCCGGAAGTGGCCTTGAGCATCACCGGGTAACCGATGCGGTCGCCTTCGCTCAGGGCTTCATGGATATCGGCGACGTTGCCTTCGGTGCCCGGGGTGACCGGCACGCCTGCCTTGATCATGCTGCGGCGGGCTTCGGTCTTGTCGCCCATGCGGCGAATCACTTCAGCCGAGGGGCCGATGAATTTGATCCCACGTTCGGCGCAGATCTCCGCCAGCTCGGCGTTTTCCGAAAGGAAGCCGTAGCCGGGGTGCAGCGCGTCGCAGCCGGTTTCCACGGCCAGGTTCACCAGCTTGCGCGGGTTCAGGTAGCCGGCCAGGGGTTCGGCACCGATGCTGTGGGCTTCATCCGCGCGCTTCACATGCAGGGCATGGCGATCGGCGTCGGAGAAGATCGCGACCGAGCGAATGCCCATCTCGGCGCAGGCACGCACGATTCGTACGGCAATCTCACCACGGTTGGCGATCAGGATCTTTTTTATCACTTGGAGGTACCCTTGAGCCGTTGGAACAAACAACCCGCTGGGTCTGTACGAAAAGTGGCTACGCTCGGCCATGCTGCGTTAAAAACAGGCTCGGAATGCTCATTTAGGCCCCTAAACTCCGCTTCCTCGCCTGTTTTTGCCTTGCCTGACCTTCGCTCGCCTACTTTTCGTACAGACCCTCGACCGGGTCGGCGCGTGACCAAATGTTTCAAGCCAGTCGCAGGCCCACACTATTCCTGTCGATGAATTAACAAAAATCAATAATTATTGGGTCGCTCATAAGCAAAGACTTATAGTTGATCCGACAGCCCTCGGCGCGAGACCTTAAATAATGCGTAAGTCCTTGATGCGTATGACATTACGCCAATTGCAGATTTTCAATGAGGTCTGCGATCTGCGCTCCTACAGCCGGGCGGCCGACGAAATGTCCCTGACCCAACCCGCCGTCAGCCTGCAGATTCGCCAGCTGGAGGAGCTGATCGGCCAGCCCCTGTTCGATTACGTCGGCAAGAAGCTCTACATGACCGAGGCCGCCGAGGCGCTGCAGCGGGCCAGCCGCGACATCTTCGGGCGCCTGGAAAACCTCGACATGCAACTGTCGGACATGCAGGGCTCCTTGCAGGGCCAGCTGAAACTGGCGGTGGAATCCAGCGCCAAGTACTTCGTGCCGCACCTGTTCGCCGCCTTCAAGCGCCAGCACCCGGAGGTCAACCTACAACTGACGGTGGTCAATCGGGGCCAGGTGATCCGCCGCCTCTCGGACAACCGCGACGACTTGGTGATCATGTCCATGGTCCCGCAGGACATGGGCCTGGAATTCCTGCCGTTCCTCAATAACCCGATCGTCGCCGTGGCGCCGCCCGACCATCCGCTGTGCCACCTCGGGCCGCTGCGCCTGCAGGACCTGGAACCCTACAACCTGCTGGTGCGCGAACAGGGTTCGGGCACGCGCCTGGCCTGCGAGGAGTATTTCAAGGAAAAACGCGTGCACTTCACCCAGACCCTGGAAGTGTCGTCGGCCGAGGCTCAGCGCGAGTGTGTGCTGGCGGGTCTGGGCGTGGCGCTGTTGACGCGCCACGCCCTGAACCTTGAGTTGGCGACCGGGGGACTCGTCGAGTTGCCGGTCGAAGAGCTGCCGTTGTATCGCAGCTGGTGCCTGGTGCAGGCCAAGGCAAAACGCCTGTCACCGGTAGCGCATGCGTTCCTGGGGTTTATCCGCAGCGAACGGGTACAGATCAGCGGGCTTGTTGAACGTTTTGACGGGAAGCTGCCGAGGCTGCCTGCCAGTAATTGACGGCGTCCAGCTCGGGGTAGTCATTGATTTCCTGCTGCAGACGGCGCAGCTCACAGCGATGTTCGATCGCGCGGCGAAATTCCATGCGGCGCTGGTCTTCCTGTTGACGACGGGTCTTGACTGCGCTGCTGCTCTCTTCGTAAGGCCGGGCCATTTCGAGTCTCCCAATGCGAGTACGGGAGTACAAGATGCGCCACCTCGATGACAGTTGTACGTCACTGGGGTAACAGAACGATGAAGCTTGCGGCGCTCGATGGACGGCTGCCCGGCAATGCTCAACGGACCTGCTGCGAGTCATGCCGGTAACGACTCGGACTCAAGGCTTGCAAGATGAGTTTCTTCTGGACATCCGGTAACTGGTAGTACGCACGCAAGTGCGTATTCAGCTCAAAGTACAGCTTGCGGCTGCCGAACAGCGTTTGCGCATACAAGTGCTCATCGCGCAGGACTTCATAAGGTGTGGCGGTATAGATACTCAATACCGAACGCCCCCGGTCCTTGCCCTTGATGGCCTTGCAGATCAGCTTGCCGAACCGGGCCTCATCGCTTCCCGACGCTAGCGAACTGAAGAACTCTCCCATGAATCTGTTGAGCTTTTTCAATGGGTTGCAGTAAATCTCCCGGGGAATACGCGCCAGTTCCAACATGTCCGTGTTGAACTCCCTGATCGAGGAGAATACCGCCTGCACCGGGGCCGGCCATTCAGGCTGCTGATTGAAGGGACTGAAAACCGTAGGAAACTCCATCCGCAGTTCACCGACCTGCTGCTCCGATTCGATCCTGTAACTGATCAGCGGGTTTTGGTGTCCGTGTGGCAGCGGCGTTTCCTGCATCACCTCCAAGGCAATGGCATAGGACGCGGCATAGAACCCCACATGCCCCAGTTGCTGTTTTTTCGAGAACGGCAAGACGTTCCGATAGAACACCAGGGACTGGGCAGTCTCACCTTCCTCCAATGCCAAGGCGGCACGTGCCTGCCACCCAAAGGCCTCGAACAACCGGTAATCCGGATGCTGCTCCAGCTTCGAGAATGCCTGATCGATCGCCACGGGGTCTCTGAACGCCTCTTCAGTGACCAGAAGAAGTTGGTACAAGGGCTCGAACGCCTCCACGGACCTTGCGCCGACCTGCTGGAAAAAGATGGCGAACAGGAGCTCAAGATGGCCATTTCCACTGGCATCCGGCAATCCGGAAGCGATGAAGCCATCGAACAACCCGATATGCGAAGTAGCCAATCGATCGGGCTCGCGGCGCCCGCAGACTGCTTCATAGTGATGACGAAAACGTTCTACCAGGGTGACCTTCGAGTCCATTCGGACAGAGCCATACATCTCGGAAAAACGACTCAGCGCGGTCGCCGCCGTATAGGCGCAACGAACGGTGTCCAGCAGCTCCTGCTGCTCTGGTGCGGCCAGCTTGCTGGATGAGATCTCCGCCCTCAGGCCTTCGATTTCGGCGTTGATCGTGGAGATTTTCTTATGGGATTTATCGCTGACCTTGTCCAGGGCATAGAAAAAATCCGGAGCTTCTATCGTGGCTGGAACCAGGCTTTTTACGTAGGCCTTTACCGCAGACGCTCGTATATCGCTCGCCTCGTGGCTGACCAGCAGCGCCTCGAAATGATAGAGCGTCGTACGAGCAGAAAGCTTGCCGCTCAATCGACGCAGAAGTACGGCCAATTGCGGCAGGATCCAGGTATCCAGGAACCGGGCTATTCCAGTTTCGTAGTTCTGGTCAGTGATGACCGGGCGTGACCTCAATATCGAAAAGACATGCTCGTATTGATTCAGATAGTGCTGGAGCACACGGGCCAGCGCCTTGTCGTCCTGCACCAGGTACCTGAGCAGGTCGGGCAACAGCCCCTGCTCCACTTTGTCGATTTTCCTGAAGTACAGCTTCTGCTTGGCCTCATAGGACCTGAGCCCGGAAAAACCATCGGCAGTGGCAGTCACCAGCCCCGTCCCCTGGCACAGCACCTCGAAAACCCTCCAGAACGTTGGAATCCTCACCATCGACTGTCGCTCCTTGAAAAATGGACACCGCCTCCGCGGATTTCCGGTCAACCGGAAAATGCCCGCTCTCTATTATCGCCCTCGCAACACTCAGCTGGACAAACCCATTCCTGTTTCCTTTTGGAGAGCGTCACCATGGCCACACCCGAACACGAAAAACTCCCCGGCGAAGCACCTGCCGGGCAACCCACGGTCTTCAGCCCAGAAAAAGAGGACACCCTCGCTGCCCTCACTGCAAGTCAAAGCCAGGAGCCGGCACCTGACGCTGCGGCCAACCCCGATGAAGTCGATGAAATCATCGATGAGATCGCCGAGCACCAGGATCTGCTGGAAAGGATCCACGCCAACCTGAGCGCCAAGCAGCGACGCATCGACGATCTGTCGGACGACGATACTTACTACGAAGGTTATGGCGAGGAACTGGTACGGCTCGAGGAGGCCGACGAGCAATTGCTGGCCGCGGAAAGGCTGCTGGACTTCAAGCCGGACCTTGCGGCAGTACGCCAGGCGCGCAGCCTCAGCGAAGACGCAGCAGGCACCCTGGCGGAAGTGAAGCCGGACGACCTCGATGACCATGGCGATGCATCGTTGCCCTAGCCGAGATGCTGCCGGCTCAGTCGTCCAGGGCTTTTACCGACTTGGGCGACAGGCGCAGGCTGCGAAGGCTGCGCTTGACGCTCTTGAGGTGGTTGACCAGGCTCGGGCCGCGGGCCATGGCCACGCCCATCGCCAGCACGTCGATCACCACCAGGTGGGCGATACGCGAGGTCAGCGGGGTGTAGATTTCGGTGTCTTCGTGCACGTCGATCGCCAGGTTGACCGTCGACAGCTCGGCCAGCGGCGTCTGGCTCGGGCACAGGGTAATCAGCGAGGCGCCGCTTTCACGCACCAGGTTGGCGGTGATCAGCAGGTCCTTGGAACGCCCGGACTGGGAAATGCAGATCGCCACGTCGGTGGGCTTGAGGGTCACCGCCGACATCGCCTGCATATGCGGGTCGGAATAGGCCGCCGCGGTCAGCAGCAGGCGGAAGAATTTGTGCTGGGCATCCGCCGCCACCGCGCCCGAGGCGCCGAAGCCGTAGAACTCCACGCGCTGAGCCTGGGACATGAGGGTCACAGCCCGTTGCAACTCCACCGGATCGAGCTTCTCGCGAACCTCCATCAGGGTGTGCAGGGTGGTGTCGAAGATTTTCAGGCTGTAGTCGGCGACCGAGTCGTCTTCGTGAATCGCGAACTGCCCGAAGCTCGCCCCGGCGGCCAGGCTCTGGGCCAGCTTGAGCTTCAGGTCCTGGAACCCCGAGCAACCGATGGCGCGGCAGAAGCGCACGATGGTCGGCTCGCTGATACCTACGCTGTGGGCCAGGTCGGCCATGGAACTGTGCATCACAGCCGCAGGGTCGAGCAGCACATGATCGGCGACCTTGAGCTCCGACTTGCGCAAGAGATGGCGTGATTGGGCAATGTGCTGCAACAGATTCAAAGGGCTGGACTCATTGTTATGGGGCAGACGCCCAAGGATGTAGCAATTTTGTAGTTATACTACATGAATTCGCTTTTTGCCTGCTCAATGCGTAACTGAATCACCTTTGCGCCCCACTGTTTTAGCCTTGCCTGCTCTTTGTAGCTGCTGGCGCCGGGCAGCCGCCCCCGACCCGGTATTCGTAAAAACTTCAGATATTCCTGGCCTTTTGCGGCCGCTGCGCAGTCGATCGCAGCCTGCGGCAGCGGCTACAGGGTCTGGGCCCGCAACAGCGCCGCAAGCCCCTCGGCTTCCACCGGCCGGCTGATCAGGTAGCCCTGCACCTCATCGCATTTCTGCTCCTTGAGAAATGCCAGCTGCCCCGGATGCTCCACCCCTTCGGCCACCACCTTCAGCGACAGCCCGTGGGCCATGGCGATGATCGCCCGGGTGATCGCCGCGTCGGCGCCGCCTTCGCTCAGGCCGCGGATGAACGCCTGGTCGATCTTCACGTAGTCCACCGGAATCCGCTTGAGGTAGCTCAGCGAGGAATAACCGGTGCCGAAGTCGTCGATGGCCAGCTTCACCCCCAGGTCACGCAGTTGCTGGAAGGTGGAAACGATGTGTTCGACGCTGTCGAGCAGATGGCTTTCGGTCAGCTCCAGCTCGAGGAAATGCGGCGCCAGCCCGGTCTCTTCCAGCACGCTGCGCACCTGGCTGACCAGCTTGCCCTGGCGCAGTTGATGCACCGACAGGTTCACCGATACCCGAATCGCCGGCAGCCCCTGGCGCTGCCACTCACAGGCTTGCCAGCAGGCCTGGCGCAATACGAATTCGCCGATCGGGCCGATCAACCCGATCTCTTCCGCCAGGCCGATAAAGTCTCCCGGCGGTACCCGACCCAGGTCGGGATGGTCCCAGCGCACCAGGGCTTCGGCGGCGTTCAGGCGGCCGGTGGCGAGGCACAGTTTCGGCTGGTAGAACACCTTCAGTTGACGCTCCTCGACCGCCTTGCGCAGCTGGTTCTCCAGTTGCAGGCGCTCCAGGGTGCTGGCTTGCAGGCTGGCGGTGTAGAACTGGAAGTTGTTGCCGCCCAGGTGCTTGGCGTGTTGCATGGCGATGTTCGACTGGCTGATCAGCGCCGGAATTTCCCGCGCGCTGTCGGGCAGCATGCTGATGCCCATGGAAGCGCTGACCACCAGCTCATGGCCTTCCACGGTGATCGGCAAGCGCAGCTTCGCCGACAAGCGGGTGGCCACCCGGGTCAGGCTCGACAGGCTGCCGTAGGCATCGAACAGCACCGCGAACTCATCGCCGGACAAGCGGGCAATGGTGTCGGCTTCCGGCAGCGCGTTGACCAGCCGCCGCGCCATTTTCTGCAACAGCTGGTCGGCAATGTCGTGGCCCAGGCTGTCGTTGAGCAGCTTGAAACGGTCCAGGTTGATATGCACCAGGGCCAGGCTGCGGCCGCCCTGGCGCATCCGTTGATGGGCTTCGCGCAAGCGTTCGCGAAACAGCGAACGGTTGGCCAGGCCGGTGAGTTCGTCGTAGTGGGTCAGGTAGCGCATGCGCTCTTCGGATTCGCGCCGCGCCGACAGATCGGCGAAGAAGCCCACAATATGGCTGACCTTTCCCCGCGTATCGCGCACCACGTTCAATTGCAGCCACTGCGGGTACAGCTCGCCGTTCTTGCGCGCCTCCACCAGTTCGCCCTGCCAGCTGCCGTGCTGTTCGAGGGCTTGATGAATCACCGGAAAGTGCCGCCGTGCGTCGCGGCTGCACGGCAGGTCGACCACATTGCGCCCGAGCATGTCCTCGATCTGGTAACCGGTAACCCGGCTGAACGCCTGATTGACCGCCAGCAGCACGTAATCGGGGTCGAGGATGACGATGCCCTCGCTGGCCGCCTCGAACACCATCGCCGCCAGGCGGCGCTGCTCTTCCTGTTGCTTGCTGGCGCTGATATCGCGCCGGGTGCCGACCATGCGCAGCACCCGCCCGCCTGGGCCGCGCTCCACGGCACGGCCACGGTCCTCGATCCAGACCCAGCGGCCATCGGCATGCCGCACGCGATATTCCACCAGGTAATCCTCGGTGCGCCCCTTCAGGTGCTCCACCAGCGCGCGCTTGAGCAGCGGCAGGTCCTCGGGGTGCAGCAGCGGCTTGAGGTGGCTGAGCATCGCCCGCACGAACTCCGGCTCCAGGCCGAACAGCTCCTTGATATGGCTGTGATGGACCTCGTCGGTCTGCAGGTTCCAGTCCCACAGCCCCAACTGGCTGGCCTTGAGGGCCAGGGCCAGGCGCGCTTCACTCTTGCTCAGGGCCTGGTTGGCCGCGTCCAGCTCGAGGCTGCGCTGGGCCACCCGGCTTTCCAGGCCGACCTGGGCCTCGCGCAATTGCTCTTCGGCGCGGCGGCGCTGCTCGATTTCCCGCAGCAGCTCGCTATTGAGCTGTTCGCTGCGGCTCTGCGCCTGTTGCAGATGTTCGATCAGGGCCTGGTTCTGGAAACGCCGCAGCAAGCCCATCTGGATCAGGCGGTTGACCTGCCAGGCCACCACGCTCAGCGACACCAGCAGGATCAACCCCAGCCAGCCCCAGCCACGCTGCTGCTCGTCGCCACCCCAGAACAGGTAACCGATCGCCGGTAGCAAACAGGGCAAGGTAAAGGACAGGAAGGCCGGCAGGCTGACCGCGTAGGCCACGCTGGCCGAGAGGATCGCCGCGCCGATCAGGCCGAAGACCCAGGCCTGCTGCAGGAAATTGTCGGTGGGCATCAGGGCGATGCCGGCGCAGGCCAGAGTCAGGCCGCTGACGGCGGAGCCGAGCAGGAACATGCGGCGCCAGACCGGCTGCGCCTGGCGGCTGGGAATCGCCGAGTCGAACGCCGCCACCTGGATCACCCGCAAGGCGACCAGGCCCAGCAACCAGACCATCCACACGCTGACCAGCCAATAACGCTCGGGGCTCCACAGCAGCCAGGCGCAGACCAGGCCGTTGAGCAGCATGAACAGGGTGGGCAACAGGGAACCCTGATAAAGCAGGCGCGTGCGCTCTACCGCCATCTCCATGGCGTATTGCTTGCGAATAACCCGAGGCTCCACGAAGGGTCCGGACGGGCCAGTGCTGAGTGTCATAGGCAGTGTTCTTATAATGATTGAGCCCGAAACGTCGCCGGAGCATACACAAGCAACCGCCCGGACCAAACTGCCCGGAATCATAAAATCGGCAAATCCGCGCAAGCGCCGATCCCTGCGAAATTCCTCCAGCCAAGCCCGGCCAACGGCTGCAGCCCGTGACCGACCGGTCGTCCCCGGCGTTCTTTTATCGGCTAAACCAAAGCTTGGTTTGCCCGGTGTGCGCCAGCCCCCTAGAATGCCCCGATGCGCGATGATCTCTCCCTTCTGCTGAACTCCCTCAACGATGCCCAACGCCAGGCCGTAGCCGCCTCCTTGGGTCGTCAGTTGGTCCTGGCCGGTGCTGGCTCCGGTAAAACCCGAGTGCTGGTGCACCGTATCGCCTGGTTGATCCAGGTCGAGAACGCCTCGCCCCACTCCATCCTGTCGGTGACCTTCACCAACAAGGCCGCTGCCGAGATGCGCCAGCGCATCGAGCAGTTGATGGGTATCAACCCGGCCGGCATGTGGGTCGGTACCTTCCACGGCCTGGCGCACCGCCTGCTGCGGGCGCACTGGCAAGAGGCCGGCCTGAGCCAGACCTTCCAGATCCTCGACAGCGACGACCAGCAACGCCTGGTCAAGCGGGTGATCCGCGACCTCGGCCTGGACGAGCAGCGCTGGCCGGCCCGGCAGGCCCAGTGGTTCATCAACGGGCAGAAGGACGAAGGCCTGCGTCCGCAACATATTCAGGCCAGCGGCGACCTGTTCCTGGCCACCATGCGCGGCATCTACGAAGCCTACGAGGCCGCCTGCCAGCGCGCCGGGGTTATCGACTTCTCCGAGCTGCTGCTGCGTGCCCTGGACCTGTGGCGCGACCACCCGGGCCTGCTGGCGCACTACCAGAAGCGTTTCCACCACGTGCTGGTGGACGAGTTCCAGGACACCAACGCCGTGCAGTACGCCTGGTTGCGCCTGCTGGCCAAGGGCGGCGACAGCCTGATGGTGGTGGGCGACGACGACCAGTCGATCTACGGCTGGCGCGGCGCGAAGATCGAGAACATCCACCAGTACTCCGAAGACTTCCCGGACACCGAAGTGATCCGCCTGGAGCAGAACTACCGCTCCACCGCCGGCATCCTCAAGGCCGCCAACGCCCTGATCGCCAATAACACCGGGCGCCTGGGCAAGGAGCTGTGGACCGACGGCGGCGAAGGCGAAGCGATCAACCTGTATGCCGCCTTCAACGAACACGATGAAGCGCGCTACGTGGTGGAAACCATCGAAAGCGCCCTGAAGACCGGCCTGGCCCGCAGCGATATCGCCATCCTCTATCGCTCCAACGCCCAGTCGCGGGTGCTGGAAGAAGCGCTGCTGCGCGAGCGCATTCCGTACCGCATCTACGGCGGCCAGCGCTTCTTCGAACGCGCCGAAATCAAGAACGCCATGGCCTACATGCGCCTGCTCGAGGGTCGCGGCAACGACGCGGCCCTGGAGCGGGTGATCAACGTGCCGACCCGCGGCATTGGCGAAAAGACCGTCGAAGCGATTCGCGAACACGCGCGCCACAGCCATGTGTCGATGTGGGAAGCGATGCGCCAGCTGGTGGCCAATAAAGGCGTGACCGGGCGTGCCGCCGGCGCCCTGGGCGCCTTCATGGAGCTGATCGAGCACCTGGCGGCGAAAACTGCCGAGATGCCGTTGCACCTGATGACCCAAACCGTTATCGAGCAATCCGGCCTGATCGCCTACCACGAAGCGGAAAAAGGCGAGAAAGGCCAGGCCCGGGTAGAAAACCTCGAGGAACTGGTCAGCGCCGCGCGCAACTTCGAGCACACCGAAGAAGACCAGGAACTGACGCCGCTGGCGGCCTTCCTCGGCCACGCTTCGCTGGAAGCCGGCGACACCCAGGCCGACGAGCACGAAGACAGCATCCAGCTGATGACCCTGCACAGCGCCAAGGGCCTGGAATTCCCTTACGTGTTCCTGGTGGGCATGGAAGAAGGCCTGTTCCCGCACAAGATGAGCCTGGAAGAACCCGGCCGCCTTGAGGAAGAACGGCGCCTGGCCTACGTCGGCATCACCCGGGCGATGCAGAATCTGGTGATGACCTACGCCGAAACCCGACGCCTGTACGGGAGCGAGACCTACAACAAGGTGTCGCGTTTCGTACGGGAAGTACCGAAGGGGCTGATCCAGGAGGTGCGCCTGTCCAACAGCGTCAGCCGTCCGTTCGGCGGTGGCCAGTCGCAGAGCACCAGCAGCCTGTTCGGCGGCAGCGAGATCCCGGACACCGGCCTCAGCCTCGGCCAGGCGGTGCGCCACTCGGTATTCGGCGACGGCGTGATCCTCAACTTCGAAGGCGCCGGCGCCCAGGCCCGAGTCCAGGTGAACTTCAGCGAAGGCAGCAAGTGGCTGATGCTCGGCTACGCCAAGCTCGAAGCCATCTGAGGCCTTGACCTCCTTCGCCCCGCGACATGGGGCGAAGTCGGGCTGACCGGCCACTGAACCTTTGCATCCGCCCAACGGACAAACCTGTACAGGGCCCACTTGCCTCGACCCAAGCTGAACCGCGGCTGTCAGGCAAAAGCCCGAAACACTCTGCCGCTAGCCAGTGACACTTCACCTGTGCAACATGGCGCGCGTGCCATCCACAAATGGGAATTCCCTTTATGAAACGTTTTCTTAGCATCGCCATGGCGTTGTGCATCGGCCTGACGATGAGCCTCGACGCCAACGCCAAGCGCTTCGGTGGCGGCAAAAGCGCTGGCGCCGCGCCGACCCACCAGACCAGCCAGATGGCTCCGTCCTCTTCCGGCATGGGTTCCACTGCCGCGACCGCCGGCGCTGCCGGTGCCGCGGGCGCTGCCACCAAGGCCAGCGGCGCCTCGCGCTGGCTCGGCCCTCTCGCCGGTATCGCCGCGGGCGGCCTGCTGGCCTCCATGTTCATGGGCGACGGCTTCCAGGGCATGCAGATCTTCGACATCCTGATCATGGCGGTCATCGCCTTCCTGGTCTTCCGCTTTATCGCCGCCCGTCGTCGCAAGCAGCAGGAGCAGTACGCTCCAGCCGGCCACGCACCGATGCAGCGTGAAGCCTTCGAGCCAAAACCTGCCTCCGGTTCGATCTTCGGTGGTTCGGCTGCACCTGCCGCCGCGACCCGTCCGGTAATCAACGCGCCAGCCTGGTTCAACGAAGAGCGTTTCGTCGAAGCCGCGCGCAACCACTTCCAGTCCCTGCAGCAACACTGGGACGCCAACGAAATGGACAAGATCGCTGAGTTCGTGACCCCGCAGATGCTGCAATTCCTGAAGCAGGAACGTGCCGATCTGGGCGACGGCTTCCAGTCGACCTACATCGACAACCTCAATGTGCAACTGGAAGGCGTCGACGACCGCGCCGACAAGACCATCGCGACCCTGACCTTCACCGGCGTGTCGAAGACCTCGCGTTTCGACCAGGGCGAAGTGTTCAGCGAAAGCTGGAACATGGAGCGCGCCCAGGGCGAAAATCAGCCTTGGCTGGTTGCAGGTATCCGCCAGAACGGCTGATTCTCTCCAGTGTCACATCGGTAATCGCAAAACCCCGGCTCAGGTCGGGGTTTTGCATTTCACGATTGCACTTATAGCGAGCTACTGTATAAACCGCCGTCTATTAAACCGCGCCATAGAGCTAAGAGGACCCAGGCCGTGGAAGAAGTCATCGAGCAACTCCGTGAAGCAAACGAACCGGTACCCGTTCCCCTGGAACTGCCGGATGAAGACCTGCTGGTGGAAATCGAAGAACAGCTGTTCATCAATATCCCCTTCGTCTTCAAAGAGTTCCTGTTGACCGTGAGCGATGTCGTCTACGGCAGCCTGGAGCCGGTCACCGTGACCGACCCGCAATCCCACACCTACCTGCCGGAAGTGGCCGCCACCGCCTGGGACATGGGCGTGCCGCGCGAGCTGATCCCGATCTGCCAGGACGGTGACGACTACTACTGCGTCGAGGAAGACGGCACCGTGGTGCTGTGGTCCGGCGAAGAAGAGCTGATCACCGAAGAATCCTGGGAATCGGTATGGCACTGGGCGCGGGACGTCTGGCTGGAAAGCTGATCGGCCTTGCGCGGTTTCTCCCCGCGGGCGCAGGCGCATGGATCGACTGCCACCCGTTGCATGACGTTCACAGGCGGTCGCGCCACCCGGTCGATCGCCGCATTGACACTACTCGCCAGCAGCCTGCTGGCGGGTTGTCAGTCGCCCATGGCTCAGTTGCAAAGCCTGAGCACGCAGTACGCCCATCAGGTCGAAGTCCTGCCCACGTCACCCTTCCCGCTCGCCAGTAGCCTGCCCCTGCACTTACCCAAACAACCCCGCCTGCGCGTCTACCTTGAAGGCGACGGCCATGCCTGGGCGACAGCCCATCAACCCAGCCTCGACCCCAGCCCGCAGCACCTGCTGATGGCGCAGTTGGCGCTGAGCGATCCGCGTCCCAGCGTCTATCTGGCCCGCCCCTGCCAATTCGTCAGCGCGGCCGACTGCACGGCGGCGATCTGGACCGACCAGCGCTTTTCCCCAGCGGTACTGCGCAGCCTCGACCAGGCCCTCGACCGCCTCAAGCAGCGTTATGGCAATCAGGATTTCGAGTTGATCGGCTATTCCGGTGGCGCGGCACTGGCCCTGTTGCTGGCCGCGCGGCGAGACGACATTGCCCAGGTGCAAACCCTGGCCGGTAACCTGAGCCCTCGGCTATGGGTCAGTGCGCTGGGGCTGAGCCCGTTGCACGGCTCCCTCGAGCCGCTGGACCGGGCACCCAAGCTGGCCCTGGTGGCGCAACGGCATTTGCTCGGCCAGGCCGACCGCAGCGTGCCTGCCAGCCTCTACCCCGCCTATCGGCAGGCACTGGGGACGCAAGCCTTCTGCGTACAATCCGTCAGCCTGCCCGGGGTCACCCACGACCAGGGCTGGGTCGAAGCCTGGCGACACTGGCGCGACCAACCGCTGAGTTGTGTATCACCGGGCAATTAGTGCCCATTGTCTTCCTTGTGGTTATCCAGGGTATCCAGCAAGGCCACCTGCATGCGGGTGTGCACGCGGATGAACCAGCGCCACAGCAGCGCGGCCACCGCCGCCGTCACCACCGCGATCAGTACCAGCAGCTCGGTGGTCGGCAGGATGCTCGAAGACAGCGCCGCCAGCAGCAGGAAGATCACCAGCAACGACAGCACCGGAATCACCTCGGCGATCACCCGGCGCACGCGCTGGGTGTGACGCCCGGCCATTTCCGGCTTCACCCCCATCTCCGCCAGCAGCATCGACAGGGCCTTGAGCTTGCGATAGGCGGCGATCAGGAACGGCAGCGACAGCAGCAGCGCCCCGCCCCAGATCAGCGCCTTCTGCCAGCTCGGATCACTGATCCAGTCCTGCAGGTATTCGCCAATGCGCGCGGCGAAATAACCGCCGGAGAAGAAGATCGCCACCACCAGCGCCAGATTGACCCCGACCTGCAACAGGATCCGCCGGATCATCGACGCCAGCAGCGCCCCCTCGCCATGGGGCTGGATACTGCGCAGCCATTCGCCGTACATGCCCAGCACCCGGCTCAGGCGGGTCGGCATCACGGCGGCGAGCTTCAGCGACAGCGGGTCGGCGGCGCGGATCAGGTAAGGCGTGAGCAAGGTGGTAATGGCCGACACGGCGACCGCCACCGGGTAGAGAAAGTCGCTGGTGACCTGCAGGGTCATGCCCAGCGCCGCGATGATGAAGGAGAACTCGCCGATCTGTGACAGGCCCATGCCGACCCGCAGCGAGGTGCGGCCATCGTTGCCGGCGATAAAGGCACCCAGGCCGCAGGACAGCATCTTGCCCAGCACCACGGCGACGGTGATCACCGCGATCGGCCAGGCGTACTGCAGGAGGATCTGCGGGTCGATCATCAGGCCGATGGCGACGAAGAAGATGGCGCTGAACATGTCGCGAACCGGCTCGATCAGGCGCTCGATCTTCAGCAATTGCCGCGACTCGGCCATGATCGCGCCAATCAGGAAGGCGCCGAGCACCATGCTGTACTCCAGCTTGACCACCAGCAGGCAGAAGCCGAAGCACAGCCCCAGCACGGTGATCAGCAGCATCTCGTTGCTTTCGAACCTGGCCACGTAGGCCAGCAATCGCGGGACCAGCAGGATACCGATCACCAGGGCGACGATCATGAACAGCGAGAGCTTGCCGACGGTGGAGAACACTTCCCCGGAGCTGACGGTGCCGCTGACCGCGATGCTCGAGAGCAAGGCGATGATGCCGATGCCGAGGATGTCTTCGACGATCAGCACGCCGAAGATCAGCTGGGCGAAACGCTGGTTCTTCATCTTCAGGTCGTTGAGCGCCTTGACGATGATGGTGGTCGAGGAAATCGCCAGGATCGCGCCGAGGAACAGCGAGTCCATGGTGTTCCAGCCGAACCAGCGGCCGATCTCGTAGCCGATCCAGATCATCAGCACGATTTCCATGAACGCCGCGATAAAGGCCGTGGCGCCG
>Ga0213823_1001302_pt1 | contig 15762 bp, 16 predicted proteins | sample MC6MC0907MG_FD_179887 | JGI IMG/M metagenome (GOLD analysis project Ga0213823, IMG submission 179887) | Enriched soil aggregate microbial communities from Iowa State University, Ames, United States - MC6-MC0907-MG | ecosystem: Environmental > Terrestrial > Soil > Unclassified | place: USA: Iowa...
TCGGCCAACAGCGGCGTGTTCTCCACCAGCCGCATGCTGTTCGGCCTGGCCCAGGAAGGTGATGCCCCCCGCGCGTTCGAGAAGCTGTCACGCCGTGCCGTGCCGGCCAACGGCCTGTACTTCTCCTGCACCTGCCTGCTGCTGGGCGCCGTGCTGATCTACCTGGTGCCCAATGTGGTCGAGGCGTTCACGCTGGTCACTACGGTCTCGGCGGTGCTGTTCATGTTCGTCTGGACGCTGATCCTGCTGTCGTACCTGAAATACCGCAAAACCCGTGCGGCGCTGCACCAGGCGTCAACCTACAAGATGCCGGGCGGGCGCTTCATGTGCTACGTGTGCCTGGCGTTCTTCGCGTTCATTCTGGTGTTGCTGAGCCTGGAAGCGGACACCCGCTCTGCGCTGATCGTCACGCCGATCTGGTTCGTGCTGCTGGCCGCCACCTACCAGGGTGTGCGCAGCAGGCGCCATCCGCGCAGCGCGGTTCGCGGAAGCTGAGTCACCGGAGGGGCTGCTTTGCAGCCCATCGCCGGCAAGCCGGCTCCCACAGGTACAGCGTTGCTCTTCAGCACAATGCACCCCTTGTGGGAGCCGGCTTGCCGGCGATGGACCGCACAGCGGCCCCAATGCTGTGCACGCAAAACATTCAGGCACCATCCTGGACCTGCCCCGCGCCCCAACACCTCGCACAACCCTTCTAACACGCACCTTCAGCCACTCGGCACACCCCTTGCAACGCCCCTCCCCGCTTGGCCAACACCACAAAAACTCAGCGGAGAGAGCACATGAAGCGTCGCAGTCTGATCAAGGCCTTTACCCTCAGCGCATCGATTGCGGCGATGGGTCTTAGCTGGAGCATCCAGGCCGCCGAGACCATCAAGGTCGGCATCCTGCATTCGCTGTCCGGGACCATGGCCATTTCCGAGACCTCGCTCAAGGACATGGCGCTGATGACCATTGACGAGATCAACGCCAAGGGCGGCGTAAACGGCAAGATGCTCGAACCCGTTGTGGTCGACCCAGCCTCGAACTGGCCGCTGTTCGCCGAGAAAAGCCGCCAGCTGCTGACCCAGGACAAGGTCGCGGTGGTGTTTGGCTGCTGGACCTCGGTGTCGCGCAAGTCGGTGCTGCCAGTGTTCGAAGAGCTCAACGGCCTGCTGTTCTACCCAGTGCAGTACGAGGGCGAAGAGATGTCGCCGAACGTGTTCTACACCGGCGCCGCCCCCAACCAGCAGGCCATTCCTGCTGTGGAATACCTGATGAGCGAAGACGGCGGCAGCGCCAAGCGCTTCTTCCTGCTGGGCACCGACTACGTCTACCCGCGCACCACCAACAAGATCCTGCGCGCGTTCCTGCACAGCAAGGGCGTGGCCGACAAAGACATTGAAGAGGTGTACACGCCGTTCGGCCACAGCGATTACCAGACCATCGTCGCCAACATCAAGAAGTTCTCCGCCGGCGGCAAGACGGCGGTCATCTCCACCGTCAACGGCGACTCGAACGTGCCGTTCTACAAGGAACTGGCCAACCAGGGCCTGAAGGCCACCGACGTGCCGGTGGTGGCGTTCTCGGTGGGTGAAGAGGAGCTGCGCGGCATCGACACCAAGCCGCTGGTGGGCCACCTGGCAGCATGGAACTACTTCGAGTCGGTGGATAACCCGGTCAACCAGAAGTTCGTCGCCGACTGGAAAGCCTACGCCAAGGCCAAGAACCTGCCAGGCGCCGACAAGGCGGTGACCAACGACCCGATGGAAGCCACTTACGTGGGCATCCACATGTGGGCGCAAGCCGCTGAAAAAGCCAAGTCCACCGATGTCGACAAGGTTCGCGAGGCCTTGGCCGGGCAGAGCTTCAAGGCACCGTCCGGCTTCACGCTGACCATGGACAAGACCAACCACCACCTGCACAAGCCGGTGATGATCGGCGAGATCCAGGATGACGGGCAGTTCAGTGTGGTGTGGGAAACCGAGCAGCCGCTGCGGGCGCAGCCTTGGAGCCCGTTCATTCCGGGCAACGACAAGCGGCCGGACTATGCGGTGAAAGGTAACTGAGTGCACTGGGGCTGCCGCGCAGCCCTATCGCGGCTAAATCCGCTCCTACAGGTCCGTGTAGGAGCGGATTTATCCGCGATGAATCCACCGCCGATTTCCCAGGACTGCCCATATGCTCAGATTCCTGCTCACCCTCCTCCTGTTGCTGCCCCTGGCAACCCAGGCCAGCGAGGGCGAATTCTTCCTCAGCGCCAAGCCCGCCGAACAGGCCCGCCTGCTCGAAACCTGGGCGGCGCAGCCCGATGCCGCGCGCCTGCCGCTGCTGGAAAACCTGCGCCAGGGCCGCATCGCCGAAGGCGACAAGCGTAAGGTGCGCCTGAACAACCGCCTGCGCGGCTTGATCGATAACGCCCTGGCCAGCCATCAGTTGCTCAGCGATGACACCGGGATACGCCTGGCCGCCGCCCAGCAACTGCAGAAAACCGCGCAACCGGCGCAGATGGCCTTCCTCGACCGGCGCTTCGCCAGCGAACCCGACACCGCCGTGCACGCTGCCCTTGGCCTGGCGCTGGCCAACCTGCAACTGGGCGCCAGCGAACCACGGGTGCGCCTGGCAGCCGTGCGCCTGCTCGGTGAAACCGGTGACCCCGTGGCGCGCACGCGCCTGGAGGCGTTGCTGCAGCCCGATGCGGAAACCGACGCGGTGGTGCGCACCGCTGCCGAAACCAGCCTGGCTCAGGTCAAGCGCAAACTGCTCTTCGGCGAACTGCTCGGCCAAGCCTTCAGCGGCCTGTCGCTCGGTTCGATCCTGCTGTTGGCGGCCCTGGGCCTGGCGATTACCTTCGGCCTGCTCGGGGTGATCAACATGGCTCACGGCGAGATGCTGATGCTCGGCGCCTACAGCACCTACATGGTCCAGGTGCTGCTGCAGCGCTATGCACCCGGCGCCATCGAGTTCTACCCGCTGATCGCCCTGCCGGTAGCGTTCACCGTCAGTGCCGGGGTCGGCATGGCGCTTGAGCGCACGATCATCCGCCACCTCTACGGCCGACCGCTGGAAACCCTGCTGGCGACCTGGGGCATCAGCCTGATCCTGATCCAGGCCATACGCCTGCTGTTCGGCGCGCAGAACGTCGAGGTCAGCAACCCGGCCTGGCTGTCCGGTGGCATCCAGCTGCTGCCCAATCTGGTGCTGCCCTACAACCGCCTGGTGATCATCGGCTTCGCCCTGGCCGTGGTAGTGCTGACCTGGCTGCTGCTCAACCGCACGCGGCTGGGCCTGAACGTGCGGGCGGTCACCCAGAACCGCAACATGGCCGCCTGCTGTGGCGTGTCCACCGGCCGCGTCGACATGCTTGCCTTCGGCCTGGGCTCGGGCATCGCCGGGCTCGGTGGCGTGGCCCTGAGCCAAGTCGGCAACGTCGGCCCGGACCTGGGCCAGAGCTACATCATCGACTCTTTCCTGGTAGTGGTGCTCGGCGGTGTCGGGCAACTGGCCGGCAGCCTCTGGGCCGCCTTTGGCTTAGGGATAGCCAACAAGTTACTGGAGCCGCAGATCGGCGCAGTACTTGGCAAGATCCTCATCCTTGCGTTGGTCATTCTGTTCATCCAGAAGCGCCCGCAAGGCCTGTTCGCCCTCAAGGGACGGGTAATCGACTGATGAACCAGCCACTGCTAGTCACCGCTTCGCAAAAGGCCGGGCCGCGCCTGTCGCTGGCCATTGGCGCCATCGTCGTCCTCCTGTTGCTGGCCCTGCCGTTGCTTTCGTTACTGCCGGCTGACCACGCGCTGCAGGTTTCGGCGTACACCCTGACGCTGGTCGGCAAGATCCTCTGCTACGCCATCGTCGCGCTGGCGCTTGACCTGGTCTGGGGTTACGCCGGGCTGCTGTCGCTTGGCCACGGGCTGTTCTTTGCCCTGGGTGGCTACGCCATGGGCATGTACCTGATGCGCCAGGCGGCCGGTGACGGCCTGCCGGGGTTCATGACCTTTCTGTCGTGGACCGAGCTGCCCTGGTACTGGGCCGGTACTCAGCATTTTGCCTGGGCCTTGTGCCTGGTGGTGCTGGCGCCCGGCCTGCTGGCGCTGGTGTTCGGCTTCTTCGCCTTCCGCTCGCGGATCAAGGGCGTGTATTTCTCGATCATGACCCAGGCCCTGACCTTCGCCGGCATGCTGCTGTTCTTTCGCAACGAGACAGGCTTTGGCGGCAATAACGGTTTCACCAGCTTCCGCACCATTCTTGGCTTCGACATCGCCGCGCAAGGCACACGGGCGGTGCTGTTTCTGCTCACCGTGGGCCTGCTGGTGGCCAGCCTGTACCTGTGCTGGCGCCTGACCCAGAGCAAGTTCGGCCGCTTGCTCACCGCCGTACGTGATGCGGAAAACCGCCTGATGTTCTGCGGCTACGACCCCCGCGGCTTCAAGCTGCTGGTGTGGGTGCTCAGCGCCGTTCTGTGTGGCCTGGCCGGCGCGTTGTATGTGCCGCAGGTGGGCATCATCAACCCCAGCGAGATGTCGCCGACCAACTCCATCGAGGCCGCTGTGTGGGTGGCATTGGGTGGGCGCGGCACGCTGATCGGCCCGCTGCTGGGCGCTGGCCTGGTGAACGGGATGAAGAGTTGGTTCACCGTGGCCTTCCCGGAGTTCTGGCTGTTCTTCCTCGGCGCATTGTTCATCCTCGTCACCCTGTACCTGCCCAAGGGCGTGGTCGGCCTGCTGAAGAAAAGGAGCCAGCCATGAGAGGCGTGCCCCCTGTGCATCCGGAATTCATGCTTGAACCCGTGTTCGACAACCTGGGTAGCGGGCGTGACGCCATCGGCCTGGGCAGCCGCCGTACCGCGGGCCTGGACACCCGCCACGGCACGGTGCTGAGCCTGGAAGACATCAGCGTCAGCTTCGATGGTTTCAAGGCCCTCAACGCGCTCAACCTGTACATCGGCGTCGGTGAACTGCGCTGCATCATCGGCCCCAACGGCGCCGGCAAGACCACGATGATGGACGTGATCACCGGCAAGACCCGCCCCGACACCGGCAGCGCGTTTTTTGGCGACACCCTCGACCTGACCCGCATGAGCGAATACCAGATCGCCCAGGCCGGGATCGGCCGCAAGTTCCAGAAGCCGACAGTGTTCGAGGCGCTGACCGTGTTCGAGAACCTCGAACTGGCGCTGAAGACCGACAAGTCGGTGTGGGCCAGCCTGGCGGCGCGCCTGAGTGGCGAGCAACGCCAGCGCATCGAGGAGGTGTTGGCCACCTTGCGCCTGCTCCCCCTGGCCCAGCGCCAGGCGGGCTTGCTGTCCCACGGGCAGAAGCAGTTTCTGGAAATCGGCATGTTGCTGGTGCAGGAGCCACAGCTGCTGCTGCTCGACGAACCGGTGGCGGGCATGACCGACGCCGAGACCGAGTTCACCGCCGAGCTGTTCAAAGGCCTGGCCGGCAAGCACTCGCTGATGGTGGTGGAGCACGACATGGGGTTTGTCGGCAGCATTGCCGACCATGTCACCGTGCTGCACCAGGGCAGTGTGCTGGCAGAGGGCTCGCTGGAGCAGGTGCAGGCAGATGAGCGGGTGGTCGAGGTTTACCTGGGCCGTTGATGACTACAAGGACATGACATGCTGAAAATCGACACCCTGCATCAGTACTACGGCGGCAGCCACATCCTGCGTGGCCTGTCCTTCGAGGCCAAGGTCGGCGAAGTCACCTGCCTGCTCGGGCGCAACGGTGTGGGCAAGACCACCCTGCTGCGCTGCCTGATGGGGCTGGTACAAGCCCGCGAAGGCAGCGTGGAATGGGAAGGCAAGCCAATCACCACGCTCAAGCCACAACAACGGGTGCATGCCGGTATCGCCTACGTGCCCCAGGGCCGCGAGATCTTCCCGCGGCTGACCGTCGAGGAAAACCTGCTGATGGGCCTGTCGCGTTTTCCGGCCCGCGAGGCGCGGGAGGTACCGGCCTTCATCTACGAGCTGTTCCCGGTGCTGGAGCAGATGAAGCAACGCCGTGGCGGCGACCTGTCCGGCGGCCAGCAGCAACAGCTGGCCATCGGCCGCGCCCTGGCCAGCCGGCCGCGCCTGCTGATTCTCGACGAGCCCACCGAGGGCATCCAGCCTTCGGTCATCAAGGAAATCGGCGCGGTTATCCGCCGCCTGGCCGAGCGCGGCGACATGGCCATCTTGCTGGTCGAGCAGTTCTACGACTTTGCCGAAGAGCTGGCGGACCAGTACCTGGTCATGGCCCGGGGCGAGATCATCCAGCGCGGGCGCGGTGAAAACATGCAAGCCGAGGGTGTACGCGGGCTGGTAACCATTTAATCTGCGCCCATCGACCCAGTGAGACGCTGCAATGAGCCACGAAATTCGCGATGCCCTGCCCACCGACGTGCCGGGCATCCTCGACATCTACAACGACGCGGTGCGCAATACCACGGCGATCTGGAACGAAACCCCGGTGGACCTGGGCAACCGCCAGGCCTGGTTCGAGGCCCGTGCGCAACAGGGCTACCCGATCCTGGTGGCGGCGGATGACACCGGCGTGCTCGGCTATGCCTCGTTTGGCGACTGGCGACCGTTCGAAGGGTTTCGCAATACCGTGGAGCATTCTGTGTACATCCGTGGCGACCAGCGCGGCAAAGGCCTGGGGCCGCAGCTGATGGCGGCGCTGATCGAACGGGCGCGGGGGTGTGGCAAGCATGTGATGGTAGCCGCCATCGAGAGCGGCAATGCAGCGTCGGTGCGCCTGCATGAGCGGCTGGGGTTCGTGGTGACCGGGCAGATGCCGCAGGTGGGTGTGAAGTTCGGGCGCTGGCTGGACCTGACGTTCATGCAGCTGGTGCTCAACCCAGGGGCTGAGCCCGCTTGAATTTCAGAGTGCCTGCATGGGCCTCATCGCCGGCAAGCCGGCTCCCACAGGATTTGCAGCGCTGCTGTCCTTGTGGGAGCCGGCTTGCCGGCGATGGGGCCGGTGCGGGCACCATCACAGCTGGATAAACCGCCCCAGCCGCTGTTTCAGCATGCTGTTCTCACTGCGCAACTGCTGCACTTCCTGCAACAACTCCAGCGCCAGCGCCACCCCTTCCCATTCCAGTTCCAGCTCCTGGTGCAGCTTGGCCGCACGCCTGGCCAGCAGCGGCGCCTGATCGTCGAACAGCCAATCCTCCGGCGTTCGCCCTTTCGGTTCAACGATACCGTGCTCGACGATCTCGACCACGTAATCGGCCGTGATGTCGGCCTCCTGGCAAAGGGTGCGCATGTCCAGTTGAACGATCAGGGTGCTGCTCATGATCACTTACTCCATTGTGCCCTCGGGTTGAACGCGGCCTTCTCGGAAAGCTTGGCCCACAGTTCACGGGTAGACTCGTCGGATGTCGTCGGCATCACCACTTTCAACTGCGCGTAGAGGTTGCCGCGCTCGCCCTGCTTGTTCGCCAGGCCCTTGCCCGGCACCCGCAGGCGCTGGCCGCTCTGGCTGTCGGGGCGGATGGTCAGGTTGATCTTGCCGTCCAGGGTCGGCACGGCCACCTTGGTGCCCAATGCCGCTTCCCACGGTGCCAGCGGCACGGTGATGATCAGGTCTTGACCTTCGACATCGAACAGCGGGTGCGGTGCCATGCGGATGGTCAGGAACAGGTCGCCATTGGCCCCGCCAGCGCTGCCCGGCGCGCCCTGGCCTTTGAGGCGGATGCGCTCGCCATCGCTGACCCCAGCCGGGATCTTCACGTTCAGGGTCTTGGTGGTGAACCCGGTACGCTGGCCAGCGGCGTTGGTCTGCGGCACCTGGAAGCTGATCTGCTTGGATTCCTTGCTCAGGGTTTCTTCAAGGAAGATCGCCAGTTCCAGTTCCACGTCCTGCCCTCGCCTGCCCGCACTGCGTTGTTGCCGGGCGCCACCAAACGGGCTGCCGCCCCGCGCGCCGAAGATCGAGCTGAAGAAGTCGGAGAAATCACCGCCCTCGAAACCCGCGCCCGCGCCACCCGCACCGCCACGGCTCTGCCAACCCGGCGGGGCCTGGAATGGCCGGCCGTGCTGGCCGCCGTACTTGCGGATCTCGTCGAACTCGGCGCGCTTCTGGGCGTCGCCAAGCACCTCGTAGGCCTCGTTGGCCTCCTTGAATTTATCCTCGGCGTCGCGCTCCTTGCTGACGTCAGGGTGATACTTGCGCGCCAGTTTGCGGTACGCGGCCTTGATCGCCTTCTCGTCCGCCGTGGGCTCTACGCCGAGTATCTTGTAGTAGTCTTTGAAGTCCATCTATGGATCACCAATGTGAATTTGCGTATTGCATCTGAAGATAGGGTCCAAGCATAGCCTTTCAAGGTGCGCTTGGCTTTGCTCCATGGCAGACGGCCGGTCTTGATTCTTAAGCCAAGTGGCATAAACTGCGCGGCCGTTTTGCCTCCGGAAGCCCTGTTCCCATGTCTGACGTATCCCCGGCCCGTGCCCTCGGCATCGACTTCGGCACCTCCAACTCCACGGTCGGCTGGCACCGCCCCGGCGTCGAGTCGCTGATCGCCCTGGAGAACGGCAAGATCACCCTGCCCTCGGTGGTCTTCTTCAATATCGAAGAACGTCGCCCGGTGTACGGCCGGCTTGCGCTGCACGAATACCTCGAAGGCTACGAAGGCCGCCTGATGCGCTCGCTCAAGAGCTTGTTGGGCTCCAAGCTGATCAAGCACGATACCAGCGTGCTGGGCAGCGCCCTGCCGTTCAAGGACTTGCTGGGCATGTTCATCGGCGAGCTGAAGAAACGCGCCGAAACCGCCGCCGATCGCAGCTTCGACCAGGTAGTACTGGGCCGCCCGGTGTTCTTCGTCGACGAAGACCCGGCTGCCGACCAGGAGGCCGAAGACACCCTGGCCGAAGTGGCGCGCAAGATCGGTTTCAAGGACGTGTCGTTCCAGTACGAACCGATCGCTGCGGCGTTCGACTACGAGTCCGGCATCAGCCGTGAAGAGCTGGTGCTCATTGTCGATATCGGCGGTGGTACCTCGGACTTTACCCTGATCCGCCTTTCCCCCGAGCGGCACACTGTGGCCGAGCGCCAGAGCGACATCCTCGCCACCGGCGGTGTGCACATCGGCGGTACCGACTTCGACAAGCAGTTGAGCCTGCAGGGTGTGATGCCGCTGTTCGGCTATGGCAGCCGGATGAAGAGCGGCGCACTGATGCCCACCAGCTACCACCTCAACCTGGCTACCTGGCACACCATCAACGCCCTGTACTCGCAGAAATCGCAGCTGGCCCTGGGCAACATGCGCTATGACATCGAGGACACCCTGGGTATCGACCGCCTGTTCAAGCTGATCGAGCAGCGTGCCGGCCACTGGCTGGCGATGGAAGTCGAGGCTAGCAAGATCGAGCTCACCGACCACGAAACCCGCCGTATCGACCTCGGCCGCGTCGAGCGTGAGCTGGGCGTGGACTTGACCCGAGCGGTATTCGAAGGGGCCATCGAAGGGCTGCTGGAGCGAGTGCGGGCCAGCGTGACCGAGTTGCTGGCCAAAGCCGGCGTGAGCGAAGGCCAGGTCGACACGGTGTTCTTCACCGGCGGTTCGAGCGGTATTCCGGCCCTGCGCAACAGCGTGGCGGCGATGCTGCCGAATGCGCGGCACGTGGAAGGCAACATCTTCGGCAGCATTGGCAGCGGGTTGGCGATCGAGGCGCGCAAGCGTTACGGCACGATCTGAATCTGCGTCAGCTTCATCGCCGGCAAGCCGGCTCCCACAGGGATAGCACAAGCCTGAGGGCGGTGTCATTCCTGTAGGAGCCGGCTTGCCGGCGATGAGGCCGGTACTGGCCCCCTGACCTCAGACCAGCTCAGCCCGCCGCAACTCACTTTTCAGGTAGGCATAGTAGACCGGCCCCGCTACCACCCCCGGTAAACCGAACGCCGCCTCGAACACCAGCATCGCCAGCAACAGCTCCCAGGCCTTGGCACTGATCTGCCCGCCGACGATCCGCGCGTTGAGGAAGTACTCGACCTTGTGGATGACGATCAGATACCCCAGCGCCGCCGCCGCCACCCAGATCGACAACGACAGGCCGACGATGGTGATCAGCGTGTTGGACATCAGGTTCCCGATCACCGGCAACAGCCCCAGCAGGAAGGTCAGCACGATCAGCGTCTTGGTCAGCGGCAGGTGCACGCCGAACGACGGCAGCACCACGGCCAGGAAAACACCGGTGAACGCGGTGTTCAGCAGCGAGATCTTGATCTGCGCGAAAACGATGTTGCGAAATGCCTGAACCAGCAGGCTCAGGCGCTCGAACAGCGCTGCGGCCAGCGGCTTGCGGCGGGAAATGTCGGGGATGCGCTGCAGGGCGATGATGGCCCCGAGGATCATGCCGATCAGCAGGGTGACGAACATGTGCGCCATGCCCTTGCCGACCAGCTGCAGGTCGCTCAGGTGGCTCTTGATCCAGTCACCGATCGCCACCTTGAACTCGGCGGCACTGGCCGGCAGGTAGCCTTCGATGAAGGGCGGTAACTGGCCACGGGCACGCTCGACCAGGGCCATGAACTTGTCCAGCGAGGCGCCAGGGTTTTCCGCTTCATGCAGCAGGAAGCTGAACGCACCGGCGATCAGCAGCGCCAGGGTAATCACCACGAGCGTGCCAAGCAGCGCCACCGCCAGCCAGCGCGCTCGCTGGCCAGCGATCAGCGGTTGCAGCCGCGGCGTGAGCATGTTGACCAGTTCGAACACCAGCAGCCCGGCCAGCAGGCTTGGAAGCAACTTCAGGGGCAGTGCCAGCAACAGCCCGGCCATCACGATGATCAGGCTGGCAAGGGTAATCTGGCGGGGGGTGAAGGTCATACAGCCTCGGCGGCAGACAGCGGAAAGACCCGCAGTCTGCCAGCCTTCGACCGACAGGCATAGGCGCAGGTCATTTCTTCTTCAGGCAGTCGCTCATGAAGGCTTTGCGCTCGTCACCCTTGAGCGCCTTGGTGGAAGCGTCGGCGTTGCAGGTCTTCATCTTTTCCTGCTGGGTGGCCGGCGCGCTCTTCTTCAGGCAGGTGCTCATGAACGCCTTGCGCTCGTCGCCCTTGAGCGCCTTGGCCGAGGCGTCGGCATTGCACGAGGTCATCTTTTCCTGTTGCGCGGTGGCGGCGAATCCCTGCGCGCTGAACAACACAGCCAACACCAGCAATGGCATTTGCAGCATCTTCATGGAGTGGTCTCCTTGGCTCCGCGCCCGATGCACGGTAGTGCACGTCAGTGTAGACAAGAATTTTTACACTCCCGCCCGGGCCTGGCGCCGGTACTGCTCCGGCGTGCACTGGGCCTGGCGCTGGAACATGGCGATGAAGGCCGAGGCGCTGCTGTAGCCGAGGTCGAAGGCAATCGCCTGGATCGGCTCGCCCGCCTCCAGCGCTTCGATGGCCCGCAGAAACCGCAGGCGCAAGCGCCACTCGCCGAAGCTGATGCCCAGCTCACGCAAAAACTGCCGAGCCAGGGTGCGCTCGCTGACGTGCACCTGCGCTGCCCATTCGGCCAGCGGGCGGTTGTCGCCCGGCTCGGCACCCAGGGCATCGAGCACCTGGCGCAGCCCCTCGCTGTGGGCGAAGGGCAGGTAGCAGGTCTGTGTCGGCGCCAGCAGCAGCTGGTCGAGCAGCACCTGCACCAGGCGCTGGTCGCGCTCGCCCTGTGCCACTTTCAGGTCACGCCGGGCGAAGTCGCCGAGGATCGCCTTGAGGATATCGCTGATCACCAGGCTGCAGGGCTGCTGCGGCAGCTCGGTGCACAGGCTGCGGTCCAGGTAGACCGAGCGGTAGACGATGGCCTGGGGGTTGTAGCAGCCATGCTCGGTGCCCGGTGGTACCCACACGGCGTAGTGCGGCGGCGAGAGGAAGCGCTGGCCGTCGACATCCAGGTGCATGACGCCGTGGGCCGTGTAGTTGAGCTGGCCCCAGGCATGCCGATGAGGTGCGCTATGGGTGTCGGCGCCGAACTCGTCATGGCGAAAGTACACGGGGGCCGGGAGCTGGTCGAACTGGGGGATGTCGAGGTATTTACGCGGCATGCTGTCTGCTTCAAGGGGCAGGTTGTCTGGATACGAGTATAGGCGTGCGGACAGACAGCGGATAATAGCGTGCTATCTGGTCCTGCTTCGCAGCCCCAGGATTACTGTCTTCCCCAGAGCATCACCTGAACATGAATTACCTCTTCCCCCTCACCGCGATCCTCATCTGGGCCGGCAATACCGTGGTCACCAAGCTGTCCGCCGGTGCCATCCACCCTGCCGAGATCGGCTTTTACCGGTGGCTGCTGGCCGGGCTGCTGTTCACCCCGTTCCTGCTGCCGGCCGTGTGGCGCAACCGCGCGGCCATCCGCCCGCACTTGGGCAAGATTGCCGTGCTTGGCGTGCTAGGCATGGCGATCTACCAGAGCCTTGCGTACTTCGCCGCCAGCATCACCAGCGCCACCAACATGGGCATCATTCTGTCGCTGATGCCATTGATGTCACTGGCACTGTCCATCGCCTGGCTGGGGCAGCGCCTGAGCTATGGGGCGCTGGCCGGCGCCGTGGTCTCGTTCGTGGGTGTGCTGGAAGTCGTCTCCGCAGGCCAGCCGGGCATCCTGCTGGACCAAGGCCTGAACAGCGGCGACCTGCTGATGCTGGTGGCCACCCTGGCTTACGCGCTTTACAGCTTCCTGCTGAAAAAATGGCAGTTGCGCTTGCCGCCTTTGCAGCTGCTGTACCTGCAGGTGCTGGTGGCGATCATCGTGTTGTTGCCGCTGTACCTGCTGTCTGAGAAGACCGGCCTGAACGTTCACAACGCCGGCCTGGTGCTGTACGCCTGTGTACTGGCCTCGATGATCGCGCCGCTGGTGTGGATGCAGGCCGTGCACCGCCTGGGCCCCAGCCGCACGACGCTGTTCTTCAACCTGCTGCCACTGGTGACCGCACTGATCGCCGCTGCGGTACTCGACGAACAACTGGCCAGCTACCACCTGGTCGGCGGCCTGCTGACACTGGTCGGGGTAATCCTTGCCGAGCGCTGGACCACCCCCGTGCTGGGCAAAACTACAGCCCCGCAGCTTTGAGCCGGGCGGCATGTTCGGTAAACAGGCGCACCGGCTCGGCGCCCTTGCCCACCGCGCCCAGTGACTGGTTGACGATGTCCAGGTGATCGAGCGGGTAGTTGTCACCGATCACCTGCCCCAGGTGTGAACTGAAGCGGCCGACCATACCGTCGCAATGGCCCTTTTCCTTGACGAAACTGCGAGCGAACAGGCGGCAAAAGCGGTTGCTGCCGTCGAAGCGGTTACGGCCCTGATCGGTCAGGCCGGGCTGCAAAGTGCCTGACCAGGAGTAGTAGCGCACGCCGTTGACCTGGGCCGGCCCTTGACCGCCCCAGGTTTCGGGCAACCCCTGTGGATAAGCCTGGTTGAACAGCGCCACTCCGGGGCTGGTCAGCGCCTGGTGCGAGGCGTGCACGTCGATCGGCAACGGGTCGCGCCGCCAGCCGGTTTCAAGCCACACCAACAGCACCGCCAGGACGTGCAACACGGCCTTGAGGATGCGCCCCTGGGGTGAGTCGCCCGGTGCCGTACGCTCCAGGTGGTCGGCCAGTTCCGAGCCATGGTTGGGCCCTGCCACCGACGTTACCGACGCCACCCGGTCAGGCCGCCGGGCAGCGGCATAGCGCGCGTCCAGGGCGCCCTGGCTATGGCCGATCAGGTTGACCTTGTCGGCACCGGTGCGCTGGCAGATGTCTTCGATGATCGCCAACAGTTGCTCACCGCGCACTTCGCTGCAATGCAGCGGCGAAACCTGCACAGGGAACACCTGTGCCCCGCCCTTGCGCAGGGCTGCCACGATGCCGAACCAGTACGGGTAAAGCAGCACCCGGACAAAACCGAGCATGCCCGGCACCAGCACCAATGGATACCGCGTGGCCAATTCCCGCTGCATAGCCCCAGCCCCTTTCCGTGGACGACCGGTGAACACTACAGGGGCTTTGATGACCATCGCAATCGAACTCCTGACGCGCCGCGTGGTTCCAAACCAGACAGACCCTGAGCAAGGAGCGGGACCATGTACAAGCAGACCCTGGCAATCCTTCTGGCCAGCGCCACCCTGGCCGCCTGCGGCAGCCACCCGGAAAACCCGGTGGACTACGCCACCTACCGCGACCAACCGCTGGTCAAGCAAGTGGAGAACGGCATGACCATGCAGAAGGTCATCGCCATTGGCGGTAGCCCGTCGAACGTGATCGACCTGCCACACGGGGGCACCTGCAACGACTACATCCTCAACCGCGACGGCCACCAGCAGGCTTACTACGTGCGCTTCGACGCCACCGGCCATGTCGATGCGAAGGGCTTCAAGACCTGCAAGCAACGAGAAGAGGACAGCGAAGCCGTACACGGCGCGTGAGCCTACGCCACACCTTGACCACCCGTCCCTGATCTTTTGGAGATAACCATGAGCAACGTTGAACTGACCGATGTGCAAACCCTGCGCAATCGTGCCCGCCAGCACGTAGAGCAAGGCGCGGTGACCGAGGGTTACCATGCCAACCGCGATGAAATCCTGCGCCTGCTCAACGAGTCGCTGGCCACTGAGCTGGTCTGCGTGCTGCGCTACAAGCGCCACTACTTCATGGCCAGCGGTATCAAGGCGAGCGCTGCTGCCGAAGAGTTCCTCGAGCATGCCAACCAGGAAAACGAGCATGCCGACAAGCTGGCCGAGCGCATCGTGCAGCTGGGTGGCGAGCCGGACTTCAACCCGGACAACCTGACCAAGAATTCCCATGCCCAGTACGTGGCGGGGAGCAATCTCAGGGAAATGGTTCTGGAGGACCTGGTGGCCGAGCGCATTGCGATCGACAGCTACCGCGAGATCATCCAATACATTGGTGACAGCGACCCGACCACGCGGCGCATCTTTGAAGACATCCTGGCGCAGGAAGAAGAGCACGCGGACGACATGGCCGACCTGCTGCAAGGGTTGTAACTCTCGGGGGCGCGCTGCGCCCCTTTCGCGACACAGGTTCTCCCCTCAGTTCAAAGTTTGCGGAGTACCTGTGGGAGCGGCCTTGTGCCGCGAATGGGCCGCAAAGCGGCCCCCCTTGTACTATTTCTTGCTCTTCACCGTAGCCGGCGCTTTGCCCGCTTTCATCTGCTGCAGCAACGGCGTGCACTGGTTAGGCTCATCGCCACTGCTCGGCGCCACCAGCGCCAGCAGCCCCGCCGCCGGGCCCGCAACTACCCCAAGCGCCACCATCCCCGCGCCGCGCAACGCCAGCGGCAGTGCCTGCACACCGGCACTCGGCTTGGCAAACGGCCCGCGCACATAAAGCGGCGAACGCAGCGAGAACAGCCGCACCCCTTTCGACTCCGGGGTGATCTTCAGGTCGAGTTGTTCACTGGCAAAGTTGGCCGTGCCATTGATGTAGATGATCGCGTTCTCGGTATCGAAGATGAACAGACGGGTTGTCGCCAGCCCGTCCTTGATCCCGACATCCGCCGCCGCGCAGTTGATCTGCACATCTTCGTCGCCGAACAGCTTGCCGACCACATAGTTGCCCACGTTCAACCCGGCGATCTCCATCAGGCCGCGGCTGACCGCACCATCGTTGATCAGCATGCGCAGGTCGCCATTGGCCGTGCCCAGCAGGGCGGCCACCGAGTTGCCGCGGCCACTGATGTCAGCATCGCCGTTGAGCTCGCCAAAGCTGGTCTGCATCGGCGCAAAGGTTGGGAACAGTTGCTTGAGCTTGAACCCACGCGCAGTCAGTCGCGCCCTGCCTTGCAACGGCACACTGCGCCCATCCA
>Ga0213823_1001313_pt1 | contig 15634 bp, 16 predicted proteins | sample MC6MC0907MG_FD_179887 | JGI IMG/M metagenome (GOLD analysis project Ga0213823, IMG submission 179887) | Enriched soil aggregate microbial communities from Iowa State University, Ames, United States - MC6-MC0907-MG | ecosystem: Environmental > Terrestrial > Soil > Unclassified | place: USA: Iowa...
TGTTCTCTTTGGATTAATCATTGTTGGTGTGTTTAAACCAGAGTTTATGATGAAGGATCGAAGATTTGAATTTAAGAATCGTCCTTCTGGATATATAGGGTCTATATTAATTGGGATGGCATTTGCAGCAGGGTGGACACCTTGTACAGGGCCAATTCTTTCGGCAGTTATTCTACTAGCTGGATCAAACCCAGGCTCTGGTGTTTTGTATATGCTTGCATATTCTCTTGGCTTCGCAATCCCATTTTTTATTCTATCTTTCTTTGTAGGACGTATGAAATGGATTAAAACACACAGTGGAAAGATTATGAAAATTGGCGGCTATATCATGATTGTTATGGGGATTGTTCTCTTTTTTGATTGGATGACAAAAATAATTACCGTTTTTCAAGGAATGTTTGGCGGATTTACCGGATTTTAAATAACCCCTCACACCTTACTATTTAAAAATCCTGTAAAAAATGAAATATATTTTATTATGGTAGTCTTTTAGGATTTTCAAAATATGATAGATTGGTGTTTTATTGGTTCGAGGGGGAAACGTGTTGGCAAGAATATTAATTGTGGATGACATGAAATTTATGAGAGAGACTTTACATCAACTCTTTAGTCAAAATAATTATCAGGTTGTAGGGGAAGCTGAGACCGGAAAAGAAGCAGTTCAGCTTTATCGTGAATTATTGCCTGATCTTGTTACAATGGATCTAACGATGCCAGAAATGAGCGGCCTTGAAGCTATTAAAATGATTCGTAGCGAATTTCCTGAGGCGAAGGTGATCATGTGTTCGGCTATGGGGCAGAAAAAAGTTATCATGGAAGCGATTGAATCGGGTGCTAAGGACTATATCGTGAAGCCTTTCAATGATTTGCAAGTAATTGAAGCCATTAATAGGGCATTGAAATCATAACCATTAGGATACTTCTTAATGGTTTTTTCTATTTTTGGTTTCATTTCCTTTTTTCGGGTATATTTGGGAACAAAAATACAGTGAAAAAATTTATAGCAAATTTCATTATTTGATATATAATGAGTAAGTAAATAAATAGATAAGGGAAGAATGAATCCAATGAATTACGTTGTTATTTCTTCAATTGGAGCAGTTTTTATGGGCTTGTTTGTTATATTTGTCCGCATGAAGGCTGCAAAACAACCTACAAATGTGAAAAAAATTATTTTGCCTCCTATTTTTATGTCCAGCGGGGCACTTATGTATTTTGTTCCTGAATTTAGACTTACCCCAATGGAAATTTTAGAGGCAGTAGTTGTGGGCATGTTATTTTCCATCTTACTGATCAAAACCTCTAAATTCGAAATTCGTGACAATGATATTTACTTAAAGCGGTCAAAGGCATTTATTTTTATTTTAGTAGGTTTATTAGCCGTTCGCCTTCTATTAAAATCAATCCTCAGCAGTACGATAGATGTCGGGCAATTAAGCGGCATGTTTTTCCTTCTTGCCTTCAGTATGATTGTTCCATGGCGTTTGGCAATGTATATTTCATACAAGAAGCTTTATAGAGAGCTGCATGGGTTAAAAATGATTTAATTATCGGACACTGATTCTTTTTGGGTCAGTGTTTTAATTTATGCAAAAATAAAAACCGTTCGAGATGAACGGTTTAGAATAAATGCTCGTACGGCGTAACATCAATTTGATTTTGGAAAAGCTTTTTTCGTAAAAATTTATGATCTCGTTTAGGTGTTGCTTGAATATACCCGCGAATCACCAGTTCTTGAGTGATTTTAGGTGCATTTTCTTGAATGGCAAGTTCACCAATCTTTCCAGCTATTTTATGCCGAGCAACATCGCGGAACAGCTCTGGAACAGGGCTGACTAAATCCTCTAAAAGAGCTTTCTCCTCGTCATTCCATAAGTCACGCGAGCTATTTACATAATGCTCTTCCCAATCCATTACCGACTTGCCATCTTCTTTCGGCATTTTTTTCAAAAACTTGCGGAACATAAAAAAACCGCCAATAGCAAACGCACCTACTAAAAAAACGACCCAAAATAGGATAAACCATAAAAACCAACCTTGAAGCATGCTACTCACCTACAAAAACGATATTATTACTTATTATAGTCTGTTTTTAGGAAAAATGACAAGTTATCGTCACAATTTAGTCCAAAACATAAGTCTCAAAGGCTATTAACTCAAAAAGGGAAATTTGAAAACCTTGTCGAAAAAATGACAAATCAGGCAATTCTATTGATAAATACTATATTCCATTGTAATATAGTTTCAAATGAAGGGTAAGCGGAACCGTTTGCTTCTTTCGTAAAGAGACTGTGAAACCATGAGTCTTTATACCTTGAAAATACTACACACCTAATGGGGCTGAATGGGGTACTGGTGTCCTCCACAGTCTTCAAAACTGCTTGAGACCTGCGTGCCAGGTCTGGTGGGTTCGATTCCCACGCAGTCCCGCCAATGAAATACAGTATTATCAAGGGTTTAGACGGTTTTTAAGCAGTAACTAAAATCGTGATTTGAACCGTGATTTTCTTCTAAACATACACCTGTATTTATACTGAAAATTACATAATATACGGTACATTTTTTAATGTGAACTGGTGCATTAAATCCACTTTTTCAATTATGAAAGGTGGATTTTTTTATGCCTATTAATCGGATAACAAACAGAAAGGGTTCAATAAGTATCAGCAAATTAAAACGTACAAAATCAGTCGAACAGAAATTTACTTTAAAATGAAATGTTTGAACAGTATATGAATTACAAGCTTACTGAAGGCTTGGCTGAACCAACCATTCTTATATATTATGAAAATTTCCGTTACCTAACTGATTTTTTTGATGGTGATTTGTCCAATGAAGATTTATCAAAAAAACAACCCCCTATAATGATAGAATCACTGAATAGACAGTGTTATCTGACTAATCAGTGTCATCCTCATTATAGGGGGGAGTAGTTCTCGTTCCGTGAAACTTGTTTAAAAATTCCATGACTATTGTCTAATTTGTCCGTGATATTGGTATAATTTGAGTGAAATATTCAATCTTAATCTTAAGTTCTCACCTCGACGTACTCCTGTGAAAATGGCAGTAACATAAATCGAACTCACATATTGATCATTCACAACTTCTTAGGTTCAGTATATCTACCGATTAGCCATTTTTGGCATATTGGATGAGAATTTTAAGTATTAACATCGGAATTATTGTTTATTCCTTTTGTTTATAGTCTATAAAACTTTTCTAATTTACTCCCCCTAAGTCTTTTGATAGATTAATATTAAAGTTACAGATTTAGGGTGATTAAAATGGAATTTTCAACCGGATTGCTGCTTCTTTTCATTGGTATAATAGCTGGAGGATACGGAACCATTGTCGGTGCAGGTGGAGGGTTTATATTTGTACCAGCTCTTTTACTAATTTTTCATATGAATCCTGCAGTTGCGGCAGGAACTGGATTAGTTATTGTATTAATTAATTCACTATCAGGAGTAATTGGATATGCAAAACAAAAAAGGATTAGTTATCGGACAGGAATTACCTTAGGTATCGGTGCACTTCCAGGTTCCTTGCTTGGGGTTAGGCTGCTTCAAATTTATTCATCAAAATACTTCTATGTGGTTTTGGCGACCTTACTGGTTGTTTTGGGAGTTTTTTTGTTTGCTAGTAACTCACCTTTAGCTATTTTGAAAAGGAAAAGGTCTTCTGAAGTAAGAAGAGAAGGAAGGATTTTTGTAGAAAATTCAACTATGGAAGTGTCTGCCACAATTGAAAAACCTAGGATCTCGATTACATGGTTGGTACCAATTGGATTTCTATTGGGAGTATTATCGAGTTATCTTGGCATTGGAGGGGGATGGCTGCTTGTTCCCATTTTAATTTATATTTTTAAAGTATCAACCCATTATGCAACAGCAACATCTATTTTTGCCCTTACCCTTTATACCTCAGTGGGAGTTATAGCCCAAATATTTTATAGCAGCATAGATTGGATGACAGTCCTATGGGGAGGGATTGGTGTGATAATTGGATCCCAGATTGGTGTATTACTGGCACAAAGAATACCTGGAAAAGTAATTATCCAAATGCTTTCTGTCCTATTAATGGTCATTGGTTTCCGTATGTATTTTAATTAAGAGATAAAAAGTTTAATAATCTATTTTTCATTTTTTTATTCCTAAAGTCATAATGAACTGAAAAGTGATGTATCTCGTATACCTATGTTTGAGTGTCTTCTACCATTGAACTAAGCATTTTAAGGGAGTGAACATATATGGAAATCGTTAGGACTAATGTAAAACACATGATTTCGGGTGTTATGTGGAAAACAGTCTCAGAGGCATGTAATCTTGCATGTGACTATTGTTATTATAGTAGATGTAATGGAAGACCAGATAACATAAAAAGAATAGAAGATGATGTCCTAGAAAAATTTATCCGTGAGTATATGGCATTAAAAAAAAGAGTCGTGCCCTTTGCATGGCAAGGCGGAGAACCATTATTAGCGGGGATCGATTTTTTTAAGAAAGTGGTACAATTACAAGCAACATACGCACCTAATAATACAGTTATTAGTAACTCCATTCAAACAAATGGAACTTTAATTGATAAGGAATGGGCAACTTTTTTTAAAAAATATAACTTTTTAGTTGGTGTCAGTTTGGATGGTCCTGAAGAAATAAATGATGCTAAAAGGATAACTGGGTCTGGTAAAGGCAGCTTCAAGTCTATTATGAAGGGGATCCAATATTTAAGAGATGCAAATGTAGATTTTAATATATTAACAGTTTTACACGAAGGTAATATTTTAAAAGCGAAAGAATTAATGAACTTTTATAAAGATGAATCCTTCAGCTATGTTCAATTTATCCCATGTATGGATTTTCAGTCACAGGATCCAAGTCAACCTGGAAAATATTTAATTACGCCCCAACAATATGGCGATTTTCTATGTGAAGCGTTTGATATTTGGTATAACAATGGAGTACCTGAAATCTCTGTTCGTTTCTTTGATAATATGCTGGCTATATACCTTCATCAACAGGCGGAAGCTTGTATCCATCAAAAGACTTGTCCAAAAAATATTGTCTTTGAACAAAACGGTGACGCCTATCCGTGTGATTTTTTTATTGATGAACAATATAAATTAGGAAATATAAAACACGACTCCTTAGAAAGTATCATCAACAACGAACGAATGGATCAGTTTTTGGCTAGAAAGCCCTCCCTCCCGACACAATGTGAGTCCTGTGAATTTCTTCATTTATGTCATGGAGGGTGCCCAAGAAATCGTATAAGTGAAAATAACGAGATTGGTGTTGAATATTTTTGTGAGAGCTTCAAACGTGTATATCGTTATGCTCATGAAAGGATGCTTGAACTCGCTACTACTATCAAAAGATGTAAAGTTACTGAAGTAAAAGAGGCTGGTAATCAATTACCTGGACGGAATGAGAATTGCTTATGTGGAAGTGGGAAAAAATTCAAGAAATGCTGTGATCCATTACTAAGGTCAATTTAGTTTGTGAGTTTGTTGACTCTATAAAAATATGCACCAACCTTTGTTTTAAAAGGCTTTCTTAAATTTTTCTATTGGTCTAAACAAATAGGGTCGTTTTTATTTGTAGGCAGCAAACAAAAATAAAAAAAAGAGGCATACAACCTGCCTCTTCCTTACGTCATTACTCTTTTAAAATAGCTAATTATTAATAAGAATTGCGGATAAAATCAATAAAATATTTCAAACCTGTTTTTTTAAACCGATGAGTTTTTTGTACCATCCATAAATCTCGTGATATATGAAGACCAGAAACCTTTAATTCATGCAATGTGCCGTATTTTAACTCTCTTGCGACCGTTACCTTTGGTAGGATACTAACACCTAAATCCGCTTCCACGGCGCTTTTAATCGATTGATAACTTCCTAGCTCCATTGTACTTTTGATATTATCAAGAACTCCATGTGCATTTAATGCGTCCTCTACAATTTTACGTGTTCCCGAATCAGCCTCTCTCCAAATCATTTTTTTCTCCGGAAGTTCATGTATTTGTATTTGACTTTTGTCCATCCATTTGTGAGTTGCTGATGTTACTAAGATTAACTCATCATCAGCAAATTTCTCTCTAATAAAACTATCATTCTGTACAGCACTTTCAACAAAAGCAATATCAATCTCATTATTTTCTAACTTAGATAAAATATTAGGCGTATTACCAATTGATAAGCTGAATTTTAAATCTAGATAACTTTTGATAAAATTTCCAAGTAAATCCGGTAACAAATATTCTCCTATTGTTAAGCTAGCACCTATATTAAGTACGGTTTCTTGGTTAGCTGTTACCGCTTCAAAGGATCTTTTGGAGTATTCAACTATTTCTTTTGCATAAGGATAGAGTTTTTTACCTTCTTCTGAAATAGTTAACCTACCATTTTTTCTCTCAAATAGATTAGCACAATACAACTCTTCTAAATGTCGAATTTGTTTAGTAACAGCAGGCTGCGATACGAAACTCAGGCGTGCAGCTTTACTAATACTTCCCTCATCAACTACCAGGCAAAACATTTTTAAACTTTCTATGTTCATTTTTAATCTACCACCCAAATAGATAATCGAATTGAGGTTATCCATAAATGATTTAGAATAGCTTATGATACAGAAGAAAACAGTTTCATAATTTTGTTACGAAACATTTCACTAGTGTTGTATAAATACTGTCATAATTTTCAGTTTAGTTAACTTTCCAATTTAGAGCAAAAAAAGTAATTACCCAATTAAAGGTGGCTCCAATCGTTTGGGGATTTTTTACAATTAGATCTGTGTTACAACGACAATTTGCCTATCAAGGAACCGCTTTTCCTTCAATTTTTCGAAGCCAGATATTTGCTGGCTTCCATAGTGAAGCTCTTAAATAACGGCTAATTTGAAAGGTTTTCCGCTTACTCTTCGTCTCGATTTGAATTTGGGGAAAGATTTAATTTCTATCAATTGATTTCACAGAATCACGCTCAATTATTTTTGAATCAACGATAACCTCTTTATTAAAATCTTGGTTTCCTTGTAAATATTCAAATAACATGGTTGTAGCTTCAAACGCCATTTGATAGGCTGGTACATAAACACTGGTAACAGCGGGCAAACATTGTTCTCCATCCTGAAATTTGTGTTCAATGGTTATAATTGAAACATCGTTCGGTGCATCTAAATTTAGATTGTTTAGAAAGTTAATTGTTTGCTGTACTTTAGATGTATCTTCTACCAATAAACCAGTCGGTTTATTTTTTTGAGTAAAGATAGTACCCAATAAATCTAGATAGGAATCTAAATTTAAAGGTGATAGAAAATGCTCAAGCTTCAGCTCTTCATCCTTTTTTTCTATTTCAAATTCACGAATAACCGAACCCATTATTTCCTTTTCCATACTCAGCACATTAATATATCGATGATTTTGATCATAAAAATAGTCCAATATATCCCTGCTATATTGTTTATATTGGGCGTAAACATTTAACCCGGTATGATTTAATATTTTTTCGCCAATGAAAACCATCGGCATTTTATGATCTAGTAACTCAAAGAAGGATGAACATAGAATAGGAGTAGTTCCAATGATAAGACCGTCTATTCTTTTTTGCTTAATAAAAGAATAATACTGAGGCTTGCACTGATTGGACAAGATTTTTTTAATATCATTAATTTCGTTAATTAAGAGTAGGTGATAGCCCCATCGGATTAAAACTTCATTGACTCCTTTGATAAACTCCAAGATATATGTGTTTGATGAGGTTACATTTATATTGGGTAGTGAAGTAAAGTATAATCCAATTAATTTTGTTTCATTATTTGCCAAGTTTTGTGCAATCACGTTTGGTATAAAATTTAACTTTTCAACAGCATCGTATACTTTTTTTTCTGTTTTGCTGCTTACATATCCGCTTTTATTTAATACTCTAGAAACAGTAGAAATAGAAACTCCTGCTAAATTAGCTACGTCATAGATAGATACTTTCATAATAGATCACCACATTATAATCGTTTTATTTGTACTACCTCACATTTCTGGGAATCGCTTTTATAGAAAATTATTTGTAAGCGTTTCTATATTTTCGGTGTGGAAGCGCTTTTATAAATCCTTAATATTAATTTATCATAAAAATTACTACGGGTCAATCAGGTGTCACTGTAGATCGAACTTACGAAATAACCAGTATTTTGAATATAACAATTCGTTATACCCTATAAATTAATTGTTGTTGTTTAATAAGATATTTATTGATAAATTGAATTTATAAAAGCGCTTTTATAAAGAGATAGGAAACCTTTAAAGGATGTAAAAAATATCACCTATTGTGGGAATAAACAATAAAAAAGGAGACAAATTATTATGCGAGCAATCATGGTTATGTTTGATTCACTTAATAGGCATATGCTCCCAAACTATGGATGTGATTGGACTCATGCACCTAATTTTAAAAAGTTAGGAGAAAAAACGGTTGTTTTTGATCAGTGTTATGCAGGGAGTTTACCGTGTATGCCAGCAAGACGTGAACTTCATACCGGACGTTATAACTTCTTACACCGAAGCTGGGGTCCTATTGAACCGTTTGATAATTCAATGCCAGAAGTTCTAAAACAAAATGGTGTATATACTCATTTGGTAACTGACCATCAACATTATTGGGAAGATGGAGGTGCGACTTACCATCCAAGATATAGTTCCTTTGAACTTGTTAGAGGACAAGAAGGAGACCCGTGGAAAGGCCACTTGAAAAACCCAGACTATCCTGAAACGGAATCACCAGATTTTTTTGTGAAAAGTAATATGTTCAGACAAGATGTCATTAATCGGAGCTATTTCGAGTGTGAAGATAAACATCCACAGGCAGTTACCTTCTCTTTAGGGATGGAATTTATCAAAAAGAATAAGGATGAAGATAATTGGTTTTTACAGCTTGAAACGTTCGATCCTCATGAACCGTTTTTTGCTTATCAACATTACAAAGATTTGTATCCTCATGAATACAAAGGAAAACATTTTGACTGGCCGCCGTATTACTTTGTTCAAGAGGGTGAAGAAGTAGTAGAACATGGAAAATATGAATATGCTGCACTTTTAAGTATGTGTGACCACTATTTAGGGCGTGTTATCGAATTAATGGACAAGCATGATATGTGGAAGGATACCATGTTGATTGTGAATACTGACCATGGATACTTGTTGGGAGAGCATGGATGGTGGTCAAAGAGTATCATGCCGGTTTATGAAGAAATAGCACATACTCCATTATTCGTATGGGATCCTAGGGTAGGTAAAAAAGGAGAAAGAAGACAGTCAATTGTCCAAACAGTCGACTTGGCCCCCACTTTACTTGAATTTTTCGGAGTTCCATTACCGGAAAATATGGATGGGCGGCCATTGCGGGAAACCATTCAATCAGATCAGCCAATACGTGAAAGCGCTCTATTCGGTTTCCATGGAGGCCATGTCAATATAACAGATGGCAAGTATGTTTATATGAAAGCTCCTGTCTCTCCAAAGAACGAACCATTATATGAGTATACGCTAATACCAACACATATGAGAAAGCTATTTTCTCCCAGTGAGTTACAAAATATTCAAATTCAAGAACCATTTTCTTTCACAAAAGGGTGTCAAACCATGAAAATCCGTGCGGGAGAGGAATTTACTAACCCATTTCAATATGGATCAAAATTGTTCGATTTAACAACAGACCCTGAACAAAAAGAGGAAATTGAAGATCTAGAAATTGAATTGAAATTTATTGAAAAGATAGCTGAGAAAATGAGAGAAAATGATGCGCCAAAGGAGCAATTTGAAAGATTGGGTATTCCGGAGAACGGCATCATGACAGTAGAGGAATTAAGGCAGCAGAAAGAAGCGGTCCGGAAAGCAGAACAATTAAATATTTTGTTGGATAATCTATGGGATAAGGGAGCGCAAAATCAAATAAGAGCTTTACTAAATATTATTCCCGAGAATGTCCGTCAAGATATTTTAAATAAGTTTGAAGAATTTGTGGTTAGTTCAAGGTTCAATGAAATCACTACAGAGGTAGTTGAGAAATTTATCGATGTGAGTATTCCAAAGGAGGAAAAAGAAAAAGCACAGTATTTCATTAGACTAGCTGGTCGTACAAATTAATCGAGTAGAAGTTTACCTGCGGCTGATTTGCAAATTTCAATTCATTGTGGCTACTAAATAACCAAAAAAAAATGGGGGAATGGGCATGAGTTCAATAAATGCTAGTGCAAAAAAGAGCGAAATAACGTTATATTCTTTTGGCGGATTTGGGTCAAACCTGTTATATGTTCTTACAACATCTTTCTTAATGTATTTTTATACTGATGTTTTTAAGATTTCCCCTATCGCTGTTGGTAGTGTATTTTTAATTGTTAGGTTAATTGATGCAATCTTGGATCCTATGATAGGAATGCTTGCTGATAGAACAAATAGTAAATGGGGAACATATAGACCTTGGCTAATTTTTGGCTCACCCCTTTTAGCTATGGTTACCCTTTTACTATTTACTGCGCCTCATTTAAGTCCGTCAGCGAAAATATATTATGCAATAGCAACCTATGTCGGTTATTCTTTTGTATCTTCAATCGTGAACATACCATATCACTCTTTAACTGCAATTTTAAGTCAAGATTCTAGTCAGAGGACGGTAATTGCTACAGCAAAACAATTTATGGGTACCTTTGGAGCCTTAGTAGCTTCCGCAGCTGTACTTCCTTTAATTGCTTTATTTGGAAGTGGGCAAAAAGGATGGTTTTTTACAACGCTCTTGTTTTCAATCTTATCCATTGCATCATTTTGGCTTTGTGCCCTTGGTGCAAAACAACATGATATCAAAAAGGTAAATAGCAAAAATGATTCATCTTCAATTGATGGTCATCCTACATTAAAAGCACAAATTAATATAATTACAAAAAATAAACCTTTAATATTATTATTGATTGCTTTTTTAGCTAATATGGTTGCATTTGTCACAAGTATTTCTACAGCAATTTACTATTGGCAATATAATATTGGCAGACTGGATTTGTTTTCAAAATTAAATTTATGGGGCACTTTGATTTCAATTCCTGTATTTATGTTAATTCCACCCTTGGTTAAAAAATTCGGTAAGAAACACGTATATATGTATGCATCTTTATTCTCTATCATTCCATTTGTTGTAATATTATTAATTCCTTATAAGAATGTAATGCCAATCTTTGTTCTATCTATTATTATCAGCCTTATTGGTCCACTTACTTCAGTTCTTCCATGGACCATGTTACCTGATTGTGTGGATTACGGAAAATGGAAAACAGGTATTAACGGTTCCGGTACAGTACATTCAATGGCGATTTTCACAAATAAAGTAGGGGGAGCCATTGGAGGTCTTATTTCTGGAGCTGTATTAGGAGCTGTAGGTTATGTTGCAGGGCAACACCAAACCCCTGAAGTATTAAAAACGATTGGTTATATGAATTTCCTTGTACCAATTTTCGGATATATAGTTATTGTGATAGTTATGAAGTTTTATCCAATTACAAATGAATTCAGTGCAAAAATGGTAGAGGAGATAAATAACAGAGAAAAAAAGATTGAAGCTGCTTTATAGTGGAAGATTAAGAAGTTACTATAACTGCTTATTTGGAGGCTAATGATGACTAGAGATATAAAAAAGTTGATTACACAAATGACTTTATAGGAAAAAGCAAGTTTATGTTCTGGATTAGATTTCTGGTATTTAAAAGGGATCGAACGATTAGGGATTCCATCAATTATGGTAACGGATGGTGTCCCCCTGGTCTTCGAAAGCAGCGGGGAAGTGCGGATCATTTAGGGGTGTTTGACAGTGTACCTGCTACTTGTTTTCCGTCTGCTGTTGGGTTAGCCAGCACTTGGAATCGGGATCTGATTCAAAAAGTAGGTATCGCTTTAGGTGAAGAATGTCAGGCTGAAGACGTGGCAGTTCTGCTTGGCCCAGGTACCAATATCAAGCGTTCACCACTTTGTGGGAGAAACTTTGAATATTTCTCTGAGGATCCTTATCTTTCATCGGAAATGGCAGCGAGTCATATTAAGGGGGTTCAAAGCCAAGGTGTTGGTACTTCTCTTAAACATTTTGCAGCTAACAACCATGAGCATCGCCGAATGTCTACGGATGCGATTGTAGATGAAAGAATATTGCGTGAAATTTATCTCGCTAGCTTTGAGGGTGCTGTGAAGAAATCTCAACCATGGACAGTGATGTGTTCTTACAACAAGGTGAATGGAGAATATGCATACCGAAAATAAATATTTGCTTAATGACATTTTGAAAGAGGAATGGCCAGTAACTGCGATTGTGCCTTCCGTTTTCAAAGGGAATATACCATTCTCATTTTTCAAAAGAACCATGCTCTCTCTTGCAACTTCACGTGCTAGCTGATGATGAACAGCTTGATTGGATTTTTGGCGAAGCAGATCCGAGCGGAAAATTAGCCGAAACATTTCCAAACCAATTAAGCGACAATCCTTCCTTCTTAAACTTCCCCGGTGAGGGAGACAAAGTGGAATATAAAGAAGGCATTTTTGTTGGCTATCGTTATTATGATAAGAAAAACATTAAACCGTTATTCCCCATTCGGGTACGGATTAAGCTATACAAACTTTGAATATAGTAATCTTTCTATTAGCAAGAAAGAAATTCAGGATGTGGAAACTGTTACCGTAAGTGTGAATGTGAAAAATACTGGTGTTGTTGCAGGGAAAGAGATTGCTTTTTATTATGCTAATAGCTGTCATAATTTTGATTAATATTTATGATACATTCCATTATCTTTAGTCTGCGATAGCAGCACTTATGGTAGTTAGTCCAGTATGGATGTTAGAGAATGTTATAAAGTTTCACCAATTAATAAATTTTTTTAAAGCATGTATTTCGGAGGTAAGATATGTCAAAGAAAGCGATAATATTTGATCTTGATGGAGTAATTGTTACAACAGATCAATATCATTATAAGGCATGGAAAAAAATGGCTGATGAAGAAAAAATAAATTTTGATAAAACAATTAATGAACGGCTTAGAGGAGTAAGCAGGATGGAAAGCTTAGAGATTATCCTTGAGAAGTCTGAGAAGAAATATAGTAATTTAGAAAAAGTGGAACTTGCAGAGCGTAAGAACAATTATTATAAAGAATTTTTACAATGTGTAACACCAAAGGATATCCTGCCAGGAGTGTTAAAAATATTGCATGGACTTAAAGAAAAAGGTATTAAAATTGCCGTTGGTTCTTCAAGTAAGAACACACCCATTATTCTTGAAAGAATAGGCTTAGAAAGGTTCTTTGATGCTGTGGCAGACGGAAACAGTATAAAAAATAGCAAACCTGATCCAGAAGTATTTCTTCTGGCAGCAAAAATGCTAGGAACAAAGCCTGAAGACTGTGTTGTGGTAGAAGATGCAGAAGCTGGAGTTGAAGCTGCTCTATCTGGCGGTATGAAAGCTGTAGGTGTTGGTTCCGCCACTAATTGTTCAAAGGCAGACTATAAAGCAAGTAGTATGGAGTTTATTTCTATTGATGAATTGTTGATGTAATTATAATAATTTTTACGGAGGTACAAAATGATTAATTTAAAAGGAAAACCATTTTGTTTAAATGATGAGGATATACAGTGGGTAGAAGATACTCTTGCAGGTATGAGTGATGAGGAAAAACTTGGACAACTCTTTTGCCTAATAGCATATTCGGATGATGAGGAATATTTAAAGAAAATTCCGGTTAAATACAATCCGGGAGGATTAATGTGCAGACCTATGCCTGCAAAACAGGTTTTTAATACTGTACGTATTCTTCAAGAAAATTCGAAAATTCCAATGCTGATTTCAGCAAACTTGGAAAAGGGTGCTAACGGTATTGTTGAAGAAGGAACTTTTATTGGATCTCAGATGCAGGTTGCTGCTACAGATGATGATGAAATGGCATATAAACTCGGTGTTGTCTGTGGACGTGAGGGTTCTGCTGTAGGAGCTAACTGGGCTTTTGCACCAATTATAGACATTGATTATAATTTTAGAAACCCTATAACGAACACTCGAACATTTGGTTCTGATCCTGATAGGGTTCGCAGAATGGGGGCTCAGTATGTAAAAGGTGTACAAGAATATGGTGTTGCTGCTTCTATAAAACATTTTCCAGGTGATGGTATGGATGAGAGAGATCAGCATTTGGTTACATCTATAAACTCCATGTCTTGTGAAGATTGGGATAAAACCTATGGAGCCAACTATAGAGCTTGTATTGAAGCAGGCGCTATGACTGTTATGGTTGGTCATATAATGCAGCCTGCATATACTAAGAAATTCAATCCGCAGATAAAAGACGAGGATATTCTACCTGCTACACTTTCATATGAATTAGTAACAAAGTTATTAAAAGAACAATTAGGTTTTAACGGTCTTGTTGTTACAGATGCTTCAACAATGGCTGGAATGCAAATTCCAATGCATAGAGAAAAGGCAGTGCCACAAGCTATCGCTGCCGGCTGTGACATGTTCCTGTTTACTGAGAATATAGATGAAGACTACGAATATATGAGAAAAGGCATTAAAAACGGGATTGTTACTCAGGAACGTTTAAATGATGCAATAACAAAGATACTTGCACTTAAGGCTGCACTGAAGCTTCCTAAGAAACAGAAAGAGGGGAAATTAGTACCTACTCCTGATGAAGCATTAAAGAATATTGGAACTGAAGAACATAAAGCTTGGGCAGCTGAATGTGCTGATAAAGCTATTACCATAGTGAAAGAGGAAACAGGAGTTTTGCCTTTATCTCCAAAGAAATATAAAAAGGTTTTGTACTATGACATAGAAAGCCAACAGGGTTTTGCCTATTCAGTAAGAACCGGGGTTGCAGAAAAGGTTAAGAATCTACTTGAAAAAGAAGGCTTTGATATAGATGTATTTAAACCTAATCCAGACTATGAAGGTTTGGCTGATCGCTATGGAGAAATTACTGAAAAATATGATCTTATTATCTATCTTGCCAATATGGCAACAAAGAGTAATCAGACTACTGTGCGTATTGAATGGGCTCAGCCAATGGGAGCTAATGTGCCGGTTTTTACAAATGCAATTCCAACAGTATTTATATCTGTAGAAAATCCTTACCATCTTTTAGATGTGCCAAGAATTAAAACATATATTAATACTTACAGTTCAAATGACTTTGTATTGGAAGCATTAATTGATAAGCTAATGGGTAGGTCAGAATTTCAGGGCATAAGTCCTGTAGATCCATTCTGTGGAATGTGGGATACGAGACTATAATACTATACCTAGAAATATAGATAAAATGGAGAAATAGTTATGGCGAAATTTAACTGTAATGTTATTTCGTATACATTAAAGAGAGCAGTCGATATAACTGTTATTATTCCAACACCAACTATACCTGACTCGCTTGGCTTTGGAGGAGTTAAGCCTTCGCATACACCAAAAGAAAAGTATCCTGTATTGTACTTATTACATGGAATGGGAAATAACAACGCAACCAATTAAGCGACAATCCTTCCTTCTTAAACTTCCCCGGTGAGGGAGACAAAGTGGAACCTAAAGAAGGCATTTTTGTTGGCTATCGTTATTATGATAAGAAAAAC